>Ga0126342_10005925_pt1 | contig 21514 bp, 27 predicted proteins | sample Cyp1metagenome_FD_92528 | JGI IMG/M metagenome (GOLD analysis project Ga0126342, IMG submission 92528) | Coral microbial communities from Lord Howe Island, Old Settlement Bay, Australia - Cyphastrea 1 metagenome | ecosystem: Host-associated > Invertebrates > Cnidaria > Coral ... | reverse complement strand
TCAAGGTTTCCAGAATTTCGGCATCTTTTTGGTGGTTGCTACAAACTATGGTGCTGGAGCCAAGGCAAAGTCATTGCCTCGCTAGGCCAGGTGGGAGGAAGATGTCTATAGATATGTATATACATATGTATTATGATATAGGCTTCATATAGATCATATATGTAGTATTCATATTTATATCGAGATCTTTCAAGTATGATTATCATCCAATTATATATCCAAGCATCACCCAATTATCATCCAATATAAGGGAAGTCCAGAGCGAATAAAAAATCTTGCAGCAGATGCTCTATGGCGTACTCTGAAAAATCATCAGCATCCCCGGGGGGTGGCTTCATCATGACAGGTGGTGTGGTCCCTGAGCTACCACGCGATTCTGCCAAGAACCGCTGCTGGTCAGAGGTGCATGTGACAGGAAGCTGCTATCGTTCCCTCATCGTTGTCTGAAAGGTTAATGAATGCCAATAGAGTGGTCATGGTCTTGAACAATCATTCCTCTGAAAAGTTGAACGGTGATTACTGGAGTGGTGGGTGCTCATTGAACAACCAAGGGTTATCCGTTGGGAATCAAACGTGGCCTCATCTATAAATAGTTTTCCCAGTAAGACTTTATTTACGGGGGATGCCCCATTGGCATGCTTGATTACAGAACGATAAAAATGTGGTACCAAGCCGACCTTGGTTTTTCCCAATCGGTCATCATTACTGCTGGGACGGCAAAGTCTCACACCTTCAAGTCTGACATCACCCGACGGCCGCGTTGTGTGGTGGTAGATGTTATAAAACAACACGACTTAGTGTTTTTATGTGTTTTTACATGTTCTTACTGTAACCTGCCCGATCTATATTCTAACTACAAATTATAACGGTCATGTTTTAGTGATCGTGAAAAAATATACAGTCATGAAACGTGCATTGTTGCACAGACACAGGGATAAATTAGATGCATGCATTGGTAGGAAAAGAAATTCCACCATGTTCAGCATCACGAAGTTTGGGGCTGTTTGGTTGATGCAAATCCCAAGTTCATGCTCCAAAATGGTCATGCTCAACCGGAAAAAACATCTCTAATGCGGGTAAAACAATATTAAACCACCCCATGTTTGATGGCTTATACCACCCATTTATGGTGTTTTTGGATGTTTTTGTTTGTGGTTGCACCTGATGGCATCGCCGTGGGGAAGCGATTTTTTTCTGCTTTCCCGATCCTGGCCAGGCCAGTACCGTCGCTTCATTCTCGGAGATGCTAAGCGGAGATGAGTCACAGAACAGTTCTCCTCGAGGCTTGGAGAATACTGCCGTTGGATGTGTGATGTGGATTGGTTCGGTACATTTGGTATTTCACTTCCTGCTATGAACTACACTAATTATATATATTTTATATAGTGTTCATTATCATGTGTGGTTCGATGTATGAGTATTGACATTCATGTTGCCAATGTATGCAATGCGAATTCTGAATGTGCATATGCCATATATGCACAGGTGTGTTGAGGATACGGTTTCACATGATGTTGTTCGGTGCAGTTTGTTCCACGGTACTTTCTTCAGGGTTCCAAGCTGCTGATATTTTTCATGGCCTCACCTTTGACGCGAAGATTTCATAGCTGCAATATGCTGCAGGATGGGCCACTTCCACTTGCCAGTACATATGTTGATGGATGTTGATGGCATTTTAACCTGAATTCTGTAAGATGTTCCAACTATAACCATGTAACTAAGAATGAGGGGCCATTCCTGTCATGGTCTATCCAATCACCTAATCGCGTTGATGCCATCGAAATAGCATACACGGACCCGTTTTTTCATCCTATTTTTCACAAACTAATCCCATCCCCTAATAATCCTATGGTTTGTTAAATCCTATTAATCCCATCCCTGTAATCATAATATTAGGATTAGTTGTTAACTGTTAAGTATTTAACATGATCCTAATATTTCATCCCCCCATGTTGCCCAGGTTCGGATCATGAGGTCGTGCCACCACCAATGCCTTGGTGGTTCCCTGCGTGGCCGGTGCCGCGAAAAAAAATCCTGGGTATGGGATAGAGATGGATAGATGGGGATAAAGGGGATAGAATGGGAAATCAGAGTGGGAATATGTGGGAATATACCCAGCGAGGTATAAATAAATAATGATATACATATATACCATCGAAGCCCGAGACGTGGGAATCTCAACTCCAAAAAAAAAAGCGAACATTTTTTTCAAATTCCTACATTTCTCCGGGTGTAACCCAAAATTCTCACACTAGCTTGAAATTCTCACACCTTTCGTGTTTTTGAGGTTATTTGTGATCCCCCTGATTCAAACAGCAGGATGACATTTTTTTCACTCCAACACGCTTGCATCGTCATGACCCTGGTGCACGCGATCTCTCAACGCTGTCACATAGAGATCATACGTGCGAAGGATGGTCATGCGAGGTGACACGCGCCGGCTGAATCGGCTGATTACACCGACGAAGCTTTCGTCGATTTGACAGCTATCAGCGAGTGGGTTTTCAACCCATTCCACCTGCTGGGCCCACAGCTCCAGAAACCTGAAGGTGTGATTCAGCATGTGAGCCTTGCAGTGGATCGGAAACCTGGGCTCTCGAGCATCTATGCTCAGCTGGGCAAGCTTCTTGTATGCCCTTAGATGCTCAAGCCCAAAAAAGGCAATGGAAGCGCTGTCAGCTGCTGCAAGCCAGGCGCCCCCTCTGTACAGCAGCCGCAAGGCCGCATTCATGCTTTGCCTTGCAAGAAAACGATTGTGTAAGTGAACATGCAACATGGCACCAAGACAGCACTGCAACAGTGTGACCAACCATGCCGACAAGCTGCACACCTAGCGCAATGAAAGCAACCCTGCGGTCTTGCTGTGAAAGCTCAGCAACCATGTCGTCAGTGAGCCAATCCTCGAGCCATTCCTTAGGTGCTTTTTATGAGTATGAATACAGTATGAGCAAGATTTGGGATCTTGGGCCACTGCAGCCAAGACTCCATCAGCAGTGTTGTCGTTGCACCCTTCTGCCACTTCCCCTCCGGCCAGTCAAGGGCCGCCATGAAGCCCACCGACTCACGAGAGAGTTTCAGCAAATAGGGCCGCTCCTATCTGCCGAGTCTTAGGCTGCAAGAAAAAAGATGTGAGAAACCCAACGGCCAAAAAAAAAAAGGATTAATCAGGATAATGAGAAAATGCATGCATCCAAGGTACACCTCTTCTGCGGCAGAATGCCACCCAGCTGTGGGACAAGGACTGGAAACGGGTTTCAACACTAGTCCCTTCCTGAAATGCCGCCAGAACCACGAGTGCAGAGCTCACGAAATAGCGCCCGTGGCCAAGATGAAAATTGTGGAAAATATCAGGCCGGAAAGTCCAAGGTCTGAAAGAAGGAAGGCTGGGCAGCGAATGCCATGGTGATTCCGAATGCCAAGGCACCATTGCAGCTGCGGACTGCATAGTTTGCTCCCATTGAGGCACCTCTGCAAAATCTTCGTATGGTATGCCTTGGTAGCCTCCCAGGCATAGGTGACAAACACCCAAATTGCTGCACATATCACTTCTCTCTCTTTTTGGAGCTCTTCGAAAGTGGCGCTCCAAATGTGCTGCCTCAATGAGGAACGGCCAATCTCCTTTGACGGAAACTGCAACAAACCGCAGCCTTCTGCTTTGGCCAAAAAGATTTACCGTAACCCCAGTATGGCAGGCAAAATTCAAATCTTCCAGCACCATGGCCATGGCATCGTCCAGTGCGGACGGGCACTCAGAATAGGTTTCTTTCAACGCCGCAAAAAGTAGCCAACGAGTGAGAAGCGGACTTCCCAGCCTCGGTGCCATTCCCATGGAGGCAACGTCGCCGGAGAAATGCACATTGAAAGGAATATATATAATATCACTACCAAGGGGGGGAAGTACCCAAAATGTAAGCTAAATTTGTCACGGTGTTTTGGAAGGGGGCCTTGAAAATATAATTATAAGCTTACACTTTGAAGGTATTTTGACAACCCTCCCCACAAAAACGACACCTGAGGGACGTTCAGATCCCAATTTTACATTTAATGGAGGTCCCAAAAAAATGTATCTTACATTTTGGTATGGTGCCTCCCTGACAGGTAGCCTTAAAGGGGTGGTGATTGTATAATCCCAGGGACAAATTCAATTTTTGAGCCGCATTCTGGACTTCCAGAGGTTGCTGCACGCTCTTAGAAGTGCCTCTGCCAAGAACAGGTTGCCAGCTGAGAAGCATCAGCGGGCTTTTCTTCTTACCTCAGCCACATTAAACCTTCAAAAAAAAAATCTTTCCTCAGCCACATCGAACTTTCCAAAAAAAGTCAACAAAAACCAGCGACAAGATGCATGTGTGCCTTTTTGGGAAGAACCATTACATGCAGCCGAGATTCTACGGCCTTCATCACCATGAAGCTTTATCGGCAGCGCCATTTGTAGCTCTTCCATGGTCAGCAGGCCAAAAACTTCATGGGTGGGATATTGGCTGCGGAATCTGGCCCAATACGTGCCCAACATCTCCTGGGATTGTTCCCATGACTGTGCAGGCAGCAGCAGGTTCACGCGGTCAAGCTCTTCCAGACACTTCACCATGCTCGTGAGTTTGAACCAAGGATATCCTCAGATAATGAACATCACAAACTGTTCGGGAATGGCCCAACAGGTGTGCAGAAGAAAGTTCAGGCAAATAAGCAAATTGTCCAAGAGGCGAGCAGTATCGCCCACTTTGTTAAAGCTCAATTGGACAGGTAGGCGAAGGCCGGCATCATCCAAAGCTCGGAATGAAGTTCTTGCCTCCATGGCTTCGGCGCTTTTCATGGCCAAGTAGCGAAAAAAAATTACAACGGCCACCATCCCCAGTTCCATTGAAATAAATGTAACAATAGGTTTTTTGCAGCCATGGGGCAGCATGCCCATGCGCACTGCCCCTTGCAATTGCTTCCACCACAGGGTCATGTCTGGTGAGCCCCATTTCGCGATCATCTGCAAGAATTGCTTGCGCATGCTCGGCCAGCTGTATCGCTGGAGCCTGAATACTTTTCTTCCAAAAGGGGCCGGCAAGCATGTGGAAATCTAAAATAAGATGGATACGAAAGAAACAGGCTGCAATGTCCAACCCAGCAACCCCACGACTCAAGCTGCGCGCTAGGCTAGCTGCCACATGCGAAGGCCGCGAGCTTTGCGACGGTCGCGAGCTCTGAGAAGGCTGCGAGCTCTGCGAAGGCTGTGAGCTCTGCGAAGGCCGCGATCTCTGCGAGCGAGAAGCAGCTTTACCTGGCTATTCTTTGCTCATTATTTGGGTCCAAAATGTCCGAGACAAAAAAAGCAGCGGCAGGACTGGAAGACTTCAAGCGCGCCCAATCAGCTCCTTTTTTTTCGCCAGTCATGTGTCAAGAGTTGCCTGGCATAGGTCTCGAAATCACCATAGAGCAGGATGCGGGTTCCATGGTTCAAGTGCCCATCCCGCAGCCCACTTGCAAAATGCAAGGGCCAAGTTCAGCCGGATCTCCTAAGATCTCAAACGCAAACACCTACAAAATGTGCAGGTGATGCTATACCCCAAAAGCTTGTGACTTCCTACGGGCAGAGGCACTGGCTGACATCAATCATTGTTTCTTGCACCATATCGGTCCCGTATACTGAGGTGATTGAACAGGCTGGCCCGCTATGCCCGATGGTAGCAAAGCACACACAAAACACCCTCCCACTGTTTCAAGTGGGGACATGTTCGGCACAAAATTCAGCCTCTCAAGCTGCAGCAGGTCATTCAGGAAGGCTTGCTCTTCGCCTTTGCTTTGCTGCGAGGCTTCTTCGGCGCATTGCCTTCGTCACCTGGAGAAGCCTCTGGAGCAGGTGGCAGGGCCTGGTGTCCTTCCTCCCTGGGGCGCTTGTTCAGCGGCTTTTTCAACTCTCCTGCCAGCAGCTTGTAGCGATGCTCAGCGGCCAGGATCTTCACGCACCTTGATGCCAAGTGCCATGTTTGGAAGGAAACCCAGGGCTGTATTTCAGGCTATTTATAGCGACAATGCCAACAAGGTGCGGGTCACGGGCGGCTGCCTTTGCTTCTGCGATGATCTTTCGGATCCTTAGTTTCAGACGGCACAGTGCCCGCCGCTAGCATTGATGCCACAGTTGCCCGTTTCTAATCCACAACAAGAAGCATTTCTCAAGATGCAAAACTGCCGACATGGCTCTCTTCTGTTTCCGCACCCTTCGTGTCCAAGGCGTGCTGGCATTCTGCCAGCTTCAAAAAAGCTGGTTCCAAAGCATCCAGCAATTGCTTCATATCCGCTACAAACCTGAGGTTGGCTTGTGATCAGAAAACAAACTAGTTAACAAACATCATGACATGAAAAAAACCATAGAAGTTTAACACTGAAAATGAAAATGAGTCCAGCTGCTTGTTGCTCCGGTCCGTCGCGGAGACTTCCACGTTTTGGATCCACGTCACCACTTGGCTGGCCTTGCAGTGGGTGGCTTCCGTGAACTGTTTCAGGTTCTCCTTGATCTCGGCCATGCTATCCAGGGGTACACTTCCGATGGCACCATCAGGCAAAGGTTGGGAAGGAACCCCATCCATCAGCTTCATGTGGTCCAGCTTGTCCGGCATGCCCCGGAAGGAAAGCAAATGCGTTTCGAAAACCCACGGTGTATACAAAAAAGAAAATGAAGATCCGGCGGGTGCTTGCCTCGTCTCCTGCATCGCTGGCCTGCATCCACTTGTCCAAGTCAGCGCGCTTCACCTTGACGGTGTCTGACGTCTGGACAAAATATTCCGACTGGTTGGAGTCGTACCGAAAGGCCCTGCAGACCATTGCAAGAAAGAAATGCCACCGGAACACTTTGACCTTTGAAAAAGCTGCAGACAGAACAGAACCCTCCCTGTCCTTACCAGCACGGTCTTGAAGCGTTCGCAGTATGCCTTCACCTTCGCCACAAGTGTCCTCAGCCAAGAGATAGAAGAAGAACGAGCTGCAGGCGCAGCAATGACAGTGCAAGGTTGACCCACAAGCCGAGAATCTTTGAATAGCCCAGATCCTTCTCCATCCTCTCCTCGGTATACCAGCCGCCCTCGACCTCCTCTTCGCGGGCCCGACTGACCTCCTTGATCTTCACCAATTGTGCTTGAAACTCCGCCTGTTGGCAACATGTTGGTTTCCGTTGCGTGACATGGTGGTGGCATTGGTCCTAAACTTGATATATCTTGATATCAAATTTAGGGTTGAATATATGTGGGGAATATATAATGCGAAACGTGAAAACTATACTGTGGATTTTCGGTGACTAAACATAATTTGGAGTTAATTGTGGAGAAACAATATTGGAGAGCAATCCCTGTGAGCAAGCAAACCAACAGACAAAATCAATGAAACCTTGAAATTTCCAAACCCCAACCCGCACAAGTTGGCGTGTCTTGTGACCGCTGTCGAACCCGTAAGTTTTCAGCGCACGGCACAGAGCAACCGACAATTCGTCTCGGTTGCCAGAAATCCATTGAGTATGGACTTCTTCTGGGACTTGCAATTTGCCTGTGTTTGTTCTGGCGCAGAGGCGTTTGAGCCTCATATAAAGGGCATGTGGCGTCAACTCCTGCAAGGTTAAGCCCAAAAAAGCAGGGCACAACGAACCCTCAAAAGACAATAATTGGAAACACTTTTTCTTCAGAAACAATGCCATCCTCGGAATCCAAGGAGTAAAACTCATCGAGCTCTTTCTCGGACAGCTCAACGGCTCCAGCACCAAGGCTCCCAGGGGCTGAAGGGGTGCTAGCTGGCGCAGTGGGTGGCGTTGGGGGTGGGTGAGCGGCAGCTGCCACAGGGGGCGGCGTCGACACTTCAATACTGCGGGCAGGGATGGAAGCAGGTGTGCTGACAGGGGATGAAGCAGCTGCCTTTGGCTCAGGAGCCTTTCCTGCAGCCAAGGGCACCGCAGCAACAGCCTTTGGCAACCTTTCGGCCGGAGTCCTTGTGGCGGGAGCCATCTTTGGAATTGATGTGGAACTGGCCTCTGGTGTGAAGACGGGCTTCTGCACAGGAGGGGAATGGCAAGGAATACTTTGGTTTTCCTTCTTCTGCAAAGCCGCCTGCACCAATGCCAATTGGGCTTGCAAGTCAGCATATTTCTTCTGCATCTCTTCGATCTCCAAGTCATGAGCCGGGATTGTCGCAGGAGGCTTTGGTGGCTGAGCCTTCACTGCTGTCATCATAGCCTTCTGCTCAGGTACCAGGGCTGCAGCACTGGCAGGAGTTGCGATCTCCGGAGTAGATACTTGTGAGAAATCAAAAGTGTCTTCCCGGGGGTGGGAATCAGGCCAGGTCGCAATCTCTGCCCTTTCAGCAGCTGTCAAGACTGGACGGGATGACCGCTCAGGAAGGTCATCATCTGTCTGACCAAGCTGCAGCGTGGCAGCTCGTCGAATACGACCCGTCTCAGAATCAGATTCATCCGAAGACACATCCAGCACAGTCGGGTCCTGCAAATCAAATATTGGAAGGGGATGAAAGGGGGAAAATCAAACAACTGCTAAATTTCTCCCTTTTTTGGCTCTGCTCTTTGGATCCTGCTCGTAAGACAGAGATGCAGGAGGACAAGGCAGCTCAATCTTCGTTTTCACGTTTTGCTTCTGCGCCTCATCACTTCCTGCTTCTGCGGCCGGCAAGCTCGAGGCTTCAAGTTGAGCGAGAGACTTCTGGGTTGCAATCTCAGTGGCTGGGAAGGAGTCTGCAGGGAAACATGGCTGCGAAGATGACGATTCGGCAGAACCATCGCCAGCACGTCCCAACTCAACTTTTGGAGCCGCAAGAGGTTCTACTGCAGGTGCCTCACTTCATGATCTGCTTTAGCGTCCAATGACATGATTGAAACAAGCAACTTATATTCAGGGGGAACTGTGAACAAAACCCAGCAGAATGGAGGCCAAGCGCTGGCGGTGAAACAAGTGGTTGCCCATCATGAGCGCTCTCCTCCTTGGCTTCTAGCCACTCAACCTCATAAACAATTCGCACACAGGCTCATAGCATGCTGAATGCTGAAGTGACACGGCAGAAATTCTGATAATAGGGCTACGGCCATGCCACCAGCATGATCTCCAAGATCGTGGTGATGCATAGCGTCTTCTGTTTCCTCAAGCAGAAATGACAAGGAAGAACATGTCATGTTCACATTGGAAAGGACCACAACAAAGAAAAATGACCGAGCAAACGAACGTGATGGCCCCTCCTCCAGCAGTTTCTGCAAATCCTCTATGCTGAGCTCTGCAAGCTGCGCGCTGATCTGCTCTCGCTGCTGCTGCAAGACCACAGTAGCAGGTTTGGCAGCCATATCCACCACTTGAGCAGCTCCACGAACCAGGTCACTGCAGGACCAAGCGCGGCTTTCAAGCTTGTTTGGAAACATTCCCGATCTTGAACTCAAAAAATGCTGCGGAAAGTCGCTGCACTGCAGAAAAATATGCCGCCATGGACTGAGGAGTGTGTGGGCAACATTGGAATCGATTTCTTTGACTAAAAACAAGTTTCCCTGCCACATGCCCGGAAAAAATGCATGTGATTTGAGCGAAAATCAACCAATTTAGGGAACAGATTGTTTTTTCAAAGCTAATGTCATAAAATGTTGCTCTTTGAGCGACCTTGGCAATACATAGAATACATAAGATACATGCATTTTCTCCGGGAATTCCCACACTTAATTCTCACACCAAGTCCGGCTATTCTCACTCCTTCTCCGGCTATTCTCACACCTAGTCCGGGTAGCAAATTTCTCCGGGTGTGTACATGAATTTCTCCGGGTGAATTTCTGCATTTCTCCTAGTGTAACAGCTCCAGTTTTTTACTTTTGGATAAAGAAAGAATTCACGCCAAAACCACCCGAAATCAACCTTTTTGTTTAAATTCCCTTTGGAAAGACATTTTTCCAACGGGCAGGCACCTTTAAGTGCCGTGAGCCTCGTAGGTACCTCACTACTTCCAACAAGTCTGCTTCTGTCCAGCTGGACTTGTCAAATTCCATTCTTTGAAACATTAGAGGCACATCCCAGCCGTCCGTGTTGGGCGGAGGGCAGGGAATCTTCGGCTGGCCGGAACTCGAAGCAATCAGGCGGGGCAGGAGACTTTGCACTTTCAGTCCAAAAGCTATAGGATAGCTCCTGCCAGGAGAGTAACTGCATGCCCATGCCCTGTGTTTTGTGTTTCTCTGCTTTCAAACCGCTGGGTGACATATCTGAGGATCCCACTGTGTGCCTTTCAGGAAGCGATTGCCAGAATATTTGTTTTTTCCGTTGACCTTCTTTTTGTTGGTGGTTTTCACCTTGCAAGCCAACCGAGCTGCTCTATGGAGGCGTCCACGGTCCAAGGCATAGATCTCACGGGAATTCGACCATCCCCGGTGACGTTTCCTGAAGCACGGGACAAAAACAGAAATGAGGTTCGGCCACGTGACTAGTATCCACAAAAAGAAAAATTATTTAGAGGAGGCCAGACACCATTCATGAAGCTTAATTTAAAACCTTATTACCAATCCAGTGACGGAAACCAGACACTGGATTATGGATTGGTTCAATGCCGGAAACCAGACGCCGAGACCTTGCTACCAATCCAATGCAAGATTCGGGCTCAGCGAGCCGTAGTGCCGGCTCCACCACCCCACCCTCCATACACGCATCATGAGCACCATATCCTCCCAACGTGGAAACCATGGAAGTCGGGAAGAGGATGGCTGCTCGACAAACCATGTTCCTCCCAGAGCACAGGTGAGGAGACAAAGCAATATGCTGCGGCTCAGCAATAGATTTCCAACCTGGGCTGCCAATCAAACATGGGCCGTGCAATCATTCCATAATTACTTCTTCGAAATTGCCGACGAAATTTCTTGTGAAAATCATCAGCAGGAAATTACCACCAAAAAAATCTGCAGTTGGGGCGCTCTCACCGAAGGTTTGGAGCAATCTCCAAGTGGTGTTGCTGGACTCCGCATGGATGTCCCCACATTGACGGCCGAGAAAGAAGAACATACCACTGCCAAAACGCAAAGGAAACCAGCTGGCGAGGTTTGGAGCAAGACCCACACAGCGAGCCTCATTTTTTCAGCCAAAGGGGGGAAGAAAAAAAAACTGCGGAATGCAAAATCTTTCTTCCTGCCCAGCAACGCCAAGCCGACGGGTGTCCCCAAATCAAAGGCGTTCTGTTTAAAGGTCCTCCTGCTTCCAGTTCCAAATTTGATATCCAGAGCTGCAGCACAGATCAAACCATACCGCATGCTTTGCGTCAGGTTGGAGTCTCCACAGAAGAACTCCACACAGGAGAATGCCTCTCAGGGGCTTTAATGGACTTGAGCCTTTAACGTCAAAGGCTTTTTTTTGGCACCTCACCTCCGGAACATCCGCCATGTTGGCATGGTAGCACATCATGATGACCACCCAAACAAATGCCTGCAGGGAAAATGCGATTTGTAACCAACAGAAAAAAATGTTTTTACCAACCCTTGCCTTAGGAGCGTTTAGAAGAATAAGGCGCATCACCAGCTTGTCCACATCTTCTTCCGTGCGGACTGCATGGAGCATGGCTGCCACAATGGAGAAGCTATACTCAATCTGAGCAATGAAAACGGCTACGGGCAAGAAGGGCTGCGGCAACAGTGAGCGGAGGTCTGCATGCACAAACATGGCCGGTAGACGTATGCTCCTCTGAACAGGCCGCCCGTGCACAGGAGATGGCGCGGCAATGGGGCCATCAACGCTGGAACGAGGCTGCAGCCGCACACGAACGCTGTGCCGCACCATAGAACCTGCCAATAAGAAAGGTAGAAGAAAACCAAAAAAGGAAAAATTGCAAGAAGATGCAAGAAGCTTTTTTTTCTCTATGGACCCGCGTCTGCAGCATCACTGAATCCAGAAGAAGCAAGCTGCAAAGATCTTGAAAAACAAATTCCCTTGTCAGGGTCACTCAGCTGCCACTGTCACGCTCGCGGCTGCGAGGCTCGTGGCTGCGTCGCGACCTGTGTCGACGCTTCTTCTTCTTCCGGCTGCACTCACCACTGCCACTTCGCTCAGTACAGCTTGGCCGCGACGACCCGCTGCCTGTATGGTTGCCACCCGGGTTGATGATGATCTGTTGAAAATTGAAAAAAACGTAGACCAAAAATCAACAGAAAAGTTGAAACAAATCTACGCGCCTGCAGGGGGGGCCAAACTCCACCCTTCACCCAAGCGCTTCAAGACATACTGCAAGTTCTCCGAATCTGTGCTGGCTGCAGGCATGACAAAAGGTACTACTGCACTTGCCGCTGTGGAACTGGTTCTGGAAGGTGGTGGTCCCATGGGATGCGGCGGACGCATGGAACCCTTTGCCCTTGCTGCCACACCTCAACTGCTCGCAGGCCACCCACACCAAAAAAAACACATTTGGGGCGTCAATTAATTGCAACCAAGGCACTGGTGTGTACTTGAGATTTTCCACGGTGCCTGTCCTCAGGTGAGCCATCTGTTGAACGACTGCGGCTGCGGCGACCACTCGTTGCCGGAGGAGGCGGCGGCGGGGTCACAGGAGCCAACACAGGAGGCGCCAAAGGAGGCGGCCCTGTAGGCAAGCTGTTTGGTCCATTCGGGAACCAGAGGTAGCAAGGCAACCACTGTCCGCCACTAGGCATGGCTTTTGGGCGTGGCACGCTTCCAGGCGGCCCCATGGTTGTCGCAGGCATGGGAAATCCTTTCCTCAGAAGGGCATTCTTTGCCAAAAAAAAAGCCAGCAGGGAGAAAAAAAAACACTTGAATCCGAGATTCCCCGGGTCCTTTCCGTCGCCCTTGCCACCATGTCTTCCATCATAGGCTGCAGCAGCACCATGCCTTTGTGGAAGGAAAGAACATCACAGAACTGAGAGAAAACAATTCCCCTTAATTCATCTACAGCCAACCTTATTTCTGGGTATACTGGGTTATTTGGAAAAGAAGATGAAAACTTTTATTATTGGGTCAGCTACTGGTCTATATATAATTATACAGTAAATGGGAAAATGACAACAGTAAGGACAAATTCAGCCAGGAACATGTGGCGCCTTGCCTCCTCGGAGTCAGTACCATGGCCATCACCATTGCCGTTTGGCATTGTCTGGCAATGGATTAAAAGACACATTCAGCAGCAACACCTTTGACCACGGAGCTTGAGCCAAAGAAAACATCCACAGGAACATTGTCAAACAGCTTGCAGGACAGCGTGCAGAACACAGCGCGCGTTGGACAGCATGTAAGAATCTGCAAAATAATTGCTGCAGCATTTGCATGCAGCACAAACCCAAATAGCCTCAGCTCAGCAGCTGCTCGAAGAAAGAGCCCAACAATGCTGCAAGAAGCGCCATGACCTGGCATGCCAACTTGAATCAATTTGAACCACACTGACCCGACCAAGAGCCGCAATTCTTTTTACACCCCAAGCAGCGAGTCAGAGTCAGATCTCGTCAATTAAGTCGCTCTTTCTACGATATGCCACGCACACATGGACAAACCTGGGGAAATAAATTCAAACCAGACTTGATTTAACAATTTTGTTAAAGCACTGTGAAAACATGTGCGTAAGGGCATATGTCATTCAATTGGAGGCCTTGTGGCTCCAGAACCCCAAAAGCTGCGGGAATGCCCGCAGCAAGAGTTCGCAGCGCGCACGCTGCAGCAAATCAGAAAACATGTTCAAGTGCTGATCTATTCAGACGGCACCGAAGCTCTCAGCTGTTCATAGCGGTCATGGGCAGCGGCTGCGGTAAGCAAGAGCATATAGTAGTGCTGGACAGCCTCTGGTGAATCTGCAAAGGAAGCATCGTGCCCTTTAAGAAAATCAATCATCTTGTTGGCAAGCCAGATGTTCACCGCGATGGTGATGAACTTCCTGGAGAAATAGAACTTCTGAGACCACCCAGTCGGCGTTTGGACTTTCACACCCACAGCATCGCGAGTCCAGTACACAACTGAACGGATCCAAGGTGTGTCCGGCCTAGGCTGGGTTGATTTTTTAAAAGAAACCGGGAAATAAATGGGAGCAGCACATGGAGCCGAGTCACTGCTCGTGCCAGGTGTCCTTCTCCTTGTCGTAGTTCTGACGCTTGAAGCGGTCCATGACTTTCAGAATCTCAGGCACAAGGGTTTGGTCCACGTCTGGGCTTGAGTCGCCTTTGTTGGCACGCCTGCTTCTCTTGACCGGGGCAGAGACAGCTTCAGCAGCAGGCGCAGGTGAGGTGGCTGCCACGGCTTCCGCAACCTCACGCTTCTTCCTGCGGCCCTGGCTCTCAACCACACATGTCTCGGCCACCGGCTTGTCCTCCGAAGTGCCTTTAGCAGGAGCTGCCGTGGCCTTGCTCTTGCTTCTGGGCTTCTTAGCTTTCTCACATGCAGGCTCGTCATCAGTCTTGCGAGGCCTGCCTCTCCGCTTTGGCTCTGCCTTCGGCATGGATTTCTTCGCCTCTTTGGCGGCAGCCCTTTCAGCTTCCTGATGCTCTTTTTCCGACAAACGCATGTTGAGCTGCTTTCGCCGGAACTCTTCAGACACATCTGGGTTCGAAGGCTGCTGGGCATCCTTCACCAACTCTGCAGCAGCTGCTGCCAGCACAGGAGCTTTGTCCACGCCAACCAACGGCCTAGCCACAGTTTCAATTGGCATGCCTTCAGCCTTCTGCTCAGCAGTGGCTTTTGGACAGGTTTCTTTGTTTGCGGACAACATGTCGGGAGCCATTTCCAACGGGAGAGTCTGCAGCAAATCCATGTCAGAACCCAAAGAGGAACTGGAGGAGCTTTTGCCGACCAACGAAGATGCCAGGTCTTCAGATTTCGCCCCTTCTGCCTTCTGCTTCAACCTAACATAATTTCAATCTGCACAAGAAAAATATCCTTGTTCAAGGAGGTTCAATTTCAAAAGATCGCAGACAAGGTGCATCTGCAGGATATATTGCCGCTTCAAAGCCAGCTGGAGCATCGAAGGTGGAAGCCCCTTTTGTGCCTGAGCATCGCAAGGCCCAACCATTGCAGTCAAATGACCAATGTCTGAAGCCGGCAGAGGACCACAGACGCTCGCAGACTCCCTAGCAGCCGGTGCTGCTTCCTTGGACACAACATGATTTCCTTCTAACTTTGCCGCTGGCGCAACTGCAGGAGCCAATTTCTCCGTCTTGTCAGAGTTCTCGGGCTCCTGTCCACATGTGTTGTGAACACAGAAAATGAATATAACAAAAAAAAATGTTCCCATGATCAACCCAGTTTGAATTTATCAGACATAAACGGCAGCAGTAGAAAGCAGGCTATGATCAAAATGGCTCCAGGACAAGCGACTACGTTAAAACTAGCAGCCAGGAATATATACCACAGCTACGGCAATTTTCCCCCCAAAAAAACTGCTGCAGTGACAAGGCATCCTCCTTGCCAGTAAAAAAACAGCTGCAGAATTTGGCACAAAAACCGCTGTGGAAAATAAAGGCTGCAAAGGCGGCTGCAGAAAATGATTCATTTGAGACAACTTGGACAAAGAACTGCAGGGAAATGAAATGGCTACAGTCAAATCGGCTGCTCAAGAGATCACCACAAATCAAGTAAGGCAAGAAATGGCTGCGGAGAAATGGCTGCGACAACGCTGCAGGAGAAACAGCTGCGGGAAAGGGCTGCAGAGCAAGCACTGAAAATGGCTGCACTGGACATAATATGGCTGCAGCAAACCCAAGGTGCAGTGACAGCGGGGATGCTGTGGAAATAGCTGCAGCAAAAATGGGGCTGCAAACATGTCAATGGAACAACTGCACAAATGAAGGCAAGACATGGCTACGGGAGAACTGGCCAAAACAACACTGCAAAAGAAACGCATCTGCGGGAAATGGCTGCAGAGCAAGCACTGAAAATGGCTGCGATGGACTTTAAAAAAATGGCTGCAGCAAATCCAAGGTGCAGTGAGGGTGGAGGTGCCGTGGAAATAGCTGCAGCGAAAATGGGGCTGCAAACATGTCAATGGAACAACTGCAGGGACATGAAATGGCCACAATCAAACCGGCTGCTAAAGAGACCACCACAAATTAAGGCAAGAAATGGCCGCGACAACAATGCAAAAGAAACAGCTGCGGGAAATGGTTGCAGAGCAAGCACGGAACATGGCTGCACTGGAAATGAAAACGGCTGCAGCAAATCCAAGGTGCAGTGAAAGTGGGGCTGCCGAAAAGACAGGCGGCAACGTGCTGCATGAGCATGATAAATGGCTGCAGGACACAAAGAACCCAAACTGCAACTGTGAACCCCACCCCCCCCGCAGTCCTGGCGCGGCTGTTTCTTCATGGCCGGCTTCCAGTTTGCAACGTCAACGCCCAGGTCTGTCAGCATAGACTTGAAAATGTCATCCTGACAAAATGCATGAAGTAACCATGCTGATTATTTCTGGGGCAGGTTGTGGCCCAAGGGGACTAAAACCGAAAAGCAAAACTAGTAGTCTACTAGTCGGACCAACAAGAAACCTTGGGAGGCTTCTCTTTGTAGGTGAGGCCCTTCACAAGACTCAGCAAGTATCTAAAGGACCAGGCTTCATCGCTGACAACTGAGGCGGTCGGCGCAAAACCATTGGCCTTGTGCATCTTCAGAATTTCATCCTGGAGTGCGTCAATGCATGGCACTGCATTGAGGCCTGCCACGGCCACCTTCTTCAGGAGAGGCCTCAAGACTTCCTCGTTGGCTCGGGCATTCTCATTCGTCTTGGCAACAGCTCCTGCAGGTGCTTCTTCCTCAAAGCCCTTCCTTCTGTCTACAAGTAGCCGCTGGAACTGGCGAAGGCGGGTGCGGATGCTTTCGCTGTTGTCCCAAGCCTGCTTCAAACCCTCCAAGTTATTGAAAATGATTTGCTTAGTGGCTTCGGGCGACGACATGGCTGCAGGTTTTGCCCCAGGTTTCTTTCACACAAACCACCTGTTGGAGCCAAGAGCTGCGAAAACAATTGCAGAAACCTTGCGTGTATGGCTTAAGCAAATGCAATCCAGGACACACGTGTTTTAAATAAAGCCTCCATGCACATGCAGCAGCTCAAAGCCACTTCCTGGATAAACATGCCGGAAGCACAGGTGGAAAACGCAGCATGGAACCAAGCCGTTGGAGCCAATGCAGCTACAACAACCATACAAAATGCCCATATATGTCCCAAAAATGAATTCTCACACCTTTTCTCCCTAGCGTAGGAATACCGGCTCCCAAAAAAAAAACGAACCTTTTTTTGAAAAACGTCATCTTTCCGGGTGTATTGGCTTAGCTGGTATATATATACACACTCTTTGTTCAAACATATGTTTGCCATTCGAAGGGGTGTAATGGAAATACGATATATAAGGGTGCAACCAAGAAGTACACAGCATGGGGCTGTATGGGGTCTGTAAACCAGCAAGGTGGGGATGGACATTCGTTGGTCCAGACGGTCCAGAGATGTCCAGAGCCACCAATCCCTGTCGCCCAAGGCAAGTCCACACACGGAGCATATGGAACATTTTTGCTCTCCGCATCCAACATGGAATTATTGGAATCTTGGCTGGATAGCGGATGGTAGCTGGTGGTAGCTGTGGGATCACTGTTCGAATTGTCCATGGTGAAACCGGTGAACCACGACCACACTCCCAGGAACCAATGGCCCGCCCACGGCTACGGCTATGGCGTATACACTGACCACAATGAGTGGCCAGTCCCATTCGGTCTCGAATATTATGCGCCTGCGCTGAACCCTGAGTCGCCCAAGATGCGACCGGGCGACGCCAACCTGCAAAGCAGTTGGTCATGATTGGTTGTAATTGGTCGCTTGCCACTCGATGCCACGCTGGAGTCTTGTACTCGGGACCCGGACAAAAACATTGCGTGGCAACGACCGAAAGGGTTGGGTGTGCAAAGGGTCCTCTTCCGTCGTGGGCGTGACCTCTGTGAAACAGACGGCTGCCAGTCCAGAGTCGGCCCAGAGAGTTCCAAGATGTTCCAAGGGATAAGGTTGAATAAAAGTTAAGAGAAGGGTCAAACTGGAACCAAGCTGCACCAGCGCGGATTGTGCTGGAGGAGGTCATGACTAGGATAGAAGCATCAAATTGCGATACGAAAACAGAAATCACTGCACTGCCTCCCCTTTGGAAAGGTATGGGATTATATATATATACATACTGAAGAAAGGAGAGAGAGAGAGAGAGAGAGAGACCATGCCTCCGCGCCTAGAAACTATGACATTGCACAATTTTGAGTGAAAAACTATGTGAGACTTTCGCCGGTTTATTTTACCCACAGCCGACTCTGGGACATTTTCCCGCCTGCTTGATAGAAACAGGACAACTTATAATATCACTGATGAATTATCACTACCAACCGGGCCGTAGCGCCGTAGAGGAGGGGAATCACCGTGAATCACCATGGATCAACATGAATTGATGAACCAAGCAGAAAAGGAACCCATTGCTGTAATTTTGGGCTTGGGGCCACAGGAGCATCCAAGGATGGGCGACATACAGCCATGGCAAAAAGCGGATTGATTGGATCAGACATATCATTACATACCATTTGTATCCATGTATCTATTATCTATTGCAAATGAAAGGGGAAAGATCTTGCAAACAACTTGGTGCGTGTCTCAAATGTGGACCAGTCAGACGTGGAGTGCTTCGACCTCAGGGGCTCTAGACTTGGGCTTTGAACCTAGGCCCATAACATTGCCCACATATACGGGTTCCACATCCTCTGGCTATGCGAAAATGACCCACGAACCGCACATTCCTGTTGCGAAGTTCCACTCCTTTGCGGCGGCCGCTTGTTTCCTCACTTGTTGTTGTGGAGACCAACTCCTTTACTTTGGGAAAAATGAGGCTTGGATATTTTTTTCCGACAGCCTTGATCTGCAAAGAGCCTTCCTAGAGCTTTCCTACACTAAGCTATATTATCAAAGGAAGTTGGGAAGCAATCTTCCGAGTTACAGACAAATAGAATTGTGAGACTTGACATTGATGAAGGGTGGTGAAGTGGTGACAATACATCACAAAAGGATAAGGCAATGAAGGGTGGTTCTGTGTAACAATACATCACAAAAGAATAAAAGGCAATGAAGGGTGGTTCTGTGTAACAATACATCACAAAAAAATAAAAGGCTATGCAGGGAAGTGGTGAGGACGAAATTGGTGAGGAAGGGAAGTGGTGGTGACTCTGGGAAGTGGTGACGAAGGGAAGTGGTGACTTTGGGAAGTGGTGACTTTGGGAAGTGGTGAGGAAGCGAAGTGGTGACTTTGGGAAGTGGTGACGAAGGGAAGTGGTGACGAAGGGAAGTAGTGAGGAAGGGAAGTGGTGACTAAGGGAAGCGGTGACGAAGGGAAGTGGCGACGAAGAAACGCATTGTAATGTCTGCATGAATGCTCAATGGGCTTTGTTTTGGGGAGGAAGCCGGAGCACGAAACCTTGTATTTTTCCGTGTAAAGTGGTTGCAGCCGGCTATGAAAGGTACCTCGTGTGTGCGGCGGTTGCGGCTGCGGTCGTTTCTGTCGCGAATGTGTTCCTCCTCTGTGTTCTGCAACGAGTGGTTGTTCCTGTGTGTGTGTAGTTCCATTCGCTTCTTGAATCCGCCGCGGTTGTAGATCGCAGTGGAAAGGCTGCATGATTGTTGTCATCTGGTGTTGCCGTGTGCGTAGAGAGATTCGTTAGCCACGTGATGCTGCAAAACGCATTGTAGTGGCTGCATAATGCTCAATGGGCTTTGTTTTGGGGAGGAAGCCGGAGCACGAAAGCTTGCATTTTTCCGTGTAAAGTGGTTGCAGCCGGCGATGAAAGGTACCTCGTGTGTGCGGCGGTTGCGGCTGCGGTCGTTTCTGTCGCGAATTGGTTCCTCCTCTGTGTTTTGCAACGAATGGTTGTTCCTGTGCGTTTCTTGAATCTGTGGTTGCAGATAGCAGTGGAATGGCTGCATGATTGTTGTCATCTGGTGTTGCCATGTGCGTAGATCCGTGCAGGTTTGCGACGTGATGCGCAATACTATTGTCTTTTGCAGCGGGATCTCGTAAATAGTATTGGAGTGGCTGCATCAAGGCTGCGACAGGCGACAGTGATTTGTCAGCAGATTTTCTGAATTTTGGCGCTAGTAATTTTCCTTTGAAATAGTCCTTTTAAAAAGTGCTTCAAAATTCGTGTTTTTTCGATTTGGTGTCGAGATCCGCTTTTTGGAGCTGCAATTCCTGTTGTGATTATGTACAAGAAAGCGTCTCTCTCTGTGTAAACACTTTTTTCTGTAAAGGCTTGCTGTGTGTAAGAGATTTTGTGTGTAAAAGCTTGCTGTGTGTAAAAGCTTCTCTGTGTGTAAAAGCTTCTCTGTGTGTAAAAGCTTCTCTGTGTAAAAGTTTCTGTGTGTGTAAACGCTTGCCATGTGTAAAAGCACTGTGTGTAAGTGTTCTTTGTGTAAACGCTCGACGCTTGCTGTGTGTGAAAGCTTGCTGTGTGTAAAAGCTTCTCTGTGTAAAAGCTTGTTGTGTGTAAAAGCTTCTGTGTGTAAAAGCTTCTCTGTTTCAAAAGCTTGCTGTGTGTAAAAGCTTCTCTGCGAAAGAGCTTGCTGTATGTAAAAGCTTTCTTTGTGCAAGCTTTGTATCACGAAGTAGTACTGGGACGTACTTTGTGCAAGGTTTGTAGTACAAAGTGGTACTGGGAAGTGCCTTGCGCAAGCTTCGTCGTACAAAGTAGTACTGGGATGTACTTTTTGCAAGCTTTGGTACTGGGTGCAAGCTTTGTGTAGTACAAAGTAGTACTGGGAAGTAGTTTGTGCAAGCTTTGTAGTACAAAGTAGTGCTGGAACGTGCTTTGTGCAAGCTTTGTAGTACAAAGTAGTACTGGGAAGTACTTTTTGCAAGCTTTGTAGTACACAGTAGTACTGGGAGGTAGTTTGTGCAAGCTTTGTAGTACAAAGCAGTACTGGAATGTGCTTTGTGCAAGCTTTGTAGTACAAAGTAGTGCTGGGAAGTACCCTTTGCAAGCTTTGTAGTACAAAGTAGTACTTCGAGCGTGCTTTGTGCAAGCTTTGTAGTACAAAGCAGTACTGGAATGTGCTTTGTGCAAGCTTTGTAGTACAAAGTGGTACTGGGAAGTACTTCTTGCAAGCTTTGTAGTACACAGTAGTGCTGGGAGGTAGTTTGTGCAAGCTTTGTAGTACAAAGTAGTACTGGGAAATGCTTTGTGCAAGCTTTGCAGTACAAAGTAGTACTGGAACGTGCTTTGTGCAAGCTTTGTAGTACAAAGTAGTGCTGGAACGTGCTTTGTGCAAGCTTTGTAGTACAAAGTAGTACTGGGAAGTACTTTTTGCAAGCTTTGTAGTACACAGTAGTGCTGGGAGGTAGTTTGTGCAAGCTTTGTAGTACAAAGTAGTACTGGAAAGTGCTTTGTGCAAGCTTTGTCGTACAAAGTATTACTGGGAAGTAGTTTGTGCAAGCTTTGTAGTACAAAGTAGTACTGGGAAGTGCTTTGTGCAAGCTTTGTAGTACAAAGTAGTACTGGGAAGTAGTTTGTGCAAGCTTTGTAGTACAAAGTAG
>Ga0126342_10005924_pt1 | contig 21515 bp, 19 predicted proteins | sample Cyp1metagenome_FD_92528 | JGI IMG/M metagenome (GOLD analysis project Ga0126342, IMG submission 92528) | Coral microbial communities from Lord Howe Island, Old Settlement Bay, Australia - Cyphastrea 1 metagenome | ecosystem: Host-associated > Invertebrates > Cnidaria > Coral ... | reverse complement strand
GAGGTTCTACCTGATCAGTGATGTTCTCCACAACGCTGGCTGTGACAAACCAGGCGTGACCCAAACGACGACCGATGGGACTCATGGGATAATAGAGTACAATGTATATATATATATATATATCACCAGCACTATGATAATCTCACCCATTGTATTGGTGTGTATATATATATTACATTATTGTATATATATACACACTACATTATATACATATATATATAATGTATATACATTATATTACATATATATATGTTACATTTAGATGTTTATGATTTCAAGACTAAACCACCAATTTTGGGGGGCTGGAGATTCTTGAGCCATACCCATTGCAGTTGGGGGGTTGAACCATCCAATGAACGGGTACATTTTGACCCACACTGGACCTGTGGCATAACATTTCACATGCAGGTACCCACAATGATTTCTCAGGGGCCTACAATTCATGGTCATATTTTGCAAGTGTCAAAAAATGGGGTACCTATGATTGATCAAGATGTCAAGATGTTGTTCCTCCTAAATTCCGAGAAGGACCAATCAAGTGCTTGGGCCATGCGGCCCCTTCCGCGTTTTCTGGGCACATCTTCAGATAGTAGGCCTTCCTGTCGCACTGGATGACTGGTTCCACTAGAATCCCCCAGTTCTGTGCCATTCTTCATGCATTGGTTGAATCACCACCATGGGAAAGCATATTATTTTGCTAGAAACCCTATTCGAAATCCATGTATCCCACTACTTCAAGTCACTACGAGATCAAACATGGTTGGATCAATCCCATCATTGACGGTGCTAGCGTTTACTAATAACAATTGACATACTTTCATTGATTTCTGCTAAATCCCCAGTGGTTCATGGTTCGGGATAACTTGTAACGGTTGTAACGACCTCCCTGCGACCGAAAAAAACTCTGAGCCATCCCAAAAATGATGATCATTCCAGCAGATGGATTCGATTCTCTACACCAGCAGAAGGGTTTCATAAATTGAGGTACCCCCATAGCTGGATGGTTTCTTTCATGGAAAATCCATCTATAAATGGATGATGACTGGGGGGTACCTTCATTTTAGGAAACCTCCAATTGACAATTTTTGGAGACAGTGGATGGTGCCAGGAGCCAGGCACTTCCGCGACTGCTTGCAGGACGGCATGGCTGACGTAGGCAGTTTTCCCCAACAGATAGCAAAAAATTTGGATTGAAGTAACCGGGTTAACTAGAATGTATTTATTATCCCATAGGATCCATGTATGGTATATATATATGCTAACATTTGGGGTATACTGATGGTAAATGTTACCATATATGGCAAACATGGATCCTATGGGTATATACATATTATTATGACCATCTGTCAACCCAGCCCTTTGAGTAGGAGTAGGGAATCACTGATCTGATTAGGATTTATGCTGGATATATCCCTCCAATTGGATAGGTTTTCTTGTAAAACCAAAGAAATACCAGAAGGGCCGATATGAAAACACAATGATTTGCAAATCCTGACGGCCATGGAATGGAGTTTGCTGCTGAAATCTTGACTTTTACGGATGAAGTTTAATTTGTGTCGCTTGCCTGCCCATTTCTGGTGATCAAGGTCACCTTCCTGGTCATTTCCTTGTTTAATGGCATGGGTGGAGCCTGAAGAGCATATGACCTCGCCAGACTGTCATGGAGTGGCTGCTGAAGTTCCCGCACATCAAAGAGATTCACGTGGCTGGGTTCCCCTGTGTTGATCTGAGCTCCGCCAAAGCCAACAGATTGAACCTTGCAGGCCGAGAGTCGGGACTTTTTACGGAGGTCCTCCGCATCTTGGAGCTGCTGCGCAGCGTGTTTTTGGACAGCGGTTTTGTATCCGCTTCTTCGTGGAGACTGTTCGTTGCTTAGATCCTCATTTCCGATGGCTTATATCGCAGTTTTAGAGCTTCAACCCCTTCGGTTTTTCTCAATCAATAGGCTTCATGTGGCTTCATCTCCCATCATTTCTTCCTCCTTCCAATCAATTGATCACTTCAATCAGTGAATTCAATCACTTTCCCCCTAGTCATAAATTGATTTATAAACCCCATTAACTATAGTTATAAGTACCATAAACCACAGTTATTGGAGTTATAAACCAACTTAACTATCTAGGGGGCACCACATCCCTACCTTTTCCGTGGCGAAATCGCCCGCAGGACCTGCTGCCGGAGGCGCTGGGCCGCTGCTACCTGCGGCGCCTGGAGCTGCCGCAGCGGAAGAATGCCGAAGCGCGGCTGCTGGAGGCGGGAGATATTGAGAATCTGTGGATATAATATGGCCCATAGGATCCATGGTGCTAACATTGGGGGTATATTGATGGTAAATGTTACCATATATAGCATACATGGATCCTATGGGTGGGATTATTGAGGGATCTATTATGATTATTATGATTATTGAGAATCTATAGTATCTGAATTATGATCTGAATCTATTATGATTATTACAAAGCTGGTTGGTGGTTTGGAACATGACTTTTATGACTTTCCATATATTGGGACAAATAATCACCATTTGACTAATATTTTTCAGAGGGGTAGGTATACCACCAACCAGTATAATCACTAAATATATATATATACACATTTTTTGAATTATCCATATATATATATATATATATACATATGTAATAATCCAGTATATATATATTTGCTACAAATAATAATTGATATACTCTATAGTATATAACTATATAATTAATGGATATTACTGGATATTGAGTAAGTGGATATTAGTAATACTTGCTGTTATTGTGGATATTTGTTATAGTTGTTATATTAATGGATATATTAGTGGATATAATATAACTCATAATTAGTATTATTATTATGTAGGATGAATTAGTGAGTGGATAACTAGTAATAATGACTGTTATTAGTTCATATATTATTATCAATGATACTTGGTATTGTAGTTGACATATAGCAATGTGTAACAATATAACAAATAAATGATTAGTTGACAATGATATAATATATTAATAATATTGATACTTAGTGGGTAGCAATATATAAATGTATAAGTATACTGGTGTATCAACGGATTTGTTAATACATATTTTTGTAGATTTATCAAAGCAGGATATATTATCCATGTATATATATATATGCATATATTTACAAATATAATTTGTTGTTACAGTAGTAGATAATTGGTAATGTAGTATAAACTAGTGGATACTTTGTAATGTAAATGTAATAACTATCCACTATCATTGTTCGCTAATTGGATATTACTAATTTATAATACATAGTTGTTATATTAGTGGATAATTATAGTGATATTCATTGTTGTTGAGAATGGATATTTATGCTATTAGCAAAGATAACTAATATGTAACTAATTATCATCGGATATAACATCCGAGTATAATTAATTAGTTACTTATAAGCAATAATATATACTTAATCATGTGCTATAGTTTGTTATGCTTAGTATTGTTAATGGTTAGTGTGTTGTTTTAATAGCAACCTTTCATTGATAGTAAAAATGCTAATCACATGATTTAACCTCGGCCTGCTCACACATCCGAGCGAAAAAATGTGGCTCTATATCTCGCATGGCGATTGGTGCCTCCCACAACAATCGTACCACAAGCAAGGGACCAAAAGTGAGTGAAAGGCCATTCCAAAAAGGAAAAGCCTTGACCTACACAATGGGTCAACGTATCGTCGTCGCCACGTCCGAGTCTTGAGGTTCCTCCTCGTCCTTGCGCGCAAAAAAATTGTATACACTGTGATACTGGGCTAGTCTATTCTAGTGACTTTTGTTTCTGAAGTCAGCTCAACGGAGCATTGTGTCAGTCACAGTCAGTCTTGAAAGTTCAGTTTGAGTTGGTGGATATTAGGATAATGAGGATGTTGGATATCAATCATGACTAATCCTGCAAACCCAGCAATAGTTAAGATAGTTAAATTAGAGTCATTATATATATATATACTATTTATGGGGCCATTGAAATAAACTATAGTTACAATAGTTAGTCATCATATGTATATTTAGACGTCAGTTGCAATCGATGAATACCATATGATCTGCCTACAACTGCCACTACCTTTCAGCAACACTATCAAGTATCATAGTTTTAGGTAACCAATCCTTATAATAGCAGCAGCATAGGCTTATAATTATATACTAATAATTGCAGTTTAAACAACTTGTAGTAGCGCTTTCAGTAACGATGAAATAAGAACATACAACTGATATGATAGCAGCAGTTTAACTATTTCATACAACAATCGGATGTAGTGGCAGCATGTGTCAGTCATCATTAACTAGTGTGTTCACCAGCAGCTTTAGTGAATGGTGAGGCATGCAGATTTATGTTAATGATGATAACTAATCAGTAGTGATCATTCATGATGACTATTGACCATTGATGAATAATGATAAACAATGATAAGTAGTGACAAATTATGATTACCAGGTAAGTCCAAGGTTAAAGTGGAGTTCCGAACGGTTTGTTTCATATTAAGGGGGAAGTAGACATGTTCGATTACCACCATGGGAGTCCCCCGAAAAAATGAAGATATGGTTTTTATCCATCAAACAGGTCTAACATGGCTTCGCCATCTTGAAAGAGGTGGGGATATGGCAAATTTCAGTTGAAATATCCCTGGTGTGTGGGATCCAATCTATTTAACTACCGTATTATTATTTTTCACCTGCAGTCACCTTCCCTCGGTCATATCAATCATATCCCCAAAGAACCCAGTTCCTGAACCCATCTAATACTCAACCATTTGTTGTGACATTTTAGTAATGGGGGTACCCCCAAATCAGCTATTTTAATCTATTTTAATTTATTTTATGTGATAGGATTTTCCACGAAAAAAAACAATCCTCATGTCGGGACTGGGTTAATGACGTTAGCCCACTGACAATGATAACGACACTAGCAATGACGATAATCAATCACAACGATGATACGTACCGTACGTATGTACATACATGCATACATACAAAACCATGTTTTGCTTATTGCACCCATCACTAAAGAAATGCATAGGCCGCATTAATCACATGTTTCCGCTAATCAAACATTATTTCTACATGGCAGCCTGGAACATCTCCCATTTAAAGATGATTTTCCCCGTTGAGTGGGCGTTCTTATCTATCTATTTAGTTCGAACTTGTATGGTCATTCATGATGAACCTATGTTCAAATCTTATTATGGGTAAAACAATGCCATAAACCATCCCCCCAGTCATCACAATTTTTATGGATGGTATAAACCATTCTCAGTCATGGATGGTTCATGACATTGTTTTACCCACAAATTCCCATTATATTGATTATATTCCCATTATATTCCCATTATATTACCCCTATATATCCCTTTTTGTAGCAGGAGACGTCTCTCAACGGATCGGTCCACGAACGGATCGGTGCAGGTGTTGCATTGCTGGGTTTCCTGGAACATTTTCCCAAGCCTCTACACCAAGGTTTGGGCTGCGGCGGTCCCCCAAATGATGTCCTTTTCGTGTTACCCTCTGGTTATGACATTCACAGTTTGCCATGGAAAGATCCACCATGCTATCAAGTTCGGTAAACCATCTATTTCGATTAGGGCCATCGAAAAACCATGGCTATGTTTAATAACCAGAGGGTAAATGATGAGTAGGTTTCCCCATTTAAAGATATGTAAAGATCGTAAAGATCCATTTAAGGATATGTAGAGATATTCTTAGGATGGCAAACTAGAAAAAATGTATGACTAAAGACATAAACAAAAACCTTGAACCAGTCAATCAATTCTTAGGATGAAACCCATTTTAGGATGGTAAGACATCTAGAAGATTCAAAATTCAATCAATTTTCAAGTTATATTGAAACCCCAATTTAGATCGTTATCATGCGTTGATTCATAACCCACCCTACTTGAGTGACAGATTCAGGGTGAGGACCATAGTTTTGCGTATATTGTTGTAAACCACATTGCCTATATGGGGAACCCACCTTGCAGAGAGTTTTGTTTGGTTTTGAACTTGGGTTCCGTAGGTCATAAAAACAAGGTCTTGGGGAAAGTACGGGCAGACACCATGTAATTCTTGCCCGAAAGACTATCAAACACTCTATAAAGTAGGTCATTCTGGCAATCCTGAAAAACTCAGGTATAGGGGGCCTTAACTTGTCATTGCACAAGTCATCCTGAACCTGAACCTGAACCAAGGTAACAACAACCCTGTTACCCCCCAAACAATTGGCAAATCAAGGGAAAACCTTAACCGAAACACATAAATCCTAAAACCATCCTGGATGTGCGAAGAAGTATATCCTACATAAACCCTACTGAAAAAACGGTAATTGAAAATACCTGACATATTTTTTTGCGTATCGATAGTTTCCCAATTGAGAAGGGGAGATTGTTTGTGGCCATGTCGTATTACCAATGGGTGTTTCCTTTTTTGGATGATACTCTCTAGAGTGTTGGAATGCTACACGACACCAGGGGGTAGTCTTGCTAGGTTTAATCCAACCGTTTGTAGATGTATGGCGTTTGTGCAGCATGTGCGAATTGTTGACTGCAAAATAAGTTCGATTTTTGGGTATACAAAAAAGTGTCATTTTAGCCATGATGAAGCACCAATGGTGGGGACTGGCCGCGAAAAAATCATCATCATTGAGGTCACTGGGACTTGTCATGTTGGACAGCTGTTAACCTCAAGCTGACTGGTTGGATACGCGCGACATTCACGGACAAGTGAGGTCTGGTGTCATTAGCTTTCCATGAAGATCAACAATGATTTGGAGAGATGGCTTGGGTGAGCCCGTCACGCGGTCAACATAGCAACATAGCTAATTACTGCAAATTCAACTCAGTTACATAGTGTTGCAAGCCAACTCGGATGCTAGTCCGTGGGGGGCCCACATCCAAGATATCAATGAAAAAAATTGGTATGGGTCGGGTGATTGGGCACACCCAAACTGGGGTGCTGAATAATAACTCCTGAATAAGGTGATCAGCATTTGTTGAACAATGGGTCTTAAAGTTTAGAACACATGTTTTTGGTTGAATGATTACATGATTATATGTCATTATCTCCCTATAGGCCTTTCATTTCCCATGCCCAGCTTCAAGCTTGGCACTTCGCCCCAGCCATGGCAACCTTCATTGCCTGTTTGGGGCAAGCTCTGTCGCCCGATGGATCTGTCGCTGAGTTGCAAAGTCGACTGGTCGCGGTCGGATCTGTCGATAAAAGTCGGTTGGTTGAAGGGGAATATTTTTCAAAGGAAAGCCATGGAATCATCATGCTTTACATTACATTTACCATCTGGTTATTTAACATAGCCATGGAAAATCCCTTATAAATGGAGGTATTAATGGGAAAATCATCTATAAATGGGCCATTTCCAATGGCTATGTTAAATAACCAGAGGGTACATACAAAAAATGGGGTTCTCAATATATAATTGTTCTCTTTATCCAACTCGAGGACAGTAGAAAATAAAACCACGTTTATCTCCATTAGAATCGATGCGTTTTGGCCTACATTTTTTTAATCATCAACTCGGGCCCGCATTCTTTAAAATATATGTTTCAGTGGGTCAAATGGCTGAAATCCAGCTTCATCCATCCTACATTTTTGTGGCTTTACTTCCGCAGCCTCTGAAGTACTTGGGCGATGTTTTGGAGGGTGAACGCCACGCGTTCGGGGGGATTTGGACCATTGGCAGAATCAAACATGGCAGTGGCAGTCCGGAGATTTCCAAATGTGCCATGGCGATTCCCGGAGGGTAATTAAGCACATTATCCCAAGTTTTTCCCCATTTTCAACATATTAAAACTATTCCCCATGATCTCCCCATGATCTCATGAAATCCCACAATTTTTTCAGCGCCAGCGGCCCCAGGTCCCGGTGACCCTGGCGAACCGCGCCGCCGTGGCGGCGGAGCTGCACCACCGCACCGGCGCACGCATCATTTTGAGCGGCGCCGATGTGAGTCGCGTGGGAAGCTCCGAGGCGCAGGTGCCAAGGGAGGCTGAGAAATACCCTCTGGTTATGTCAAAATGGGGGAGGTTATATCTATAGTTAATGGGGATTATAAACCAACTTATAACTGGGGGGGCACCACCTTGTAGCTATTGAAAATGGCCATTTATGGCTCAGAGGGTATGGTATCTTAATACACAAAAAAAGTCACTGATTGGTGGTTTCAAACATGAATTTTATGTTCCATAATAATTGGGATGTCATCCTTCGAAGGATGACGAACTCATATTTTTCAGAGGGGTAGGTCACCCACCAACCCGATATGTATCATAATATATATATATATATAGTTATATATAGTTATATATATATATATATGTATATGCATATATATATATATTTATAGCTGATTATCATTGATGGATATAACATCCCATATAATTATAATAGTTTTATGGTGACTAATGTGGCCAAACACAATGTCATACACCACCCGTGACTGGGAATGGTACCTATAAAAATGGTGAACTTGAGAAAATGGTTTATTATATTGTTTTGACTTTTATTATTTCAACCATTTTATTGAATTAGTGTTGTTTGACCTTTCTTATTGTTTTACCCACATTAGTCACCATTATTCACCATTAATCATACATTAATCATCCATTAATCACCAATTGTTAACCACTATTCACCATTATCCATTGATAATCCATTGGTTAACCTCAATTGGTTTAATCATCCATTAATCATCCATTAATCATACATGATCCATTGATAATCCATACATTAATCATACATTAATCATCCATTGTTTCACCCACATCAAAAAAAACATTTCTGTCACGCTTCAACTAGCCCTCGCCTCTTTCAGGTCATGAAGGCGATCCTGACCTCTGCGCCGCACTCCGTCGATGCCCGCGCGCTGCTCTTGGATGAGTTGGCCTGCAACACCATCGACGCTTAACGGCGAAGCCGTAAAAAGAACGCGGAACCGGGGTTGGGGAAAGGAGTCTTGAGGAAAAACCGAAAAAGGGTTTTTGCATGTTTCTTTTTTTTTCTAAATAGGTTTATATCATGGTTTATCACTTTTTGAGGTTATCAATTCATGTGTTGCATTGCAACAAATCAATTTTATTCAAGAAGTGTGTATTGTAAGCCAAGCAGTCAATAACGGGTGATATTATATTAGGTTCGTCATCGATTTGTTTTTTTTAGATGGAGGGATGGTTCCATGAAACTAGATCATTCGATCATCGAATTGGGAAAATCCAAGACATTTAAAGCTAGGCTTGGAGTTGAACATGGACCCAATTGACTGGTGTATAACCAACAAAAACAACCAGAAAAGTTGGATTGGTGTTTTCAAGTCTTTGTGATTCTAAGGGTGCAACCCAAAAACATCTCCCAAAACAGGATGATGATCACAATTCCTCCAAGCAGAGACTATGAATGTGTTGAAACGACCAACCAGCAACTCAGCGTGCGCTTCTTGGGACCCAGCTTCATTTATCCTTCAGAACTGTTCTGGGTTCGGGGCTGTCGGATAGCACTTTCGTTGAGAGCCATATGTTGTATCAGAGAGTCAATGGTGGTCAGGGCAACTGATTTTATTGATTTAAACAGACCCGGAAAAATGAGCGTATTTTCATGATCGTTGAACACATCTTTATCACATAATATCTCATTGTTATTGGGTGAACTAATTATAATTTACCCTCTGGTAAACGTTTACATAACTATGGAACATCACCATTCTTAATGGGTAAATCAACTATTTCTATAGCCATGTTCAATAGCTACAAGGTGGTGCCCCCCCAGTTATAAGTTGGTTTATAATCCCCATTAACTATAGATATAACCTCCCTTCATCAACCCTAGTGAAATTGGACGTATGTTCACCAACTTAGCGATTCCGATCTGGGGCACCATCATCCATGATAACTCCGAGGAAAACGTGCGAAACACTTTGGCCATTATCAGAAGAGAAGCGCCCAGTGTGGTAGCTCGGTTGCAACAACAATCGAATGTACTTGAGGAGATCGAATTTGATGCCCCCATCTACTGTTGAAAAGTGGTATATTAGTAGGTATGTATATACGTATATATATAGTAGTCATTGAATAGCATAATAGGTTAAAAATGGTTAAAACATAGGTACAACATATGGACGAGGCTACAATCATGGCAGACATCACTAGCCAACCATCAAAAACCATTGAAGCAGATTGTCTGTAGGACCGACCTTGTCAAGCCAACAGAAACGAAGTGATCTTTGTTTATCTAACGTAGCCGTTTCGATGTGGTGCATGGTTTGCACTTATGTAGATATTGCTATTTGTTGGTTCAGTGGTTGATTTTTTTTGAGGTTGTAATTTGGGGAAGCCCAACAATTAATATAGTACATCTTCACTTTTGGAGGGTTTCTGCAACCCACTGGAAAGATGAGTCAGTGGGATTCCATTGTTAACCACAAGAATTCATAATTCTGAGTTGTTGGAGGGTACTCCTATATTATTCATATTATTCTGATATTTTTTTTTGATGTGATATCATTCTGCTAGAATTTCATCATAAGAAAAGGAACATTCATCGAGGTTGACCCATTTGATTCAGAATCGAATAAAGTTGGTGGTTTCCCCAACATCAACATTTTTTTTGGGCAGAATCAGAATATGCAGATTACATCAGATTGAGCTTACCACATTACCCTCTGGTAATTGAACGTAGCCATGGACAAGAATCATGTTTAATAGGTTTGTTTCATCATAAATCATCTTGGAAATGGGCCATATTCCATAAAACTATGTGAAAAAACCAGAAGGTCCATGTAGTAAGTATACACATAATTATACCCCTTTTTTTACTACTTCTTGGAGTTATGCTCGCCAACTCAGCTATCTTTTTTCAGCACCTTTGGGTGAAACAACAGTGAGGCTGCTGGAGATATCAAGATGTATCTGGTCACCTCCGACTTCCACTGTCCTCGTTCGGAGTTTATCTTCAGGACCGGTTATTACTGGGTCCCCACAAAAGGTCAACGATAGTTGGGGGATGTAACGTGGGGAATTCATCCTCACAAACGGATGTGAATCAGGGTAGGAGCTTGCTACCCCCCAGTTATCAGTTGCTTTGTAAACACATCTATATGACAAAATAGATGTTTCCAGCTTTTGACGTGGCCATCGTTCTTCCAGACCAACTTCATCCCACCTTGTAACCAGGACTGTCTTCGAATCCGAGGGTGCTGGTGAGGTGGAAATTGAAAGCTGTCCAGCCTTCAGTGCCTTAAAGGATGACATCTCAGATGATCCGAAGAAAGACACTCAGATGACATCGTTCGTTCGTTACTACCGGGCGCTGTGAATGGCGATTGTTGTTTATGAAGGTTTGTGAAGTACCATAAAGATGTTGAACAAGTAAACATCTTAGCAACATACATTGATAATAACTAATGGTATGTTAATAATAAACTATAATGAACTATTTTTAGTACTATAATAAACTAATATAAACTATTAAACTGTTGCTGGTTTCAAAACATGTTATTTTCTGCAACCCAAAAAGGATGATCCATCCCGACCCGACGACACGCGGAGGGATGGTCAGGATTGGGGTAACTATCCCATTTTGAACGACCTTATTTTGTGTGTGTGTGTGTGGGTTTAGATAAACTATCTTAAGTAATAGTTTATGAATAGAATCTGATGGGTTCTTAATATTTCTTAATTATGTTGATAATAGTTTAGATAAACCACACATTTGATGGGTTCTTAATGATTTATGAATAGAATTGAATAGATTGTTCACCACCAGCTATAATTTTCACCTGCAAACATGTTTGGAGCAGCTGCTTTATTCGTCTTTTGGGAGAGACTGTCTTTGTTTTCATGGGGAATATATGACTGGGTTAGTAAGCACCAATCGATCATTGCGGGGTGTGGAAACATGATTTGTTGGAGTTCTTGGACCGGTGCTCTGCAAATGCGGAGCAAATGCGGAGGAAATGCTGACGGATTTCAAATTGCACAAGATCATGAAAGACACTTGCAGCTTTTGGCGTCAGATTTTGTGTTTTTTTTTTGTGATGTGTTTTTTTTTGCTGGCTAGTCTTGTTGATTTGTTGTTATTTTATAGCATATAGAAACACTACGCACGTTGGCGTTGTTTCAATACAACAGGGTTAGACGGACATCGTATAGTGATATTATAATATATATATATATGAATATAATACATATTGAACATAATCAATCAATCATGACATGTGTTGGCTGCTTCACTTTGTGTTTTTGCATCTGTCAGTTGGGATCACTTGAAAGTGGATATCCTACTTGCAGATATCACTAGCCACTTGCAGCCTTATTGGTACCCTATTGTTCAATCATACAGACCACTCGACTCGACATTTTGGGAATGAAACAACCACAGGTCTAGTTACCACCAGTAGTTATAGCATCACCATAGCCAGAACTCATACCACCATATCTACGATAACCATCATTGGCTAGCCTAGTTGTAATGCGCAGCTTCCCTATGAAGCTGGATCAGGACATCAACGAGTGGGGTATTTTTATGCGCCTTTGTCACGAGAATGCCTTGATGGTCAACAAGATGCAGAGTTGGCTCCGTGAATATGGGGTGGAGAAGCAGAACCCCAAGCATTTCGACAGGGCCTTGAAACAGACGCTTGGAGAATCATGCCGCTGGAGGATGCCATTAGACAGAATTTGGTGTTTCCAATCCTTTTAAGTATTACAATATACTATAACTAATATATATATATAATAATGTATATATATAATAATATATATATAATTATATATATACACATACATATTTTGTAAAATTCTGGCTTAGGATACTTCATAGCCAGGGTTGATTCAATGATTATTGTTGCATCGGGGATGGGAAGGAATTGAGGCAACATTCGTCAACGCAATTTCTTTTCTACCTGTGAAGGGGTGGAAAGACTCAGTTGCCCCGCAGCAATATTAAACTAATCATTATTCATTAAATATCCAGATCTATTCTGCATTACCCCTTTATTCATCTGGCCATTTTCCATATTGAACCACCCTTTCATGGCCGTGTGATGGTGCAACGAGGCTTGCAGAGCTGGTTGAGCAAGCACGCCGCGGCGACTACGGCAAGACGTGACCCTTTGGTTTGAAAATGCGGACCGACGCCCAACATAGCGGTGCTTTATCCAGTTCCATATGTATGACCAGTTATGATATATCTACCCTTATTGTACGTGTATATATATATAATTATAGTTCTTGTATATAGGTTATGGGCCACCAATCAGGGTTCCTCCCACCTATTGAATAGCTACATGATAGCGACAAGTTTTTGTTTGTCCTGGGGTTTGCTCAAGGTGATTGCGTGTTTTCCCAATTGGTTAATCACCCTTTGGGGAGTCTACTGTTGTTTTTTTTTTTTGGGGGGGGGGCCACCGAAAAAGCAAACCAAAGTTACACCTATGGATTTGAGCAACTGCCAACATTTATAGTAATATAAATTCATCTTTGGGATCCCAATTTTCAGGTCCCAAGTGAAATTTAGAAGGTGTAAGTCTTATTTATTGTTATTACTGTTTCTTCCATTATTATCCCAATTTACACTGAGAGACTGAGAGTTAAATTTTGGGGAGGATCTATTTATAAAGCCAATCTATCCCGCTTTGGGATCCTTCCTGGTCTGTTGGCAGCCTTGCGCTGGGGAAGCGGGTAATTCTTGGGATGGGATGGCATGGTAGGGGTCTGAATTTCAGCGGTTTGGAGGCCCTCAACCCATAAATTGGGCACTATACCGTTTCGTTGGCAACATGTTGTTGGACACACAGCCACAGCAATGATGCTGGCGACCATAATGAGCTGTATATGAGTTTAGCATAGTTTAGCATAGTTTAGCTGTCTGCAAAATGGGATGATTGGGTAGGTGGTTTGACAATCGACTTGTGTCGTTTTTTTCCGTTGCCATGAACAACATGCAAAGAATTGCCTGATCCAAGGGCAACAGCACTTTCCAATTTCATGTTTTGTCAGTTCATCCACAGTGGAAAACCCCTCCACAAAGAACTAGAAAACAGTCATTTGATTGCCACTTCTTCAGGCATTCACTGTTCTATTTCTTTTTTGGGGGGGAGTTGCTATACATTTTTTTCTGGTGCGTTTGGTGTCCCCAGGACACCATTGGCTTCTCAGCAAGACTGGGCTGGTCATTGGCGGATGATGAATGCAGGGACTTACCCCTCAATGTATGGAATTGACAGCTTTACATTGTTTGATCCATGCGGCACATGCCGGTAAAGGGTTCATGTTTAGCAATGTTTCTTTATGTTCATGACTATGAAGCATTATGAAGAGTTGGTATTGTTTGGAGGATCAAACATTGGTATATAACCATCAACAAAACATGGTACTCATTTCATACCAACAGTGACCGTATCATCACCCAGTACAATCACTTGCCAATCATGGCCTGCTCCTTTCCACTCCTTCTGACGCGGTTGTTTGGCTTTTCTTTAGGATTTGGCAGCACATAACATGTATACCAAACAAATAAGTCAAACCTATGACAAAACATTCAACAAATTCCTCATGTCAACATCTTCAAGTTAAAACACATCAAATTTCTCCAAAGATAAAAACCATCTCTTCACACCCAAATTTGCTGTGTTTTTTTGGTGAAACATCGCAGTGCCCCCGGCCTCTTCGGCTCATTGCTGTTCTCAATGGCGACCTTCATCGCATGCTTGGGGCAGCAGCTGGCACCCGATGGCTCTGAGACTTGGGCTCAAAAAACACATTTGGGCCAATTGGGGAATATAATTTCTGGATGGCACACCCAAGTTATGGCCATATGGATATACATATATATATATATACATAATTATATACCAATATATATATATGGGATGATGAACTACATTTTTGTTTAGCTTCACTAGTTTGAAACAGCCCAGTCGCCGCCCAGTCATCTTGTTGCTCCAGGCCAAGTGTGGCAAGATCACCGGACTTATGCGTTACTGGTGGTTTCAAGTATGTTTCATTGTCAACATGATTTGAGATGATGATTCCTGCCCTCCGGCGTCATCAAACATTCATCAAACATCCTAAATTTCATGGACATTTCCCTGGAAATCGAGGCTTTACAACAGATTTCTTCATGTGAACATCCTTGAACTCCACGATGTTCCATCACACAAAACGCGTCGCATGCGTAGCGTTTCCAGGTGCCACTGACGCTGGCGAACCGAACGGCACATGCTGCGCAACTCCACAAGTGACTTGACCATGGCAGCGTGCTGTGCGGAAATTCCATCTGGATTGAGATTGACCATGGGGGGTAAGGGAAAAACCCATGAGAAAACATACCATTCTTTTTTTGAGAAACCTTTTTTTGTGATCCAGATTCAGGTCGAAAGCTTCCTCACTTGCTCACGACTCTCAGTTCGGAGTGACAGCCAGAGGATTCATTGTGCTGGTTTTTCGTGATCTTTATTCAACCCCTTTTGCCACCATTTTTTTACAGGCAGCAGGCGGATATTCCGAGATCAAACATGGAATCCCAAGGGATTTTCTACAGTGGAAAGTAATCTGAATCAGGAGCCTTCCATTTTTTAGGTTCCATATTTCAATTCAGAATCAGCCATGAAAGGACGTTAAAGGGTCTGAGAACAAACTTGCTAATTATTTTTTTTTGTTCACAAAAAAAGTGAGGCGAATTTCCCAGATGTTGGGATTCTTCAAGGGACATGTTTCATTATTTTCATTCTTCAAAGATTTAGCCAGATAATCTGCCATCGAGTGCCATAGAGTACTAGCCTCTGCTGAGGACCCTCGGAGCGCCCATCATTTTGAGTGGTGCTGATGTCCCTGGGCCGCTTTTTTGACCTGGCTTCCGATGCCCAAATTTTTACTCTTTGTTCAAGGCCCAAAATTGTAAAATGCTTGTGTTAAAGTCATGATTTAAGAAGATTTCAATGGTTTTCCCACAGGTTTATAAATGTTATAATATGTTATAATGGTTTTCCATTATTTTCCCATTTCTGAATATCTGTCAACACACCATATTCGGACCGAACATGACCCTGAAGGTTGTGGCTTGCCACGCGGTTATGGTCACAGGGCTGACCCACCATGCACGATCTGTTTCACTGTAGAATACCCCTCCTACATGGCCCGTTTTTCGGAGTGGTTCCATGTTGTAATTTGGTCTGGATACTTGACGCAACCTGCATTTTTTTTGATTGCTGACCTTTGGGAAATACGGGAATGGTCCAGACTTCTATTTTGCAACCTGATAGTTTGCTTAAAAAAGTACCTGGTAGATCCTTGGTGTTCATGCGATGATGAATCTACACCGACCACCTGCTTAGAATCAGCTAAATCAGCTTCTTCCGCCAAGAAAAAAACATCCAAAAACATGTCTATCCTTTGGCTATTAGACCTGACTACGGAGAATGAGCCGCAAAGATCATTGGAGGTTTCCATATTGGGCCATAGGATTTTTGAGCCAGTCCTAGGTTTCTTTACCAGAGGCTACTATCAGTTTTCCATCCCTGGCTGGTTGATTTACCATCATGGCCATCATGGTGCAATCCCTGCAATCCCCAAGTTCCAGCTGAATAGCCAGAGACTAACATGATTTTAATATATTTTACCCTCTGTTAAACTAACATAGCTATGGAAAATCACCATTTATAGTGAGTTTTCCCATGACAAATGGTGATTTTCCATAGTTATGTTAGTTTATCAGAGGGTAATTCTAGGAAATGTCATGGGAAATGTCATTTTTCATGACATCTACAGAGTCCTTCCTTCTGCATGGCCATCTACAGAGGTTAGCCGCGTTGGCATCACTGAAGCACAGGTGCGGTCAAAACTCGGCAACGGGGATAGGTCCAAACTGAGCAACACCGGACCGTCATTTTGGTGTCGTTTCATAATACGTAAGCTACGAAAATCCCATGGCTGGTTGGTGGTTTGGAAGATGAATTTTATGACTTTCCATTCAGTTGGGAATGTCATCATCCCAACCCACGAACTCCATCATTTTTCAGAGGGGTAGGTCAACCACCAACCAGATGGTTATGGGGGGTTAACATCCCATGGATATAATACCCCCTGGCCTGCACAGCGATAGCCAGACGATTGTTGGTCATGAGGAATCCCGAAAAAAGGCTTGTCCCTTGGTCATCACTGGATTGATTTTCAAGGGAATCTACCGGAAACTCACTGGGTCTTTTGTTAATCGGGTTTTTTTACCCTCTGGTAAACTAACCCAACTATGGAAAATCACCATTTTTAGTAGGTAAATCCACTATAAATGGCCATGTTCAATAGCTATTTTGACATAACCAGAGGGTACATTAAAAATGGTCCAAGGTTATTCCTGTAGTTTAAATTTTCCCCTTAAACCAATCCCCCGAAAGCAAATTGTCAATGCCTCTGTTGGTTTGTTTCAGGGTATCCGTGAAATTCCGTTGCTCCAGTGAAGTAACACAGATATGGAACATCATGGAACAGTTGTAGACCATTCAAGGTCCAAGGTTTCAAAGACAGTCCCACATCTCTATCATATGAATATATAAATTTACAGTATAATAATATATATATATATGATATAATGTAATATAATATATAATATATATATATATATTTACATACAAAGTAGATATACATAATCATTACAAAGTTTCCTTTCTCAGGGTAGGGCTACTGTAAGGCTTTGTGACCCATCCCTTCTATCGTATCCATCGCCCTTATGAGGCCATGAAAAAAATCCTCTCAGCCGCTCCACACGGCGTGGCGAAGGAAGCTCTGCTGCTGGATGAGTCGGCAAAAAATACCATCGAGCCTTGGAATACCATCAGGAGTTCAAGGTGATTTTATGGTGATTTCATGATTTTATTGCGATTTTATAGTGATTCATGATTTTTGTTTGTGATTTATTTATGGTGATTTCCTTGTGATTTTATGGTGATTTCATGATTTTATGCTGATTTCCTTGTGATTTTATGTTTTTTTCATGATTTTATGGTGATTTCATTGTGATGTGTTGTTAGTGATTTTATTTTATGATATGTTACAGTGATTGTATGGTGATTTCATGGTGATTTTAGGGTTGCTTAAGTCATGGTATTCAGAATGGAGAATATAGATACTGTATGATAAACATTCATTATAGTGATATTCTCATAATATCATGACCTATACATGGATAATATTGTATTTTACATATGTATGGATATGAATTTACACATATAATATATATATATATATATTTACATATGGACATATGTTGATATTTATACATCATGATACATATATGTATGAAGTTGTTCATGTGAGGAGTTCTTAAGTCATGGTGGATCCCCAAATCACCATGGTTGTTTCAATGTCAAAGTCACGGTTATCCATAACTTGCATAGACTTGGGGTATTAGACGCCTCCATATACCATCTGGTTATTTAACATAGCCATGGAAAATGGTCCATTTATAGATGATTTTCCCATCAAAACCTCCATTTATAAGGGATTTTCCATGGCTATGTTAAATAACCAGATGGTAATATATTATGGTATATTGTACATATGTATGAAGATGAAACCAATGACGATGAAGCTGGACCTTGGAACATTTTTTCACATATTCCAGCAAGGGATTAGTACTACTAAGGGCAAGCCGGGTTACCCTCAGGACTGATTTGCCAAGTGTTCAAGGTGTACTGGGGAGATACAACAACCACGAACTGGCAATGAGCTGTTAGTGGGGGCTATGATAGTTGATACCCTTTGGTAAACTAACATAACTATGGAAAATCACCATTTTAACAGGTATAATCAGCTATAAATTGCCATTTTCAATAGCTATGTTTGTTTACCAGAGGGTAATAGCAATTCTGACTCTGGAGATGTTATCACTGGCCAGGAAAATGCTCGAAACACCTTGTCCATCATCCGCAAGCACGCGCCTGGGCTGGTTTCTTGGCACCAGAAGGGTCGGCGTTTTCTGTTGTGGTCCAAGCCATAATCATTGCATTCATGGGAATGTGGGAAATCCAATGGTTTATAGTTGTTAATAGTTTGACACCCCCTAGGTCCAAAAAAAAAGCACGCACGGACGGACATTTAAAGTCCATTTATAGTTGGATACGCCACCCCGTACCCCCCGCTACTCTACGGACGGGGTGGAGGTTATAATTGTTAAATGTCCACCCACTGTCCGAAGACTGTCTCCAAACAGTTTGCAGATGTTTGTAATCAACCTACACCTACGGTCCATAGTTCCTTGCAGAAGCTGCTGAAAATAGATGGTAAAACTACAGATAAAATCATGTACCATCACACACCTGAGGTCCATAGTCCATAGTTCCTTGCAGAAACTGCTCGAGAGAGAGGGTAGAACTAAAGATAAAGTCATGTAACCGCCATCACACACCTGAGGTCCATACTTCCCTGCAGAGACTGCTCAAAATAGACGGTAAAACGAGAAGTAAAATCATGTAACCACCACACACCTGAGGTCCATCATCAATTCCAATTGCTTGACATGATTATAATTGTTGGCTTCTACGTGTTGTGTGGCCGATTCATTGAAATCAACCGAAACCTTGACCTGTCCTCCAGGAAAGATGGCTCCCAGGCCCATTCCACCGCCAGCGTACAGCTCAACCACATCAGGTAGTAGGCCTTTTTCAGGAGAGGCCCTTCTCAACCAAGACGTGGTAGTGCAAGTCAGGCAGAGGATGATGGGGGAACATCGTGAACCAACTCACCATGTGAAAGGTCAACACTCTGGCTGGTGATCAGAACGACACCAGTGAACATCTCACCCAGAGGGGGCAAACCAAAGGGAGTAGTGGCCATAGCAGGAGTTGAACGAAAACTCTAGCTTCAGGAGAGGCAGGTTTACCAGCGGCAGGACTAGAGCCCAAACCTGGCAAAGCCAAAGATAAAACCATGTAACCATCACACACACCTGAGGTCCATATTTCCTTGCAGAAACTGCTCAAAATAGATGGTAAAACTACAGATAAAATCATGTTATATGGGTCATGGGTCTCTAAACAACTACCATTTGCATGGGGATGTTTTTGTTTTTTTATGCACCCAGAAGAATGGTGATTGAATGGAAATGGTTTTTCGGATGGGGTTTCCAAATTACTTTACCCGGAATTCGATGGTCTTTTTCAACTGCTACCAAACATCGAAGAAAGCTGGTTGAGTTGAATGGCCAGCAGTTTCATGTTGCCATTGGAACAGGGTATCGTACCAATGAGTCTATCCATGTTTTTTTTTTTTGAAGGGACTCCGTGGCAGGATTTTTTCAGCATTCCGCAGGTAGCAAACCCCTGATCCCCTGATATCTGGAGATCTCAAACTTTGAGACGCTGGTCACAAGATATGACCATGAATTTTCACATTTGTCCGGATGATTGTGGTCATAGTATATGTCAAAAACACATTTTCATACCTATTCATACATTTTCATACATTTTTCGCTATGGTTCACTTAATTGAAATACATCACATCAGAATAACATTTGCTATCTGCTGTTTGGTTTCCGCAGGGCCCAGCGGCCCAGTGCTGGGTCGAGGCCACTAAAGACATCAAAATGTACCTGGTGACCTCTGATTTCCATTGTCCACGCTCCGAGTTCATCTTCAGGACGACGGAGTTGGGTTGATCCAATTGATCCGATCCAAGGTCGTGTAGAACCATGGTGCTGGAATGTTCATTCAAGTCGAATAGATTATAGCAATTGAATATAATTGAATTTTCCGAAAACGCATCTCAGTCAGAAAACAAAATCGAGATTAGAACCCAGAATAAGTCTAGTAACTTACCCACGGGGTTTTAATATTTTTTTTAAAATCCCACTTACTAACAGTTGCGACTCATAGGGTGAAACACCGTGGGGAAACCACATCTCGCCAGGAATGTCTTCGAATCCGAGGGTGCCGGTGATCTGATGATTGAAGCCTCTGCCGCCTTCAGTGGTGCCCAGGATGGCATTGGGCATTCATACTATCGGTGGTGTCCGAGTTCGTTAGCAAACTGACGGTTCATAGTTTGCAGCAATTAGGGAACTAGGGATTATTACTAATCAACATGTGACCTTTTGTAACTATAGTTGCATGGGTAACAGATATTTTACCTTTTAAATCGGGGGTACCACCGATGGTACCTGATTTCACCTGGCAAAAACAAAAATCATCACTTTGAGCAGCGGACCTGTGGGGATTTAATGTCGATTCAAACAACAAGACTAGGGATGAACTTGCATTGACACATATATATATATATATGTATATTATAATATCATATCATATCATATAAAATAAAATTATATTATATACATTTTACTATATTATATTATATTATATTTTATTATATTATATTGTATATTATATTATATTATATATTATTTGTTTGTTCTAAGATATTATACTATATTATATGATATGTTATTTGATTATATTATATCATATTATATTATATTATCTTATATTAAATTATATTCTTATTTTTTTAAATTATTATTATGTTATATTAT
>Ga0126342_10005923_pt1 | contig 21517 bp, 20 predicted proteins | sample Cyp1metagenome_FD_92528 | JGI IMG/M metagenome (GOLD analysis project Ga0126342, IMG submission 92528) | Coral microbial communities from Lord Howe Island, Old Settlement Bay, Australia - Cyphastrea 1 metagenome | ecosystem: Host-associated > Invertebrates > Cnidaria > Coral ... | reverse complement strand
TTTGACTAACTCTTTCCCTGACTAACTGTTTCTTTGACTCACTCTTTCTTTGACTAACTCTTTCCCTGACATTCTAAAAGTCCGTAACACGGAAGTTTCTCCCACTAAACTTCCTTTGATAATTATATATATTATTAGTGTATACGAGAAAGATAGTGTATAATATATATAATTAGTGTATAATATATATATGTATATATCGTATATTATATATATTGTATATTATATATACATGTAAATATATATATATATATATATACATATAAGTATATATATACATGTAAGTATATATATACGTATATATATATATAAGTATATATATATATATAATTATATAAGTATATATATACAAAGTACCCTACTTGGGGTTTTAATGGGACATTGATGGAATATCAATGGAATAATGGCATATAATGACATATCAGTGGAATATTGATGGAATATTAATGGACTTTTCATGGAGTGTTAATGACATGTGAAAGGAATGTTCAAGGAATATTTGTGATACTTGGGATCACTGTGTATATAAAGTACCCGAACTACTTCGGGTTTTAATGAGAAAATCATGGCACATACTGGGATATAGTGGAATATGCTGGGTAGATAAGACAAAACTGGTCATTTTCACGTAGCCAACTGGAAAATCAGCATGTTTAATTTATCGGTGAATCATCGTCATCGAACTGCATGGGGGCGGTTTTTTCCATAGCTATGTTGAATAACCAGAGGGCAATAAAATATGAATGATCATTTGATGGGAATAGCATGGAATATGATGGGCAGGCAGTGAAACAAATTTCTTGGCACCGGTTCCGGGTATCATTATTTCCCTGGTTTTTTCTGCAGGGAAATGGAGGTTTACAGCTGGGAAAGTCATTTTTTCGGCTCGGATGTTCCCAGCAAGTCTTAGACTAAGATGTGACGACTTGCTGGAACTCATTGGGAAGTAACTCTTGAGATAGTTTTGTTAAAGCCCAATTTTTTCGAAAACCAACTGGATGAGTAGCACCAAACAGATGGGTAGAGATTGGGTCGATGAAATTTTCTGCGTAGTTTAGCTTAGGGCCAAAGATGTTGTGCCATTTTTATGGGACATATTAATTGACCTAACAAGCTTTCAAAACAGGCTATCCATTGGCCATGCATTGAAGATTGGCCATGAACATCTCTCTCATGGTTTCTGATGGTTTCTCTGAAAATTCTTCATCCCGAGTTCACGGCACCAAAGTGGTGTAAAGTGGGCTATATCCTCTGGTGGCATCAAACATGGCTGGGGAAATCATCAAACTAAATATGGGGAAATTCCAGCACGCCATGTTTGATGACCGGAGGGTGTATATATATAATTATATATATATATATATTCCATTAATATCCCATCAAACCTCAAGTTATTCCATTAAAATCTCATTAAAATTATATTACGCAAGGGAATATTCACACAGAGATTGATGCCCCTTAGACTTTCCAGGGTAGAACGGCTAAACGATCCTTGGGAATGCTCAATCGGTGCATACTCAAGTGATGGATATTAAATCACAATAAAATCCAATTAAATCACCATAAAATCTCATTCAATCATTATAAAATCCCGTTAAATAATATTAAATCACTATAAATATCCCATTCAATCACTATAAAATCCCATTCAATTAGTACTATAAGATCCCGTTTAATCACTATAAAATCCCATTCCATCACTATAAAATCCCATTCAATCACTATAAAATCCCACTGAAATCTATTTTCAACCCTAGCCCAACAGCAAGGCAAAGCCGTCCGACACCGAACTCTTAGAAGAGTTGCAAAAAGAGAGCGAGGCCAGCCGGCCGTGGCAGATGGGGAAGCATTTTTATAGTGGTTAATCATGGTTAGTAATAGTGGTTAATAATGGTTAACCATTGATGGCTAGGGTTAGGAAAATCCATGAAAATGGCTAGGAATGTAAAAAACATGTGGTTAATTAATAGTGGTTAACCATTAATAGTGGTTATATAGTGATCATATAATAGTGGTTCAATAGTTACGGATAGTGATTAATCATGGCTAGGAATGTAAAAAAAACATTGGGGAACGAACATAGTTGTTTTTTGAAAATCCATGAAAATCCATGGTTAACCAACACTTTAATCATGGCTAGGCATAGTGGTTTATAAATGTTAACCGTTGATAGTGGGAATCATGAATAGTGGTTATGAGTAATAGTGGTTAATCATAGATGTAGAAAATCCATGGTTTGCCTAGAAATGCAGATGGGGAAAATCATTGGGTAACCGTTTACAATTCCATGTGGAAAATCAACCATTTTTTAATAGGTACTTCATCCATTTTGTGGGCAATGATTTCCACATCGAGTTGTAAACATCTACCATAGGGTACCCATCAGAAAAAGAAAAAATAGGATGACTTTAGCCATCAACGATCACTCAAGTATCAATCTAATATCTATCTAATAGCTATCTAAATATCTATGGAATATCTATTGGGATTACTGTAACCCGATGCCAAAAACCTACCATGGGGATGGTTGATTACTTTAACCATCAAGAATTTGGATGTCATGAAAAATAAAGGTAGAGTATGGAATGGATCATTCTTGGGGCCCAAAGGTTGCGTATCCACCAAAGGCTTTTAAAGGATCTGGAGAAATGATGAATTGACCCCAGACACCACCACTAGAGATGCGGGTTCCTTCTTGGGGAACCAAGAATGGCCTCAATTCGGATGACAGAAGGGGCAAACCCAACAGAAAAGTGCGGTTTCATGGGGATTTATCCGACACTTATGGGCACAAATAGGGGGTGAATGCCATGGTCATTCTGGTTTTGGTTTGGGGGTGCGTAGTGGTCGGTAGTGGTATTATTGAAATGATGATTTCATGACCTGTAATCTGTAATTCATTAAGAATGGTCGCGGCGGCTTACAAGGTCTACAAGCCATGATGACCAATATCAATGAAATTTCGAACCCAAAATCTAGGGTCTAGTGTGCAGATGGTCGGCCCAAAAGATGATTGGTTCAGCAGATGAGTTCAGACAGAGATCGCCCATCCTATGCCAGGACCTGAAACCTGCTGGGTTGTAGATGTGGTTAGCATGTTTTTAGCAATCTTCATGTATCATCATTTATCTATATGTATCTTAAACCATTGGATCCCAATTATATAATAAATATATCTTGAAATACATGTATATGCCATATATGATATCATATATGCCATGCTATGAATCATATGAATAGTGGGATACACGGATACACTAAATCATAGCCATGGCTTTCTCCAAAATTTGCGACCGCCCAGTCCGTGGCAAAATCCATCGCGACGATGCTCGAGACGAAGAACAAAGATTTCCCGGAGGTACGGGGAGACACCGGGGGAGACCCACAGGGAGCCACATTTTCGCTATGGAAGATTACCGATTACCCACAGGATCCATGGTGCTGGTATATATATGCTAACATTTGGGGTACATATGGGTATATTGATGGTAAATGTTACCATATATAGCAGCACCATGGATCCTATTGAAGATTTTCCAGGATTTTCCCACAAAAAACATGGAAAAATTGCACATAGCTATGTAAAAATCACCGGAGGCTAGTGGTTATGGTTGGTGTGGTTTGCATTGACTGGTTTGTCCTCACGACTGGACCATTTCTTTCACACTTCAGTACACTCATTACCGTAAAATACCTAATATAAATATATTGAATCCGATATTATGGTGGCCCCTAATGTTGGTAGCCTCTGGTAAACGTTTACATAACTATGGAAAGATCCACCATTTTATAGCTGGGTAAATCCACTATTTCAATGGCCATGGCTTCAATAGCAAACTGTTAGTTTACCAGAGGGTAGCACATGTTTGGCAGGAAAGTCATAAATGAAACACGTCCAGCTGGCCGATCCCTCGATCCCTCTGATCTTAGGGCCAGTCTTAGGGCGGCTAGGAGGGATCGGTACGGAGCCATCTCCAGAGCTAGGAGCTACGAGTTCAACTTCACATGTTGATAATGAACAATAGTACCACAGACAATAGTAATAAACATGACAAGAGTACTTCGTAATCTTAGTACGTGGTATAATAGTATATATATATATATATCCCATAGGATCCATGTATGCTATATATGGTAACATTTACCATCAATATACCCCCAATGTTAGCATATATACCATACATGGATCCTATGGGTATATAATTATATATAGTAGTACAATAGTATCATATTGTGATCCTTGTCCTTGCCATGTCGTGGATCGGAGGTGAAGGATGGAGAAGATGCGAAGACCAAAGAGGTGCCTTTTTTTCGCGAGACGCGAGACGCGAGACACGCCGGGATAATAGTTAGTCAATGTATATACTGGTACCCTCTGGTAATTTAACATAGCTATAGAAAATCACCATTTTTAATGGGAAAATCCACTATAAATGACCATTTTCAATAGCTATGTTAGTTTACCAGAGGGTATATCCTATGGTATCTATGATGGTTATAACTATGTAATCATGGTATTTTTTCATGGCATATCCTATGGTATCAATGGTATCTATGGTAGCCAATAGAATGGATTATGAGAATCCCCAAGATGGGTGAATCATAGAATTGGATGATGGGAAAATTTACTGCTTTAAGCCCTATCTTTGGTAAAAACCCTGGTTTCCTGTAGATTTTCCCCAACAAACCAATCCAATGAGTGAATCCATGGTGGGAATCCATGGTAACCAACCAGTATCCAAATGGAAGGGTCCAATCCATACGCCGAATTAAAACCCCCATATATGCATTTACATACACATGCACATATACATATATATATACATACAATCATATAAACATACATATAGACATATATATATCCATATTTTGATCATGTTTTTGTTCATCAGTAATTGTCTATTCGCCAGAAAGTGCGATGCTCAGGAGGAGGAAAAGGCTGCAAAGGAAGCTTTAGAGAAGGCTTTGCTGTCGCTTGAGTAATGGTTTGATGCTTTCAACTGTTTCAAGAACGGGTGTGCTTTTGCAGATTATATACACATCTTACTATAATACATATATACATACTATACATTGAAGATATGTTCTAAAACTTCTGTAAAGCTTATTGTGTATACATATTAACGACGTAAACTATGTGACTATCTAAATGTCAGCCCAATGTTTGATCATGGCACATCTAAGAAAATGCGCAGCACTGTGCGCTTAGAAAAAGTGGGGCCCAAGCTTGGCGTGTTCAAGCCACACAGTAGATGATCTGGTTGGTGGTTTCAAACATTACTTTTATTTTCCATAATATATGGCATGGCATCCTTCCCATTGACGAACTCCATCATTTTTTCAAATGGGTTAAGTCACCACCAACCAGTGATGTTTGGCCCCCCATTTGTTGTGGTGATCCTTCAGTGAAGTGGATGAGGGGTATGGAATGTCACCCAGGAGAAGCAGAACAAAGAAGCGGCTCAAGCCGAAAAAAAGGCGCACTAAATTAGCGCGCAAAAATGGTGGCGAGTTAGGCTAATTTGGTTATGAAAAGGTTCACTGGTACGAAAATCTTACCAGGAAACTAGGGCCTAGGTAGATACATCTGTAGTTAGATGGGTTTATAAACCGCAAATCATTTCGGTTGGAGTCTGAAAATCACCAATTTCTTGGTTCGAAGCTATTCTTCCAACCCCCAACAATGTTGGCAGGGTTTGTCCGTGCTGGGTGGTTTGTGACACCTTGGTTTTGGTCATTTTAGACGATGAACTTGGAGGACGGTGGAGAAAAGGAGAAAGAAAAGGAGAAAGAAAAGGAGAAAGAAAAGGAGAAAGAGGAGGAAAAGGACAAGGAAAAAGAAAGAGAAGAGCGAGTGCCAGTCTCAGACACATTTTTTTATTCAGTCCATGATGTTATTCAGTCCATGATGTGACTGAACATCGATGTTTCATTGGAAATGGTAACGTGACCATTTCCGGGAAAGAACTGTTCACCTTTTGGTGATGGTAAGAAATCATACCCTGTCGAACCACTCAGGGCCGGTCAGAGGCCGAGAGGAAGAGAAAGCGGGATGAAGAACGAGAGGAGATGAACCAATGCCGAAAAAGTTGAACACCCGGAAATGATGATGGCAAATATCATCTAACCAAAATCATGGAAACACTGTTCTATTTGTTTGTATCTGTTTGTTTTAATTACAGTAGTTTAGCCGTGTTGGAGTAGATTTGCTCCAAAATTTGACAGTGAAATAATGTGAATCACCATGTTCCTCACTATTTGATGGAAAAACAAAAAAAATGGACATTGTGCATCCGAAAAATGCCCTGGTTGCCCAATTTTCAGACCCATTGAAGGGCAAAGATCTTAGGGAAAAAAAAGAAATGACATCATGACATGTCAGGTTTTTCTGAAAATATGGTCTACCAGTCTACCCCTTAATTTCTCTGATTCATCAGTACTTCCAGACTCGGAATCAAACGGCAAGCCATGCTACGTTTCTCCACCCGCGCGGTGGATGTGAGGAGCGAGAAAAGGCCGTCTCTCGACACTACCGCGCAAGTCGAAGAGAACGGGACCGTGGCTGGCTGGGCAGCTGGTTACAGATGAAGAAAGCTCCCAGAAAAGGATGGAAATCTGGATATGATGAAAACATCATCTCTAGCCTGGAAACACTTTTCGATTTTTTTGGTGATCTACAATGTCCAGCTCGTTCAGCAATCTGGAGCATGTCCACTTGCGTTCTATCTCGGAACCCCGAAATGATCCCGAAAGAATGCAACAGATGTGTTTTCATAGGTGTTATCTGAACTTATAGAATATGTATGAATATGTTATAAGCCCATCTTTGGTTCTTTGTGAAGTTCTACCATGTGTCCCTCAATTGAGGGATTTTGTCGATATCACTGACTTATCTCATGTGACATCTCTTGCTTTGTTCAGTGGCGAAAACTGGCACCCTGATTGTTGACAAAGTGGCAACGTTTGAAACCGTGTGTTTTAAAGGCTACCCTCTGGTTATTTAACATAGCCATGGTATAGATGACCTATAGAAATAGATGAATAGCATGGTGATTTTCCATTGCAAACTGTTAGTCATAACCAGATGGTAAGTTTTGAAACACATCGCTGCAACCCTGTTGGGTTTCTCCATGCTGATCCTGCAGATATCCGATATAGACATGCTCAAATCCCGCTAGCAGGGCAAATGCGTTTTTTTTTAACTTTCCACAACAATAAACCCTAAGGCCTGAAACCCTAAAATCCTAAAGCCTAAAACCTTAATGAAAAACCTAGCCTGAACCCTAAATCCTGAAACCAGTGTTTTCGTTCATCCTCTTGTGACCAAAGTATATGATACTGTTGTGTGGATATGGAGAAACGTCCGGGTTGGGAAAAAAACATGTAAAACTCTCATGTTGCAGAACGAAATGGTTGGAATTTCAATCATCCCCAAATGCCATAAACATCCATAAACCATCCCCAAGTCATCACCATGTTTTATGGTTGGAATTTCAACCATCCCCAAAAGATATACTTTCATTTTATGGTGTTTACGACTTGCTCCACTAACTTGCATTTCATAGATATTAGATAGATATTAGATATGGTATTAGATATGATATTAGATATGATATTGGATAGATATTAGATATGATATTAGATATTTACCCATGGATACTTTAGTGATAAAAAAAAACACCCATCGGTGATCCGTTCAGGATCGCGAGCATCGGGTCCGAGACCGAGAGCGAGATATCGAGAAGGACCGATGACCGAAGCATTCGGAATGATGGGAATTGGATAGGGGTACCCTCTGGTAAATTAACATAGACCCTGGCAAATAGGACTTGGAAGATTAGTTTCCATTAAAAATGGGTTATTGTCAGGTTCTATGTTTATTTACCAGAGGGTAACATGGGGTACCCTCTGGTAAACTAACGTTCCACTATGGAAAGATCCACCACGCTATTTAGCTGGGTAAATCTGCAAAATCCACAAAAAAAATCACCATTGGACCAATAGCGAAAGGATGGGTAACTATCCCAACATAACCGAAGTATTCAGGTCAGTTTTCATTCATAAAACTATTCATTTCCCCAGCATTTCTTCAGGAGTTTGATGGATTGGTTGATGGATGTTGATGGAGGTCCCAAATCTTGAAGAAGTCCAAAGCCATGGGTCCAGGTGAAAAGTTGATGTCCGTTGGACGTCCCTAGTGGACACAATTGACACAATCGCACGTGATTTTTTTTCAGATTGGCCAAACAGACGCCAAGAATTTGCCATTTCCCAAAAAAATGTCACAACAAATCCCATATATACTCCATGCTGCTGGAAGATTTACCAACATTTAGCCCATAAATCACCCAGTTTTGTAGGTAAATATACTGTACATGGAGCATTTGGGAAATGAACCTTAATTTCAATCCCTACTAAATATAACTGGTTGGTGGTTTGGAACATTTTTGATTTTCCATAATCTATGGGATGATCCTTCCCATTGACGAACTCATGTTTTTTCAAGGTGGTTAAAAGCACCAACCAGATAAAATCCCGATAACATCCCAACAAAATGACTCCAAAAAGTCCTTTCATCGGCCAGGAGTATAGTTATCGCCTACGTGAGTTTGAACGTAGCGAGGACGCTGAAAGTTGGCGCGGTGAGTCAACTTTCCCATCCAGAAATGGTGGCCATCTTATGACAAGTAAATTCTCAATGAATAATACTATATATTAATATCAAGATACAACATAGACACATATATTTGTACATATTTCATGATATTTATACATGACCATGATATTATATATTATCTATATATACTTTATATTTTATTCATATTTATATTGATACAACATAGATACATGACATATATTGTATATATATATATATATTTGATTCATTGATTCCTCTCCTAGTGATAAATACCCCCTCAGATACCCTGGTCTAGTATTAGATCTCTTATTTGTTTCGGGTAGGAATTGGGTAGGATGGACTCATTAATTGAACCCGCCAACCAGTTAGGAACAACCCATGACCGGTTTGTTTCAAAAATCTACAGGAACAATCTGGAAAAACCCATGGAAAAACCAACAAAAATTTTGGATTTTGCCCAGGATTTCCTGGAAATTTTAGATTGTTGTAGGTTTTTTCCCATTTTTGGAAACCCCCCAAAAGATAGAACCAAAATCCTAGTAAAATAGAGACGTTTCTATCTGGAAAACCCATCAACCAGCCCCCATTGATGGGTCCATCTTCCAACCCCACGCGTTTGTCGCTAGGACAAACGGATCCGAAACTTGAAGCAGGACTTCCGAGATTTGGAGCTCCTTGGATATCCTTGGATCATAGCGACCCATTTTTGGGGGCGACCATCAAAAACCACACATGTTTGTTCCGAGTTGAGGTTCGATGTTGTTTCCGATGGTTTTTTTTTCGAAAAAAAAAACACGTTGTAAATCCCATGTCTGATCCATCCAATAAGGGGGATGTCTTTTGGGATAACCTTGAGGCCTGCATCCGAAGCCACGGATCGAGAAAAGCCCGGGGCTCAACCAGGGTGGAGAATGACCTCTAAGACCTCTCTGAGAGTGAACAGATTTAAGTCTGAAACATATCGAAAAATAGGCTACCCCAAATTTTCATGGTTGATCAAACAACTAAGTTGTTTGGGCGGTTAGTAACGGTTAGATAAAAAAAGGGCATCGGGCATCCCATGTTTTTCGGACATGATCTAACATGCAACACTGGATGTGGCAGCAGAAATGTCTCAAATTGACCCTTGGTTTGGTAGGTAGAAATGCCTATTTGTGTACCTTACATGAGAGAAACCAAGACCTATAGAAATCACACTCGCCTTTTGTGAAAACTGCACGACGTACAAACCGTTCGACTGTCGAATAGGTCGTTTCCCCATGACTGTTGACCACGGCCTCAAATAGAAAGATGGTTTGCACAGTGGGAAAACTTGGGAACTTGCTGTACTTCACTTTGCGGTGTGTTTCTGAATTTGAACCCGCAAAGAACTGAGGATTTGTGAAAAGGTGGTGAAAAGTTGGTGAAATGAACAACTTCACCCATAATGCCATAATATTCCCTTCCCCCTATATAATGCTAAATACCTAGCAATCGAAACCCTGCTTTAGTATTAATTACTGTAGATGTATTCATGTTTTGGAAGCCAAAACTTGGGTATGTCATATCAGGGTGATGCCATTGTTCGCAGTATGAATGTGTTGTTTCTCGGATCCAGTATCCTTTGCCTTCATTGAATCATTGAAGAATCATCAACAATCTGGGACCGGTGGTGAATGGAGGGAACGGTGATCCGGGATATGGCTATCCGGGCTATCCCAAATAAAAGATGTGCAGTTTTTCAGCGACGAGTCAAATCTCCCAACCACAGTGTATCAGGTATCAATCTATACCCTCTGGTTATTTAACATAGCCATGAAAAATGGCCCATTTATAGATGGTTTACCTATTAAAAATGGTGATTTCCATGGCTATGTGAGTCATAACCAGATGGTAATCATAATCTATGCACTTTGCCATTTTGATTTTGATAGGACTATGCACGTCTCACGGGTTTTTACTTGCGATGTTCGGACTGATGCAGATCATCCACCTGTGGAAAAAAGTCATCCACCACGGCAGATGTCGATGTTTCATTGTACGCAGCCCTCCAGTAAAATCCAGTAAACACAAGAGTATAAAAGGGTCGAAACACGAAAGTCCAGGTGATTGTGGTTGCTGAATGTTGTATATTTACTTGTTTCTTGCTTCAGATGTCATATTAATGGTGGTTGAATGTATGGTAGCCCTTTGGGAGGGTTCTTCACATGACGAGCTCCATGAACAAGGATGACGACCCGTGTAGAGGGCATGGGTCGATGACTCGATGAGGCCCATGTTTTTTCAATACATTTCAAGCCTGAACGCATCTGCCAGTACTTATACCATCTGGTTATGACTCACATAGCCATGGAAAATCACCATTTTTAATAGGTAAACCATCTATAAATAGGCCATTTTCCATGGCTATGTTAAATAACCAGAGGGTAGAGTCTGATAGAAACCCACCATTTGCGAAAATAGTAATAATATTGGTGGGTTTCTATAAGATATATATAATATGATATGAACGCCATAATAATATCCCACCATAATCATATGATACATGATAGCATATTCTCTGATATGATTTTGTAGATTAGTTTATCCATCTTCATATCTGGATAGTTTATCCAGCAATAGCAGTAGAACGGTATACCCTCTGGTAATTTAACATAGCTATTGAAAATGGTCATTTATAGTTGATTTTCCCACTAATAATGGTGGTTTTCCATAGCTATGTTAGTTTACCAGAGGGTAACCAACATTCACCAACTAACCAACATCGACCAACCACCAACCTACCAGGCGGAAGTTCGCGGACCGCGACCTGGACTTCCGAGACTCGGATGTCAAGGAATGGAAGCGACGACGCGAGGAGAGTTCTAGGGGGACCGGGGTCTCAAAGGTTCAACGCCGGGGGGGGTGAAAGAGACGAAGAGAAAAAGATGTGTGTGGAAAATCCATTGACATTTTGACATATTTTGACTTTAAAGATCAAGTTAAATGAAAATCAAGAAAAATGATGGAAAACAAAGTATCCAAAAAGTGGATTGTGACCTTTTTGAACATGGATTTGTAGGAAATGGGACTTTCGCCAACTGAATCATAAGACATATCCAAAGTATGAACCTGTGTTGGATTGTGTTGTTGTTGCTAGTATATTATTGTATGTCGTATTTTGGTGTTTAATTCTTTCAGAATCTTCTAGACTACAATAGACCCGTTAAAAAAATAGGGATATTGAGTTTGGGGTTCAGGGTTTATTGTGCCATGGACTGGTGACTACAAACTAAGAATTTGGATTTCAGATTTCAGATCCCATAAAAACGAGGATCAAGTCAAAATCAAATGATCCTTGTGATTGAACAGGTCGCAAACCGTTAAACTATCAGAGGATAACTATAGAGAATCGAGGGTTCGATCTTGCACATGGTTGGGCCCTTTCATTGGGGGATTTTTCAGCAGAGATATTGGGAGAAATCCATGAACTTCGTCTCTGGGTAGTACCTGGAGTAGTACCTGTGGTCAACAACTTCAGCCCCGTACAAGTTACATCAAGTTACGTACGACATCATGCCCAAAACATCGACGATTTTAAGGCAAAGAAATGAACTGAAAAAATGTTCGGACTTCAAAATTGATTGTACTCCGCAACGAAAATTCACCCAGATGATTTTCCCATTGAAACCTCCATGGCTAGTTCAGGGATTTCCCAGGCCGTGTTTGATGAAACCGAATAGTACAATGACTGATTGATCGGGAAAAAAAGACCTGGAGAAACGGCTTTTTTTAAGGGTCGGTAGTAGCCACCAATCTACAGTTTTTCGCCAGTAAAAATTGAAGTGGTTACTCGTACCCATAGGATCCATGTATGCTAATTATATATGATAATATGGTAACATTTACCATCAATATACCCCAGTCATGTTAGCATATATACCAGCACCATGGATCCTGTGGGATATAATCTCATATAAATTAGCCTCCTGTAATCAGTTCCATGGAGAACGAAGCCTGCCTCGCCAGGACCGAGAAAAAGATCGGAAACGCGAACAGGAGAAGGATGCCGCGGATCGCGTCGCCCAGAAGGAGGAGGCGGAGCGAAGACCTGCCGAAAAAGAAGGGGTTCACCGGCTTCACCCAGATTTTTGGGGGGAAAGTGATGGAAAATGGATGATTTATGATGATTTATAATTTGGAAGGGTAGAGATGGCTAAAAGCAATAGGACAAATCATAGAAAACGCATGAAATCGCCACTTTGTATGGGTAGATCACTGGAATTATCACAGGTTGTCAGGGAGGTATGGATCGTGGCCAAAAGATAACGGTAACCTCATGCAAGATTAATATATATATATATAATATGTATATTTATATATAGTCTATATACTGTATATAGTAAACCCCCACCAATACAAACATGTGTAAAAAAAAAAAAATGCCGCTAAAACGAGTGAAAAATTGAAGCCTTTTTGGGGGTTTGTGATTTTTTTCAATACCCAAAGTGTACCAAACCTGAGTTGGCGGCAGGCTGAAGAGGCCAAGAGAAAGAAGAAGGACCTGCGGAGTTGGTCAATGACCAACGATCTGTGGATTTTTATGGATCTGTTGACTAAAGAAAAACGTGAACTTTTATTCGGATTTTGTATGCACGTATTTATGGACTTCTTTTATTTTTGTGTGTTTTATGGGTTTTCTGATAGAATTGGGATACGCAGAAAAAAATGGACATATGGACATGGCTGGTGGTTTCAGCATGTTTCAAGCACGGTCGTTGATTGTCCAGCCAGTTTTTTGGGCATAGGATCCACAGCCAGATCAGTTGAAAATCCGACCACTGGGATGATCAACGGAGCACGGAGGCACCTCAACGAGTCCTACATGTCCACCACGAACCCGCTATAGCATTGGAAATCGGCTGCTGATTGATGCTGCCCCGAACCTTTGAAACATGACTTTTTCAAGGGTCATGCAAATTCGCGGAGTCAAAGCCGATGCCACATGGACAGTAGGATGAACCTCAACACCAGCGATGACGTGAAAAACCCGGGTGCTGGTCGGATTGTGATCCAAGATTCTTCATGGGTCATTAAATGTCCCCATTGAACATCACCCAACCATTAGGTATATGGTCTATAATGGCTACTATAAGGTGATGTCCAATATTCCCAAAATGGGACAGTTACCAACCCCTGCTCTTGGGCTGTCAGGAGGATGAAGAAAGAAAGATCCGAGAGAAGAAGGAAGCCGAAGAACAGGCGGCAACTGATGAGTCAAAAAAGCGCCCAACTTTTAAGACAAACCCATTAATAGATAGAGGTTTCCTAAGTCATGGGGGTACCCCTAAATCATCCATTTATAGAATTTTATAGATGGGATTTGTCATGAAATAAACCAACCATTTTGTTTGGGTACCCCCATGACTTAGGAAACCTCCAGTTATCAGTTATCAGTTCAAGTATGTTCAAGTCAACTTTCTTGGAGCAATGAAACACATGGCAACAATGAACCTCAGATCCATGATTTTCTCAAAATGACCATAAACTGGCGACATAAAACATCACCTGACCCAAGCATCATGTTGGTTACCATGTTGGTTATATCATGATATTCCAGTTGTGGTTGCTATCCAAACGAATGTTTCATGTCTTGAGGTCGACCCATTGGTTTCAAAATCCCAGGCTCGAAAAGAAGCGGAGGAGGCTGAGAGGTGCTGGTGAAAAACCTGCAGCTGTGGCGGGGATTTTCCCCTAGCCATGTTTGAATACCAGATAGTACATCAGGGGGATGCAATTGGGCTTATTCATGAGTGTAAGAATTGGTGTAAGGTACAACCCTATAGGGGCTCAAATTTACCCCATTCACTGGGGACATCACCTTATATACCCTCTGGCAAACTAACATAACTATGGAAAATCACAATTTTTCATGGGAAACATCACTATAAATGATGATGTTCCATAGTTATGTTAAATTACCAGAGGGTAATTGTGCTGATGCAAAATGTGTATCCATCAAGAGTGCCACTTCCTCTGTATGAAGCCCCATGAAAATTCAACTTGTAGGATAGATGAATTGGTCAGAATGGCTCAAATGAATACTTCTGTGCCATGGTCAAGAGATGAATAATATACCCATATTGGGAGATTTATGATGATTTATGTACCCACTGTAAGGAATCCCATTATGGAACAGATGACCATACCACATTCATCCCATCTACTGAACCCTTCAAGGTTTTTTTGGTCATTTTCCGTTTTGCAAGGTGTGAAAGGTGTGTCCTGTTGCGCAGAGTCCAGATAGATCAGACAATTCGGCAGGAAGAAGCAGGAGGAAGAAAAGAAAAAGCAGGAAGAAGCCGAGAGAAAAGCTCGCGAGGTTGGCGGATGTCGGCGAAGTTTTTTTGCAGAGCCTTTCAGGAGGAGTGTCCTGATCCCTAAATGTGCTATAACGCCGGTTTTTTTTGTGCAAAAATCAGCTGACAGTCCTAGCTATAGTCAGTGTGTGTCAGTGTCCATCCTTTTGGGATCCTGTTTCACCCAAAAATGTCTGGCTTTCCGAGGAGCGGGAGGCGAAGGAGAAGGAAGAAAGAGATGCTAAGGCCCAGGAGCAGAAGAAGCAGCAGCAGGCGGATCCATGTGGTCTAACTGGGTTATTTTTCGGGTTTGGGGCTTCTTTTTGATGAACTTTCACTTGAACATATTTAAATAATTTTAAATATATTTGAGCCATGTCTGGGATGTGATTCTGATGGCAGAAAGAAAATTGTGCTCTAATTAGGCCTCGGTTGTGCAACAGAGGCCTTGATTTTGCAAAGGTCTCAGGTGGTTCCAGTGATGTTCCCCCGTAATCGTTTTATTGAGGCTTAACCTTGCCAGTGGGAAGAGGTTTGGTGGATGTTTGAGATGTTTATTGCGTTTGATCCTGGTAGTCAGTAGTCGGTAGTATAGTCTCCAAACATTTTGATGGGCTTTTTGAAAATAGGCTACCGGCTACCCTAAAAGCCATTGATGAATCAATTGTCCCTATTAGAATTGAAGTTTGGGGAGTATGTGTAGCCATTTTCAGACCGACCCCTATATCCCAGCTGATGTTTATACTTCTGAAATCTAAACCTGCACCTTCGGGTAGTGAATCGACTACGTCCAACTCACCATTTACCAGAGAGTTGCCACCCTATTCTCTTCGGATGGATTTATCATGGTTCACCATTATCCATAGATGATAAAGCGCATCATACCAAATCCACTGAGTCCTTTTTGCTTGTGGGTATGGGTCAAAATCATCAACCCCCAAAAAAAGGATGATTACATATATTTTTATTGACTTTTTTTTTGCATAGACATGTATAATCTCATATGTCAATCACCATCTCCACCCCAAAAACATATTACTAGCTTGTAAATGACCAATTTCAAGTGACTCCGTTAAAACACACCATTTTTTTTTAGAACTGTTTGTTCGAGACAGAAGTTGTGGGGCTTTGTTTCATCGCCATGGACGCCGACACCAAGGATGGCAGATGGCAGCCTCCTTGGGGGTGCAGTTTCAGTGATTTTCACTGGAAAAAACAGCTATTCCCTTGGATTCCCTAGGATTCCCTAGGCTTTTGAATGGTAAAATGACTCATAACATCCCATTATGCCATAAGCAGATGTAGGATTTTTTAGGATCCATAACCATTAATACGTGAATCTATTTCACCGTGATTTTTGGGCACATCCCAACTTCTGCTACTTATGGAGCTTTGAATATTTTGAATCCCATGGGTAAAAAGCAGCCATTACCCCCAACTGCACCTCCAAGCGTGGTGGATGTGCTGAAACCTGGTGGAACAAACTCGAGCGACTCTGGGATCGGAAAGAACTGCGAGCTGATAGGCGACAAATTGTCGAGTCGCAGCTGGAATATTGGATGCCATCGGGGATGATTCACCCAGTTGTTTCCTGATGGAACAGCAATGTTGAGCACTCCGGGAACCCAGGTTTTGACTCTTTGATACTCTTTGGCTATGACTCGTTGCCAGTTTGCCAGTTGGTAGCAGTTGAACAAGGCCGGTCTACACCATTTTTTCATGCAGATGGTCACCCATCGAACGGGGGGCCTATCACAACCTTCCACCCGAGGATGGTTAAAACAACATTAAACAAGCCATGTTTGACAGAAATGGGACTGGTTTTGGGGATCGGGGATTGGGGTATCAACCTAGCATGACACTTGTGACATGTGAGCAGATCATAGTTACATTATGTTACATTACTACGAGCTTCCCGGATTTTGTTCAATCCAAACATGTATTTTAACGGACATGCCGCCATAGAATATCCCCATGACAGCCGACAGCGAAGTCTCCGAATCTTCAGGAAGCAGCGGCCAAGTTGCTCCAATCCGTGCAGGCGCACGGTTCATGCGCTGCGCTTTTGTGTAATGGATGGCATCAATTAATTGACGGATGGACAGACAAGCAGATAGATAAAAAAATGATACGAATGATCAAAAGATACTGTATGTGTATAATAATATATATATATAATATATAATATAATAATATGCATATATACATATAATCATATATAATATATATATATATATATATATATTACGTGCATGCAGATATATGTCACATGTTTTGATACTTTCGATGATGAAGCAACCGGATCTTCTGCCTCCAAGGTCCCGATTTGGAAGAAAAAGACATGTTTTTTTCCACGGTGCATCCACCAGTGAAGGTACATTCCTGTTGATGATTAGTTTGGGGATTATACTACCCAATAGAAAAATTGGAATCCAATATGATAATATATTACCCCATTTCTATATATATAATAGGGGATTATCATAATCCAATATCGGGGAATCACATGGAATCACTAAAATCGGGCTTGGCGTCGGCCCAGCTTTGTGAGGCCGAAATCATGAGCACGCCAGCGCGGATGCTGAGTGATGCCTGATGTTTTTTCCATCAGCTGAGCTGGATTTCCCAAGCATTCACAGTACTAGTAGAATAGTAGTATATAGTAGTTACGTTTGTAACTTTATAACTGTGCAGCATTCTAGTGATCGTTTTTCAGCTCTTTTTTTTGTGTATATGATATAACAGTTTCGTATAATATGACTAAGAAAACAAAAACATACAAAAACGATCATATAATGTAGAGCTGAAAAAGATATTACAAGATAGAAGATAGAAAAGTACTTCAAACAGTATAGACAAAACTTCCTCCCTTGTGACGCCCAACGGCGAACAGCATCCTGTCATCCTTGAAGCATCTGTCTGGACAGGGGCTTCGTCATGCTTGTTGCCCCACAATTCAGCAGTGTTCAAGACTTATGGTTGGTGATTGTAGGATAAACATGGATAAACATCTATGAAAAATGGATAAAAATGGGATGTAGAAACCACCGTTTTCAACTGGTGCAGGATTTCGCAACCATCCACAGTATGGTGTTTTTTTTTTCGTACATGGGGTTTAAGCATGAAAAATGCTGGTCTAATATGGCTTTATACTTGCATTTAACCATTCAACATGATGATGATATTATGTTCTATTCATAGGGTCACCATGATTTAACAATATTTAACAGATGTGACCTAAACTAACTATGAGAAGTTGGATTAACCCATCGGGGTTGATCAGTCCATTTTCATAGCTGTCCAGGTCGATGTTGATGGAGCTTGGCCTTGTTGAAGCCCAACATTCAGACCCCGATATTGCGTGGTGTCAGGTTTTAAAGAGATAGAGGCAGGGTTCACACAAACCACCCTCCGGTAAACTACGCTAACATACGATAACTATGGAAACCCACCATTCTTACTAGGTAAATCAACTATCAACGGCCATTTTCAATAGTTTAAACTGTTTACCAGAGAGTAGACATTTCAAAGAATGGGCCAAAAAGTAGCTAGCATCAGGTCCAAGATGCTGCTTCCCCCAGTTCAGTGGTTTGGGGGCCTTGATGGCTCAAGTCTGGGTTTTTGAAAACGGAAAGTCTGTCTAGAAAACACACCCGCATGGCAGCTTAGTTGATGTGCCATGGCTGCACAAAATGTGAGTAGTTTCTACCCTTCTACCCAACAAAACTTGGTATTTGGGGTCACAATGAACCATATCCTCTCGGGTTGATGTAGTTGGTTTCACCATAGTACTGATAGTACTGCAGTTTGGGGTGATGGGGTGAAACTGTCAACCATTTGTGAGCTACTGTATTGGCTTCGATCACTATGGAATCTATGGCAGAATCTATGGAAAATCCCTGTTATGATTTGGGGCCAAAAGGGTTGTGCCCGTCGACATGCCAAAACGACGCCCCGCGATGCCAAAATGTAGGTTGGAACGGAAGAATAGTATATAAATAGTAAAATAAAAAGTGTGCCAGTCGACATGCCAAAACGACGTAAGTGTGCCCGTCGACATGCCAAAACGACGTGCCGCAATGGCAAATGTTTATAATTGACTGAAGTTTTTTATATTGCGGGGTGAATTTTTGACATGTCGACGCGTGGTATCCAAAGTTTAAGGGGTGCTAACCTCAAGACTAAAGTCATTGGAGGCAAGGTAGGCTTGAAGGATATTTCCCACTGACGTACAATGATGTGAGTCACTGGCATGAGTTTCTTCACTTCTGGTTCAACGAGTCCGCCTTAATGTGGGGACCCAATGCCAGACACCGGGACGGGCCTTTGTTTTCTTCTTTTACCCTCTGGTAAACTAACATAGCTATGGAAAATCACTATTCTAATAGGTAAATCAACTATAAATTGGCCATTTTCTATAGCTATGTTAGTTTACCAGAGGGTAACACTTCCATGGTTAGGTTGGACAGCGGGATGGTTAATGTTTGGGGTTTGCCTCTGTTCTCTGGAAACTCTGGATATATAGTCTGCCCATCCATTGCGCAATGGGCCAGGTTTGATAAAGGACATGGCTATACATGGCATCCTATGGCTCAGTAGGAGTTCTTGCAATCCCTTGGGAGGGCCCAAAAGAGCCCGGTAGAAACCGTAGGACCACAGGAATCCACAGGGCTAGCAAGGTCCTGGCGCAGTTTTTGCCTACATAAACAACACGAACTAATATCTAATATATAGGTTTGTCAGAAAAGATGGCCCTCCAAAATCCCATAGCTTAGTTTTTTGTCCCTCAAAATACTATAGATAGAGCAGCGGCCCTCATGTTTCCGTTTTTTTTCGGCGGCATCCTGTTGTTTTTAATTGCTGTGTAGTTCACCCCATTAAGGTAACGTTTAAAAGCGACATTTTTTTGGACTCCTGTTCTTGTTGGTTCAACTTCCTGTTTGTTGATGAAATTGCACAAGTTTTCCTGGTTCACACACATTTTAAACCGAGACTTGGTTAAACAGGACATGTTTGAGAATCAACACAGCAGTTGGAAATCAAGTAAATTGCAGTTTCCTGGCTTACTGTAAGAAATCCTTGAAATCAAACTGTGCCATGTCATGTTGTGCCATATACGTGTTTTGTTGGAAGTCCTCTGTTGGTTCGAAAAAAACCCGATATTTTGGTTCATGGCATCCTCTGTGCTCTTTGACGTCTCTCTTCTTGCTGTTTATATAATTTCCAATGCGTGTTAGTGGTTGTAGGTAAAATCCCTCTTGATTGAAATCCTTTACCCTCTGGTAATTTAACATGGCTATGGAAAACCACTATTTTTTATGGGAAACTCCGCTCTAAATGGCCATTTTCAATAGCTACGTTAAATTACCAGAGGGTACTTGATTTACTTGTTGTTTCTGCTGAACAAATCCCTCTTGTTGCTTGTAGAATCGGCCATTTTTGCTGAACATTGCTGAACACCAACCCAAGTTTCATCAGTAAAAAAACATTGGTGACCTTAGGTGCTTGCGGGGATGCCACCAAAGAGTACAAGAGCGCATGACAGCGAATCCTCCGCTTCGGCGTCGACTTTGACAGGTTGGAAAGATGAATGAAGCCAGATGGGTCTGTGTGATATATAATGTTAGATAGATATATATATATATAATTATACATATATATATAATTATATATATATATAATCACATATTAAATATATATATACACATATATATTCCACAATTTCAAAACAAGTGGTTTTGCGTTTACCTGTTTCCCAAGGTATGGAAAATGGCTTCTAGAAGCCAGAACGTGATGTTTCATCGACATTTGGTGCGAGCTTTACTTGGCTAACCAAACATGTTGATATAATCAGCAAAATGGTGATTTAGTCCAAGAAGAGGATTATTTTCGAAACACAAATAGGTAGGTACAAAAAAGCAGCACATGCGTTTTTTCATCACCAATTGGGTCTTTTTTTGCGCAAAACCATGAGAAAACCTATAGATTTCTATGTGGCCACTCTTCAATCAATACGGTGATGACCTCCATCGATGTTGGGTCATCCTGGAGTCGAAGCGAAGATCGCAACATTCCTAGTGTCTTTGGACAATGGTAACAGCATGGCTGATGGATTGAGGAAAGCCCCACATGAGATAGTTATTTAAACAACATGGGATAGTTAGCCAACAAGATGGTAGGGCTATGAATGATACACTGGAGAAGATGAATGTTGGTTGTACATTTTGGGTGGAAACCAACAATCCTGTTGGAGGGTGAGGGAATTTATTTGAAGGTGACAAGACAAAACAATCGGCTTCAGCGGGAGACCTGAGAAACTTCCATTCTTCTGGGCTCACTAGTTTGGTACCCACTCAAAGTGGTACTTGCATATTACAATGACACTTTCTTACAGGATTGGACGATAAGATCAATAAGTCAATAAGTGAACACCTTACAGGACAATTCCATTATTTGGATGTAGCCCTACCCAGAAGTACCCAGGTGTATGCAATGTCAATGGTACTGTAATTCCTCTGGTCAACAGGTGCTGATGGCTCTGGTGTTCATTGGTTTCTGACAC
>Ga0126342_10005922_pt1 | contig 21519 bp, 19 predicted proteins | sample Cyp1metagenome_FD_92528 | JGI IMG/M metagenome (GOLD analysis project Ga0126342, IMG submission 92528) | Coral microbial communities from Lord Howe Island, Old Settlement Bay, Australia - Cyphastrea 1 metagenome | ecosystem: Host-associated > Invertebrates > Cnidaria > Coral ... | reverse complement strand
CTTAAGGATTCATGAAACGAGGTCACTTATGCATGATTGATCTTGTAAGTGACCGTTTGGCACTTTGGGTCTAAGTGGCTTCCATTAGAGGGCAGAAGTAACTGCCTGGTATATATATATATATATATCTCTCTCTCTCTCTCACTCTGATATACATATATACATATAGTGCCGCCTTTTGCCAAAATGGAATGCCCCGAAAAACTTGATGTGTTTCTTCATATTTTTGCCTGTGTTCCCTATTAGATTTGCTGGTATATTGGGTATACCCAATTTTTCAGACACATTCACATTGGATAACCACAATGAATTTCCAACAAATCATTGGGTACTAACACATACAAATTCACATTGAATAGTGGTTTACAAGCAAGATAATCTCAATATCCTTGTAAACCACTACTAATCCCAATGATTTTGTAAAGAAAACCTGTTTCATGGTTGAGTCCCACATGTTGCAGTCTCAGTTGGGGGGTGCAGGCCCATTAAAAAACAGTGACAAAAAATCATGGTTATGGGGGTCATATCCCAACTGTTGGTGGTGAAATTCCATAGACACTATTTGGAGGATCATCCTACTTAGTAAGTGGTTGATAAGCCATCATCACCTCCCATTAAAATCCCACTAAATCTTATTATACCCCTTTAAAATCCCACTAAATCACCAATTTATAGATAATTCTCCCATATTTGTTAAAGTAATTAGTTAAAATAGCTATGGAAAACCACAATGTTGTAATAGGTAAATCATATCATCTATAAATGGGCAATTTTCCATAGCAAACTGTTCAATAACCAGAGGGTAACCCCTAGCAGCCCCAAAGCCATCTCTACCCGCCATTCTTTTCCACCCTTGAAATCGCTGCAGTTCACCCTGCGTTAAACGTACCCTTGCTGATTGGTTACACAATCAAGATCAATCAAGTAATGGTTAACTGATTCAAACTTCAAGGACGGGAGAATCCGAGATTACTTGGCTAAGTTTGGACTCTTATGCACGGCGGAAGCAGTGCTTTACATAATACTTATATATATATAGACATCTATTCGTATGTATATATATGAATATATATATATATGAATATATATATATTCATATATATATATATTTGACCATGTACAAGAAGAGAATATCGATACCTCATGAATCCTAAAGATACCTACAAGGTGCAAGGTGGTGCCCCCCCAGTTATAAGTTGGTTTATAACCCCCAATAAGTATAAATATATCTACCATAAACCCAAGTTATTGGAGTTATAAACCAACTTAGCTAGGGTGATCTCCAGCTTCGCCAGGTGAGGCCGCCCCAACTCCGCCCGTGAACTTCGTGTCCGCGAACGCTCGCTCCAAGTGATCTGATCCGAACACGGTCGAAGCGAAAAAAACACGAAGCATTATCATGAATAATAGTGTTTTATAGTGATTCTCATATAAGTGGAAATGAATAATATATAATAATATTTAAAGTGGATATCATCTTTTACAATAATAGTGATTCTAGTGATTATAGCGTTTATTATTAACATAACTGGCTGGTGGTTTGGGACATGACTGGATTATGTTCCCCAATCGTTGGGATGATGATCCAATCTGACGAACTCCATCATTTTTCAGGGTTGAATCCACCAATTAGTTCGAACGTTTGGACGTTTGATGTTTCATTATCAATACATATATTGTTTGTTTTTCATGTTTTTCGAGAAGATGGTCATACCATTGCTTGAAGTACATATATAACTTGTAACATACATATATGATTTGTAACATATATACATATGCATATGTATATACATAATATATATATATATACATTTATTTATTTATGTAATTAGTAAAGACAAATTGGTCCATGTTCCTTTGATTTGGGTGTTGGAAGCTCCTGGTAGTAATCTGCTGGCTTCGTGATTTATTTCCTCACGCAACTCGTAGATGGATCATTTGGGCACACGCCGACACAGCCATGGGAATGATGTCACACTCCAGTGATCTAAGTCAAGAAACTGTTAATGGCTATTAATAATGGTACATGTTTAATCGTTGAAGGTTAGAAACTGTTAATACTAATGGTTAACCAACTGGATAGGTAGTTTAATCCTTTAGTCTTTGATATCAATGGGATTATCTACGTTCACCAGCTAAGAATCTGTCATTTTTTGCAGGGTATCCAAGATTGGCCATGTGATCAGAGAGTTGTTTGGTGGTTGACACGTACAGGGTTGTGCCCCAGTTCGGAATCGCTAAGGTGGTGAACATAATTCCAATCTACTCCAATAACTGTGGTCTACGGATGTCTATGGAGGATATAGGGAACTAGCTCTAGTGGGTTTACCAGCAAACACAACTACAATGTGGGGCCCCCCAGTGATGTTTGTTGGTTTATTAACTTCATTAACTATAGTCATAAGTACCATAAACCATAGTGAAATTGGAGTTATGTTCTATCCAACGGGGGCCTCACATTGTAGGGGTCATCACCACCCTGTAGATGTTCAAAACATCAGTCCATAGTTCATTCTGGGTGGTTTTGCTGGGTCGCCCTTTTTGTGCCCTCCCTGGTTCTGCCCAAAATGGCCCACAACTCTTCGGGCAAAACCATTGGATACCCAGGCAACAAAAAAAATGGTAATCCATGTTAATCCAATGATATATATTAAGGATATATGTTATACATGTTAATTTGGGTAAATCCATGTTATACATGGTTTATATGGGTAATCCTTGTATAAACCATGTTAATCCACGTTAATTCACCACTTGGTAAATTGTATATGGCTTATGGTGGTGCCCCCCGAGTTATACATGGCTTATAATCCCAGTGACAACTTGATATGTCACCTATAAACCATAGTTATTAGACTTATAAACCAACTTAGCTAACGAAGTGGGGCAGCACCCTGTAGGGAATATCTTCAACTAAAAATTGGGGCATCGAAAGCAAATCCGACCACAGACCGAAGGCCAGTCTAGACAACCACAAGAGCAGAGGTGAACCCGACTTAATCCGCGAAAAAACATAGTGCTTCAAGCACCTGATCAATGGCCATTTCAGGAACCGATTGATTGGAGTTACCGAAAAACCATATACTAGCGGTCTATGTTGAAGGCTATGTAAGCGGGTAAACCCCATGGCTGATATAATGTCAACTTTTCAGACACAGCGATATATATATATATAGATAGTGTCAACTCCCGATTTATAAGCCATGGCTGATGAACGGGCAGGCTTAACCATGCTGAACCCAAAATGTGATCACCTTCTACATACTTTACTAACGTTTAAAGAGCCCAAGGGTGAAACACAAATCTAGGGTTGACACTGCTGGATACAAAAAACAACTGTATAAAGTTATCTTTGATAATCACACATGACTATGTAAAATCCTCATGTATGGATGAAGTTCCCATATCAAGTTCCCATTGATAGGGTTTTTTGTGCCATTGCCAAGCTTGATGATCCGAGAGTCAGAGAGTATCAAAAGTTAGGTGGAGAGAGTCATAAGACAATGCGGTATGCCTTTCAAGAGGTCTCGCAACTCTGGCCATCTCTGCAGAAGATATGGTCGACCATACCTTCTGCATGGCATAATATGTACAAGACGGGCCTCTGACTTATGATGTTCAGAAATTGGTTCACAAACGCATCCAGCTGTAGAGGATGTGTGGTAAGCCCACTTGGGGCCGAGAATTTCGCGAAGCAAACCGCCCGAAAGTACATCGCAAACCTATTGGGTTATCATAATCCCCAATATATTGGGTAGTATGATCCCCTATAATCATCAACAGGGACCACTGCTCAGATGGTGAAAGGTACGTAAATATTCACCCACCAGGGGCCAGTGCCATCACTCTACCATGGCAACTCGTCGGTCACGAGAGGTCGCCACACGGTTCACGATGAAGTCGAAAAATCGCTGGATGTGGACCTTGTTTCTCTTCCAGGCTTCAAGCAAAAAATATAATGTTATCACAATAGGATATAATATGTTTTCATTCCTTATCATGTTTTTTTAGAAGGGATGTAGCGGATATGGTCGAAAATCTGATGCCCCCAATGGAGTTTTCCAGTGTTTAGACAGATCTTGATAAAAGCGCCACGCTTTTCATGGAACCATTTTATCAATGGCAATATCATTAAGCATAGAACTTCCTATGACAATGCCATTGATAAAAACTTCCTATGACAATGGTTTAAATGACATAACCTTATGAAGTTTTGTCAACTTCCAGGGTTTACCCTATGGTAAAGGCTGGTGAAAGGAAGTTTGATACTCCAATTCTTTGTACCCGATGGGTTACCATTTTAGTAGAAGATAAGATGACTCTTTGGGAAGGTACGCCGTACGTAATCAGCGTTTATCAGGCCGGGGATATATATATATATATACACACTGTATACTGTATACTGTATATACAACATATATCCTCCATTTGAATCCTTAGGGACTTGGGAAGCACCAGCGTCACCGGCTGTGCGACCGCCTAACCACTTCGCCTAACCGCGCTGAAGAAGCCGTCGAAATGACGCCGCATCGCGGAACTCGAACGAACTCCGCCGAGCCCTGCTCCGACAGGTTCTGTCAAGTCGAGCCGGGAAGGTGAACCTTGGTGCATGCCAAAAAGCTGGGCCAAAGGGATTAATGTCAACCCCGGATTAATAAACCATGGTTTATTAATTAAGGGGTACTCCTCCAATAGTCATTTCATTTGATACTTAAATGGTACCCCCCAATTAAACAGCCGTTTGGGGTTTATCAATCCAGGGTCGACATTACATTTAGATGGGCCATGGGCCTGGTAACTGGGGATTTGTTACCCCAAAAAAATCCCAATGAAATAATCCACTAACTAGTTAACTAACTCCATGGCCCATCTAAGCAGGATGGGGTCCCCCTTCGAGAACGCGTTCAGAAACGCCTAGATTGTTTGTGGCTGAATTAACTCTGGTTTATGGTAGATACAACGAACAAACGTATTCAAACGAGCAACCAAACCAACGTTCACATAACTGGGCACCATCCTGTAAGATGAATCAGGGTTGGGTCGGTGGGGAAGTTGGACAGTTTAATTCTGACGGGTTGCTCCAATCGAGGTAGGGCCACAAGGGGTGGAGCCCTGGGAGCCCTGGATTGGGAGAATCTTGGGAAGCTTAATGGATACAAACTAATCCTTTAGTCTGTTGGTATTAGTGGGAATATCTACGTTCACCAGCAAAGAATTGGTCATTTTTTGCAGGGGCCCTCTGGCTGATTGGCAATGAATAATTCAATAGTGAAACAATGTGAAATACCCAGAGATTGGGGAATTCCAAGGTGTCTCAGAGTAGGATTTTGGCCATTTTTGGCCTAGGCCTTCAGATCATTGCATATCATTCAAGGATGTGCAAGGTGGTGCCCCCCCAGTTATAAGTTGGTTTATAACCCCCAATAAGTAGAAATATATCTACCATAAACCCAAGTTATTGGAGTTATAAACCAACTTAGCTAACTATGGGGCACCACCTTGTGGAAGTTGCACTGAAGAATGTTTAGATGTTGCAATCGATGTTAGTCAACTAATAGCAAACAATCTCCCATTTTAGCATTTTCATGGGTATGGGTGGTATAAGTATAAACCATCAATAAACAAACATCAATCCATATGGGTTGTTTGTGACATTGCTTTACTAACATAGGTTAGTGTTTGTGTGTGAAAACCCCTCAACCAACTGGGACGGGATACAACCACGAATCGCTATAAGTCTGGCAACATCTAAGTGACCCGACTGCGACCTCACCAGAATGATGATTAGTAAGGGGATTTACCCCAATGTCGCCTTATTTCAGCTCCCCATGTTCCCTGGCTGTGAATCACTCCCCATGCCCTTCGGCCCTTCGCGAAGCCGCGTGGCTCAAAGCGCCAGCCACGTTTTCAACGCGTCTTTTAGACGCCGCTCTTGAGGTGGCTCACGCGGTGGATTGGCCATGGCTGACGGGGCTGGGCTGTGTAAACATAGAAAAAGATGTGCTAACCAACTGGATGGTTAGTAATGGTTAGTGGTTAATGGTTATGGCTATTAATAATGTTAATGGTTCATAGGAATGGTTGATGGTTAGTAACTGTTAATGACTATTGGCAAAAACCCTTAGTTTCTAGGTTCAATGGATTGGTTTAAGGATGTTTAAGGGAAAATTGAAACCGGAAAACACCATATTTGATGGGAAAATCCATATGGTTTCCGGTTAAGATGTTCCCCAACAAACCAATCCATTGATAGGTTAACCTCGGATGATGGATGGGTAGAAACTAATCCTGAATAGTCTTTTGGCATGGGATTATCTACGTTTAGCAGCTAAGGGTTTGTCATTTGTTGTAGGGTATCTGGCTGATTGGCAATGATACAAAAAGATGTGGAAAACCATGGAAAACCCATGGAAAACCCTTGGAACATGATCCACACTAGGGTATCCAATAGGTGATATAACCAGAAAAAAAACATGATGAGGGATTTCATTGAGACATCATTTTTCCGTTTAGTTGTTTTCTCTGAACATTTACAGGAAACAACCATTCCATCTACAGTACTGGTTCAGCAATTGGGGAATGGGCCGAACATATATTTACACGGATGAATTGCAGGAAACCCCAGAATGGTAATCTAGCAATATATTGGGTAAGATTTTACATTTTTTTTAACTTTCGGAGGTTGCTTGATGTCAGAAAATGAGTTCATCATCTCTCGTTCTTGAGACGGGAACAGAAGGGTGCCAGGATGAAATGTCCCGCACTATTGGAGTGCATGACTGTTCCATTTGACCGACGGATGCAACGAATTGCCGAACCCTGCCATGAATTCCGTGGCCGTCGTTGGGGACCCCGTTCCCACAAGTTTCCCCATACACTTCGCATCCTCTCAGGGTTTCCCATGCTGTCAGGGATGGGGTTCCCATCTTGCGGGGGGCATAAAAACGGCCTTGATCTGAATGAATTATCACAAAGAGACAGAGATAATCCACGTCTCCGCGACAATTGAGGATGAATGGTTGTTTAAGGATTGAATACGGGGAATATGGGGGAATCATACCCAAATGACCTTAGTTCAGGTTGGCTGCATATTGTGTCACTCAGAATCCATTGAGCCTCACGAATATTCAACCCCAGTCAAGGTGGTGTCCCTCCATGATGTAATTAAATTGATGACCCCTATGACCTAGTTCGATATATCTAGCATACACCCAACCGTTCTTGGAGTTGTTCCAACCAACTTCGCCTAGCCTAACATATTTGCTAGCATCAATAATGCAGAAATCCAATGTTTGTTAGCAGACATCCATTTTTTGTTGGTTAAATCCACTTGTTCCATATTTGTCCAAGGCTTTCGTTGGTTAATGTCAACCCCGGATTAATAGCCCATGGTTTATTAATTAGGGGGTACCCCTCCAATAGTCATTATCTGATACTGTTTTATGGTACCCTCCCAATTAAACAGCCGTAAACGGGGTTGACATTAATCCAGGGTTGGCATTAATTCCAATTTTCCTACCATTTTCCTACAATTTTCTCGGTTTTTGTTGGTTTTGAAACCACTTTTTGCGGGAGGCTGCCGCCGGGTTGCCACGTCGCCGCGAAGCGATGTGGGGCCAATCAGAGGTGCTGGGTGTCGTAGCTGTCGTTGTCAGTGCGCTAGGGGGTGACTAGCTGGGATTATCTACTAATTGACCATTGTTAATTGACAATTATTAGCCATTATTAATGGGATTATCTACGTTCACCAGCTAAGAATTTATGATTTTTGTAGGGTATCTGGCTGATTGGCACTGATTCCACCTAATTATAAGTGGATGGATCCCTTACTTATCCCACTGAGACTGGGATATTATATAAGCTACTTAGCGGAATGGATGGATCCCTTATCCCACTGAAAAAAAATAGGGATATTCAGCTATAGCTAGTGGAATGAGCCACCTTTTGTGGCGTCTTTAGGCTGTAACCTGGTTACCCTCTGGTAAACTAACAGATTGCGAACTAGAAAATCACCATGTTTTCCATAGGATTTTTCATAGGTAAATCACATCGAACTCAATGGGTGCTTTTTTTACCATAGCGAACTGTAAGAGATTACTGGAGGGTACCCTCTGGTTATGTCAAAATAGATATTGAAAATTGCTCATTTATAGTTGATTTATCTATTATAAATGGTGATTTTCTATAGCTATGTAAACGTTTACCAGAAGGTAACAAGAATCTACAAAACTTGGGGAACCTGCAGGGAACTGTCAGGGGAAAACTATTTTTTTGGGACATGTTTCTGAATATGTTTCAAGAAATCATACCAAATCTAATTCGGAATTTGGAATATCATCCTGGAATAGATGTCCCAAATTCCCATTGGTTGGTTGATTAATAGAGGGGTTTGAAACTACCCCTTTAACAGCAGGCACATGATAGATGGTATACTAAACCGGCCCCTCTATTTTTACCAAAAGGACATGATTTCTCAATATGAACGGACTAGTATTGCAATACATGGGATATGGAATATGAACGGGATTATTTAACATTGATTTGGGATTTGATGATGAACTGATCACGATCTCACGTCGGGACCCCTGGAATGATATAAAATATCCATGTTTCATCGGTAAATCAGCGAACTAAGTGGCCATATTCAATAGCAAACTGTCAAATTGCCAGAGGGTATTCTTTGAAACTTTGGCATTACTCTTAGCTGACATAGGTCCAACACCCTTTGGCAATTCAACCTGGCAATGGCAAAGAAGAATTCTTTGTGCAAGAACGTAATCTTTCAATGGGATGTTGGTAAACTTGTACCCTCTTGTTATTCAACACTATGGAAAACCACAATCTTTATCTATCTTTGAAAAAATAGTGTTATCTTCAATTACTATTTTCAGCACTATTTATCTTTATCACAATCTTTGTCCATCATTTTTCAGCACTACTGTGGATGGTTGCGAAATCCTGCATCACCAAACGGATGGTTGAAACCATTTGAAACCCTATAAATTATGGGATGTTTACCACTGTTTTCAACTGGTGATTCGGATTTCGCTGGCCCATCCACCGTATCCTTATCATTTGTAAATGGGCCCATTTTTCAATGGCCATTTGAGGAACCTAAATTGGAGACTGTCGGAGGTACATACCATATATAAGGCCAATTTTTGAGGCCTAAATTTCAGGGAATATCCCCACAATTTGGCCTTATATGGTACTAACGTACCTCCATTTTAGGATCCTGAAATTCCCATTGATTATAAATAATATATGTTATAGAAAATTGCCATTTATAGTGAGCTTACCCATTAAAAATGGTGATTTTCCATCGTTTTTTATCGTGGATTTTCCATCATGTGTAAATGGGCCCATGTTCAATCGCTATGTCAGCGCAAATCTCGGGTGATCTCCTGAGGCATTTTGGTGCTGGTAATGACCCATTTATATCAGAAAATCTCCAAAAACCATAACCTTAACAGTTTTTTTTACATGGGTTTATAATGATATGTAACCTTAGTTTTAGGAATTACACAGTTCCATTTGTAACTTCTTTTTCAGGCCACGTAACTGCACCATGATCGGTATATTTTCGATCGTGAAATCCCATTGCTTCCACCATCCGACACGTACGTTTTGAAGCCAACAGGTGTCGAAGTTTGCAGAGAGGCACAATCTCAATGAGCCACCCAGCTCAAGTTTGACATTGGGCATGGGTTTCTAGGTTAACCTTGGATGGGTACAGTACTTTAATCCTGTAGTCTATTAATATCAATGGGATTATCCACTAACCAGCTAAGAATTTAATTTTTTGTAGGGTAAGATTGGCAATGTGAGAAAGTATCCTTTGCAGACACTTGCAGACTATATCCCCCGTGAACATGGCGCATGTGCATCTGTCTGTGACTTGGGTGATGTGAACCATAAGAAGATTTTTACATAGACACTTACCAACAGTCATGGTACAAAACCCTTTTAACCTAGATTTACCAACAGTTACCAACAGTATTGCAACTAGACATTTACCAACCCCTGTTGGGTTCCGGCGGTATGCCTTTTCCTGGCTAGGATCATCCTCCAGTTTACGGCCAGGACGAGGAACTTCAGTTACTATCCCTGTGACAATCCTCCAAGTAATTAGGGATACCAGAAAGGATAGACAGATAGACAGCTGATTTATCATTATTCCCCATTCCCCTGCCCCTAAATATACCCTCTGGTTATTTAACAGTTTGCTATGGAAAATGACCCATTTAGTTCGATGATGTACCTATTAAAACGGTGATTTTCCATGGCTATGTTAAATAACCAAAGGGTAATCACCATTAATCACCATTAATCATGGATTAATCACCATTAAATCACCATTTTCCTATGGTTTTCCCCGGATTTTGCACATCTAAATATCAAACGCCCCTCATAAACCAATGGTGTTTTTTTCCACAGGTTTCCGCATATTTCAGTCCATTTATAGGGGGCGTTGAATCTTAGGGGTAACGGGAATATTTTCGTTGGTGGTTTGGACCCTTTTTTTTCCCTCCATATATTGGGAATAATACTCCCATTTGAGGAATATTTTTCAGAGGGGTAGGTCAACCACCAACCAGTATTGCTTGGTGGTTTGATATGGTTTTTATGTTCCATTTGACCTGGGCTGGTAATGGCAAAATGACCATTTTCATAGGGAAACTGATGAGAAACCATCAGATCAATGGATTGGTTTAAGGGAAAAATCTTAACCGGAAACCATGGTTTTTACCATTAAGATTATGGGGTTTTCCTGTCAATTTTCCCGTCAACCAATCCATTGAATCAGAATTTTGGAGTTTCATGCTTGAGAAAACACCACCCGAAGTTTCTGCAGCATTTTTTTTGACATAACAGAGCCATGTCACCCCGAACGCGCAAAGTTGAAGTCGCCCCCAAGGGGAGCCAAGATGGACTTGAAGAAGATCTTTGACAACTTCGTGACAAAGAGCAGAAGGCGTAGCTGCCGTAGCCGCCGTAGCCAGTTGACCTCAGTGGAGTGTTACCTGGAGTGTTACTTCCCATATCTTGCCATGTTGGAGCTCTGCTAATAAGGCTTGTAGCTTATGAACCATGGTAGCTATACTAAGGACTTCCATTTACCCATGAAAACTGGGATATATCCAAGAATGCTGGCACTTTTTTCCACATGTTTTTAGGCAACTGGAGGTCTATAGGGGATTGTCATGAGGGATATTTTCAGAGAAGCACCGTTTCTAGACGAATGGATCACGGCTGGGGCAACCTCCGGTAGTGGATGGGCCTGGTTGAAGCACCTGGCACAAGGATTGAACAACAGTCAGATTCGGAATCATGAGAGGAATTATCTTCAGACAACGGTTAAGATAATTAAGATTATTTCTGGTTGGTGGTTTGGAACATGTTTTTATTTTCCCCTATATTTGGGATGATGATCCAATCTGACGAACTCATATTTTTCAGAGGGGTGGCTCAACCACCAACCAGATTTTACATGAGTTATTATGACTAGCCCTTATCATTATGTTTACCTTTGGTAATCAAACATGGCCTTTTTTAGACGTGGAAGCCATGGGCCGTAGAGATTTTTGGGTTTGAAAAATGCTAATCTTCCACGGTGCCATCCAAATGCCACCTATTTACCTTGAAAAATGACTGGATCATGCATTGCAGTCGGCCGCAGTGAGTGTTAAAGGCTACTCCTAGGCAACCCCCAATTCATCGATTGGATTTGATCATCATCACCATAATCATCATCAGAAGCAGCAGGATCATCATCATCATCATCATCATCGTCGTCATCATCATCGTCATCACCATCATTATTATTTCAAAATCCTTTCATTATTCTTTCATAACTTCATCATACATCATTTCATCATCATCACAATCACCATCACCATCCCCCCGCGAAGGAAATGGCGAACAACACTGGCTAGCAAGTCCCCTGATGAGGATTCTACCATTTATGAATGGGTAAGCCAACCCTAACAACTGTTGGTTGTTGTGTGTTGTTGTAACTAATTGCTGTTACCAACAATCGTTGCGAACTCTGGTAACCACTTTATTTACTCGGGTCAATTAGTTTGAGTATCATGCACTTCCCTATAATAATCAAAGATCGTAGACTATTTGCCATGAACTCTACAATTAACTCTCCCATTTTGCATTACCAACCAGTTTGACCATAATAATCCAGTCCCCCAATATTCAACACCCCCAATTTTTCCCGTCCCAATATTTGTTTTGGTTTCTTGGGGAATTGAACATATTGAGGACCATCGAAGTGGGATGATTTTTATGTTCGTGGGGGATGGCATTGCTACAAAATCGACATTGAGCATGTTCATCATGTATCACCTCAGTATTTGCCAACTTCGTCATCACACACAGTACTATCATGTACTATCGCATTATGAACCAATGCTTAAATCATTAATTTTGAACCCTGGCATTAAACGACCAAAACTAACTCCTAGTGTTACTGCCCTGTTGATGTTTCTATTCCATGCATTTATCTCTAGTGGTTGGTGGTTTCAAACATTTGTTATTTTCCATAATATATGGGGGTTCATCCTTCCCATTGACTAATATTTTTTCAGAGGGGTAGGTATACCACCAACCAGTCTAAGATGATCAACTGGAGATTCTCCAATGACTACTAATATTCCATCCATTAGTACCTGGGGAAGGTGAGGCCCCCCAGTTCTAAGTTTATGTTTATACCCAATATTTAAATAGTGATTTATATATATATATCCACAAACCATAGTTAACCAAGTCAAAGGTCAACTTAAAGACTTAGCTTACCAAACCCCATTAAATCTCATCAAATCTCATCAAATCACCATTTGAGCTGGTAAAATCACTATCTTGTCTATCCTTTGCAGCCCCACCTTGCATTACTAATCCATTGCTTACTAGTTCTTAATACTACTAACGGCTAATTGTTGCTACTAATGGTTACTACTACTGTTATTACTACTAGTATCAATGATGGAGTTTCTACTAGTCCACTAACCTATTTTTTATGATTGACTACTATTGTTCCATTATTGTTTCCTTTCCTATTCATGTTTGAGTTACTAATGTTTCTTATTGTTCTTCTAATGTTACAATACAAGAAAAATGGAACATCTATAGAATAATGGAGGTTTTTGTGAAGGAAATGAATAGGAAGAATATAAAAGAAGACTGGAGTATTGTTGATGGTTTTCCCTGCAGAGGCCAGTACCTTTTCAGGAAGTATTTGGGCTGTGATTAGGGAGGCATGGTGTACCTTAGAAAGTTTTTGAACTCACATGGTATATTTATATATATATATATACAATACTACTGGTAGTACTATTGTAATATAATACGCCTAGTAATTCTTTTATATATATATACATGTTAATTTAGATAGAACTATAGTCCATGGGGTTTATAAACCAACTTATGACCTGGGGGGGGGCACCTTATTTGTGTAACATATATATAAATATATATATTTATTTGGTATAATAATAATATCATGCGTGCTTGTACCTCTATATAACTACCATGTGGAGCTTCTATTACTTGTAGCTCTATACAGTAATAAATATAATGTTTAATATACAACATTTGTTTAACGATATGACTTATCTATAATTATAATTACATATATTATCTGGCTGGTGGTTTCAACATTTTTTATTTTCCATAATACATGGGGGTTCATTCTTCCCATTGACTAATATTTTTTCAGAGGGGTAGGTATACCACCAACCAGATTTTATATGGGATAATGGTTATTATGACTAGCCCTTATTCTCATTATGTTTACCTTCTGGTAATCAAACAAGGCAATTTAACATAGATTATAACTGCATATATTACTATGTTAAAATACTTCTAAGATAAACATAGAAATACTATGCTAAACATTGTTTACTATGGAAGACATTGTTTACATGTTCAATGCCACCTTAGTACCCATGACGGATCCATGGTGCTGCTATATATGGTAACATGGATCCCATCAATATACCCCCTTCATGTTAGCATATATACCAGCACCATGGATCCTATGGGGTATAATTTAACATTGTTTCTATGATAAAAACCTATATTTGATGGTAAAAACCATGGTTTCCGGTTAAGAGTTTCCCTTAAACCAATCCATTGATAGTAAAATTTAACATTGTTTCTATGATATACTTCTGGTTCTACTCACTTCATCAGGCGCGTGACGGTCCGCGTCCCGGCCACCACGGCGAACATGGGACCTGGCTTCGACTGCGCCGGCATGGCTCGGGGGCTCTGTAGAGACGCCGAGGGCGCTGGGTGATGAGAAGAGAATCCATGGGAAAACGTGGGAAAACATGGGCAAATCCAGGAGAAATGGATGGTTTGAATTGTTTTTTTTCGGGATTATGGTGGGTTTTGGATAAGACTATATAGAAACAGCTAGATAAATGGAGGTTGAATTGGAAAATCCACTCTTAGATATGCTGAGGATGATTTTTTTGGTTTCATTTTCCCACTGGAAACTCCACCACGTGGGGTGGGGAATCTATATTTTTTTATTTTGTTCTTTTGTGGCGGGTGCTTACTGTTTTGTAATTCTACGAAACCATGAGATACTTGGTGACCTGGTGATTTATGTTTTGGCAAGTTCCTTTCAATAATGATGGAAAATCCACTATAAAAAACTATGGAAAATCACAATTTTTAATGGGTAAGCTCACTATAAATGGCAATTTTCTATAACATATTATTTATAATCAATGGGAGATCTTCAGGATCCAATTGATGGAGGTACGTAAACGTACCATATGTTTGACCATATGAATTCTGGGGATATTCCCTGAAATTTAGGCCTGAAAAATAGGCCCAACATATATGGTAGGTACCTCCAATTTAGGTTCCTGAGATGGCCAGTGATTACAATAACTTGGGTTAATGGCTGATATATATTTATACTTAAAGTGACTTCCATTTCGTAGGTTCACCATCAACAGTGGTGTTTTGGCAAAACCATTCATTTAGTGGGATCAAAACTGGATGAATTAAACAACACTTGCGACGTAGCCAGATGTAACTGGATAAATCGTTGTTTTTGAGATTTGAAAGGTTGCGGATCTAAACCTAACGGATCTACACCCCAAATTGCAAACAGTGACCTATGGTTATTTAACCTTGCCATGGTATAGATGGCCCATAGAAATAGATGGTTTACCTGGGCTTACCTGTTAAACATTGTGTTTTTCCATGGCTATGTTAGTCATAACCATAGGGTATATCAAAATTTGGGCTAACACGGAGCGCCTTCAGGCGGTCCGTGTGATATTAATCACGGTCTGTGTTCGCGGAATCGGACATAAGTTGGGGCTCACAGAACTCCAATTTCACGAGGGTTATGGTATACGGTATAACTATACTGGTTGGTGGTTTGGAACATCATTTCTATTTTCCATAATATATTGATATATTGGGAATAATCATCCCAACTGACGAACTCCATCATTTTTCAGAGGGGTAGGTATACCACCAACAAGGACACTAAGTCACGTGACCGTGGTCGTGACCGTGGTCGTGACCCTGGTGACCGTGGTTATGGAGATGACCGTCGTCGCTCTCGAGTTCCTCATGGTGGATCTGAAGTTCACCGCCATGGTCGATCTGAAGCTCCAGGCCGGAGGCCGTGCGACAAGTGCGGAAAGGCAGTGGCCAACAACATATGGGCCCTTTGGCAGCATTACCACGCAGCCCACGCAGATGAGATGGAGGATTTGGAAGGGCGCGTCCCAACTGACTGGATGGAGTGGCATCACCAACGGCATGGCAGCAACCGACTGATGAGTTTGAAACCAGCGCCGCGCGATGCCAAACCTGAAGTCAAGCAGGACCGGGCGCCAACTACCGAGCCAGAACCTGAGAAGAAGCCCCATGGCAAGCACAAGAACCGTGACAACGGGACGCCAAAGAAGAGACGCTACCGCAGCCCAACTCCGGAAGCAGGCCCGGCATTGCCAGAGTATAAATAAGGGAGTTTCATGGAGTTTCCATTGCTATGATTGATTAGCAGAGGGTACCGTGGGTCTAATACTACTTGGGGATGGTTTTGGGGATGGTATATTATTCAATGGGAATTTCAGGATCCTAAAATGGAGGTACCTACTGTATATAAGGCCTATTTTTCAGGCCTATGTAAGTGAATATCACCACAAAATATGCTATTATATGGTACTAACGTACCTTCATTTTAGGATCCTGGAGATCTCCCATTGATATTTTTGTTGGGTTAACTTGGGGGAAAACCACTATTGCAAAGCAATACCAACCAACCAACTTGTCGCGATTCCGACCTGGGGCACCATCGAAGCAACGGGGGGTTCACGGAGTCACTGGAGTCGCTGGGCCCGAGGCCTTGGATGTTTGGAACGAGGTGGGCCGGTCCCCGGTCCGGTGTGGGAATGATGGGTGGTCCCTTAACCATAGGAAAACCATAGGAAAACCATAGGAAAATGGTGATTAATGGTGATTAATGATGGTGATACCCGGCCTGGTTATGTCAATCCATGGCTATGGAAACCATGGCCCATAGAAATAGTGGATTTACCCATTGAACATGGTGATTTTCCATCGTTTTTTTGCAAACGTTTACCAGAGGGTAACCATAAAATAACATAAGATGATATTCAAACATATAATGTATGTGTGGTAGAGAAGGAGGACAACTTCCAGGCATTTACAGATGCATTGCTAAGTTCATATTAGCATTTCTGCGCGTATATGCATAATTCGTATTACCGTTCAATAGCCTGACATATTCCATCGACACATGATATCAATGGTAATTTCAGGATCCTAAAAAAAATGGAGGTACTGTACCATATTTCTGGCAACATTTCGGGGGGCATATCCCCTTACATAGGCCTAAAAAATAGATATGGTAGGTACCTCCAATCAATCGGTTCCTGTTGCATGGCCATTGCTGGTATGAACAAGATATACACAGGTTTCGATTCCTCAACCCCAAGGGCTCCCTCTCCACTGGGCTCCTCTATAGTGGGCAGCCTGCCGGCCGATGAGTAAAGATTCCGAGTCATTCCGAGTCCCCCAATCCGTGGCTCGAACAAACATAGCATAGCTGATTTTGTTGAGCAATCTCAAATAACTTGCTTAGTACCCTCTGGTAAACGTTTACATAGCTGTGGAAAATCACCATGCTATCAATGGGAAAATTCTGGTAATTTCATAGCTATTGAAAATTGCCATAGAAATAGTTGATTTCCCTATTAAACATGGTGATTTTCCATAGTTATGTAAAATATAAACGATTTTCCATAGTTATGTAAACGTTTACCAGAGGGTAACTTGCTTAGTAATCTGAACATAATAAGGGTATAACCCTTGGTTAGATTGTGGGCAGCTATCCCAAAATGGTTTCATGTTCAGGTGGATGAATTATAACATCTGTTTTCATCAAAAAAAATGTGGCAATTGAAAACGTATCTTAGTTTTACTTGTTTTTTGGGTTTCTCCTGATTTTGCAAATGGTAAATCTTCTGGTTATTTAACATAGCAATAGAAATAGATGGTTTACCTGGGTTTACCTATTAAAAATGGTGTTTTTCCATGGCTACGTTAAATAACCGGATAGTAAATCTTCTGGTAATCAGACGAGTAACATGACAACGGCATCTCCACCAATGAGTTTTCGGATTTCCCAGCAAGCCATGTTTGATGACCGACGGGTATCATTGTATGGCGGTAACGGTATATATTACTGGGCTGTCAAAAGATAGAACAGTTTGTCCAGGATGCTATAGATGTTTTCTCCATAATTTCCAGGTGTCAAATTCTTCGCTCTATACACGCTGATTACCAAAGGTACAAGGTGCCCGCCCCCCAGTTATCAGTTAGTCTTTCACCCCAAATTAACTATTGTTAAGAGCAAAATCTACCTTCAAACCGTGGTCAACCTCGTGATTTCAGCCAACTTAGCTATTATAAGTCACCTGATGATGTTACATTATCAGTATAGTTGATCAAAATAAAGATCATCAACTATAGCAAATAAATATATCAATTTAGCTACATGGTTCAAATACTTTTTTTATTATATATATCAACTGCAAAAAATAGTTGCAAACCAACTTCGCCATCGTATGCCATCATAAATCAATCATATCAGCTATATCTACCATAGAAAAATAGAATATATCAACTATAGCCATTCCAACATACCAGCTATAAATCGTCCATATTTTCTCAAGCCCACCCTGCAGCTCACTGTGGAACGGGCCTCCACCTTCTCCATGGAGTGTCGTGGCATCCGTTTTGACCGGCAGGAAAGGGGTCTTACCACCAAAAAAACATGGTTTAACCATCATTGGAGGTAACTGGCCATAACCATAGGAAAACCATTAGAACATGGTGATTGAATGGGGAGTTGATATGTCGATGGATTGGTTTACGGGAAATTTTTGAGGAAACCACGATATTTCATGGTCAAACCCCTGGTTTCCGGTTAAGATGTTTCCCTTGAACCAATCCAATGACACCAGGCAAAAAGTAGATTCAAGCAACCAAAAAGGTGGATTTAAGCAGTGATACTTGAGGAAAAAACCATGGATTGATTGAACCAACGAAAAAAATCGAGTTCTACTAGCAAGAGTAGGGATTTCACTGAACATTGGGATCTAACCAGCCAAAGTTGGAACATATGGATTTGGCCGACAAAATGTGGAACATTTGGGGATTTAATCAGCAAACATCTTGGGATGTTTGGGCCGCCCCAGCCACTTTTTAAACCTATAGAAAGTTCCCATTTTTTGGGAGCGCTTCTGAAAAATTGGCGAAAAAAAAGTGTCAATTTCTGCCAAAGTAGCAAAATCACCAGAGGGTATGGGATTTTTCCTTGTGGCATGTGAATTGAAGAATGTGAATGTGCACCTATACATTGGTGGAACGCAACGAATGAAGGAGCGGGCTCAACCACCAATTGGTCGCGGCAAAAATGGCCGCAGTGGGCGCGGCGCCCTTCGCAGGTGCAGTGGCGCCGTACAACATCACGGCGACCGAGCTGCAGGACGCTGCATTTGTCCAAGAAGCGTCGCAAGTGATGATCTGGTTGGCCAGCGTCTCGCCGGCGATTCGTAACCACGCCTCGCTGCGATTGCCCAATTCCGCGCAGCTTGGCCAAGCGGTCCCAGAGCAGCACCAACCAGATTTGCTCTCGGACGAAACATGGTCAGAGCGGGGCTTTTTGGTGATGCCCTCCATCCGCGGAGAACTGCGCGTGGTGCCAAAGGGCACCATCATTTGGGCCGGTCAAGCTGCGCTGACCCAAAACGAGATGAACATGGTGGACATCCTGGGGACGTTGTGGCCTCATTTGATTAATGTAATATGGCAGCATATAACGCGCGATTCCCACCAATGTCCTACCCAATTGTTGGTGGAACCAACAAATTTCAAGTTGGATGACAGATCCGACACATGCATCCATAGTCCCGTTTAACAGGTTGCTAGCCCAAAACCTGTTTCGAAACACTTTTCATTCGTTTAAGGGAAAACCATGGTTTCCACATTATCTCCTGTAGATTCTCCGTTCATCCACTGAATTTTCAGTCAGAACACGGCTGGCACATCAATTTTTCCGGCGTCGCACCAAGGATTGAAGGAGAAGGCACGCAGGGAGCAGGGATGATACGATTCAAAGGTTGATCACCCCAAAAAATGATCAGTTTCCCAATGAAAGCGACCAGTTGTGCCCGCATTTTTAGTGGTGGATCATTTTGAGAGCCTATTGGGCCTATTGAATTGGGAATTGAACATCAAGGGGCATAGGATTATCCCAGACTTGATGGGAATTCAGGGCCACCAATGCACAAGCTGCGACTTTCGGGGCTTTCGGGGCTAACTTCAGTTATGGATGTTCAAAATGGATCTCATGTTCACCACATGGAATATGAACACCAGTCACATGTCATGAATATCAGTATGTTGCATGAACTAATGTTTACATTTCTATTATAATGGAATATTCATGCAAGGTGGTGCCCCCTAGATAGCTAAGTTGGTTTATAACTCCAATAACTATGGTTTATAGGTGATATATCTATAGTTAATGGGGTTTATAAACCAACTTATAACTAGGGGGGCACCACCTTGTGAATATCCAGCCATATAATTATTTCGGGGGAACTCGGGAAGCGTGCCTGGATGGGATCACGCAAAAAACGTTCTCGAAGTTCACCCAGGCATGACAGCAAGGTTCCAACAGGTACCCTCCGTTAAACTAACAGTTTGCTCTTGAAAACGGCCCATTGAGTTCGTTGATTTACCTACTAAAAGTGGTGATGTTCCATATACTTGTTTGATGTTTTTGTATGTTTACCAGAGGGTAAAATTCAAACTCTTTGCCGTGTTGTAAGTTGGGCTATCCGACCATGTACTATCCCAGTGCATCTTGATGACCTATGATCTTACTGGTCCCTGTAGCAACTTCGAGCCTGGTTTTAACATCTGCCTGTGGACATGTTCGTGAAAACACAACTAATATTCTGGTTGGTGGTTTGGAACATTTTTTATTTTTCCCAATAGTTGGGATGATGATCCAATCTGACTAATATTTTTCAGATAGGTTGAAACCACCAACCAGAATATTGCAAGGAACATCCATGAATTCAATGAATATGGATTCCTTGAAGCCTATGGTGGGGTGCAACTAAATACAACTTACAAATTGTTTACTCACATTAACCTTGGGGTCAGCAACCAGGGTATCCCAAAGACCCACAGTGATAAAGGCATAATCCACTTGTTGTGTAGGAATAAGGGCCATGGATTACTTGGGTGCTGTAAAACCATGGTTTCCTGTAAGTTTCTCTTCCACAGAGATGCTGAAACTACCCACCCAAACAGTCCATAGACATCCCCAAAGACCCCCATTGAAAATCCAGCATGTGCCGATGACTTTTCCAGCTCGAAACTTACATTTAGTGCAAATTTATCACGCCATGTTTGAGAGGGTATAACGGTGTATAAGGTATTGAGGTACCTGCAAAGAGATTGGTCAGTTTTTCCAGGATGCCATAGATGGTTCCTCCATAATTTCCAGTTTTCAAACGGTTCTATCTACCCTTCGGAAATCAAACTTGGTGATGTGCAACCCCACAACGAACAATCGGCATTTGAATGGGGAAAAACATCGAACTAAACGCGGGATTGTCCAGCAAGCCACGTTTAATTACCAGAGACAAAATATAATTTTACATTTTTTTACCCATAAGAATTGTTCAAAGTGGGCCCCTAGATGGCTAAGTTGGTTTATATTCTATAACTCCAATAACTCTGGTTTATGGTAATTGCAATGATACTTAATTACTTAATGGGGTTTATTCACCAACTTATAACTGGGGGCACCACATTGCTGATGTCTTGTTTTTTTTTTTTTGGGGGGGGGGGGGGCAAAACCCTCCCCTTTCCTTTTCCGGGACACGGGGACCCCCCGGGGGTTGGGGGCCCCCCCCGTGCAAAATCCAATTT
>Ga0126342_10005921_pt1 | contig 21519 bp, 17 predicted proteins | sample Cyp1metagenome_FD_92528 | JGI IMG/M metagenome (GOLD analysis project Ga0126342, IMG submission 92528) | Coral microbial communities from Lord Howe Island, Old Settlement Bay, Australia - Cyphastrea 1 metagenome | ecosystem: Host-associated > Invertebrates > Cnidaria > Coral ... | reverse complement strand
TGTAAAACCCATTGTGAATAGCACAAAATGGACACAAAGTGCTGTAAAACGCAAGGCATTTGAACATGGCGCAAAATCCATGGTGAGAGAAAGTGCCATAGGGGTTGTCGAAATAGCAAGATGTTTGTTGTCAAAACAAGCAAAATCAGCGGGACCGCAACGGACGACGTTACCTAGTTGTAGTAGTCGTAGTCGTAGTCGTAGTGGTAGTAGTAGTGGTGGTAGTAGTAGCAGTAGTTGTAGTAGTTGTAGTAGTTGTAGTAGTTGTAGTAGTTGTAGTAGTTGTAGTAGTTGTAGTAGTTGTAGTAGTTGTAGCAGTAGTAGTAGTAGTGGCTGTTGTAGTAGTGGCTGTTGTAGTAGTTGTAGTGTAATTAGTGTACTGTAGTGTAATTATGTAATTAGTGTGGTGTAGTGTAATTTGTGTTGTGTAATGTAGCGTAGTATATTTGTACTTGTAGTTGTAGTAGTGTAGTGTAGTGTAGTGTAGTGGTACTTGTAGTTGTAGTTGCAGTTGTAGTTGTCTATCTGTCTATCTGTCTATCTGCAAGCTTGAAAACGAAGCTATTCTGCGAGACTTCCTCAGTTTTTGAACTTGACAACATCAAAAACGGAGCAATTCTGCGAGACGTCCCTAATTTTTGAACTTGACAATGTCACAAACGAAACAATTCTGCGAGTTTCGCAGTTGACAACATCAAAAACGAAGCAATTCTGCGAGACTTCCTTCCAAAATGGAAAGTTGAGTGCAGAGCTGACGGCCTCGTACCAATGCGTTTTGCGATTTTTCCACTCCACCTGTCTAAAGTATTGCGCCTGCCACGAAAAAGTGAGGCCAGGTCATACAAAGTGCTGCACCTGTCACGCAAAATCATCTTCCCAAAACTGAAGATTTGATGCTCCAAAATGCAACCCCTCTCAGGAAATCAGCGCCCGGACCTCCTAACATCTCTGATAAACTGATAAACATGTCTCTTGTACGGCGCCTGCCACAGAAATTGCATCTTTGCAGATCCTCTTCAAAATGTCCCACGCCTGCCATCGTTTTTGGAAATGCCATAAAAACCCTCACGTTTTGCTGACTGACATCCGAACGTCCAAAAGCGACGCGAACATGTGGTGCTTTTAACATTTTGACTTCGAAATGTGCATCTCGCCACAACGGCGTGCACTTTTTCGACATCTCAACCTCCAAAAGTGGTCTGAACCCGTCAGTTTTTTTTTAAACACTTTTGACTTCGACATGTGCTTCGCGCCACAACGGCGTGCACTTTGTCGACATCACAACTTCGAAAAGTGCTCCGAACGTGAGGTGTTTTTAGCTTTTTCACTTGCAAATGTGCTTCGCGCCACAACTGCGTGCACTTTTTCGACATCGCAACTTCGAAAAGTGTTCCGAACGTGGGGTATTTTTAGCTTTTCACTTGCAAATGTTCTTCGCGCCACAACGGCGTGCAACTTTCCACCTCTCATCTGGCCAGATGGCTCTGCACCCGCCGCTTTAGCGAGCCTACTTTTCGACCCTCCGGAGCCACAAATCATTGGAAAAACACAGTGTTTCGCGACTTTCCTTCTTTTTTCTTCTGGGACTTTCTCTTTTTTGATCTTCTTTCTTCTTCTCTTCTCTACTCTGACTCTTCCCATCTCTGCTTTTCATCTGTCCATATTGTCGGAAGTTTGACTTCTAAACTTCCTTCGATTATATTGTATTATTTGTATGTTATATATATTATATTAATATTATTTGTATGTTCTATTATAGATTTATATATATATATATCATTCTCTAAACGGTTACACTCCAACAAGATGGGAATGGTGAAGCAGTTTTGCCCATCCGGAGACAGAGTCTAGTACGGGTCACAGTGTTGAGAAGTCTGGGGCTACATCCCTATGGCGATGGCACCTGGAAATTTGACAAATTCTGATACCTTCCCATTGAATTCCTTGATTTTTTGTGTGTGTTTCTATTAGTTTCTATAACTTCTATCTGACGATTGGGAAAAAACCATCCATTTTTGGTCTTCGTAGCGGAATGCTTCTTGGTTGCATCCTTCAAAGCTTTGCTGAAAAAGGGCCATTGATATCACCATGCTGCTCAACTCCTCATGGTTCTGATTTCTACTGCATCACTTGGTGTATATGTGTGTACATCGCCGCTGCCATTGGTTCAATCACACCTTCTGGTGAAACCACATGATTTGGATCATACAATTCTGGTGCGGCTTCTTGCAAATTGATATGGCTTTTACGGGGTTATCGGTCGTGTCCGATGTTGGATTTAAGCAAACAAAAACTTGAGGTTCAGAGATAGGTACGGAACATCTGGAAACACGATAGAGATATTCAGCATCCGAAACAGTGGCGGGGGGCATATTTATTTCGTTTTGTGCTGCTGTTCGATGTTTCATCTGTCTTGGCTTGGTCAGAGTGTGGAAAGCATCTCACAGACACTTTCCTCTTGCACCGTGTGGAAGTTACATGAAGTTACAGCGTGAAAAGATGTGAAAAAGCATCTCAGGATTACTCAATGTGGTTTTCACATCGTCGCAGCCGCGTTCTATGTGGAATTTCTCACATTTCCCGGTGAAATCGCCATGTTGTGGGCCATCTCTACAGTTTTTTGCAAAGATCCAATTTCTCTTCTTGTAGAAATGCAAGTCTTCTGTGTGAAATCATCATTTGCCTTGGTTTTCCGGAGTTTTCTGGTCCCTTGTCACCACTTCTTGTCCCTAAATGACAAGATATCTGTTGTCCCCTCTCCGGTTGAATCCCAGTGCTTGATGAAATGGTCATGTTGGGTTTACTTCGATCAAACTCATTCGAGGTGATCTCAACCAACTCCTAGATATAAGCGCCTTGTCAACCAACAGTCTATAGATCATGATATATATATATATATATGTGATAACGCAATAGTATAACTATAGATGTTATAATGTTTACCTATAATGTTATATATAACTGTCTAGTTATTATATAACTTATACTTCAACGGACACAAAACCGAACCGTCCCCTGCCTTGGTACTCTCGTCGGACACAAATGCCTCTGGCTGAGGATCCTGGCGGAACAGAGCGGTCGAGGGGTTGGTTTTTTTAGATGTATGTGTGCATATATATATATATACGTATGTATACATATATACTTATATATAGAGAGAGATATTAATATGTATATATATATATGTGTACTGTATACATAATGTGTATATATATAATATGCATGTATGTGTATAATGTGATGTATCTAGAGGTGGTACAAGAATTTGGGATCAAATCATCCCAAGTTGATATCCTACCCTCAATCAAACATGCTGGAAAATTCCCCCATCTTCGATAAAATTCCCAGCTGTAAACCTTCATTTTTCTCAGTGATTTCCCGGTGTTTGATTCTCCGAGGGTAGCAATCAAAGTTGGGACCCAAAACGGTAAGCATCTATGTATTTTCTCATGGAAGCCAAAAAATTGGGATGTACCCACCAAACACGTGGACATAAAACGGGGTTTAACCTGCAAAACTAGGATTCAGACTTAAGCAAATAATATGGATCGGTCAACAAAATGGAGATTTAACAAACAGAAATCTTGATATTGACTTAAAGAGTAACAAAGAAAACAATGAGAAAAATCTTTATGAAGATATATTTCCAGAAAAAAAAAAAGGTCCTTCCATGCCATTCCCTTGGAAAAACCTCAGTTCACCTGCTATCGTTCAATATGGCAACTTGCCTCTTCGATCGTCAAATTCGTCTCGTTGACCTTCTCGTTAGAGCCTGGGTCTGAAAATTGGCCAAATGATGGGGATTTAAAATTGCCAAAAGTGGGGATTTAACATAGTTTATATATGATAATATGGGGAATATCCTGGAATATATCACAGGGGGATCTATAGATCATATAACCAATGGGGATATCATGAGTACATCACCAAGAATGATGCTTGGTGGATCCAACCAGTTTGAGGAGCGAGACTGCTCTTCTGGGGGGTCATGGTTCACCTAGGACCTAAACAGGATCTTTCGGCGTTTCGGGTGACCTCGGGGAGATGGCATACCATGGCAATCATGGAATGGTTGATACTAAATGGTATTATAAACTACTTAGTGTTTTATCACTAGAATAACTACTACTAGTTGATATTATTTGATACTAAATGGTATTATAACTACTACTTATGGTATAATAAACTACTACTAAATGGTTCTCAGCTTTAACATGTGTTAAAACCATGGTTTCTGAACTGGTGGACACCGGTTCCACCTGGGATGCACCAAACCACCGATCTTCGGCGCCTGCGTCTCTGGACTGACCGTCGTCTACATGCAGCTTGGTTCGTGCGAGCACTTCAGCAGGGACCTGCACGGGAGACGGGGAAAGTACTGGGATGTAACCAACTACCTATAGCAATTGATAAATAAGTTGGGAATTAACTAACTATATTGGGATGTAACATGATGTAACCTTATTAACTAACAACTGTTGGGAAAAGGGTTTTCACCTGCAGGATCAAAGGAGTACAGTACCCCATGTTCAGACAAACTTAGTGTCAGCGAGACCAATCCCATCCCCCGATATATGTTTGCAAAACAAAAAAACTGAGCCCAAAAAATCAACATATCCAATACTAAACTAGGCTTTATAGGGAGCTATGTAATATTCGGGGGAAGGGATTACTACCCGAAACATCCAGCCGCCACTGGTTCGTAGCCAGCTGGGGCCCCGGCAGGCAGGCCACACTTGCGAAAGATGTCTGCGGCGCACTCCGAAAAATCGAGCCTGCAGTAAAAATGCTTCGCCCGGATGTACCCGAAACTAACATAGCTATTGAAAATGGCCCATAGAAATAGTTGATTTCAATAGTTAGTCTACCAAAGGGTGATAGCTGGATGTGAAACATGAGCAATTCCAACCAACATCAAATGAATTTCCCACAGAAATTCTGGAGGGCTGTCGTTGGTATAGAAATGGGGTGTTCAACATTTCATGCCTGTGGATCCCAACGGTGTGCGGGTAGTTCTCACGCATCTACCGTCTTTTTTGGGGTTTTAAAGAGCTACAGTAAAAATACCGTGCTATTTGATTTTCTGGGTGAAACATTGCCAGAAACCTATCATACAACTCTATTTTGTGCACAAAACATATATATATATATACACACACACGGATGCACATCCATGCATTCATATCTATATATCTATCTATATCCACCTACCTTTTATGTATCTGTGAATATTTAATCTTGTCTTATTTAATCGTATTACACATATATACAGATATCATATGTATATATACATATATGACCCATATATATAATTATATACATATATATATATATATCCACATATCACATGTGTATATATATATTATACATATTATTTATATTGTATATATAAAACATATAGCGCTTTGCCCTGCCGCACCTCCGATTCTCCTCGGGCTTGGCACGCCAGTTCCACAAGCGACCCTTGAAGCCATCGGGCGTCAGCAGCTTGTGCACCCCTGGCGCAGCGCAACGAATCGCCCTGAGACATACTCTGGATGGACAAGCCATCCTGCACCAGTTGGTACCTATTGGGATTCCTATGAAACACTGTAACACTGTAAATAATGGGAGTTTAATGGGATGTCTACGGTTTGCTGTCCAAAGCTGAAGTCCGCACGAGAAAACTCAGCTACTGAAGCGATGATGCAAATTGAGTGACTACCGGGGGGATTTTCAACATCAAGAGGAATACAGTAAACACATCCTGCTTAACCCTCACAGAGGTCGAAACCTGAAAGGAAGAATCGACAAGGAGAAACCAAAGACGAGGAGAGTCGACAGGAGAAAAACTCCCAACAAATGCGTTCAGGCGGCCCAGGCTAAACTGGTCGAGAAGGTAACAATATAGCGATAACGCTGAACAGAAATAATATCTACCAGTACCAAGAAAGTTCGGACCAACTGATTTCGAGAAGTGTTTTGGAAGTTCGCTCCTTCCCATGACTATGCATCCCCAAATGGGGATGGGTCAAAACCTATTATTACCATATTTGGGGGAATAAACATAAATCTCCATCAACCAGCAATTTTAGGCTACCTAGGGTAGCAGGGTTTTGACCCATATCCAAATCAAACTTAACAATGTGACAAGTGACTTGTATCAATCCACGTCTACCCAAAAGTCTCACTCTGAATCCCATGATGCACACCGCCATGATCCTTAAATAATCCTACCGTTAGCACGACATGGCGTTGCCATGCTTAGTTCATGGCAGTAGTAGTGGAAAACACTACATTTAACACACGCTTACTTGGTTTATGTATTGTGTCTTACCATCCCCCTCTTATGTACCACCATATGCACCATTTGTAAAAGGGTCCTCAAAACGATGAAGGCTATATCACCATCAAAACAGTACAAGATAGCTCCCAAAAGAATAGCTGGTGAATAACTCACAACATTCAAATGGGAATTCTGGTGGGTATGTTTTAAACCAACACAATCACCCTTGGAATCCACCTATGAGTGTGACCATTAACGATGGGGCTGTTGTTTCTATGGCCATGGGATTATTTTCAATATTCATTAAGCGTAATATTTCTTTTTCAACATGATAAAAATATCATACAAATACATAGATATACATAAATATATATATATACATACATACATACTCATTATATTTATATTTATGGGATCCCATTATCTATTGATATGTTGAGCTCAGTATATTTTCTGTTGTGATCCCTGGATCCCATGGGCACCGGGGGGGCACCATGGGCACCGTGCCTGGCACTGGGTCTTTTCGAGACCTGGCGGCACGCGGAAAGAATGGTCGGTCATGCGGCACGCGGCTCGCCTTATAAAAACCCTTGGTAAATGACAAAATATATGCCAAAAACGTACCTGTTTCTGTAACATAGGTCAATGATTCTCTTATTTGAGCTTATTTCTGATTATGATGTGGTCAAAACAAAATGGGACAGTGGGACACTATCTGATCGCCTTTTCACAGCAAAAATGTGGTCCCATTGGTCCCATTGGTATCGACTCTGGACCGGTCCATGTTGGGATGCCATGGAGGTCGGTTCATCGCTCCCTGGCTATGGACTGATTGGTAGCTGGATCAGATAGGCTTGGATTAGATCAGACGAAATTTAGATCCCATTTTGATCAGATTTAGTTTAGAGTTAAATAGATTTCGGTTTAGATTTATCTTTAGATTAAATTAAATTGGATTTAAATTAATTTAGATTAGATTAGATGGTACTTATATAGACTACTAGTAGATTGATGGATTTATAATGTGTTTATCCCGAGAGAGGAAGAGAGAGAGAGAGAGACAGATATGTGTATATATACATTATAAACATACGTAAAAATCGTAGTGAATAGATACATAGATAAATGAATAGATAGATAAACCTAGAGCTCAACAACAGAGGTCGTCAAAGAGATGGATCATTCCAAAACAAATTCAATTTAACTGTCAATAGGCCAACCACGTACGGTTCATATGTGATAAATTTTGCTAAGAGCAAAACATGCACAAAACCCACAGTTCTACAACATTGCAATTGTCCACCAAGATGGTTTGTCCAAGAATGGGGTATACCCAATTATGGTCATTTACACAGAAAAAAATTGTGATGATAAACCATGGGATTTTCAAACCAGATGGCTTTCATCATCCCACAGTTTTCCACCCTGGCTGATCCTGGGAATCCCTACCGTACCGGAGGTTCACTGGGTCCAAATGGTCCAGGCAGCAAAGGATATGGGAAAAACTCCTGCGGATGTTTGAGTCACCCAAGAAGGTCACTGCTTCGAGATATCTACCATAAAGCAAACAGTTATATTTGCTATGAAATTATAAAGCAACCTTAGTTAAGTATAGATCTGGATAAATGATAATACTTCATTAACCTGAATGAGAATGCTATTTTGGGGAAGATTACCCCAATCCATTCACCATCATTTCACTGACATCACGATGTGAACTCGTGATGAAATTCATCCAGACTATACCCCTTTTTGATGGTTATATCAGCAATTCATCCAAAATCATCCAGATTATATCCCCATTTCTGGGATAGTTACCCCAATCCTAACCAACCTTAGCTATCTATATCGTTATCATCCAGTAGTATATCAGCCCGGCGGTTCCCATTTATATAAATAAAAAATGTCAAATAATGTTTGTAGATATTTGTTGGTTGTATACCCCATCAAATCCCCAATCCCAGTCACTTTGGATCTACTTGGGACTTGGGAGTGCAATTCCACTAAGTGATTACGTAACCATAGTATACCATAGTGAAGGTAAAGGGATTTTATCCCGAACAATCCAACTTATTACCCATAAAGCTACTCCCAACTGCGCCAAAATACAGATCGGTTCAGCTCTGGTTCCTTGATGGGCTGTCGTTCGCCACCCAAGTCCTCCTCCAGCTGCCTTGGGACGGACGGGTTTCTTGCAATTCCGAGGCATATATATATATACAATATATATATATATATATATCGTGTATATATTTATATATTTATTTATTGATTGATTGATTGATTGATTTATTTGTTTATTTGTTGTGTGTATATGTATATATACGGTATGTATATATAAATACTGTCTACATATATATATATATATATTATATACAATAAATAAAAGATATATATATATATATATATTGCATATATAAATATTGTATGTATATATATATATGTATATTGAGTATATGTATATATATATATATATTGTAAATATATTGTATATACATTGTATATATATCGCATATATATACAAAAATATTGTATATATGTATTGTATATATATACTTATTGTATATATATATATATTTTTTTTTTTAAATTGTATATATTGTAAATTTATATATATATAGATATAGATATAGATATAGATCTAGATTGTATATGTATATATATATATTTATAGATTGTACAAATTTAAAGCAATATTTTTTACGTGCATGTATCTATTTTCTGCTGATATAGTACCAGTAGTGCCCGGCTGCGCCGGGTGGGATTGTCGAAACAAAAAACAATGAAAGACTGAGGTGAAGCGCACCAACGCCGTTGACATGACATGAAATCAATGACATGAAAGAATCAATGCACGAATGGCTGACTGAGTGAGTGAGTGAGTGAGTGAGTGAGTGAGTGAGCGAGTGAGTGAGTGAGTGGGAGGGTGGGTGGGTGGGTGAGTGATTGAGTGAGTGAGCGAGTGAGCGAGTGAGCGAGTGAGCGAATGAGTGAGGGACTGACTGACTGACTGGCTGGCTGACTGACTGATCAAGGACTCAGGGACTCAGTGGACTCAGCGACTCAGGGATTCATGGACTGAGGGCATGAAAATGTAAATGAAAAGGAAGATTAAAATTACATGAAAATCAAAATGAAAATGATATGAAATGAGCTTTAAAAAAAATGATGACTGAATGGACGAATGAATGAATGAACCAATGAAAAATCTGTGAACGAGCGAACGAGTGAACGAGTGAACGACCGAATCAATGATTGAACGAACCAATCAACGAATTAATGAACCAATCAATGAATCAATGGATTCGGGAATCAATGAACGAGCCAATGAATGGAGTGAATCAAGGGAGAAAGGAACGAATGAACGACTGAATGAGTTTCTTCTTCTTCTTTGAGCTACCAATTCGCTGAGCCAAGTCTTCTCTAAGCCGCCTCTTCACGGAGGTACCTCTTCACAGCTATTTCTTCTCTGACCCGCTCCTGCTCCTACCACCCTCTCTCAGCTACATCTTCTCTCAGTTAATTACTTCCTCGGTAGCTTCTGTAACCCAATTCGTCTTCATGCAGCCATTACAATGCGTTTTGCACCCTCCAGCTGCAACAGCGAAAAGCACAAGAGAGACACTATGCTCAAAAACTTCCCTTCCTGCAGCTGTTACAATACGTTTAGCCACCTCCAGCTGCAATCCCTCATGGCAGGAGCATAGCAGGAGCGCCACACCAACTCAACCAACGTGCGCACAGCACTGACAATGGGGGGCGATTCTGCGCCCGGTCCTCAAATTTTGAACCTGCTTTCGTGAAATCGAGCTCTCGCTACAGTCTCGTGCGCTTTTCTGCGACAGCTTTTCCAGATCGAGGCCCACACCCGCAGAAACACAACCCCCCCTTGGCGACCCTGGAGCCAGGTTTCACCCGCAAATTCACACGCCCGGGACTGTTACTGTGATCTATACTGTTTCACTTCCCAACTACTTGATGATGTGGTTGACATGATGGTGTGCAGACTATAACCATGACCATTCGTCCGTCACTCGAAAGTTTGCGAACTAAAGTTTCTTTGATTATAAAATTACATGAATCGTAATAGCTGCAATTCAAATTGAAATTCACTGTGCCCCAAACTAATTCTAAGACTTCATCACTATGTATATGTGGACAACTTCGAGGCAAAGGGAATCAGGCCCAACTTAAATTTACCACATTTCTACCATATGTGCCATATGTGGGTTTATGCACACCCCCTTATGGGGTTATGGCACTGGTGTTACTATATTGAACCTAGTAGAACGATACCTGGTACAGCAACATCTGGAAGAATTAAACACCTTTAACAAAATGTTGAATGTCATGTGGTGAAACTAAGACTAATAGACGCACTGTTAGTAGAAGAAAGAAAGGAATCTCCAAAGTAGTTTCAGTGAACCAATCAGAAATGGTACGATGAGGATAATCGATCCTGGGTTGATACAGTAAATCCAACAATGAACCATACTTACTACTGACAGCCGATTGCACCGTGATTTTATGGTGGAACCTATGTTTGTTGCTGAAAATTCAATTCTTGGATCCTCAGAACCCAGCTTTTTCTTGATGAGCATGGTTTTTGTTGGTGAGAATAGCATTGTTTCGATGTTTTTCTGGTGTATACTCCAGTTCTGTTGGTTCAAATTCCCGTGTTTTGGATGAACAGCTCGCTATTTCGGAGTGACGAGTTGGGCACCGTGCGCTGCGGCGATATCTCGAGTGATGTCTTCCGGCCTCGCGGCTGGAGATGATGAGGATTGCGGATTTCACCATCATTGCAGATTTCACCATCATTGGGACAAAAAATGATAAACATACATGAAAATTGGATGAAAATTGGATGAAATTGGTATCTAATGCCAGCAACCATATTGATGGAGCTGGTGATTTTTGGTGATTCTGGTGGATTTCCCAGATAACCTGGTGAGTTGCGCAGCAATGATTCGTGCTCTCTGATTTGCTTCGAATGAATCACATGGAATTGACCTGGAAGCCCAAACTGGTCTGGTTCAGGATTCGGCTATGCACCTGGTATTCTGGTTACACATCAAAATAACTATGGACAATCACCATTTTTAATGGGAAAATCAACTATAAATGGCCATTTTCAATAGCTATGTTACAAATTACCAGAGGGTAACAAAAACGGATCTTGATCCCGATATTCACAGTGAAAATCCTTCGGTGCCATGACCTCCATGCGCGTTTTCTTGGCCATGTGTGCTGAATCTCAACGTTTGATGATTACCCTCCAACAAATTTCTTACAGTTTGCGAACTGGAGGCCATTTAGCCATTTAGTGAAGATAGCATTTACACATGAAGATGATTTGCCTATGATTTACCCATAATTTACCTATGATTTTCCATTTCATGGTGATGTTTCCATCGCCAATTCCTCCATTTTGCAACGCTACCCGTCAAACCCTGTCCCGTCCTGCAAACGAAGACCAGCTTTTGTCGCTGGCGCTCCGTCAGGACCTGCAGGGATGTAAACAAATGCTGCAACAAATAGCTAAGGAAATCTAAGGAATACGAATGTGATTCATATTATCAAAATATATCAAAAATGTTCTACAATATATATATATATATATCCACAATCCCTATCAATAATTCATTAGCATTCATTAGCATTCATTAGCTAGGTATACTCAGAATCATCCGTTAGTATATAATGGATGGCGAATAACCCGTGAATGACCTGCTTTGGTTTTTCAAACTGCCACCCATTGGCCGCGGCCCCGTGGAGGAGATCCAGTTCGCTTGGGGTATACAGAGTCTCAAAAGAAGGTGTATGCCCAAATCACCTCTATGTGTAAAGAGTCATTCGAGTCATAAAGGTCCAGACAGAAGATCAAACGCCATACACAAGGCATTGGCTGGTTGGAGTTCATGGAGATGCCCGTAAATTCTCCGCAAAGCAGATCATTTTATCCCTGTACTAACCATCATATATGCCACATATACCGGACATACACCCCAAAATGCTTGACAGTGAATAGATCATAATGGATCTTCACAGTTTCGGAGATGAAATCAGCATGTTCTGGTTAGAGTCACCATCAAACATCTTGTCTGAATGATCTCCCCATGTCTTGCTGCTTAAATGGGTACTCAAGACTATCAGCCTGCAAATCATGAGTTGATCTTGATACTACAGTATATAATACCAGTCATATCCAGTCATTATCATACTCACTGAAATTGACTGAAAAATACATATATATATATATATATATTCCATTTGGTATAAAGTATAAAATAGTTGGTATATTCCATACTTAAACTGGTAGACCCAGTCATTGTCCCCATCTCCGGGTCCAAGTGGTTGATGCCACCCAGGACCGCCTTCTTAGCGAGCGGCACCAAGGTACCAAGTATCCGCGGCCTGGGCGGCGCGCATCGCCGCGATGCCAAGGCGCGGGTCCAAAACGTGTCTTTAGGGCGGTGAAATCTTTAGGTCCAAGAATATGAAGTCCCATTGTCAAGTCAAATTTGGATGACCAAATAACAAATCACCATATATATCCATATATCATGTTTAGGTCTCTATCCAAATAATCATATCAAATCTGGAGATGCTGTGTGGCTTGCCTAGCTGCTGGATCCAATCCAAACACTGTAGTAATAATCCTTGACATGCCATGTAGGAACGGAAATCAAGTAAATGTGTTTGTGTTAGAAGCCTGTTAGAACCACCAATCAGCAATGAGAGAAAAATTAGACACAAAAACTGCCAACCACTATTAATTATAGGAATTCCAACTAGCTAATGATAGCTAATGATTATCTATCCGGAAGACAAGCTAGAGCCACAGGAAGCCTATCTCACAGCTCCATCAGTATCGACTCGAATCAATATATCTCTATGGAAGTAGCAAACCTACTATCTCTACTTGTTTTTTGGGGGTGGTGGTTGAGCCATTGTTTTTCCTAAAGACGTGTACACTACAGTAAATTGACATATGGAAAATCTATGAAATTCTACCATGAATGTGGAAAATCGTCGTAGAAAAATCCATAGATTGACCTTGACTGGTTGATGGTTTCTGACAAATATGAGTCAGTTAGGATCATCATCCCAGTTCTAGGGTCAAAAGTGTGTATATATATACATATCAACGTTTGAACCCACAAGGTAGATATGATATAGGATCTATGCTGGAAACCGCCAGATGGCAGGTCTATGAGGTGTGTCAGCCACTGTACCATGGCTAATCTTGATTCCAACGGGAGCCCCTCACTGAGCTCCCGGGCATGTTGCAAATATAGAAGCGGAAAATCCGCCCTGGCTGAAAGCTGGGTGGCAGCCAGTGGGAAGAAACAAAGGGATTCGCATCTGTCTTCTGTTGATAGGGTAGAACTCCTCACCTCTTGAGATTGCTTGAGATTGTAGCTGGTGCAGTATCTACATGTGTTATTTTAAAGGAGATGATTGATTTTTTTTGCCAGCCACAACCTGCGCCCACCAACCAGAACCCGGCTCGCGCACCCACATAGTACATGCCCATGCTCCTGCGATCCGGCGGTCAAACGTGAAGGGAACGGGACGTTGGATAGGATTATGGACCAATAAATCAATTTTTATGGACAAATCTACTGTAAAAATCTGTAAAATGTAAATGTATCTGGTGTATCTGGTCAATGACTATGTGGGTTGCTCCGTTGACTATTTTGATTGCTCACATTTACATGTTTGGTCAGTGACCATGAGGGTTGTTTATATGACTAGTGTTTGGTCCGCAATATCTAGTAAAGCATCCCACTGTTTAGGGCATATCCCATTTCAAAGCCTTTTTATTGTTGGTTGAGCTTAATCCCACAAGAAGACCGCAGTTCCTGTGAACTTCCCGAAGCACTCCAATGGGAATCTGAGAAATGGTCAAGTCCTGCGGGACACCAGGGCGGGTAGTGTGGATTGTTTCATCTAAATGAGCCATGAAAGTCATCCCCTCGTCCCATTCTGATAATTCTGCTGGGAAATAGATGGACATAGGTATTCCTATGGTGGCTTATAATATCTTATAATTATCCGCAATGAAGCAGCTAGTTCTATGTCAACCCATCAGCAGGCGAATGTAGTAAGAATGGCATCGACCTATCCCCAAATCGGAAAAGCACATGATCGGAAGGATCGGCACCCCAGGCACAGACCATTCTGGATCCCATGCAGGCGGATACCGTCCCTTTGCTGCCAGCGTTCTGATGCGGACCATCCCATACCCATGAGTTGCTTGGTGCGACTTTGAGGGAAATTCCTGGAAACCACATGTGAAGAAAAAAAACATATCTGATGGTTACAAAATGTTACAAACAAAGAACATTGAAGAACATTGTTTTCTACTAAGCTGTCCTACTGAAAGTCATGCCAGCGTGCCACGGTGCCCAGTGCCAAGCGATAGGCCTTCAGATCAATGACCACATTGATGCTTTCAATTTTCCCAGGGACCTCTCCATGGAAAACTTGCAACGCCGGGTCCCGTTTGGATCTTGCAAGTGGGGGGCCAAGGGAGTCACAGAAACACAGGTTGGTGACATGCTATGCATGTATATTATATATATATATTATTATATTGCTATTATATATATATGTACGTTTAGGTATACGTATACGTACATGATATATGTTGGGTAGCTACATGATTGGCATCGGCATTTTCTCAGGCTGACCATGTATTGTGCTCTCAGATACGATGGCCGATGATGAAACCTGATCGTCCATTGGGATTGTCCATCCAATTTTGCCCAAATTCAATAAGGAAAATGATTTTTCAACGATAATAGCAACAATAGTGATTCTTATATAATCATAATGACTACCGTCTGGTAGTTTTAACATAGCTATATAGAAAATCACCATTAAAACAATAGCTAATGTAAAATAATTTACAACGTTGTAAAGCAATGGTAAACCGCCCTTGGGGCCGCCGCTGCCATGTACGACAAGAAATACCTACAGCTGGAGCACGTCAGAAAATTCTGTCGCCGGGCAGAAGTATCAAGCCACGGTTGCAATGGTAACAAACTGCAATTTGTTTCACCTTAGAAATAATCTGAAAGAATGTCATTCATTATGATGAAAACAACATAAAACAACTATAGTAACACAATAACGATACTGTACTTATGATGAAAATCGCAGTCATAACTTGGGCCTCCTCCTGGCCAGCCTGAGGCTCCCGACTCCATGGAAAAGACAAGAACCTCAGCGGTCTGCTACCTCCAAGGATGGTTTCAAGGCTTTGGGTAGATCATAAGATATCAATTAATATTGCTGTTGTAAATGATCATCAACACCGGGTATGATGAAAAAATCTGGTATCCATGTAGTCAGCAGACCACCTCATCTCTGGTAGTCATCATTGCAGACCACCTCAGCTTCCAACTCTGATGACCAGGTCGTACCTCCGCTCTCTGTGCCTCAAGCACTCCGAATCTTCGGAGTGGGAATGGTCACTGGTCACGGATTCCTCTGGTGCTAAACGTAGAATGATCCATAATGATCCATAAGAATCCATAAGAATCCATAATAATCCATAATAATCCATAATAATCCATAATAATCCATAATAATCCATAACATCTATTAACATCTATTAACATCTATTAATTAACAATCATCCCATTCCCTTACGAAGCCCTGGTTGCAATCTCCTGGCCGCCGCTACCGTGCCGCTGCATGCCCCCCCCGTCTTGGGGTCCAGGCCATGCGGCAGGAATTCGGGAAGCCCGAAACACCAACACTGGCCGAAGAGCCTGGCCGGCGCCGCCCTGAACAAAAAAAACCTTCGTTGGAGAAGATATTCTCCTGTCTATAGCTATCTATAGCGAAGTATATATATATATATGTAATATTATGTAATATGTGTGTATATATACAATTATAGTTATATATATATATATTGATATACGCACACACATACCATTTATCTCCCCAACCCAATGTTTAGCCAGATCAAATTACTGCCCTGGAACCTTCACATGGATCTAAGACGGATTGGTGTCTGAAAGAAATCGTACCATGCTAGACCTGGCAGTTATGGGGCATCCACCTCAACATGCAGATTAGAGGGAGAAAGCATCATTTCAGGTTGATATTTCCCTTTGTGAGAAAGTGACCATGTTTGGTGGTTAATGACCTCTACGGCAATCATATCAGTCTGCAACACCCTTCAGAGCGAAACAGTTTCAAAGACATCATGAAGCGCCAGCGCGACTTGGAGGCCCCGATCTTCCAAAGCTTTGCTGATATTGTTCAGGGAATCCCATCCACCTGATATTGTTATATGATATACTAATATATACCATTAAATTCCTCTATACGAGGCCCCAAAATGAAGAGATAAAATAGATCAAGTAGAGCCGATACTGAAACAGATCTGGGCAGGTATTGAATATATAGGCAGAAGGGATTGGATCCATTCCCATCCTGGTGGGGTTGATGATCATTTCCTGGTGACCGTTTTCTTTTCGCCAAGGTGATTCGGTTCTTCCTCATGAAATGGATTTCTCCCTGAAGGATCTTACATTCTGGTAATATAACATAGCTGACATAACTATAGCAAATGGCCCATTCAGTGATATTCCATAATCTTCCATAGCTATGTTACAAAATGACCAGAGGCTAACCACTTTTCTCCCGTGCCTTGTCCCGAGCTGCGAAATACACCAGACCAAGTCTCAAATCCTGGGCGAAAGTGGAAAAAATGGCATGGCATCCCCATTTTTGATTGAATCCAGATGTCAATTTTGCTGAGTTTTATGTATATAACAACTTTGGTGGTACAACTGGTTTTATCAATATATCTAGTTTTATATAGCAACTGGTTGGTATATCAATATTTTGCTGAGTTTTTATCTCCATCTTCTATTGGTTGTACATTCCCACACTTTGGTGGTAAATTTCCCATTTGGAGGCAAACCTGCTTGTCATCACACCGGCCTCCGCCATGTTCACATCCGAAAGGGGCCTCCGAAGCATCAACGGCAACAAACAAAATCTGAAAACGGATGGTGAAAATTCAATGAAAATTCAATGAAGACAAATCTTCCCTTGCAAAACCATGATGAAATGCATGTAACCACCATTTCCCTGCTGAAATCCGCCATGATCATCCCAGGCGAATTCAGCCATGTGATGCTATGAAATCATGACTTTTTAAATAGGCTTAGTAGGCCGCCAGTAGGCCAAAAAAAAAATTGAAAAGTAAAAACAAACTCGGTCCCACTAAAGCAGTGATGATTTACGGCAACTGTTCTATCTTTTGGACCGAAGCTTCACCAATCACAGGCTGGGAAGTGGTTGGCTGCACCTAGTGAAGTAGGAGCTGCGCCACTCTGTGGTTGCCTGGCACTCAGACTATGCGAGAGGTTGGCAGAGTCTGGGTCCTAAATGATCAAAATTGGGGAATTTGAAGATCCAAGAAATGGGATCAACATATACCAAAATAATCCAAAATATTTATTGGGATAGAACCCGTACAAAAAGTCGGATAGTGAACAAATATGATATGAGATGATATTAGGGTAATTTCACCATGGGTTTACTAGCCCTTTGGCTCGATACGCCCTGCAGGATGTCGCGGCTACTCGTCAGAATGCGATCATTTTTTACCGCGTGTTATGGCTATGTGTTCCCCCACCTCCTACGGTTCCTACGCTTCTCCTGCAGTTTCTAGGTTGCCCAAAAATGGTATCCATTGGCCATGAGCATTTGAGAGCAACACCCAGCTTCCACCCCCCATTATCATTGGTTGTTTCTACAGTTTCTACCCTTTCTGCCATAGATGTCTGTGGTAAACCCTGAAATCTACCATGGAAACCCAAAAAAGATATGTACCTTGAATCGGCTCAGATGTTCCTCTTGAAAGTTTTCTCCAACGTGGGGTTTCAACTGAACATGGAATCGATGGCTTTCCCATGGCTATCTCCCAATATCATCTTCCAAATCCAATGAAAAATTGGTGGTTTCAATCACCACTTGGGGGGCCGGATGTGGACCTCCATCATCTTCAATGCCTTCTTAGGATCGCCATGGGAGTGACCTAGAGACCCAGGAACGGCCCAGGCCAAGAATTGGGGGGGAAGCACTGTGTCTTTGCTCGCACCTCAATATTTCACAAACCAGTGGTTTCCAACTGGAAACGAATGGAATCCCACCATCTTCCATAGGTGTTTCCATGTGTGATCCTTTCCTCCCTGGGCATGGGTCAAGTCATTGGGTGCCGTATCAGAGGGCAGATAAAAAAAATATCATCAAGGGCCACAGAGCTCATGAAAATTTACCCATGTCCATTCAAGGATAAGAACTTTAAACGAAACCCTCAAAACTTGAATTGGACCCTTTTGGGCGAAGATGACTTTCAAATCTTGCAAAAAACTAGCAAAAAAACGGTCAGAACCTAGCGGGATCTCAAGGGACGTTCAAGCCTTGCACTTTCCGCTGGTTCAACCCCGCAGTTTTGTTGGTAAAACAAGGAATGTAGGAAGATCTGTTGATGTTGGGGTCCAATTTCTTGGAGGATTATCATTAGTGGGATGGGATTTTGCTGGATTTCATCACAACCAACCTGAAACGATGGGTCATTTGGGAATGATTTTCGCCAACCCCATTCCCATAGTGATGTTGGTTTTCGGTTACAATGAGGTGGCGACATAATTCACTCAGAAACCTCCCTTTGTTTTTGATTCATCCCCGCTTTCAAAGTGGTCTCAACATCTATTATTGATCATTCACGTTAATTCAATCCTTAGTCCTGCTAGTTGAGATCATATTGAATCCGCTCTCTGTTGGTGAAAAACACATATCCCGGTGTCCGGTTGGTGAAATCACCATTTCCTCCGCTGGTTAAAATTCCGACGCGCTGGGGCCCTCCCCTGGGGGCCCTGACTCAAGTACCTTGTCGCTGAAGCCTCGGACGAAACCATCAGTCACCAGAAATGGCTGGTAGTTTTGCCATTCCCAGTCATGGGTGGTGATTTACCATTTGTTACCAGTCATTTGCTACCAAAAACAATGGATCAATGGGTGGTTTATGACATTGTTTTACCCACCTTTTTTTTGGGCTTAATATATGATGGTTGATCAAGATTCCTTTATCCGGGAACGGCCATTCTTCGCGAAACAAAATCGCGAATCTTTCGAGAACTCCATGTTTATCTTTCGTGGGACCCATGTTGAGCAACAACTCTTCTTATGAAGATTCATTCATCACCTGCCAAATCACGCCAAATTTTCACGGATAACTTCTTCATAGCCTTGTAAACGTGCAGCTAGCATCACAGAATCCCCTTCTCAGGACAGGTTGTTGCTGAATAAACAATGTTTTGCAAGGCTTACTGGGCCACTCCCTTCAAAATGCACTTTGACTTTCGCCCACTCTTTCGCAGAACTTTCGCAGAACTTTGGCGGAACTTTGGCAGAACTTTCGCGAAAATACCCCTATCCGCAGACCCCAGCCATCAGCAGGGGGCACATCAGAGGAAAAGCAAACACCGGGGGCCTTGGTGTTTGGCCCTCGCAAAGCCTTACTTTTGGAAGCTTGGCTGCTGCATTTGGAGCATGTTTCTTGAGACTTCAGAAAGCAACGTTAGGCAGCACCAGCGGCAATTGCAAAGATGTGCTTCAAGAGCATGGTATTTGGCTCACCTTCGGAAGCTTGGCTGTTACCTATGGAGCAGTACCATTCTCCTGCCGGACCCCGGGCGGCAGGAGGTGGTAGCCCTTAACAAGCTGTAATGTATACAATGATAATGATTCATAATATCCAACTTTCGCGACGCTTTCGCGAATAAAAAAATCTTTCGCGAACTCGAAAAAAGACTTTCGCGATGGTTTCCAACATAACACGCACGGCTTTCGCAATTAAAACTCCTTACAAGGACCTTTAGATCGACTGCCATATGTATCGAATATGTATTTGTTGTATTCCTGACTCCCCTGTAATCTCAATGACTTAAATCATGACTCCCACTCAATGACTTAAATAATGGCTCCCTAGCAGTTGTGACCCTGGATACGTATCCCTTTTTGCCATACTCAGTGAATTGTTCCATTGAAGTAGTTGTCACCTAATATCTCTTCGTCATTGCAGGATTTTTGACCCCAAACCAAGTTTGACATAGTATTGGATGTGAAACTCATCTATCGATGGCTATCACTCATATATCCGCCGACCCCGCCTGCGGCTGGGGGAGCGCGTCAGAGAAGACATTACAAGCAGCAAGGGGCAAGATATGGAAGAAGAAACGCAAGAGCAAAAGGAAAAAGCAACACGCGAGCAAGCAAGAAGAAGAAGCAAGAGGCAAGAGAGAGAAAGAAACAGACGAAAGAAGAAACCTACTATATTTCTTGTTATTATTGTTAGTTCAGAAAGCAACGTTAGGCAGTACTGCCTGCCGGCAGCGGGGCCCATCCGTCCCTCACTGGCATGGTGTTTCAGTGTGGCGAGGGGGTCCGTTTTAGAAGCCTGGGCAGTCATGTTGGAGCTAATTTCTTCTGGGTTCAGAAAGCGATGTTAGGCACAACCAGCTGCAGGCCGCAGGCGCCATCCGTCCTTCACTGCCATGGTGTTTCAGTGTGGCGAGGGGATCCGTTTTGGAAGCCTGGGCAGTCATGTTGGAGCTAGCTTCTTGTGGATACAGAAAGCGACGTTAGTCACGACCAGCTGCAGGCCGCAGGCGCCATCAATCCTTCACTGCCATGGTGTTTCAGTGTGGCGAGGGGGTCCATTTTGGGAAGCCTGGGCAATCATGTTGGAGCTTCTTTCTTGTGGATTCAGAAAGCGACGTGGGGCACGAGCAGCTGCAGGCCGCAGGCGCCATCCGTCCTTCACTGCCATTGTGTTTCAGTGTGGCGATGGGGTCCGTTTTGGAAGCCTGGACAGTCATGTTGGAGCTAATTTCTTGTGAGTTCAGAAAGCGACGTTAGGCACGACCAGCTGCAGGCGGCAGGCCCCATCCCTCCTTCACTGGCATAGTGTTTCGGTGTGGTGAGGGTGTCGGCGGCAAGGCACCCCGTGTCATCAAAAATCCCTGCGTTTTACGGTGTTTTTTGCTGTTCCCATTTTTTCGCATTTTTCGGAGTTTGTGGCTGAAGATGGGTCAACATGGGCCAACATAGGCCGCAAGATGGGCCAACATAGCCCCAAGATGGGCCAACCTAGCCCTAAGATGGGTCCAAGATGGGCCAACATAGCCCCAAGATGGGCCAACATAGCCCTAAGA
>Ga0126342_10005920_pt1 | contig 21521 bp, 22 predicted proteins | sample Cyp1metagenome_FD_92528 | JGI IMG/M metagenome (GOLD analysis project Ga0126342, IMG submission 92528) | Coral microbial communities from Lord Howe Island, Old Settlement Bay, Australia - Cyphastrea 1 metagenome | ecosystem: Host-associated > Invertebrates > Cnidaria > Coral ... | reverse complement strand
GCAGTGTGAGGTGTGGAGTGTCGAGGGAAGGACACGGTCGGGACAGGGTGTCTTTGAACTATAGGTCATTTATGTTTGGGAAACTTCCGCCGCCGGCTTGCCCGGGTCTATGTTATATATATACACATTCCAAAAATGAAATGAAGTCAAACACAAGCATGGGATTATTGTGCATCATTCTATGTCTGCACAAGTGGCATTAATCTGTCAGTCTGTCAGTACAAAACTAATTGCCAACACGATGGGCAGAACAGAACGGGAAGACCCTTTTGATTGTAGTGGACTTCAATTGTAGTAGAGAAACGGGAGTCCAAAAATGAAGTCAACATAAAATCAAATAAAGTCAGTCCCATGATTTTTTTTCAGGATCAGGTAACCTCACAACATAATCATCAAAACCTAGGGACCACAGGTAGCCAAAAAAACACCACCATAGCTGCTTAGCTGCGATCTATGGATGTTTATCCCCCCAGTATGGTAAATTATATGGGGATGGGTCAAAACCCTATCCCCCTGGTGAACATCAAAATAGCTGGTAAATGGATGTTCATCCCCCTAAAAATGGTATGTATAGGTATTGATCCATAGCCATATGGTAATCATAGCTTTTGACCCATTCCCATCTGTTGAAACTCTGGTTCCACAGATTCTATTCCCACTGCGGCTTGGTATAAAAAGGCACTGGTCATATCTCATCTGATGCCTGTTTCCCATGTGTATGGTGATGATACTCCCATTGGTTTAGTGTTGCCTGATTCACAGAGGTGTAAGAAGTCTAAATCCCATGGCTGTGGGTGACTCTATACCAACTGTGTTTTTTTTAAAATGTTTTTCGGGTAGAGACCTGTCAACATGGCCATTTCAAGTCGTCAAATCATCTTCCAGCCACGTAGAAATTTTCAGTGATTCCAATCCCAGTCATATACTCCAGTAGTCCAACCATGGAGACCCTTCATGTTTCCCAGGAACCTCATTTACACATAGATTGGTTCCCAGGCACCCACAAATCCACTAAAGTTTATCAACCCCGTGCCCAAATTGGAAATAGCTTGGATAACACCAAATCCCACAGGTACTGCGTTTATTGGCAAGATTGTATCAAAACCATTCAAAACGATGTTTTTAGTTTTTGGTTGGCAAAGTCCAAAAACCCAAATGCTCCATGGTGAATATTTATAGCAACATTTACCAACATTTACCCCACAGATCACCCAGTCTTGTAGGTCAAGGTATCATGTATGGAGCACGTGGGCAAGTTTACCGGTTGTCAGAGAGTCTCTTGGAATTTGGACGGAAGTATGTTCCAACAGGTCATAATAAGTTCCCAAGTAGGTCATAAGTTTATACGTCCAATGGCAACTGGACTATATGTATATATGTATATATTATTATTATCATTATTATTACTATATATATATATATACACACATAACCCTACTTACCCCACCTAAAACATCCTAAAACTGGGCTTATAACCTCCCCTTGATACTGGGATCACTGGGATCCAAAAACCCGTGCGTCCATGTCGAAGTCATCTCCCGCTTCATCATCTCCTCGATTTCGCCAGGAGCGATGAGTTGTTTTCGCCAGGGGATTGAACCACTAAAACTTGGGACGACTGGGACGGAAGAATGTCATAAAACTGCTGGTTATAACATATATATATATATATATATAACTTGGATATATATATATATATAATAAGACATAAAGCTTATGGATATATATATATATACATAGAATAACATGTCATGGTGGTTGCAAAACTGCTGGTTACAAAATGGGAATTGAACCACAAAAACTGGTTGGTGGTTGAGCCCTACCCCTCTGAAAAATGATGGCTTGAACGTCAGTTGGGATGATGAAATTCCCAACTGAATGGAAACATAAAAAATGTTCCAAACCACCAACCAGAAAACCAATGAAACATGGGAAATGAGATTGGATTTGCAATAGGTTTCTGTTGGTTGCTGTTAAATTCAGAGACGAATCCCTCCAGATAGGCCAACATGAAAAAGGGACTTGGCCACGTTGAGAAGTTATCCTGGTCCTCTGATATTACCATAGAAAGCCTGGTGAAATGTAGATTTTCAGTTTTGGGGCCCATCTATTCTAGGGGGATATATGTGAAATTAATGGCATGGGATTTGAATCTTCGTGGAAGAGTGGAGGCTGTGCATTGCGCTTCTTCAACTCGTTCTTGATTTCTGTGAAGAGTCAATCGTGTTGGCTCATCGACCGCTTGAATTCTTACGTACCACCAGATGTACCAACTTTAGATCTCGACAGGTTCACAAGTTCTCCAGTCATCTTTGACTTGAAAGACTTCAATGGAGTCATTGGAGCAAACAGTGGTGTGTCTGATACGGGAGGTTTCCTCAAATTTGGGGCACCCGGTGCCCAAACACAATTAGTTTCCCCGTGAAACATGACCAACGATGGATGATTTGTGGTCCTCAATTTTAGGAAAACCCCATAGCGAGCTGTTGCAGTGTTCCATGTGTTCGGGTGCAGTTCATATCTGATACCATCTGGTTATGACTAACATAGCCATGGAAAATCAGCATTTTTACATATTTTTACAAGGTAAACCATCTATTTCTATGGGCCATCTATACCATGGCGAACTGTTAGTATCATCCACAAAGAACTGCCCTGAACTCCATCTTTGCAAATCTCTGGTGTTTCAAAGGTGATTTCAAGTGCTGAAAAGTTCGGCCATTCGGTTTCGGACAATTACCCAATTCACCCAATTAACCCAATCCGATTCCTTTCATTTCACTCACTATCATATAGTTGGGAAAGTCTAAGTAGCTCCTTGGCTCCCCATGCAAAATAGGAAATACCGATAGCTTCAAACCGTTCTCCCCATTCACCAGCGGAAATCATCAATTAATGGGAAATCAAAAATAATCCGTGTAGCAACTAGTAACATATATTATTATATATCCCATGTCGGGATCCTATTCCCATTGGCAAATTATAGTGACCTCACGTCGTGACCGAACCCTGGAATCATGGCTGGCAAGGGGAATCATCCCCAAATCGCCGCAAGTTTCAGGTTAGTGGAATCGTTGCCAATCTTAGATACCCTGCAAAAAAAATACCCTCTGGTAAACAAACATAGCTATTGAACATGGCCATTTATAGTGAGTTTTCCCATTAAAAATTGCGATGTTCCATGGTTATGTTAGTTTACCAGAGGGTAGTTGGCTAGTTAGTTGATATTCCCATTGAAATCGCAAAATGTTAAAGGACTAAACTACTCATCCAGTCGGTTGAACTAGAAATAGTATCGTCTAGTTTACCCAGATCCTATTATATCATTAATAATATTACTATATAGTACGTATAACAAAAAATGAGGTTGTAAGTAGCCATCTCTACCTTGTACATATATTACCAATCCAACCTCGATTACAATTATATGAATCCCATTCTATGAAATTCCCACTCACATTTCTCGCAAAATTAAGGTACCATATCAGTACCATAGTCCAACATGAGTTTTTGTTTCACCATCCGGGCAAGACCCGGCGCCAGCGCCGCCACCTTCGACCTCGCCCTCCAGGTCCACTGCATCAATGTCACTGGCCTTGCAGGGTGATACAAAACGGTGGGGGCCTTGGAAAACTTCAGGGTAGGCCCAGAAATATGGGGAGCTATGAGCTAAGGTATTGATTATTGATGATTGAATATTGATTATGATATATCATATTAGCATCATGTACCATTTATCATTAATTTTGAGATAATATCATTTTCTATCAGGTAAATATATATATATATATACATAAATGGTAATATGATACTATATGGAACCATAGAAATATGGGGAGTTCAGGCTCTTTACCAGTTATTTCAATGGTGATTTCATGGGACCATGAACCATTTTTATGGGGTCACGTGTACTGACGACTTGAACTAGTAAAGGGCCACAATTGTGGGGATGAAAAAAATGTTAAACATGGTGTTCCTAAAATGGCGATACCCCAAAATGGATGGTTTATCATGGAACATCTTATTAACAATGGATGATTTGGGGGATACCTCGTATAGGGATTAAAGCCAAAAAACATGGAATTTATTGCTGATACAATTGATTCATGTTAGCTAAGTTCACCTATGACGTTTGGCAAACTGTTGGGTTTATGTAGAGATATCGAACTGCTCAGTAGGGAGTAGTTATGATTTATGATCCATCTTATAGCTCAAGGCACCACATGCTGGTACTTGCTAAACAAAAATGACTATAACTATAACTGTGCTACAACTACATCATGGAGGTTTCTGAAGTCATGGAGGTACCCCTACATCATCCATTTTAATAGGATTTGCCATTATAAACTATAAGTCGTCCTTATGGCTCCAACGGAATTCCTTGATCTTCCAAGTATGCATCCCTTGGATCATTGAGTATCCGCGAAGCATAGGTAATGGCAAGCTTACCGCACGCATTCAACTACAATCTTAATATATGTATGAATGACTATATATATATAACTATATATAATAAGTCTATGTACGTATATTGTATGTGTATATATATGTATATATATAATGTATATATATATAATGTATATATATATATATATATGTATACATGATACATCAATGTGTATTGGGGGCAGTATGGCTCCGTTCCAATCGTAGCTTGTGTTGCAACTGGGAGCCCCGTGGCCCCGCACCTGGTCGTCATCATCAAAATCGTTGTCATCGAAACCCGCGTCGTCGTCCATCTGAGGGGAGTTTTTCTTATGGATGTCTATGGATGTTTATGGTAGGTATCTAGTGAACTAGTTTAATAGGCTTATAGAACATTATAAAACCAACTTGCGTCTGTGGGGACCAACGTTGTTTTTTTTAAATGTTTTTTTGGGGCTTGTGGTGATCCCATCATTGGGATTAATGAATTTGATTACCATCCCCCAGTGGGAACAGCGGCACAGCATCAACTAGAACGACCATGGCATACTTTGAAAAAAGGTGGTGTTCAGGAAGCTAAATCGCTAACGTTTGCTGCAAAAGACTCCAAAGAAACATTTGGTTTTATGATAGATATATCGAACTAGTTACTATGGTTTATAAACCAACTTGTAACTGGGGTGGCACCACCTTGTAGCTATAAAGGGGACACCCAGTAGGGGGACTTGTCGAGCCGGGTAACACACCCTGCTGACTGGTTTTTTAACCAAAAAAAGGGACTGGGTCAAAAAGGGTCAAGGCCTAGGGAACCACAAATGCCTTGGTTGATTGATGGGAAAAATATGATGTTTTAATGGGCTATGTCACCCTCAGTGGATATAGAATATGGAATATGAATGGATAGTGATGAGATATTCATGGGACATTACCCGGCCTGGTAATGACTAACAGTTCGCGAACTTGAAAATAGCCCATTGAAATAGTGCATTTACCCATTGATAGCATGGTGGATCTTTCCAGTTCGTTTTTTGTATGTTTACCAGGCCGGGTAACTAACCAACTTACTGACGTTTTTAGAACTGGTGCAATGGTCAGTTGGTTGCGAAAAATCCTGCAATTGTCTTTGCCATTTCACCGTAGGTAACTAGCACCATCTGGTTATGACTAACATAGCCATGGACAATCCCTTATAAATGGAGGTTTTAATGGGAAAATCAACAATTTTCCATGGCTATGTTAAATAACCAGAGGGGAACTGGTTTATAAATAACCATGAAATTAGTCACCTACGGTAAAGCAATCATAAACCATCCCCAAAATCACCATAAATGGGTGCTACAAACTATCAACATAAGGGTGGTTTATTGCTTTATTAACATTATCCATGATTACTCTCTGGTAAACTAACATAGCTAGCGAAAATGGCCATTGATTTTTGATTTACTTCCCAAACATGTGATGTTCCATAGTTTTCCGACTAAAAATGGTGATTTTCCATAGTTTTTCCACTAAAAATGGTGATTTTCCATAGTTTTCCCATTAAACATGGTGATTTTCCATAGTTTTCCCATTAAAAATTGTGATGTTCCATAGTTATATTAGTTTACTGAAGAAGGGTATCCCGTGGACAACCCTACAGTTACACCAAGCAGTGCTCGCCAGGGCCTTTCTCACACTCCGGCGCTAAGGTGTTCCCTTGCTGCAGTTGCTACCTGTGGGACGGGACGGAGTTGTAGCTTATCACTTGTTTTTGTGGCGAAGTTCAGCAATTATATGGTTTTTGAAACCTGAACATATTTGAACATCTATTGAAAAACACATATGGTTCATTTAAAGCAAAACACATGTATATATATATAGGAATATATATATATACATGCTCCTGTTTTGGAGACTATAAGTTGTACTCAAAATGATTCATCGAGTCAGTTTACCGCAAGAATCCCCATAACGTTGATCGTAAAGTCACCAGGGTCACCTTTTTGGTCAAACCATGCTACACCAGGCTAAGAGCCTATAACTTTTTACTGTTCATGCTTAAACAAACACAACTGGTACCAAACAAACACTGGTTCAAAAACATGTTTACGCTCCATTTTTTTTCGAGTTGCTACTCCCCCAGGTTGATTAATAAAGCCTGTAGAAGTAGGATTATATCAAAGACCCTGGTGATGCAAGGGCCCAAGGGTGGGTGAATATGCTGTCACCTCCCGCGTTGCAATCACCTAGGATTGGATGTAATGTAAGTTGGGCAATCCGATTTTTTGGCTTACCTTTTGGTATTGTAGGATCATCTATTTTTGTTGTTTTTTGATTTGGTATTTCTTGGGTGCTGTCAGTTCTGCACCAAAAATCAACCCGTTGAACTCTTCAACGTGTTCCCGCCTGGGTGTACACCCGCGGCACTTGGTGCGGTTAGGAGGCGTCGAGTTGTGGCGCACTAATATCAAAGTGACGCCCTGCAAATCTTCTACCTTGGAGGATCCAGGGCGCCAGGGCTGAAGAGGTGGGTACCCCATTTTTGTTGATGATTGGATCATGATCTATCATTCCATCACCTTTCGATACGTCAGAGTCAAGACCTGCTCGGAGCATTATAGATTATAGTTGAGATTATTTTCCGCCTTAGTCCATTATTTCTCATCCTTCTCCCTCTCCCCATCAAATGGTTATTTAAAGCTTAAAGGTTACACGGTCCACTATTGTCAAATGAATATCCTGGGATATCCATATCATCCATGGTGCTGGGAAATCTACTACATGGTTAATTATGTTGATCTATTTTGACTGTATGTTCGGCACTTTTGCAGTTTTGCAGTAAACCATATAATATAGTAATATATATATATATATATATAATATTCATATATAATTACTATATATTTCTATACAGTCTAGTCAATAAACATCTAGAAACCATGGATCAGTTGGAACCCCGCGCAGATCTCTGGGGTCCCCAACGGCCTTTGAAAAAAGGCCAAGCAAGCAATGCCAATCGGCGGCGCAGACTAAAAGTCGTTGCTGCGCAGTCGACTCAAAAACTTGAGTCTGGAGTCACCCAGAAACTGCGGATTTTATGATTTTGAGATGGATTTGCACAGGATGACCTAGGGAATAGCCACGAAGTCGTGCAGGAATAACACCTTGTCACCAAGGATACAACATGGGAGACACAAAGGTTCCACCAGAGCCGGAAACCAATCCGTCCCAACCACCCGGCGGATCAGAGGTTCTGAAGCTCGGTGTCTGTACCTATACCTTGCAATGGTCTCCTGATCCTTAAACGTGGCCTTAGACCCTATATGGCCCTTGGATGCCCTTGGTGCATGATCCGGGACTGCCCGACTCTTTTGTGAAAGAGGTAAGTTTGTTGATCCACATTTGACCAATCAATGTTATTCAATGTTGAGAGATTACGATTACATCAATGATCATCAATGTTTCTAGATGCTATTATATCTAAACCATTGCTGATGGAATGTATCTGTGGGTTCAACCATCCAAATGTGCTTGTCAAGCGGATTGATTCTCACACTATATCCCAAGCAGTGATGAAAAGGACTGCTCACTGGTTGGTGGTTTCAACCGCTCTGAAAAGTATGAGTTCGTCAGTTGGGGTTACTATTCCCAATATATGGAAAAATAAAATTCATGTTCCAAACCACCAACCAGCTCATGTCCTTATTGATGCTGTTGCTACATGTACCTATATAATCCTATATCCCTCCGATAGAACTTCGGTTTGGCCGTATGAATTCACCACGCACCGACATCGCACCCTTTTGCGATCGCATCAAGTCTTCACGTCCTCAGCGACCCAAGGGCTCCAAGCGGCAGCAGGTTGGGGATCATCCAAGGGTATGGCTGCAGAAATTCATGAAGCATATCCTTTCTGTAATCATTCCATGTCATTCCTGCAGCAACACTAATATCTATACCATGACCATCGCCATGGATGTGAAATTATGGGTGTTTTTAATGATGTACGCCACATCCCAAAATCTGGACCCACAGTGGGTTAAACTCAGATTTGGAGCCACGTTTCACAAAGAGTCACGAGCCCCATCTCTTGGACTGAAAAACAGACCTCCGAAAAGAAGACCCGGAAGACAACATGTTGAGCCTTGAACAAGACTCTATCAGAAGTAATGTGGTTCAAACAATGCCATGGTTACCACTTCCAAAATCACCATTTTATCATAAAAATATGTGTGGTATTTCTCGGTGGTATTTCGTTTCAACCATTCCCAGTGGCTGGTAACCATGGCATTGTTTTACCCACTGTCATCCCCGTCATGGTAGCCCCAAGGTCCAGGTCATCCCCGTCATGGTAAACTGACACAACTATTGAACATAGCCCATAGAAATAGTTGATCTACCGAACGTAAATATGATAATATTATGATTTTTCCATATAGTTTTTGGTATGTTTACCAGAGGATCAAACCCATTACATCCCATTGAATCACCATTAAATCACCATTATTATGGTTGGTTAACAACTATAAACGACAGGTATCAACTATAAACGACAGGTATAAATCACCATCAATCACATGTCCCCTCTCTTGGACCCGGTGAACTTCTTTGGTCCGAGCTGCGATAAACATGTCGCGGGTGGATCGAGGGTGGACGATGGTTCGTCCAGGATCCTCACGCGGCGGTGAGGTCATGGTTGGACGACGAGGACATGGGGAGCCTGGCGGCCGCCTTAAACGTTTAAAGCATGTTTGGTGGTGGTTGATTTTCCAAAATGACTGGTTATTTTAAAATGGAATAAAAACACCTATGAAACACCCACCAACCAATTAAACATGGTGATTTTCAAAAACAAATGACTGGTTGGTGGTTGACCTACCCCTCTGAAAAATATGAGTGAAAGTCAGTTGGGATGATGAAATTCCCAACTGAATGGAAAATAAACAATGTTCCAAACCAACCAAATAAGATCAATGGCCTAAATTTCAGGGAATATCGCCAGAAAATATGATTATATGGTCTGATATGGTACTACTATAAGTTAGTAACTCCATTTATAAGATAGAAAAGTCAAATCTGCCTAAAAGTTTCGAAACAAAATAGTGATGTGTTCATTAAAAGCACAATCTCATATCATACTAGTTGGTTGATAGGTTTCCCTAGTATGGATCATCATGATCCCCGATAGATGAAGATAACTTATGTTTTTTTTCTACAAGTAGTTATAACTTATTAGATGAAGATAGTTATACCAACAAATTCATCTATGATTCATGAATTATCAGAACTACCATTTGGTTATTTAACGGAGCTATGGAAAATCAAGATGTTTGATAGGTAAATCATGTTTCAAATCCTCTATAAATGGACCATCTATACCATAGCTATGTTAAATAGTATATGATAGTCCACTAATATTCCATAACAGATCGCTATGATATCACCATCTGATACCCCAATATAACAATAACTAGACTATGACTATGTATTACAATCACCCTATGTATTAGAATATAGATTGATATGAGAATAACCACTATATATATATTAGATTAATAGATTAATCATATCCCCTACTATTAACCATGGCTGTTCTGAGATTATAACTATTGCATTATAACTCCCAAGCCATTCACCCATGGCCCCCATGCGATCTATCAGACTCAGATCGGATGAATCGGCCTCGCCCAGAACCAAGCGCTGCCGGAGCGGCCTTTTTTGGCGCTAAAAACGACGGAACCATGGCCCCTGCAACTGCGAAACCATGGGAAAGTGGTGATTTATGGTGATTTACCCAAGAGAAATTGGGTTTTTTCATGGAGTTCATAGCTGATTGATGATAGCTAAGTTGACGCGCACAACTTGGTGATTTTTGTTTGGGTTGCTTAGGGGGGATATAATTACGTATAGCTGATGGATTTATAAACCAACAAACATTTCACTGGGGGGGCTGACCTTGTATCAACGAGAAATGTTGAAATTGTGAAAGTTATATTGTCAATTGTATTGTCAATTGTGAAACACATGTGTTTCCTATACGTATATCTGATATCTATATGGTCAAGGTATATCCACCAGAATGGGAACATGATCCAAGTAACCAGCAATTCTGGCCCCCTGAAAAATACGAGTTATCCCGACAATCTAGTACCAACCAGAAAGTAATCGTTCAACATGACCTACGAAACGCGTTAAAATGAAACGCGTCAAAATGAGTTAGCCTCCGGTAAACTAACATAGCTATGGAAAATCACCATTTTTAATGGGAAAACTCACTATTTCTATGGCCATTTTCAATGGCTATGTTAGTCATAACCAGAGGGTAAACAACGACAAACAAAGAACAGCGACTTTCACCAACGCAAAACGCGCCACAAGCTCCAACGAGGTCTCCGCCTGGGTGCATCGGTGCTGACCAAGTGCGCATACTCGAACAAAGGGCCTGGCGAGACTAGCATGGCATGGTGAAATAATATGAAATAATGCCAATGTTGGGATGTAACCCCAGTTTTGGTGATATTTCCACTTCTAACATCTTTTTTTTGAACTGGACTTCCAAGTATGATGTTATTGATTGACCAATATGGGGATCTACCCTCTGTCGTGTTCTTTCTTGGCAGAGTCATGGTGTTTCCATAGGATCTTGTGACTTGATCCTGGTCCACTGGTCCACGACTGCCCAAAAGGGGCAAACGTAGGCAAACAGTGATTTTTCATGACGTAGCATCCACCAAGAGCAGTCTAAAATCTAGAATCATTGAGTCATGACATATACAACATTATACAACTCCAAATCATCTATAATGTTGTTTTGGATTAAATTAGATCCCAAAATCAGCATATCCACAACTTCTGAACAGATTGTAGTTTTCTGAACCAACAGAGACCTATCAAAGGGGCCCCTCATTGTAGAACCGATAAGAACGGGGGGATTTTTTTCACCTGCCAAAATGCTCCGTGTCTGTGTGGAATATGTACATAATTATATATTGAACAACATCTACCCTTGTAAATCGCCTATGTTTAGTGAGTTTGGTGGCTAAATCCATTTGTTTTCTTGTGAGCATCCAGCTTTCAGAGATTTCCATACAATTTCCCATGTTTATCGCTCAACATCCCATGTCTTAGCAGTCAGATAATCCACTTGCAATGTGGGCCCACCAATCATAAGTTGTCTTATAAACCCCATCAAACATAATAAGTACCATAAACCATAATAGTGAAGTTGGAGTTACTCTATGTTCACCAACTTAGCTATTTAATAATTATAGCTATAAATCTCATGAAATCCACATTTTTCTTGGTTAAATCACCATTTTCCTATGGCTTTTCTATGGTAAAGCAGCGCAGTGACGTGTCGCCCTGTCGACCGTGCCTAGGAGCAAGCCAGAAGTCGCCATGGTCAGCACCCTGGCGGTTGATCCAACCCAGAGGCTTCGCCAGCCTCCGACAGAAGACAAGTTGCATGTACGTATGTATATATATATATGTATATATATATGCACAGTATATGTATGTATCAAATATATCATGTAGTAAAAAACATATACATATATACATATATATATATATGTATTATTTATATTCAATTATGTCTTGAAATATCAGATATATTCATGTATATACATTCTTGGTGTTGATGGTTTAAACTCCAATGATAACCATCAACAAAAAGGATGGGATATGATAGGATATAAATGGGTATATATATATGTATATATTGATAAATGATGGTTGCTAGATGACTAGTTCGGGCATGATTAATCACCCTTGATTTGAGGAAATATCCTTATGTGTAATTATTGTGGGGCCGCCTTGTGATAGGCAATTCAGCTTGCAAACGCAATTGCTTTTTACCCCCAACTTCGAGGGTTTCCAGATGTGTTCCCATCTGGGGGTTGTGATCCCACGAGTTCCTCGTGCGAATAGACAGGCCGGCCTGGTCTACTGATCTTCACTTACCCATTGGTATCCCATTGTACGGGGTGGTCAACCTCTTAGTCGGACGAAGACATCAGTGGGGCTCAAGATGTCGAATCAGTTGTAGCACCCCCCCAAATAGTGGTTGAACAGTTGGGAACCTCATAAAATGTTTGCGACATCCATAACAGGTACCATGGCACACCATAGCAGGTTAAACAACATCACCCCAGCTGCAAGTCTTGGGTCTTCCGCACTCAAATCAAACAGGGCTTGCTGGAAAATCATCCAGTTGTAGCTCGATGATTTTCCTACAGTTATGGCCATTTATTAGTTATAACTGGTTATAAATGGGATTATACATTCTATAAATGGGGTTAGTTCAGTACTTATAACTGGTATTTCGGGCCATAACTGTAGAAACATCCATTTATGGAGGGTTCCACCCCATCGCCATGTTTGATCTCCCACGGTTTCAAGGCTACGTGTCACCATCCGTTGGTCCATTGGGCCCATTGATCCCACCTGCGGTTGAAATCATCTCTCTCAGTGTGCGCCAGAAGCGAGGCACCTGACCCCCCGTGACCATCCGACCCTTGTGCCTGGCCACAAAAATAGGGATCCCCGATTCCCAAAATATGTTGAATATTGTTGAATAGTATCTGGTTGGTGGCTTCAACCCCTGTGAAAAATATTAGTCAGTTGGTATTATTAATCCCAATATATGGAAAAAATGTTCCAAACCACCAACCAGGTATAGCCTGGAAGCAAATCAACCAAGGGTGAGTTTGACATGTTTTGAATACTGCACCAGTTTGAATCTAAGAAAGACACGGACAGCTTTCAGCAAAAACCGGGCCTTCACTTTGGGTCTTTGGCTTGTCGAGGCTTCAACGATTCCCATCGATTGGTCTTAGAGAATTGGATTGCTGGATTTCGTGACCTAAACACATGTCGTTTGTCTACGGACCAATGGATGCCTTTTTTGGGTTACCAGGCTGGGCTACGGGATTTTGCCTGGTTGAGGATCGTTTTTCTGGGCCTCTCATAGTGGAGACAACCCATTCCTTTCAACGGAATCAAGCCGTGGAATTTCAAGGGGATCGCCCTGTGATTCAAAAGGCTACGATATCTGGAAACCTCCGCCGACAGCCACTAGGCCTTATAGTACTTGTAGCCACTTTTGCCAGATGTGATCACCGAATGAATCTGGCCGGTCTGGAGTGTGGAGTGCATCAAACCACAACGAACTGAACTGGGACCCATGGTACATGTGAATGAAAAAGAAACGGCCCAATCACGATAGATTTGGCATAATTAATGATCCACATGAAGGACAGCTCCAATTTTCATAAACCCTTTCTGATACGTTACTTTACAATAATTGTACTGTTTTTGCTATCCCTCCGCCACTGTTTGACCCTGCCATTTTCCCGGCCAGGGCTTCGAGACGACTATAATACTATAACTTGATCAACATCACGACTAGGCAACTCGACTACTGTCCAACAGGGTCTAGCTGCGAGCGGATGAAGTATGGCTGATTTTAGCTGGCTGAATCTCCATCCAGCGAATTTCAGCACTTTGGCTGGTTAAATCCCAACTTATGTATATCCTCATGGCATACCCAGCGACTATTAACATATGAATGTATCTCTAATCATTCCTGATAATATAATATATCCAGATTCAATCCCCATTCTATATCCACTATCCACTAACCATTGATTATTGGGCTGCATTCTATTCCCATGCTACCTTCATGATTCATATATATATATATATATATGTATAAATATATATATATATATATGTATATGTACATAGATATATATATATATAATATATATATATATATACCTGGTTGGTGGTATACCTACCCCTCTGAACAATATGAGTTCGTCAGTTGGGATTATTCTTCCCAACTGAATTGAAAATCAAAAAAAAATGTTCCAAACCACCAACCAGATGCAATAATTCCATCATTCCATCCCCATTTCCATCGTAGAATTACACATTGATTGCTGGGCCGATCATTCCACCCAGCCAACACAATGGATATGTTCTTCCCAGTATATCCCCATTCTACCATGCCCATTACTCAATTAACCATGATACAATCATTAATTAATGTATTCCCAGTCATATAGTATCTATATGTCTATATCCCCATTCTATCCCCATGGATCATGTAATTCAAGCTGCAAAGGGCACCACCTTGTATCATTCTACCCACAGCCATGCCGCGTGCTGCCTGCATTCGTGTCTTCACCACATCCATGGGCTGCGTCAGCAACGCCGCAGCAGCTGCGCACACCTCAGCGGTCGTTGGGTCGTCGGGTTGCTTGATTTCAGCATCGTGGGCTCCCGCTAGAAATCGCAAAGATGCTGCAAAGAACTAGGTGAATTCTATTGTTTTGGGTAAACAAATGGTAAATATATTCTGCTTTTAGTAATTTCATGTATTCATGGGGGTTAAAAGTTAGCCAACTTATACCTTGGGGGTCCCACCACGTGGTTTAAAAAAAAATGTACTCACAAATGATTTGATTTCATCAAATTTAATTATTAATGATGAGAATGGGTATTTCATTTCAAGCATTTTATGATTTGAGGGCAACGAAACGCAGATTTTTATTCTGTAAATCAATCCAATAGACTTTGCAACTTTGGATTTTGGATCCACAATTTCTTGGCTAGTTGGTTTTGTTTGATTTTGTTTGTCCTTGTGGGCCGTTCCTTGTGGGAGTGGTTCCTTTACGGCTCTAAACCTGATTGGAAAACATTAAAGAAGCGCAGAGTGAAGACTAAGCCAGGCGAAGCTTCGATGTGAAGAACGTAGATCATGTTGCGTTTCACTCTTGGTTTTCCACATCTATGGAAATGTTTATCCCATACAAATAGGGTCTTTGAAACTTCCAATCAAAAACCGCAAGACCGCTTTCTGGTCTCCCAAGTTGCAACAACAGTCTCATTCAGAAACTGCAAAGAAGAATGCCACTGTGAAGTGGTAGAGTTTGCAGCATTTCATCGCAAATAATTCTGCAAAGAAAATGTGTGTTTCATATATACCATATGCTCCATGTATGGAATATTTACCTACATTTGGGCCATTTTTGGGGCAAATGTAGGTAAATATTCCATACATGTCATAGGAGAGCTTGCCATACCGATCTGTTATGGTATTTCTTGATTTTTCTAGGCCTACATGTTTCCCAGTGGACCCAGCTTGTTCCCACTCAAGCCCTGGAACACCCCAGGAAACCCTAAATAAAACCATGGGAAATCCCAATCAATCCCTGACAATCCAGCTAAAAACTCTCCAAATATTGCCTTGGGTTTATGTGGTGTTGATGTGGGTGTCAAATGGGTTTTTGGCCATACCTTGTGGGATTCCAATGGTGGTGTGCATGTTTTTTTTGGTTCCCTAATGATTTCCCACAAGAACCCCATAACATTCTTACTTGGCTGCCAATAAAACATTATCAAAACACAACTATAACCCCATCAAAAACACCACCAAAATCCCAAAAATGGGTCAGTGCCACCAAACATTGCTGTAACTAAAACCAATTGATTTCCATTCAACCCCATCAAAACCCCATCAAAATCACACCAAAATCCCAAAAATGGGCCAGTGCCACCAAACATTAGTTGGACTGGAGCATCTGGGTATTGGATGATGTTGGATTGCAAATAGCTGTACATATAGTCTCCAAATACACAAAAAAAAACATATCCAAAGACTACTGTCCATTACATAGTCTTGTAAATATGATGGATCATGAAACATAGATCAACTACCGGCCAGTTATCAGTTGCTTTACAAGCCACATTAAGTATAGGTATATCTACCACAAACATCCAGAAACCATCGATACCCCCATTAAGTATATAGGTATATCATTGTATATATATATATATACATATTAAAAAAAAAATATATATATACATTATATAAATATATGTATATGTTTTTACATATTATAAATAAATTTATATATATATATATAATATGTATATATATACACATATTGTATATATACATACATATTACATATATCATATTATATATAATTACACATATTATAAGTATAATATATATATATCTATATAATTATACACACCATATTAACATACACACCATAAACCATAGAAGTCATCTACTTAAACGTTTTTGAACCAACTTAGCAATCCTAAACAGGGCCCCAACAGCCCCAACGGGCGGATCGAGAAAAACACCCATGGGCTTCCCTGCGGAGCTAATCCCCGCGCAGCTCAGCGCGCGTTGCTGCATGGCTTTTTTGTCGAACTCCTGTGGCTGACGTGGCCCAAAACATCCAAAACTTACGGGTTGATTGGATTCTGGTAATCATTGTATATAATATTATACAATCCCCAATTCATATTGGGTATACTATGATTCCGATCATCAACCAACAGGGTTTTTGAACACTGTTTAGTAATGGGGGAATGGGATGATGGCTGATGTGGTTCACGGTTACTGTGGATCATTCCCCCATTCCCTACTAAGCACCAGAAAGAAAAGGGGTTCCAGAATTACAGACTATGGGTTTGTCGGGAAATAGGGTAGCCCAGAATCCAGCGATTACTGTGCTAGGTATATTCGTGATGAAATTGCGATTTCAGGGGTATACCATGGTATACCCCATGTTCAGACACGCCCACACATTCAACGCGGAAAGTGACTAAACCTTCCAAGAATTCTCGGAAATCCAGAGCTCTCCCCGATTACTTCATCCAAATCTACCTTGAGTAATCAAACTCAGAATCAAATTCAAAAATCCAAGAGCCATACAGTTATGGCCATTTATTAGTTCTAACTTATAAGTGGTTATAAATGGGATTATATTGGGATTATACATTCTATAAATGGGTCAGTTCAGTACTTATAACTGGTATTTCGGGCCATAACTGTAGGAACGCAAATGAAGGTTCCCCCCCCCCACCCATCACAACAACTCCCTTACTTTGAAGAGTGCTTGGTTTAATTCATCACCTTGAGATGCTTTGGGACTGCATGGACTCAAACCCAGTCCCAAAGATTTTGATGATAGAAATATATATCTAAAAAACATGTTGAAAATCATATTGATGTTTGTTTTTCAAAGGGCTAATGGTTTACTCAATTACTTAAACATACTTAAACCATCATAAACTCATATCCCAATTATATGTCCATTAGAATCACATCAAAGCGGCACTAAACTACCCGCCTTTAGCCACCTTTGAGAAACTATTTTTAATATCCCTGGCTGCTACCTCCAACCAAACTGCTGCGTCTTAAAAACGCGGTACACTTTCTAAAATCACCATTTCAACAAGGGAAAAAATGATTACCCATTATAATATGAATCAATATCAGCCTATATATGAATCTATATCAACCACTGGATTTTAGAGATTTTCCCACCATTTTCTTCGATAAAACCCATGGTCACGCAACGGCATTTCGGTTTTTCATCCGCAACTCGGCGTCCGTGGAGCGGTGGAGCGCCGTCGAAGTCCTCCCGCCACGCTGGATGACTTCCACCGGTGAAACGGTAAACATATCAGATGGTTTAGCCATGGTTTACCCATATCAGATATCATTCCATGGTAAAGTTCTCCCATTCTTCGTTGCGTTCTCCAATCATGAACATCATCGTTTAGAGATGAGTGTAGCAACCATTTTCCATCCATCTCCCCGGCACCTCGGCCACGTCCGCCACGTCGTCATGTGGCGCCCCTCCGCGCAACGGTGGTGTCGACGTCCTCCGCGCGGCACGGCGGCACGGCGTTGGTCTAAACGGCTTCGATCTCGTTGGGGCCCAGATTCACCGCCTAGCGAACAAAGGGATGGCGGTTTGGAAAACATCCATGAATGGTTCATATTGGTTCATAATGGTTAGTAAAACCATAAAATAATGCTTAAGCCTACTGAACATAGTGGCAAACTACTTGTCCACAGATTTTTGGGAAGAGATGGATATAGATGATGCTTCCTGGTTCAAGCAGCTTTATGTCATGTTTAATTATGTATATCTGTATGTATATATATATACACACATCTTTTGTGTGTGGCTGTGTGAATCGTGGTAGAACAACTCTGTGACAATTTCTGTGACCATATGCAGCACTGATCTGCATGTGACTCCTGGGATGTTTTTTGTAGAAACCTGGTAAAAACCAATAAGGTGCCCCAGTTACAAGTTGCTAGAAAACACCCATCGGCTATAGATATTATAGATATGGAAAACATATAATTAATATTTCACAAACCTGAATTGAGATAGTTAAGGCCATTTGGGAATGATGTCCCGTATTAATTAATCATGATTCCAGGCTTTGGTCACGCCCAGAGGAGGTTATGTATCATAAACACGAGTTATTGGACTTCCGTTCGCCAATGTATCTGGGGCACCACCTTGCAGTGATATAAAGGATAAGGATAAGCCGCTATGAATAGCTGGGATGCACATCCAAATCTCAAACAACCCTTTGGCGAATCCACATGTTGGTCATCTAAGATCATTTAAAGTTATTTACATAAAGTATATATTGTCTATATATATATATTACGGCAAGACCCTCAGGTTTGCCCGGACTCGCAACGAGCGTCCGGGCAAGCCAAAATGATGATGATGATGATGATGCTGATGATGATGATGATGAGGAGGACGAGGGCAACGATGATGTGTTTGTTTTTGTTTTAATATAAGAAACCCTAACGACTGTATGGTTAATTGTTCCATAGGGCCGACTTTGATCTCTTCCTGAATGCCTATAAGAAACCCCCTAATGATTGTATGGTTAATTGTTCCATGGGGCTGGGGGGACTTTGATATCTTCTTGAAAGCCTACAAGAACCCCCCTAATGATTGTATGGTTAATTGTTCCATGGGGCCCGGGGACTTTGATATCTTCTTGAAAGCCTATAAGATCCTATAAGAAACCCTAATGAGTGTATGGTTAATTGTTCCATGGGGCCCGGGGACTTTGATATCTTCTTGAAAGCCTATAAGATCCTACAAGAACCCCCTAATGACTGTATGGCTAATTCCATATGATATGTAGAAGCAACATGATCCGGTAAACACCCTAGCAACATTATTTAACATAGAATCCTTCCTGTTGTTTGACGTACGGAATTCCCTGGTAGTTACGCTGTTCTGGGCTTGGGCAAACCTCGGGGTCTGTGTGTGTTATATATATATATATATATATATTTATTTTTATTATTATCTCATATATTGTATATCATATAGTGTATATATATAGTATAAGCACTTATAGTATATCTCATCTGTTCGTGCATTTTGCACTTGAAGAAATCAACTCATCGAGGTTCTTGGATCCTCAAGGGGCCTCACAAGGTGAGCCACTGAATGTGAAATGATAAATATCTAGCAATTCAGCTACCAAGAGTGTGAACATTATCCTCATATGAAAAATATCTAGTGATGATGATTCAGAGATGAAGAGTTCTTGGTGTGATGATTATCCGAAAAATACCATAGATAGTGCTTTTTCGGTTTCCGAGTGGACCGTCTCAACGTAGACGTAGTTCACCAAGTTGAGCGTCAAACACGTGCTGCGAAGTGGTTCTACTGCTGTCGACATAGGTTCGTAGAAGCCCAATTCATTCACACTCAGATTCTGGAAAAAAGACTATCTTCCAATATATCCCGATTGTATCCACACAATGTCACATTAAAACATTAGACCCATAGTTAAACATAGTTAACCGTCTATAAACAAGTATATTAATATACTCATAAACCTTAGGACACATCATGTCATAATCCCATTCACATTATCTGATGATCTTCCCAGAATCCCATAAACTCATGATAGTCAATGTTTCTACTTCGTTCATCAACCCACATCAACCAAGCCATCGTGGCGGTGCTTCGCCATGCTTCGCCCTTCGCGCTGTGCGGACGGCGCCTCCTCTCGTCCATCCTGGCGCTGGTCGAAGCAAACGATCAAGCGCGTGTCGCTGTACTCGCCCAGCACTGTGCCGAAGCTGCCAGGAGCCGCCAGCAGCGTCTCCTGACCGGCCGAGGGTTCTGGTTGGTGGTTTTTCCATGGGGAAAAACAAACGTTTTTAGTGGGAAAACTATGGGAAAACTGCAAATGTTAATGAGAAAATAGATGGAACACACTATTTTTGGCGTTTATTGTTGTTTTCAATGAAAAAATTAAGACACATATTGTCTTCAGATGAAGAGAGAGAGAGAGAGAGAGAGGGATATACATGTTGATAATATGCGGTAGAACCATGCACGTAGAAATATCCAGCTTAAATCCTGAGCCTATCACTATTTTTACATATTTTTACCAACTTACATATCGCTTGGGGGGAGCCTTCCTGCAGTCCTTTTCCCAGTCCTTTTCCGACAATTGGCATGATCTGCGGATAGATCTCGACTTTACCATAATTTGAGAGATGGGGCATCCCCAGTCGTCACCATGGTTGTTAAAAAATACTTGTCGTCATGGACATCCATGACTGGATGATATGGAGGTATCTGCATGATCTTCGGAAACATCCGAACATCCAGATGAACATCCAGATAGCCATGGAAAATCACAAGTTTTAATAGGTAAACCATCTATAAATGGGTCATGTTCCATGGCTATTGAAAAGAGATACCCTCTGGTAAACATACACATAGCTATTGAAAATGGCCCAGTCGAAATAGTGAGTTGTCCCATGAAACATGGTGGAATTGTCCATCGTTTTTTGTAAACGTTTACCAGAGGGTATCCCATTCATATTGGGGATTAATATATTAATTAACAAAACTGGATATATCCTGGTTGGTGGTTTGGAACCATGAAATTTTATGACTTTCCATATATTGGGAATGTCATCATCCCATGAATAGGGTTTTCCCATGTTTTCTCCATGCACCAAGGTTTGCGCGATCGACTTTCCTGTACTCGAATGTCCGCGGCTGCTTTGACCCGCTGGGCGACTCGAAATCCACCTGGCACCATACCAGTGCTCCAATGGTGTTCCTACAAGGACCCTGCGTTTACGAGAGCTAAGTTGGTGAACATAAGTCCAATCATTTGGGTTTTTGTGATTTTTTGTGGGATATATATATATATATGTATATATATATATAATGTATGTATGTATATATATATATAATGTATGTATATATATATATATATAATGTATGTAT
>Ga0126342_10005919_pt1 | contig 21526 bp, 22 predicted proteins | sample Cyp1metagenome_FD_92528 | JGI IMG/M metagenome (GOLD analysis project Ga0126342, IMG submission 92528) | Coral microbial communities from Lord Howe Island, Old Settlement Bay, Australia - Cyphastrea 1 metagenome | ecosystem: Host-associated > Invertebrates > Cnidaria > Coral ... | reverse complement strand
TTCCCTGGTGTTTTCAAACAGGTGTGGAAGTACATAACAATGTTGAATGAGTTTGAGCTGCGCAGCGCAGCAGTTGACCAAAGAAAATGCAACACATTGAGCTAAAGGCAAAAATTGCAAAGAATATCAGGCAATGCAGTTGTTTTCACTTGCTTTCATTGCCCACAGAGAAATATCTGTATGTAGATGTATATAGACTATGCAGTTGTATGCCTGTGCTACATTCCCAGCAAACAATGCTTTGAAGAAATGAGGTTTTTCAAAGAAGTGCATTTTTCCTTACAAAGCATCCACTTCAACCAAACAGTTGTTGTTATTTGCAAGCTGGTGGTTGCTTTTGACTTGCGCTAGTCATTTTTTTCGGGAATATTTTTTTTTTGTGAGGGTTGGATTCAGTCCAAGAAAAATATGTGTTATCTACGATGTGTATTGCGTTCTAAAGTGCAATATTCTCGTCTTTCCTTTATCATGGTAACATTCCTTCAAGCAGATGTTGTTTTCTTCAAAGATTGAATGCTTAACTTAAAGTTGCAATCGTATTTAAACAGTTTAGTTTATAAATATCAGAAACAATATTGTGTCAAAATATGCACTGTGTCCATTAAAGATGTAACATTCCTCGCAAAGAAGCTCAGCTGGCCTTTATGTTTGAAAGTAGCACCATTTCTTGAAAGAAAAAAAGTACCACTCCTTTCAAAGAAACCCAGCTTCCATCTGTGGAAGGAACAACATTGTTTGAAGGAACGGTTTTACTCACCAAAATTGAACCAGCTGCATTTTTTGAAAGTTACACTATGATTTGAAAATATGTAACAGTCCTTTCAATCACACCATTTCTGTCTAAATACTGTATGTAACACTCCTGTCAAAGAACTCCAGCTGCCTCTGCTGGGACAGGAACACCATTTATTTGAAGGAACGGTTTCTTTCACCAAAGACATACCTTTTTATCCCCAAAGGCTTCACACGTGAAAAGGAAAATTGCACATCCCCAAGGAATACTGCGCATGTTTAGCATACAAAAAATTGTTAAGTAATGACTTCACAAGAATGCCTTGGGGGCAAGATTGATCAGATTTGGTCTGGATTAATCTCGATTAATCGTAAGAATCAAAAACCCAAAGAAACCAAAAAAAAACAAACAAAAAAAAAACAATGTTTTCCAGCCTGGTCTGAACATGCCTAGATCCAAGTAGTCCCAAAAACATTGTTTTATTTTTGTTTGTTTTGTTTTGTTTGGGGGGGTTGGGTGATTAACCACTCTAAGTTCTATTTCCCCTAGAAAAGGCTTATGTATGGACAGCAAAAGGCCAATATGGTTTTAGATTTTTTTAGATCATGTAATGTATTTTGGGAACAATTGCCTTTTGCGCGCCCACAACAAGATACAACAAGCCTGTCTGCATTTCTAATAGAAAAGGCTTGTGCATGGACAACACATATAAGATCATAGATCATATAATATATCGACAAAAAACAACGAATATATTATATACAAACAATTGGTGATATCAGCGCTGGCAAAAAGCCTTTCTGGTGTATTTATAATATCTTATTGCTGGATTATTACCCGGGTGGTTTCACATGTTGTTTTTTTCTGGTCGTCACAATTCCACCCGGAATGAGCCAGAGCTTTATTGATGTATATTTGTAAATCATTAGCTAGTTGGGCGACTCATGCGCCCGTTTGTTTCTCAGCTGATTGGATTTGTTGATTGCTTAACATAGCGCAGGTTTCTTCCGACATAAGGAAGTTGATTTCTTAGCCGCCCACCCTGATCTTTGGAGTAGTCCTCGGATTTGTGTTCATCCTCAACTCACTTTGGACGAGCACACGCAGGGGGGAACTTCAAGCAGCCTGCTCAATACCCTCGTCATTACTTGATGCCAAGGAATATCCTGTACGACCTCCCCGGGTGGAAGTGCTTGGAAGTACCGTCACGCATCCCAATGTATTTTCAACCTTCATTTGCTTGGACATGCTGGAGGGAGGGGAGTGGGCATCAGATGAAGAGCCACTTAGATGCATCTTAAAAGCCGGTATGGAGACATGGATATGGGTGGTATGGTTCAAAGTGTTAGGCCCAGGCATCAGCAGATTGACTATAGTCATGTGGTATAGTGCTTTTTGCATTCATGTAAATCAAACACCCACCCGCCATGTTCTTGGCACCCAAGATTTCTCCAGTCCCAAATCTATCACGCGACAGTCTGTGCCAGTGGGGTTTGACTTGGTGACAAACGGTTGTGCCGTTTGAAGTGCAACGGCGCGACATTTGTTTTTTTCAGGAAACGCCGGCCATATATGGGTTGGAGCTCGGCATACAGTATCCTGGCGATCCTTCGGCAGCTGCAAACCTTCTTCTTTGAGGGGGATGGCACTCAGTGGTGGAAGTGTCAACTCTGTCCCCTGGATTTTGCTGAGCCGTTCCTGTTTGAATTTCCTCAAGTGTTTCATCCCAAATACCATTGATACAACGTTTCTAATTACACATTTGTTTGACTGCGGGGGTGGCCCCAGAAGCAAACCTAATCGGTGGTTTCCAAAAAGTAATACAACACACATGTACAATCATGTACATATACATATGTACTAATCGAATCCTTTATATATATACCGTGTATATATATACCGTGTGTATATATATATGTAGTTTAATATGATACTAGTTTTTATATGTACAATATTATATAGTATCATTAAAACATATAATATTATATTTATATAACAATGCATTATCATGAGGTACAATATTAAATATTGTAATATGATGATATATGCCACTTCCATCCCCAATGCTATTTCAACCCATTTCCATCCCCACTATTCAGAGCATCTCCAGTTATAATACGTTCCAAGGTACCCTCCACAATCCCATGAAGAACAAACGCTGCGAAGCCTGCGACACCACACGTGGTGCCCGCGATGCCACACGACCCTCACGTTGCCGAGGGGGGTTCCAGGGGAGCGGGGTGTGGTGGGTATAGGAATAGCACCGATTTGCACGGTCATATGGCAACCCTAAACAAAGATTTACAAATAAGATCTTACAAAAAATGTGGTGAATGAATGAAATTCCCGTTTTTAATCCTTTTGGCTTGAGTATGCACCAGGGCATGCCTCCGGGCTGCAATTTGTTGGGACCTTTTTCTTTATATTTCTGTTCACAAGATCTCACACCTCAGGGGTATGGAAGCCCGAGGCATAGCAGTGGAGCAAGGACATTTGATGATGCTGCTTCGTTCCCTGACTTAGGCCATTGGCATCAATGTGGAGCACACTCCACATTTCCAATGCCGCTGCGGACACCAACCATGTGGTCCCCACTGGCCACCTTTTCCTCAAAGTGTGGAATGTGATGATGCCCCAGTCGCCAACGTTTTGCCTGAGGACCGGCTGTGGACAGGTAGGTAATGGTAGGTAGTTGTTTCTGGGGCAACCCTTTGAGCACAAAGTTCTCACAGACATTGTCTTTTTTCCTTATGTTTGTCGCATCATGGCGCCCATGGTCATGTGACCTTACCTACACCGATTACAATAGCCTCCTAATGTGGTAAGCCCAAGCGTAAACCATCCCCAAAATTTAGACGGGTGGCAAATATCATCCCCAAATGGCAGGTTTATGGCCTTGGGATGCCTTGGGTTTACCACATTACTCAATTTCCATCGGAAACCATCCGCACTCTCCAGGCATGCCTCGAGAACTCGTGCGTTATTTGCCTTGGGCACTTGGACGATGATGCGCGCGGTGCGCTGAAAGGAGCACCAGCAGCGCGACCGTTGGCACAATTAGTGGACCGAGAGGGGCAGCTGCTTCGCTGTTGAGATGGGATGGGGTGAGAATCAAAGAAGTTGGGGGCAAAAAGATTGGGGCACCTTGGATGGGCACTTTCGTATTTCAGTCTTTTGTTGTAACTGGGGATTTATACCCACCAGCCCCCCAAAAAAAAGACATGTTAGATTTTGGGGTGTCTAAGATTGGCCGAGCGCGCGAGTGGTTCCACTTGAAACATGTGAGGTGCGTTGCAAGCCAAATGAGTCCTACATGCCCCGATATAATAGGTGACATTAGGTGACCAAAGATATCTAAGAGAGTTGACAGGTGATTAAATCTGACAACCTGGAAGTTCGCGTGGTTGCCATGTAATTACAGTGACATGGCATGCAAATAGATGAAGAATGTTCAGCCGTAGCTTGATTGAGGCCTTGGACACAGATCGCGACACATTGCAATCATGGTCGCAATCATGACACTAGTGGTGGCCATGGATTGATGCTAGTCTCATGCTATGCTGGTTGTGGTCCCAGTCCTGATCATGCTCATGGTGACCCATGGTGGTAGTGCTCTCATCTTATTGTTGAATGTCAAGGACGATGATGGGGACACAGGAACGCCATGCCAGCTACAGAATAGTTCAATGAAATCATGAAATCTAAGGTTGACCTGCAAGCATTTCTTTCATTTGCCTTGCGCCCAGCAGCTCAAGTCCAACTTTTGCCCTCTGTGCCGCTCACCTTTCGCACGGGTGGCTGCTTTGCCAGAGCCTTGGCGGCACGATGCGGCACGATGCGACGCGTGGGCCATGTTGGTTGCACCTTTACTGACAAGTGATGGCAAGTGGAACTCAGGGCGCAGACGATTACTCACAAAAAATGTGTGTTTTTTCCTGCAGTTGCATCAGCTGAGCTGTTTCTATCCTCTTCGGTTCTACTCGTTGCGTTGTTAAGGACCAGCAGACGGTCAGACGAGCAGCGAAGAGCGAACTGAGTCCCGAACCTTTGTGCCAAAAAGCTTTGGAACAAATGGCACGCTTCGCGGGCTGGCCCTTGGGAATAGTGATTCAGTTGTCGCTCGACTTAGCTTAGTTCTTATGTGCAAAGATTTTTTTAAAATGATGAGAATCAAGAATGTTGAGGCTGGATACGCCTAACTTCCCTCACCTTGCATCTCGTAATTAATCTGAACAATTTCTTTAAAAAAAGTTTTTACAGTTCTTTGCAGCCGAAACCTAGCCATCCTTTGGATCCCGTCCCAAGGATGTCCTTTCTCCGGCGTCACGAACGTGTTTGCCTCTCCTTCGCCGTCCCTGCTTGGCAGGAAGCCGCCGCAGCCCCGCTGTTTTGGGAGGCGCAAGAGGTGCAGTGCTTCCATGAAAAGATGCCTGGCTGATGCTGTTTGCTCCATGATTTTCGGGAGGATTTTGCAAACAGTCCATGAGGAGGTTTAATCTAGGTTAAGCTGCCACTTGGCCATCATCATCATCATCATCATCATCATCACCATCACCATCACCATCATCATCATCATCACCATCATCATCATCACCATCATTATCATCATCATCATCATCATCATAATCATCAAAAATTATCATAGTGTGTGTTTGTATGCACATGCTTCTTTTCGCCAACCAGACATATTGGGTGGTCAATGTTGTGCGATATGATTTCATATGGTTTAAGTACAACTTTTTGCCAAAAAATATTGAGGGTTCCTGAAATATTGTTATATAACATGGTTTGTTTGACCACAACTTTGTGTCTGCATATACATTTATAAGTACATGTTGAGTGGGTTTTGAATGTGTTTTACTTGCTAGTCCTGACAAAAAAAATGTTATTCCCAAAGAAATCCACGATATGAACGTAAGAATATGTAACATGTATATTTTTGCATATCCCATTTGTTTGTTATGGCTGCCAGCTCCCCAGCTGCACCAGGACGGGCCCCAACGAGGACGTCATCGGCATTGGCGTCTTGGCGCAGGGCCGCGGGCGCCTGGCCACGTTGACGGCACATTTCGATGCCATCTCTCGCACGGCCTGGCAGGGTGGCCTAAGGAAGGCGGCCTGGAAGGAGCCCTTGAGTGACTGGCTATGACTGGCTGTTGGTTAAGGGCTGAGGTGCTCCAAAAGTTTTTGGTTGCCGTCGCTAATGTGTTTTTTTTTGCTTGTTCATGAGAATTATTGGCCAAAAGAGACGTGCTAATTATTATAATTACGTGGTATGATTTTTTGGGATTTACTGAATTGTGTTTGGTGGTATCCTGACGGTATCCTGACTCTGCTTAGATTTGAAGCACTGATTCGATACTATTTGGGGACGAAATGAAGTTGGCATGTTTTTTTTTTTTGCATTTTTTTGGTCATCCAAGCTCCCTTCCTTGGTTTTTGCAGCTAAATAAATCTCTCATTTGCTGCAGTTTGTAGCTAAAATCTCTCATTCGCACTGTTCATCAATTTTTCCACTGGTTTCAGGATTTTTTCCATTGTTTTTTATCGAGTTGTCCATCGTTTTCATTGGTTTGTCCATATTTTCTTCAATTTTTCCATGGTGTTCTTCGATTTTTCCATGATTTCTTCAATTGTTGTATGGTGTTCTTCGATTGTTCCATGGTGTTCTTCCATTTTTCATTGTTTTTCTTCAATTGTTCTATGTTTTTCTTCAATTTGTGCATGGTTTCATTCAGTTTTCACGTTTTTTCATTGATTGTTCCAGAGTTTTCATTAATTTTTACATGGTTTTCATTGTCCATATTATTTTCCCATGAATTTATCCATGATTTGGCGAATCTACTTGGAAGATGTTTAATATTTGGCCCTCTTAAGGGGGTACTTGTTTTGGGACCCTAAAATATCGAGATGCAGTACACGCTAAACCTGGGTTTCTGGTTTCTGCGTGGGTGTCTTGCTGCTAGTGTGAAGGGATGAATGCGATAGTGACATTTCTGTGAAAACCATTCAAATGGGCTCTTTGTTTTCTGAAAACTCCAAGTGGGATAGGTGTGTGTGCAGGTTCAATGTTGGTGATGCACGCATCTAAGTTATAAGTTCTATGCCGGCCCCTTGGGTGATCTTATTGGATATTCATTGCTTTTACTACTGAAGTTTCACGAAGCTGCTTCCAAGGCCACTGGTTGCCATTATTCATCCATGAGCAGCACTCTAGGGCTGCCGCCGAACTTCTCTCGGAATGTTTGCGCTCGTTGGCCGATTCTTGCAGTCAAGAGCAGCTTGGCAAGTCATGGCCATTGATGTCTGCTTTTATTGATGACCACCGGATCACAATTATGTGTGGCCATTTTATGCAATTTTGCGTTTCTTAGTGCGTGTATTGTGACATGTCTTCCGGATTAGTTCGCAGGACAAAAAGGCCGCTGAATTCGAAAACTCAGCACTGACGGTCAGAGTCACAACTACATTTGTGGCTTTGTAATGGACCTGAGGCAAGACTCCCACATTCCTCCATTAGTTTTCCAAACGTTGGAGGGCAGAGCACCTGCTGCTGTGGATGCCATCGTAGCTTTTCCGGAGATGATGCACCAATTGATGAAGCAGGTTTTGTACGGTGATCGTCATGCTTCCCTTAAGCTCTTGAAGGGTTACTTTGTGACCTGCCTCAACTCTGCACATTTTCACTAGCAGTTTCTTAGATTCGTTTGCAATTCAATTTTTGGCCCCTGTTTTTTTTTCATGGTAAAGACATGACTTGTTGCCGGTCTTCCTTGTTTCAAAGCTGGGAGGTGATGCACCGACTGTTCCTGCACTGCTGCGATCAGTGGCCAGAAATTCGGGTGGCAGCTGACTTGGCCTTGCAGCAATTTCTCAGGTCTGAGGAGGGTCGCACCAAGCAATCCACGCCTTGGTTGGCTTATATTTTGTGGCTTGAACATTGATGGGTTTGTGTTGGTTGATTTGTGTTGATTGGTTGATTGTTGGTTTGGTGACTTAACAAATGATGTGCTTGGTTTGTGTTTGATGTTTTGATTTTCCGTAGAGCACCTTTAAGCAGATCCGTCAAATCCATCCAAGGCAACTGCTGACCATCTCAAATGTGGGATGGGATGATGTGAAGAAACCGTTCCTGGAGGAAGCTTTGGCCCGCGAGGTTCAGTTCATCTTGCCTCGCTATCCCAAATATTGCCCCACCCTGCCAGAGGAAGAGACACAGGCAGGACCATGGTCAACCTTGCTCAAGTGTTGTGCATACAGTGTTTTGAGCTGTTTTGAACCATACGTTCATGCGAAATATGTGTATATATATATATATATTATGGTTGCATTTATTTATGCATCTCTCTCTATATACATATATATGTATATTATAGATATAGATATCATATGCATGTGTGTGGTCATATATATATATAGATATATAGATACACACACATATATATATAGATATATAATTATATATGCATGTATATATCCAATCTCATCCCATGAAACACAGCAATTCCATGGTCTTCGAATCTCGCCAGGCGGCGCCGGAACTTCCCAGCGAGTGGACCATCACGGATCAGATCCCCGGCTCGGACCAGCTGTCGGCCTCCAGGGCCACGGAACTCTCACGACACAGCATTCGTGGAGCAGAGCGTGCCACGTTGAAAAACCGGGGGAAGAGTGAAAGTGGGTCTTTCCCAAGGAAATACCTATGAAATCCCATGATATCCTATTTCAAGAATATTGAAAAAATGCGTTTTCCCTGTGATAAATAGTGATTTACCTGTGACAAATGGATACAAATGGTGTTTTACCTGTGAAAATGATATAAAACATGGCCATTGAATAGGGATGATGATAAGCCAGTTGGATTTAGGGTAACCTATTTTCAGACAGATTTGCTTGAGAATGTTCCATTTGCAAGTCGGATCGTTCACACAATAGCATCCAAAAAAAATGCTTTCAGGTGAATGGAACCACCAACAAACACCTGAAAATGACGAGTTTGTTGTGAGCAGCGCGTTTTTTTAGGGGCGTCCCTTTTCCCAAGCTGCTCGATTGACTCGCTTTCTTTTGTGAAACACTTGGTCATAGCGGTCATAGCAAGGCTTGACTAGTTGCTAGTCCCCATCCCGGTCTTCTACATGGGCGATGGATCATGATGGATTATATTTTTCTTGGTCGGTTCTATTGTAGTGAATTGATGTTGTGAAATGTTGTGAAGACTATTGAAGACTGATGAAACACGATACCCTCTGGTAGTCAGTCACACGGCTAGCTTGAAAATTCACATTGTTTGTTGATGATTTTCCCATCTCAGACCTATGTTAAAAACAATTGGTGGATTATGGTGGGTTTATAGATGATTACCCTCCAGTAATCAAACATGGTTCGCTGGAACATGGCTGGAATGTTCCCCTTTTTTGTCGGTTGGATTTCAATGAAAAGCTCCATTGACTTCTGGGATTTCCCAGCCATGGTTCCAGGTGGATGGACCTGCATCTCTGGGGTGGCTCGTGGTACAGGTGGGGTGGTTCAGCTGGTTGGGCGATTACTTGTTCGGACTTCTCTGACCTGCAAACATAGACCAACAAATATATGATCATATGCATATGATATTGCATGACATTGCATCACATTACATGTTTACCCTGCTGGTCGCAGAGTGTTTCAAATAGGATTGACTGGATATGACTGGATCTCGAGATACCCCGATCTTGTCCCGGACAGGATCCAGCGCATTCTCTGTGCAGATTCGCAGCATGCCAGCGGACAGCGCTATCCGCATTGGATGGGTTTCTGGAGAGGGCGACCTGTTGGTGGGACAATCTTCAGAAGCATGGGGCTATCACGCCTCCCGCAGCTATGGCAGGGAGCTCAGCGAGAGATGAACTTGTTTTTTTTAGGTACCAAATTTGGACCCACGCCCATACCATATGTTTGAACGTCTCTAAAATTGTTTGAAGGCTTTGGAGCCCATGATGATGCGGTAGGTACAATGTGATCCATACATTGGAAGGGGGGATACTTTCAACATCCTGCAACCTTGGTGCATGGCATGACCATGGCATGACGCCACAGGCCATTTTGGCTGGAAAGCCCATGGAGGTCGATGGACACGCTATGGCCCACCCTTTGAAGAGGGAGACACCATCACTGCAGTGGTGCAAGAGGGAGAGATCTCATTTATGCGAAATGGTCAGCCGTTAGGCTGGTGTACTGCAAGTGGTTTCTCCGAAAAAGTGGGCAAGGTTTGTGTCGAGAGAAATCGCTTGTGGACAAACCCATTTACCTCACTGTTGGTCAATACATGTATTATGTTAATGTTGGTTATATGCCCATTGTTTTCATACTATAATATCTCCATCATGTTATATCACTATTATGCCATTACTCACCAACAAATTTGGGTCAGACAGACCGAAAGATCGTGTGATTGTACATACGCTCTGGTAATTTGACATTGCTGAATCCATTTGCAGATTATTTACCTAATAAACATTGCAATTTTCAGTGGCAAGACCGGGTGGTATTCCATCTTATTATATAAGATACATTTCTATCCCCTGCATATCGGCAGTTTTTGATATTTTTTGTTTATATATAGGGTTTTCATGGGTTTTCCCATTGAAAGCTCCATTAAACCATTATATTTCCATATTGTATCTCCAGTAAGCCATATCTTTGTAGGGTTTTGCCATACTTCTTGACTCAGTGGACGCCTGCAGGCGTTGCCTTCAAGGTCCATAGCCATCAGCTGCCGAAAGACGCCTCTGGCTTTCGTCCAGCGGTGGCAGTGCGTCGAGCTGCGGAAGTTCATTTGAGCCACGGGCTGCGATGTTCGAAAGGGTGGTGTCAATGATCATGCGATACAGCTATAATCAACTATATGTATATAGCTCGGACAACTCCTACGTGGTGCGCGCACGATCAACTATATGTACATACATATTGTATATATACACATTATATTATTGTCTAAGGTTAAGGCTAACCAATTAAATTGTAATTATCAATTATAACCCAATCTGGGGATAAACATTCATGTGCGAGTTGTTTTGGTGTGAAGAGCAAGGCACCAGGGTTTTCACGCATTGTCAAAACAGATGGACCGGAGGGGGTCCTGCAGAATGTGGTGTTAGACTGATGCTGGGTCAACCTTGCGCGGATAGGACCTAGGACTTTACATCATTTGTTGCTACAATTTTGGGCTTGTACTAACAACCAAAGCATCTATTTTTGCAGGGCATCTACAATTGGCAATGGATGTAACTAATTTCATAAGACTGATGATCGAGATAGTGACGCTATAATTGTGGTGGTTTCAAACGGTCTGCATTCGGAAAAAGAAGACCTCAATGACTCGAATGTTTGGGATGGATTGAAACCACCAACCATGTCCAAATCGATGATGATGTTAGTTTTTGCACATTGATGCCTGCAGAAGCCACACTGTGCAGGTGCTTGGAGGTAAAATTTTGTGAACCAGCAGTTACTTTTTCAACTGCTATCTTTAAAAACAAATGAATGAAATGACCAGTAGGATTTGTTTTGTAACCACCGACCCGAAATACACCATGGAATGCTACCCCATTTATACGAAGGATTTTTTCCCCACAATCTCCAAAGATAGGGAAATTGACACTACTGTTGGCAGCCGCAACATAAGGATAGCTGAAGCTCCAGAGATGCAGTTGAGCTTCAGCCCCGAAGAGCAAAGGGATGTGGCGTGGGATGCCAATCGCCGTGGCAACACTCTGATCATGTCGCTTGCAACCAGCGCAGATTGGGGGTGATTGGAGCAGATGGTGGGGTAGCACAGGGCCTGGTTGGTATGGTGGTATCCAGTTTTTCGGGGTCAGGATTGCATGTACAACATTGTACTGTTCTAGAATCATGTGCTGCTTTTTTTGGTGGTTCCCCTGGCAAGACTCCAGGTAAGAAACCCCAAATGCTGGAGGTTTGAAGGTGCCGTGGTTGTTTTTGTTCGGACACGTGATTGCAACTTCTGACGCGACCAATCAGGTTCCAAGTGTTCTTCCTCTCGTTGGTTCGACCGAAGGGTGGCATGCAAGACTGGTCTGCCTTGAAAGAGGAGTACGACAAGCGCTACGGCTTTCCAGCGCCGGAGATGTCAGCAGCTCTCTTCGAAATGTTCAGTGCCTTGCATTTGCCAGAGATGCCCACCTTGAAATGGGATGAGCCACCAAAAAGTCACAGAAATTCTATGAAATTCTCTTACTCTTCATGCCGGCTTATTTGCATCTGGCTTGATCTGCTCATACCAACGAAAGTAAACCTTCTCCATTTGCACTGACATGTAGTTTTTTGTGCCTTCAGCTGCGCCATGTGACACTCGCTGATTGGAAAGTTGGTGTAAAAACCGATCGACCAGGGTTTATGGCAGATGTATCTACACTTCAATTATGTTGAATGAGCTTGAAAATCAACAAACATTACTCACTCCAATGATGACGAATGAAGCTGTAAACCAACATGACTGAGAGGGTCCATTCACCAACAGGTGAAGTCCATCAGATTCGCGAGCTGCCTGGACACGTTGCGTGGCGAAAATTCCTAGACCTCATTGGCTTTCCAGACCTTGGAACGGAGGAGCTTCAGGTACTGCTGCGCCAGGGCTACGAACGTGCCAAGACGATGGGCTACAAGCAGGGAGGCAGACGTGACCATGCGTGAGGTCCTGGAAGTGGAATCCAGTGGATGTTGGCTGCCCATGATGGTAGGAATTTTAATGATACTTTTTGTGTCAAAACATATCTTTTAAGAGTTACAGGCTGGAAGTTTCACAGCACCAGCCTACCCAGCTTTGAAAAAGATGTACAGTGTACAGACCCGCTGGAGGCCCGAGAAGTTCTCGAGTCATGGAAAAGTGCCAGAAACTGTCCGTGTTGCGACTGGTGCACACAATGGTTCCAAAATTGTTCAAAATGTCTAAGAAGGTGCTCTTTTCTAGGTTGTTTGGTCATGCAATCATATCATGTCATACGGATTTGGTTGCAGATCGATTCCCAATCTTGGTTTCAGGCAATATTACCGCAACCGCCCATATTTATGGAGCAACGTGTGCTGCAAACATGGTTGAAACAGTTTCACCGCTTCACCATGCTTCACCTGTAGATTTCCCAACAAAACTCTTCCATTAATGGCCAAAAACATCAGGCCGTGGCACCTGCAGTCGTGCCATGCCGTGCCATGCCCCCAGGCCACAAGTGGCTGTGGCGCTTCATGCGGCGCCGCGACTTTGGCCGATTTGAGGCCTGTTTGGATGCCATGTGGGGAGACCTAGCGGCCAGATGTGGGGGTGTCATGAGCTGGGCCGGTGGTGAAATCATAGAAATAATTAGAAATTATCATCTGTGAGGGAAAAACCTATTTTGAAAACCTCATGGTTCCCGTTTGGAAAAGGATTTTAATGATCTAGAAAATCCCCCCCTTTAACCCTGGAATATTTTTTTTGGGGGTAAGACAAAAAAATTCTGAGAAATAGCTCACCTGACCACATGAAATATACCCCCCCACATGTTTTTTTTGGCTTCCAAAAGAAGTGGGGGGGGTCCTCCGGAAGCCACATTTTAGCCCAGAGATGGTATGGTACACCCTTTCATTCTTGACATTTGGAAGTAGCTTCCACCAGACACTGGAGAGAGTGAACTTGCTAAACAGCCTTCAGAGCTTGACGTTCAGCCCTGAATTCAACCAGGCCCTGGAGAGACCATTATAAACCAGTTTTTTTTTAGCTGAAATATTTTTCTAGGTGTGGGGGGGCGGACATCCCCCTTTTTGAAATATTTCAGCTTTTTCTCCCCCCACCCATCCCCACCCCCCCCTAAAGGGGGGGGATTCTAAGAAATTGTATGTTACAGGAGGGTAAAGCAACCGTAAATTGCGGATATCATGGGGGAGATTTCGGAGATATAACCAACAACATGTTGGAATGCAACCAGCAATGTAATTATGGGATATATGGTTTGTTCAGGAATGGAGGATGGCCAGGAGATTAACCCGGTATACAACCCAGGGCGCACTGGCAATGAGGAATATCCAAACACATCCCAGATATGGGATTTGGAACGTGGTATGCAATACCCCCAAATGGCAATTTGATGCATTTTGAAGATTACAAAAAGTGAAGAATCATTTGTCAACTGTGGTGCAACCATGTGCAACCTTATTTTTCTGAGAAATCCTTAGCCATCAGCCCATCATCATAACTCGGATGGTGATCCCAGACTTTTTGGATCGCCATGGCAGGCAAAATCGAGGCATTGCCTTCGACGAGGCCACTTTGTCTGTGCTCGCCGCATGGTGATCTGCGATGATCCTGGCCGCAGGTGACCTACAACTTTGCCATGTACGGTGTACTCTTGAATAAGAAGCAAGATGATGAGCTCGCTCGGCAGGCCGGCACCATGGGCACCATGGGCACCATGGGCTGGGGTCAGTGACAGGTCATGTGGATAGATGTGGATTAGATGTGGATAGATGTGGATAGCCTGAAGCATGACCAGCTTAGAATTTGCGACTGCTCCAGGTCCTTCTGGACATGGAAGAAGAGGGGCGCTTTCACCCCGCACTACTCAGACTCCAGCGAGGCAGGCCGGAGCAGTTAGTTTTAAAGCGAAATACTAGGGAAAATCCATAGGATTTTGGGGTGCCTTGTTTCAGCCACAGCCATATGATCATATGGAGGTCTCGGAGATTCCACCACAGCATGCAACAAATGGTCAGGTCATAATGAGAGATACCGGGTGATCGGGCCCTTTGAGAAAGCAGATCGCCTGTTAGGCTGAATGCAATTTTCTTCATTTCTTCGCTTGACTTCTCAGACAAGCAAGGGGATAAGAAGTTTGCACAACAATTCCTCAAGCTTTGGAGATAGACTGAGAGTGATTCATGCAGCCATCAGCGGCCATGGTCTACATTGATTTACCTCAAGGGATTAAATTCAAAAACTGCTGTAATAACTATCAATAAATTGTATGAAACAATACAAACCCACCTGGGCCAACCATCATTGGTCCATGAGGTTTCTTGGAGTCCTACTTCGAGTTGAAGGCGGTGGAGGCTACCCCGAATCGTTGGAACTTACTGAAGGCTGGTGCGGGCAGGTGAGACATCAAGAAATAGCGTTTCCCCTCGAAAGAATGGGTGGAACACTATGGAAAAAGTAGAGAATCTCCGAAAACAAAAATTCAAGAGATGGGATTAGAAGATGCTGATTTCCGCTTGGACATTGCCAGTTCTTGGTTCAATCCTGAAATATTTCGAACAGCCAATGCCTCTCAGAGCTCCCCGTGGCATCCAGAGGTGACGCGAACCTTCTGGCAGATCTCTGTGAATTTTAAACGGCAGCGCCCTGAACACCGAGTTGGGGCCATTGAGTTTGAGTTAGCCATAATTGATCACAGTTGCACAGAAGGAGTTACATATATATATATATAATTATATATATATATATATGCACATCTTTATTTGATTGTCATATATCCATATATGTTATTTAGCCATGGATGGTCCATTTTCATAGCGATTTTTTACCATCCCGAAGGAAGCGTGTCAAAGATACACGTGCTGGGCTGGCAGCAGGGCGCCCCAGGTAGTGGATCCTTGTTTTAGACCCTAGAGCGGGGACAGGATCGATGATGGTTTAGTTGATCTATGGCACGATGATCTATGCTGATGTATGATTATTATCTTGGTTACGATAACCTATGGCATTATCTATGGCATCTTTGATCATGATTATCATCTTTGCATTTATGATGATCTATTGCAAGTTTATTTATGACGATCTTTGATGACCAAAGTTGACAGTTTATCCCTGGTTGTGGATGTGACTTGGGGAATGTAAGCAGGAAACCTTAATGCCGTAATGCATCCAGCATAAACCCGGCAAGACAAAACAAGCTTTAGGATGTTCTAAGATTTGGGACCATGGCTTTTTGGGCTTCAGCTTGACGCGGCAGATGGGGAAAAGCCGCGGCGCGCGATCTCGCGGGGGTGCAGAGATGGCCAAATAGGCTGTCCCATGTCCTGGAGCAAAGGATGGAAGCTCTGCAAAGTGGTCATAGTGTTTTGTTCAAGCTGGGGTTGCGCTTGCTGATCGTCGAGTACCAAAAAACAATGTACATGTTAGTTAGATTACATTACTGACCAATAGGTTCTTACCCATCGTTTACAGTATTCACGTTAAATCCGCATCTTTGGACATTTTAGACATCAGAGGTGGGGATGTGCATTGTGTTTTCCCGTGGTTTAGAGGTTAAGCTGTGGATGTTCATGTTTTTCTTTGGTGACTTTCCACGATTGTCCCCTATTTTTTTGCATCATCTTACTGGTGCTTTTTTCGTAGGGACATGTAAGAACGGGGGGATGATCCAATCCACAACTATCATCCCATTCTCCCATTCTCCCATTCCCTACTAAGCACCAGTCATTTGCTGAGGAACAATCCAAATCCTGGCGTCGCAGCGCCACTGGGGTCCAACCCTTTCGCCCCTGCGCCTGTGGGACAAGCTGCTGGCGCTGGCGCTGGCGCTGCGCGGGCTGGGGTGCCGGATGAAGCAGCCACGGGTCCCATGTTGGGCAAAGGTTCGGAGCTGGAGAAGGCTCCAAGCTCCTGGGGATATATTGGATTTCTATGTATTACAATAGGTGAAAATTATCCACAAATGGAATATCTAATGATGATAATGATGTCAATATCATGGAGAAAATGGCAATATGACCAATCATGTGATATTTGGTTTTGTTTGAACATGGCGGATTCCCAACAATTGCAATTCCTATAGGGAAACAAGAAAAGTATGATAATCGATTGAATGTTGACCAACACCTATCAAAATCTGTTGTGAGACCCCTGAAACTGACAGATCTTGTTCATACGTTTTTCATCGAGAGGGCAAGCCGGTCTGGATCCATAAGAACTTATTCAAGCATTCAGACATCGTTTTGAACCTCCCCCTGCCAACTGAAAGTTGTGATTTCAAAGACCGCCTTCTGTCCGAGCCTTAACCAATTTTAAACATACCCAGTATGAGCGGAAAAAGATGCAGCAAAATAGGGCGGGTGTTCACTTTGCCGTTTTTCTAGCGCCTGGCACCTGTGTGAAGTGCTTTGCAGTGCGCCCATTGTTCATGTGGGCTGCGAAAGAAATCCAATCAAAAAACGTGTAGTTAGTTTCCTCACAATCACTGAAAGTATGTATCAGCAGCCATCCCAGCTTTGGTTCGTAGGTCTACTACATGCCGCACAACATGGGTCACAATGATGGTGTGAACTGCATGATCATGGCAGAGGGGAAGATTTTCTCTGGCGGCCGTGATGAAAATCTGTTTGTGTGGCGGCCCGAGCGCAGTCCTTCAGGGGAGATGCAGTGACTTGGTATGTCTTACAATTACGGCCCGGCGGCCTGGTTGTTTCCATTGAAAATCTATAAGCGACAACTTGGATGATAACATGATAACTTGGGGTCCCCCAGTTGAGGAAACCCCCCTTCTGGCGTGTTGCGCTTTCCGTTTCGCTCCCATAGGCCCATCAACAGAGATGAAAATGCTCGCAGATATCTTGAAGGAAAGTGAAATTAAACTGCAAGATGGTTTCAAACTTGGCACATCTTTGCTGGCTAAATGTGGCCAAATAAATGAATAATTAACCGAGCCTATGGCTCTTTTGGACTATTCCTCAAGTTTGTCATTGCCATGTTGGCAAAATGGGTTGAGCACTGGGCAGATTGACCCACCTGAGGTTGGTACAGGACTGCCCTGAGATTCGCTTGGGCTCCAGTATCACTTCTCTCTGCTACGAGGCGTCCTCCACATGGCTCTTCTGTGGCCTTTGGAGTGGGGCCATCCGAGCTTTCTGCAAGCAACCCGTGACTAGGCGTTTTTGAGGCTGTGAAGTACTCATGTTGTAGAATGCCATAGAGATCTTTTAGGATTATTTATTTAGGATCACTCAGCTTTTTTTGCACCTTGCACCTTGGGATCCTAGAACTCCCCTATAGTCTCTCCAACTGCCCTATCGCCCTGCTGAGGTAAAGGATGAGCAGCTCCTAGGACACAAACGATCAGTGACCTGCCTCCAGGTTCACAGTTCCGTTCTGATCTCCGGCTCCAACGAAGGCACCGTGCGGCTCTGGACCATTGGTCCCACCGGAAGCTTCCAATGCCATGGACAGCCGCTCACCAATCCTTCGGGTCGGATGCCAAGATGGGCTGGTCAGTGGGTCTGGTGCGGTTTGTTGTGACATCATTGAAGAACTTCAAGTGGGAGGGTGGACAAATCAAGCTCCTGGGTCCCAAATACAACTTGCCTGACGCAGTTCAAATTCCTCCAATCCATATACCCCATCCGCGCTTCTACCCCAAATTCATAACAGTCTAATAATTCAACCTATCATACTGTATGTGGTCTGGGCTATTATCCCAACTGCGTCATTGGCCCCTCAAACAAAAAACAACATACAATGCAGTAATCAATGATTACAAGCCAATACAACATAGACAACTACAAAATATTTTAACAACCAAAACAGAAAAGAACAAACCAAGCAACAAACAACAAAAAAGGCAAAACAATAGACATAACTAAATATAATTCTTTGAACCTAACCATAGAACGTTTTTGCATGCCCCCGACCCCACAGCATACACAACAAATTACCACAGCAAACGCACCAAGCAAATTCAGAACAGGCACAACACATACAACAGCATTTTAACAAAAGACGGGAAACATAATTCAATACAACATCAACAAAGCATCCAGCAGAACAGCATTACTGCAAGTAATCCTTAACATTATCACCAATGCGTGGGTGGATATATGAATGGGGGAATTTGAACTGCGGCATTGGCCCAGTGTAAGTATATACACTGGGTGGTTGTTTCAACTTATGTTTATTTTCAACCCAATCAAGGATGGTGTGCGATTATGACCTCTAATATTCTTTAATTGATTGCGTTTTAAAGATGGGTTGAAACCACCAAACAGCATGGATGTATTCGATATTAGTTTTCCCTCCTATCTTAGCTGCCTTGTTTCTCGTTTCGCAAGGTCCTGTGAATTGCCTGCGGGTCTTCAACGGGGCCTTGTGGGTCGGTGGCCAGCAGGGTATCACCTGCTTTGATTTGGAGTCTCTACAAGCGCGGGGGACCATCGCCTCGCAGCATCCAATTACAGGACGGCTAGCGGCAAACCTGTTTTTTGGATATGGAAACTGAGATGCAGATGAACAGACCACGTCTACTATGTAAGAGGGGTAGCTCGAGGGTAGGTCTCATGGAATTTTCATAAATGTGAGCCAGCGCCCTTCGCCGAGTCTTGTGAGACTTGCAGTTCTCGTGGACAGGACTGCTGCAGTTTGAGAATTTCATGATCGCTACCTTTCGCAATGGCGAAGTGAGCATTTATGATGCCTCAGGGGCACAGGTGGGAGGACGTTTCAAAACGTAAGTTTTCTCAGAAACTTCTGAGGCGCATGCTGTTTGGCCCGGCCCACCCGAAAATAGCTCCACGCACTAGACTAGTCCAAATCCGTCATGATGGTCACAGTTTGATGGTGAAGGATTCAAGCCAGCTGGCAGGCTGGAAGTCCCTCTTTTTAGAATGTTTCGACTTTCTTTTATATTGACATTGATCGGAAAGGGTGCCTTGAAACCTGAAACCCACAGGGATCCTATAGGCAAGATCATGTACCATCAACTTGCCGGCTCCTTCTGAAAATCTCTGGAACTGCCGCCAGATCTTCAACCGCCAACCGATGGGAGAGCACACCTCTAATACTGCAGTGCAGCTGATGATGCACCCAGTGGCCAACAAGCCGATGCTGCTGTGTGGCCAGACCTTGGGTTTCTTGATGGCCAGGATGGGGGTTTTGGATGTGGATGGTGCTCCTCCCAGCCGCATGTTGATAGCCTCGACGCATTGACCTTCAAATTTTGGAGTACCCAAACATATTCAAACCATCTCAAACCGTATATTGTGAAGAATAGACCGCCCGGACCAAGGGAGTTCAGTTTCACGATTTTCCCGTCTGGTCACTCTCAGCTTTCGAGGCTACATCACTGCGTATGACTTGCCGGAGTTTCGACCTCGCGGTAGTTTTTGCTGCAAGGACAGATCAGATGTGAAAGCCATCGTGGATGCTCAAAGTGAGGGACTTTTCCTCACCGCTGGCCTCCACGGCGTGTCGTGGCAGCAATGCTGCAGCTGCAACTCTCTATGTTTTGATCCCCCAATGCTGGAAGATGCTGGAAGTCTAGTTTGCCAATGTATGGCGTGGAACTGGATAACATTGGATAACTATGTTCTGGCAAGTTTCACACACATGTGAACAGATAGCATTACTATGATGTATGACTGTACCGTACTGTAGAGGCATATGAAAATATATGTAACAATTGTTTATATGTATTCATGAGGGTCGTTCTAAACCCCATGCAAGTTTTTTAGTACCCAAGTGACAGCTGCCGATATGGACGTGTGTTTTACGGCAGTCGCGAAAGCAGCGATAGCGCAGCGATAGCGCAGCGATAGCGCAGCGAAAGGTATGGCGAAAGGTCTAGATACCAATATATTAGATGTATACATTCACGCTTGGCAGTTACGCTTGGCAGTTACGCTTGCTTTCATGAAAACGTTGTGGCACACATGGAACGAGAATATTGGGAGTTTGTCTCAGGAACAGGTTTTAATTAATCTTACAAACCCGCCCAGCAAAGAAACAGAATTTCATTCTGAAAATTGTTATCGTAGGCGTGAAATCCACGGAAGGTTCGCGAAAGGGTGGCAAAAGGCGAGTCTGCCAGGATCCCACCCTGGCCAAAAATTGTCTAGTTTGTCTTGCAATGTTGAAACTTCGACCCCTTCAAAGTCGTTTCAACTTGTGCTTCCGTCCTCGGGCAATCTGTAAAACAACTTGGTCTAATGCTTCCATTTCCATTGCAATTCCCATGTAGGCCTTTGGTAAAACATGCGAACGAATACATTAACGCCTCCTTGTCTCAAGTCTAGTTAGGCGCGAAACGGCGCGAAAAGCGCGGCGAATTTGAACAACTCCCATGTGTCAATATCTATGTTCGGGATGTATTTATATACATATAATCTTTACATACATAGATATATATATATGTGTGTGTGTGCGTGTGTTTTTAAGTTTTTATGTGTATAATTATTGACATGTACGTGTGTGTGTGTGCCTGAGTGCTGCACGTGTGTAACCTCCACGCCCTCCACACTACCCAAAATTCATATACTGCCTATAGCGTACTCCGAGCATGACTTACTACCCATTGTATACCCACATGCTACGCACCGCTACCTATACATGATTCAAAGTCTGCACCCACAAACCTATTTGACACCTAAATACACCCACCAACATTACATACCTATGTGTGTAGTTATGTACATTGCCTCTTCACTACCTATAACTACCTATACGCCTATACTCCAAAAATCATATACATACATACCACCACCACCGCCCACCAAAAAATACACGGGGGAGGCATACTACCTATACATGTTTCATAGCGTACCTATATACGACTCATTGGATAGCGTGCTCATACATACATACATGCATGCATACATCCATACATACATACATACAGACAGACATGCAGACATGCAGACATGCAGACATGCAGACATGCAGACAGGCAGACAGGCAGACAGGCAGACAGGCAGACAGGCAGACAGGCAGACAGGCAGACAGGCAGACAGGCAGACAGGCAGACAGGCAGACAGGCAGACAGGCAGACAGGCAGACAGGCA
>Ga0126342_10005918_pt1 | contig 21530 bp, 13 predicted proteins | sample Cyp1metagenome_FD_92528 | JGI IMG/M metagenome (GOLD analysis project Ga0126342, IMG submission 92528) | Coral microbial communities from Lord Howe Island, Old Settlement Bay, Australia - Cyphastrea 1 metagenome | ecosystem: Host-associated > Invertebrates > Cnidaria > Coral ... | reverse complement strand
TTTTCATCTCTCCTCTGGCCAGCTGGCTCCGCACCCGCCGCTTTAGCGAGCCTACTTTTCGACCCTCCGGAGCCACAAATCATTGGAAAAACACAGTGAATCGCGACTTTCCTACCTTTTCGCACACCTGGATCTTCTTTTTTCGGAGACTTTCTCTTTTTGATCTTTTTTCTTCTCTTCTCTTCTCTTCTCTTCTCTGACTCTTGCCATCTCTGCTTTTCATCTGTCCCAGTTCATGAAGACCGCAGGTCATGAAACATGGCCGGACGTTGAGAGCTGCGCGGCGTTTAAATACACCCACCATGGTGTGAAGAGGCCTCATGAGTGGATGCTGCTTAAGCCTTGCTCTGACACTTCCCTGCGCAAGGGCAACGGGAACAAGATTTTGGCACCATTGGGTTCCTTCGCCTCACGAAGCACCTTGGCATGTGTTATGTTTTGTTTTTGTGTTTCAGCTTTGGAAGTTTGGAAATACTTGACTACACCCTTAAATATGAAATAATAATGACAACCACAAAATAACTATATATGTTTGACTTCTAAACTTCCTTCGATCATATAGATTTTACCAACTATATACCAACTATATACCAGAATATACCAAATAATAATGTGACAATGTGGGTAAAACAATGTCATGTGCACCATCATAAACCATCCCCCAGTCATCAGCATTTTTATAGGTGGTATAAACTTACCATTCCCAGTCATGAGTGGTTTATGGCATTGTTTTACCCACATAATTGTAATTGTAAGGACTATATATTGGTTATTACATAAGTTATTACTCTAGTAAGAACCAAGTAATAGCATTGTTGATTGTCAAGATACCATTGGTGATTCCAAGGAATAATACCTGGCAATTGGGAATTAGCGTAATCCTTTTTTGTTTCAATGGGGATATTAAGGCAATTTGTGATACATCACGATCAGAAGTGAAAGCAACAACTTAGCAGGGGATATATATATACACACAGTTATATACATACGGTGAAAGAACCAATGTCCAAGCAAACACAGAGGAATAATGATATGCAAACATGGTTGTTGCCACACAAATGTAAGGATTTGAAACGGTTAACGGGTTTGATCAGCAAACACTGGAATTTGTATTCGATTGGGCAGAAACATGTACATTATCTAGAAAGGACCTTTGCACTCGATTTATGGTCACTTCTTGTGGCTCAACATTGAGGACCTACACTCATGCGATTCTCTGACAAGAGACCTGAATCTGGATCAAAAAACAGGACCTTGCGAGGTCTCTGGAACTATGGTTAATTAACCACGTTAGTACCTGTAAGGGTAAGTATCCCTAAATGGATTGAATTCAGGTTAGTGAGTTAGTTACATTCATTCATGCACCATATTACCATGAATGTTCTGATATGATACTGATATGATAAATCCCACAGTCCGCCAGACTCAACCCCCTTGGAGGAGCACAACGTCAAAATGTGTCCAGTTCGCAGCCTTTGGTTGAAAAAGGCGACCCGTGGTGCCCCCGTTCGATAGCTAAGTTGATTTATAACTCCAATAACTATGGTTTTTGTTGGTGATATATCATGATATATCTACAATTTTCATGGGATTATAAACCAACCAACCAGCATAACTTGGGGGGGAGCACCCAAGGTGATTCGAGCAACCCAGTCATCAGGTGATTTGGGCGAATCTCCGGAATGACATTCACAGTTTGCCATGGAAAGATCCACCAATCCACCATTTTTAAGAACGGTAAACCATCTATTTCTATAGGCCATGTATATTTTGGCTATGTTAGTCATAACCAGATGGTAACAGTTTCATACTTAGAGTTTCCCGACCACATGATCATATATGACAATATGATGATAGTTATTGAGCAGGTTTATACTAACTGGGACCTGTCGACTGTCAACTACCGTTGATCCTACAAAACTAGTGGCCATTCTTGGAGGACAATCCCTTTTGGAGGATGTACAAGGAACGATGACGTTTGATCATCCATCCAATTATCGAGATTTCTGCAAAAAGATCCATTACCCTTTGGTAAATAAACATAGACCCTGAAAATAACCAATGTTTAAGGGAAACTAATCTTCCAACCCCTTTCTGGCAGGGTCTATGTTAATTTATCAGAGGGTAGTATGTATACAATAAGTTTCCAGTCTCTAGTGTCCAATTGTACCAGAAACGTTCACTTTTCTGCTTAAAAAAAACATCAGCCAATTTGGCTTCTTACATTATGGGAACAGCATCGACTCAGGGGTAAATCGGGAAAGCGTAACCGTCGAAGTTAAGGGAGTGAGAAGGATATCATATTTGGAGCTTTCCTGAAATGGGGGGTACCTCTTAATCATCCATGATATAATGGGTTTTCCATTGTAAACCATCCAGCTATGGGGGTACCCCCATAGGAAACCCACCATGTGTATATATATATATATATAATAATTGGGGGGGGAGGTAGATTAGGCAGATTCCTGGTCAGTTATGGCTAGCGGTGAAGGGACATTGCCGGCGTCCATACTTCCGGAGTGACCAAGTAAAGGTCCAAAATCCAAAATGAAGATTAGAGCAACTCGCGAATGTTGGCCATGATGGAATGTGTTGGACTATCCATTGGTGAAGTTTATTCAATAGCACACATTCACACATTATATAGACCTTTAGGGGTCCTTTTTGTTTTACCATGTGTTACCCAATTTTGGCCCAAACCCCAGTTTCATATGTCTACAGTCAGTTTTCTAAGCATGAGATTTCGAGATCTCGCTTGTTAATTGAAATTGTTCTTCCCTTGGAACAGTGCCACATGCTGCATTTGGGCAAGCCCAATTATGATAGCAAATATAGCAATTCTGTGGTGATACAAAGGATTTTGCTATGTTTGAACTTTTACTGCTACTGCAACTATCGATTCTGTTGAACATTACTAGCCAATTATCCTATCTTACAGTCCCAATTCGAGTCCACGTCGATAGTTGAGACCGGGAAAAAGCCTAGGCTGGCACGCACTTTTGAGACTTGAAACTATAGAAATTGTTTTTTTGTCACCAATGAATATCCCAAAACCAAACAGGCAATCTGTACTCGGCTGCTGCGCCACATACAGTTCCCCCAGTTGCCTTCTTTGCACAATAGGGTTTTGGTCCCAGCATCCTACATGCTTCCGCTTGGCTCAGCGTAGTTGTACGTTACCGCTGAAAGCTGACTGGCCAACTATGCCGCAATGCCCAGCTCATGCCTTGGTTGCAACAGCACATCTTTGCTGAAAATACTTGGGTGACCATCACACTTTTCATATGGTCGCGTACGTCTCCAAAATATTCCAAAATTGGGCAGCCCTAAAAAGCCGTGTATCATAACCGTCCCATATTTTCCCAAACTACATGACCATCAGATGATACATCATGATACATCCCCCATTACCCCTGTCCGGCTGGACTTGCTCAGTCACCAAAAAACATCCGTAGAAATCCCGGATCGTTGTTCAGATTATCCTGCAGCCACGACGTCGCGACTCTGAAATGGCGCCATGCTGGCAGAAAACAGGTCGGTACAAAACTAGGGTTTTTTTAATGGGCAATGGAAACTGAAACTTCTGGGTAAACTATTTTGACCTCACTGCGACCTCACTGGAATAATGGTTAGTAAGGGAAATGATCCCCACATGGCCTTAATTCAGGTTAGTGAAGTATTATAATTTACCCAGATTCGGTTATAATCCCATAAATGGTTATAATCCCATTAACTATAGATATATCACCAACAAAAACCATAGTGACATTGGACTTATTTACCCAGAAACTTGGGGATGGGATCCCATGACTTGATGGGATGAAGTTACCCCTTGATGGCCAGTCCAAGGGAAAGCCAATGGTGTTCAGAAACACCCATCATTAATGTTGTTGGTAGATAACAAGTCTTTTTTTATTCCCATCTATGGCCTTTGGTTGCTTACATATAATCCATGTTTCATATTATATATATATGTATAATAACTATATATAAGATGTATATGATTATATGTAGATGTAGATGTAAATTATATTATATTATATTATATTATATTATATTGTATTAGGTTAGATTAGGTTAGGTTAAATTATGTTATATTTTACTATATTATATTATTTTATGGTATATTATATTATATATTATATCGAGTATTATATATATATCATATCTTTATATGATGTATTCAATATTATGTATTATTTGTTGTTTATTATACATTGTATATTGTATTAAATATTAAATATTAAATTATATTAAATATTAAACTATATTAAATATTAAATTATATTATATTTTATTTATGTTATTATATTTTAATATATTACATTGTATTATCATAAATTATAATTTATTGATCTAAGGATCAATCTTTGGATTTTGCTCCATCAGATTGAAATACGATTTATTTTTGTTGTTAGTTGTGCATATATACATTTATATATACTTGATAAACATCCCATGAAATCATAACCAATTTGGATGGAACTAGATCATCTAGGGTACGGCTCAGACGTCAGGATTGTGAACACAACAATCTTCGCATTAAATCCTTGGCATGGCTGCATGGTACGTTAACGAATACGTAACATCCATTCGAGCAAAAAATCATCTGGATATCATCAATTTTTAGTTAATGAATATTAAGTATCATTAAAATGCACCTTAGATATCACCAACTAAGATAATCTAACATTTGCTATCATCCATTTGAGTAAAACATTTGGATATCGTCATATCATCTGCTACGGACGCAGGGCCGATTTGGGTCAACCCAGCGTGGCGGTTGGCGGCGAGGCCCGGACCAAAAGACACTCGTGGCGAACAGGATTCCCAGTGAATATGTGGAAAACATAGGCGAAAATGTATGTGAAACTATGTCAACATGTATGTGAAACTATGTACTAGTTGTTGACAATTGGTGACCTAGTTGTTTTTCCTCTTGTGTAACTATGTGAAACTATGTGAAACTATGTGAAACTATGTGAAACTATGTGAAAATGGGTGAAGGGATGCGCTCGAACACGTCAACTTGGATCTCTTTAGACATAGGTTTTTATTTATGGTATACTTTCTAAAGAAATCCGTGGTAGAGCACTATACTAATGGATGATGATCATCTCCAATGATGGCTAGATTGGTTACCATTTGGTTATCATATGTATGGAAAATCCATTGTAAATGGATATTTCTAGCTGGGAAAATCATCTTGTAAATAGGCCATTTTCCATAGCTATGTTAAATAACCAGAGGGTAGATGCTAACTACTTCATAATCTTTTGCTATCAATGGTCGAAATTCTACAATTAGTCCTAACCGGCCAAATGATGGAATTTCTTGGCAGGTATCTTTCAGGTTCATGGGAACTACTGGAAATAGATAGGCAGGTCACAAAATGGAGCGGATAGCATAGCGATTTTTTATAGGGAAATGGAGATATCATTGATGGAGAATATGATGGTAATTTCCCAAGGTTTAACACAAGGTGGTGCCCCCTAGACAGCTAAGTTGATTTATAACTCCAATAACTATGGTTTATAGGTGATATATCTACAGTTAATGGGATTATAAACCAACTTATAACTTGGGGGGAACCACCTTGCAGGTTTGTTCAATCAACAGAATATGGAAATTTAACCAATAAATTGTTGGGCACTATGGGAGACGTACTCGATCCAACTTGGCTATGTTTTGCAGGCGCAATCATTGTAGGATTTTTAAGGAGGTCAACTGTCTAAGCATGATACATGCTATTTATCCACTAGTTCAGGTGATGTTATGCTGACTCAGCCAAGGTTACCAGTATCAGATCTAACATCGCTTTCAAGATCGCAAAAGTATGGTATAGTCACCTATATATTTACCCGAAATTCGATTACCCAGCCTGGATCAGGCATGCACTGTTTGTGTATGTGTTTGTCAGTTTTTTCTCTCAGGGCACCACGGTTTTGCATTCTTGCATATAGGTAATTATTAGGTATCCCTACAATGTGAGGCCCCCAAGATATAATTTGTTTTTTAAGCCCCAGTAACTATAGTTATAAATACCATAAACCATAGTTTTTGGAGTTATAAACCAACCTAGCTATCTTGGGGGCCTCACATTGTAGGAATAGGAGGCTTTTCAATCTTATCCAACACGAATTCACCCCGTTTTGTCACGGACTCTTTGACCAGTTTGACTCAGGTCAAGGGGTCGTTGCCCAGACGTTTGTCGCGAGAGGAAGCGAGTCAGAGCTTGACCTGGAGAGTGCGGTGTGAACAACAGTATTGTTAGCTGGTTAGTGGTTTGGAACATGTTTTATTTTTCCATATATTGGGAATATCCCAACTGACTAATATTTTTCAGAGGGGTTGAAACCACCAACCAGATATTGTTAGTTAATGGGGATACTATCTTTGTTGGATAATGACCTATTGTTTGGTTCAACCACGAAACATAGGGCGATTGTCCAACGTTTTGTCATATTGGGTGTGTCTGCAAATGGGACAATGTAACAGCACCCTGTTGCACCCCAAATCTCCCCACATCGCAAATGGTTTAGCCCTATTTTCAGGAAAAAACAACATATGGGGGATTTAGGCAACAATAAGATGGGAATAGAAAAACGGGATATTAAGCGTAATAGGGATACAAGAAGGACAATCAAGGAAGAATTGGGACACAACTGATTTTTTTAACCAATAGTTCTGCGAAATCCGATTGGATGAACACTGGAAGTTTACACAACTGGATTTGAAGAAGCTTTGATTTTGCCCATCAAAAACGGAGATATTGATATGATATGATTTGACAAATCTTAACCATCAAACATTTCGGATTTAAATTTCGGAAGAATGGTGATTGCTCCAAGAATTTCAACAGGTTGGTATCCATAGTTTTGCCCATGGGGTTATATCAGAGTCAGAGGTTTGGTGGGGAACAGCACAGGGGATTGGCGTCAGGATGAACGGGCCCTGTCCTTCCAGCATTTTGCCCTGTCGGGAATCCAAGCGGGCGAACTGCTGATGACACCCCTGTTGATTGATGAGATATGTGGTATAGGTCATGAGGTTATACTGGTACTATAGTACTGGTACTTTAGTGACTATATCCAGTATGTTGTTGATCTATGTTGCTATATGTTGTCGTCAAATGATATCACCAGTGATGGGTAAAGCAACAAAGTTGGGTGACGTGGTAGCGCAGCTGAACTAAGTCACCACCAGGATAAATCCTTGCCATGAAAAAGTCCCCCGATCATCCCATGTTTTTTTACTATGACCTCTTGTCATAGCCAAGTAATAGGTCACCAAACATGAATTATCCTTATTAATTACTCCATAATTCATGTTTGGTTAAACTCCATGTTAATCCTTATTACTCCATATTATTCCATATCTTGTCATAGCAAATCTGGTGGTTCAACTCCATACCAAATTTAGTGAAATCCTAATCCGAATCTTTGGTGGTAAAATCCCAACAGTCTAAGAGATGCCTGTGTTGATCCGTTTCCGCAGGCCCTGCAATTCGAAGAATGTGTCAAATAAATCACACTGAAAGTATGAAATTCTAGTGATTCTAGTGCTTAGACTGGACTCCCATGGTCTTCACGTGTTTTCACCCATATCTATATCATAGATATGACATATAGTATTACATCTATATTACATTTCACGTATGTCTTGCTTCAATCCAGGGTTTTGAAGTTTGCCACGTGCCAGGCCAGCGCCACAGGTGGCGCAAGGCACCACCCTGGCCACCATGGGCCACCATGGCCACTGGTGATTCTGGATGATTCTAACATATTATACAATGTGAGGCCCCCCAGTTATAAGTTGGTTTAGATTCGCCCCAGTAACTATAGCTATAAGTACCATAAACCATAGTTATTGGAGTTATAAACCAGCTTAGCTATCTTGGGGGCCTCACATTGTAATAGTATACATATGAATCCGTATATTAGTTCCATATATATATAGTATATATATATATATATATGACACTAGGGACACTGGGGATACTAATATATTCTGGATGATTATAATGATGAATAAATGAATAGTATATATAATAGTGCACAGTATACGAACCATGATTATTCCTTTCTTGTTGGTTATATACAATTATATAGTACATGTAATCTATAGCCCATTTGGGGTGTTCATATCTACCAAAAATCCCTCGAAATCCACATGGTATTCCCCTCAGAAAAATCGGTTGAAGCCAGGTGTGATGCCGGTGAACAGTCGCTCCACCACTACCTCAGGGAGCTCATCCTGCAGGTTTTCAAAGCTTGAGGGAAGCACAACGAGTCTGGAATTGTGGATGGGAAATAGTGGTTAAACCTGAAAATTATTTTTGAAAAATGGGATTCCAATGGGATTTTAATGAGTTCATTTGTTCTTATACCCTTTGGTTTAGTTAAACGTTGCAAGCTGGGAAGTCCCTGCACTAAATGGAGGGATATAGCTGGGACAATCGTCTATAAACAGGGGATGTTCCAGCACGCCATGTTTCATTGCCAGAGGGTACCCTGAAATGTTTATTTTAACTTGGAAATTGATGATATAATATTGATGGTGAATCAATGGGTTTGGAGCTACAAGAATCCTTTTTTCAGACAAACCCTTGGTATCAGCGATTGTTATACAAGGGCTGGAGAATTGTCTTGATTATCATTATGATTCAAACTCTTGACCTCTGGGGTTTTACCATTTTCTGGGTGGTTTTTGGAAATACCACCAAGTCATCAAACACTTTAGATCTTTGATCCAGCCAGTATGTTGAGCAAACCAATCATCAATGGATGAGGCTGTTGTATTGACGTGTATGTCAACTTGTATGTCCACGTTTAAGCATTCAAATGATCATTCTGAAGGGATTTTGAATTTTGAGCATCTTTTTATTTTGTGGCTTTTAACTGGTGGCACACATCGCGGTTTTAAAATGAGCAAGGCGATGGGACAGATGGGACCTTATACAGAAACCCTCTCCGAAGCACGTGGATCGCTTTTTTTTGATGAAGGAACCAGAAGGATCTTTGCAAAGCAACATGTTTATCAGCCAGCGTTTGGAATGTTATTTGGTATCCACAATGTGAGGCCCCCAAGATATGTTTGTTGGTTTAGATTCGCCTCAGTAACTAGTTCGTTATAAATACCATAAACCATAGTGACATTGGAGTTATAAACCAACTGAACGCTATCTTGGGGGCCTCACATTGCACCAAAACATGATGTTGATCTGAATCTCACTTTGCAAAAATAAAGATTCTTGATTCCCAGATGCTAAAGATCAGATCTAACGTGGTATTTTTTCTGGTTTGTGGCTGGGAAAAATTTCTTCCTTTCCATCACAGAGTGATTTCACGGGATGATCATCCCCAGAACATCTGGGAGTTTCCTCAGTGCCCGGGCTGCCCCCAACCATCCAAGTTTTTTTTTACCCGGTATTGAAACCCATGGTTTTGGGGTACACCCATTTTAGGAAAAATAAACATAGTTGGAAGCGACTTGGGGCGGAATTTTCTCGCTGTCGAGGGGTGCAGAAGATGTGAACTGGGATGAGATGCTCGGAGAAATTCATGGGGATGTTGCTGAGTGAAGCGCCAAAAGGGGGGCAGTCAACGAGCAAAGATGGACGGGGAGGGTTTCCTAAAATGGGGAGACCCCAAAATAGATGGTTTATAAGGGAACATTCGGGAACATCCTACTAAAATGGGTGATTTATGGGTACCCCTATTTTAGGACACCTCCATATGTTCGTGTGTTTTGATTTGTGTTAATTGTGTAATGTGGGTAAAACAAAAATAAACCATCCCCCAAATCACAATTTTTATAGGTGGTATGTCTACTGCTTACCCTTCCCAGTCATGGGTGGTTTATGACCTTGTTTTACCCACATTATAATACTTTGTGGCAGTCAATAGGGCTTTGCGTATACCTTGTTTGTGGTCTTAGCCCAGGCGGCAGCTGATGGTTGCGGTGAAGATAGCCAAGAAATTGGGATTATTGCAGGTCCTCAAAAAGGTATTGGCTTCAAAAAACGAAGCTGGCATTGAAGCTGATGTGTACAGATCTATTTGTTTGCCATGTTTGCGATGTCTGAAATTGGTTTCCCAAGTCAACTGATGGGGGAGTTGCCTCCAACTTGCCCAAACATTTGTGTCCAATGCTCGGCCTTGTGCCACCTGTTTGACCATGTTTCACCATCCCAAATCCGTGAGGATGCTCACTGCTTCGCGTGCTTCTCAACCCGACACCTTGTGTGGAAGTCAGCGTAGCGCACGGTCACAACCGGCGCCTAGTGAGGAAAGCCCAGTGGAGGTCAGACTGGTGAAAACTCGGAGGTTTAGGAGGGGTGGTTCAACCCATTATAGGTACCCTCTGGTAATTTAACATAGCCATTGAAAATCACAATTTTTAATGGGAAAATCCACTATTAATGGTCATTTTCAATAGCTACGTTAAATTACCGGTACGGTAAATGATCAATAGGAATAATTAAACAAGGTAATTATACAATTGTGTCTCTTGATCTAGCCATGTTCCACCCTGTATTTGTACCATTTGGGGTGTTGGGAGCAACCCTGTTTGGTCGCATGCAATTTCACCAAGAAATTGCAATTTCACCAAGAAATTTTGATTGAATGTATGACCTTGTCAGGAATTTCCTGGAATTCAACAAAAACAAAAATCAACCGTTGTGCTTGACTGACTCACGCATCAAACAACCCCGTTTATCGTACGCTAGACATTTCGTACGCAAAGTGGTTAGCTCGAGCACCAGAAGACAGTGGGCAACCAAGCAATGGCTTCGACCCCCCCAAAAAAAGGCATGTGGATCGACCCCCAATGTTTATGGGTGAGCTGGGTATAGCAATGTTTCAATGGGATTTAGCCAACAAGACCCGGACGTGTAAGTTGCTTTAGATCCGGATATTTGGGGATTTCCGTTTCTATGGGGGTACCCCCATAGCTGGATGGTTTATTTCATGGAAAGCCCTTTTTTTTAATGAATGATAACTAGGGGGTACCCCCAGCCATTGGGAAACCACAAAATCCTCTTACACTTCCCCCTTTTTTGGGGACTCCAAGCTGAATAGATCCAATATGATGATACAGCATATTATATATATAATTTATGTAAATATATATATATATATATTATAAAGCTGGGTTTCTGTAGACTATTGAAGCTTCGGGGAAAAGACATCTCGGGGCATCAGCAATGGTGGTTCCCATCTCAGCATTAGTACTCATTCAAAAAGGAAGGAGTGTTAATCGGACAGAGCCAGGCTAAGCAACATGTCCGAGAAAAACCCAGCAGATGACCACTTCAAGATAGCTGACTGAACCCTCCAAAAGTTCAAACTTCCTCAAATTTGTATGAACAATTACGAAAAGTTATCCCAGATGGTAACCCTCCAAAAGTATCCCAAAGTTCAATTTTCCACCAATTTCCTATGAAAAATCCAGATTTTCGCCCCTTGAGGTGCCCAGCCAGTTGATAGGTGGTAAACATCCCATTATTTTGTTTGGGTTTTAACCATCCTTTTGGTGGTGCAGGATTTCGCAACCACCCACGGTATGTATCATATATATATATTAATGGAATGTACCCGCCCTGTTGTTCATATAGAACAATTGTATGTTGCTGGTTTCAAGCATTTTTTCCATAATATATGGGATGTCATCCTTCCCGTTGACGAACTCATATTTTTCAGTATGTTTAAAACCACCAACCAGTATATAACTATATATGATAGTACAAGAAGTAACCAGTCAGCAGCTGAAATTCACATCCAGATCCGATCACTGCCATCTCTAGGTCCTGCTTCAAGACACAGGCACGTGCCTCCGAGGATAGGACCCCCATAGTGTGGTCTAAGTGGGTTTAACATTGTCTAACTGGGTTTGATGGTCGAAAAAAAGTCAGTTTAACTATAGAAACTATACAGACCCCCTGAGCTTAAATCCTAAATCCTGATCATATAGTCACTATATAGATATTAGTTGATTGGATTTACAAGCCAACTTATAAGGCTTTATAGGCGGGCCCCCGTTGCAGCAATGGAATTCAAATGTGATGAACATACTTGACATACGTTCTGAGTTCCAGGACATGTATCTTCCAAACTTATCTATTTGCAGGGGAAGGCTGCACCCTCAAAACCAACTACAAACCTTTGTTAAGAAGAAGATGGTTGTTCAATTCTTGTTTGATTTTGACAGAAAATAGATGTTACAATTTGTTGCAGTTCCTAAGATGCTGCCATTTTTAACATGCCGTTGATGGAGATAGATGAAGTGCCACCAAGAAATTAGTTCCATGAGGATGTTGTGCATAAATCGACAAATTGTTCCCCAGCACGAAGATTCCAAATTTAGTGTGATTATTTTTCCAAGCTAGAAACCTCCCTCTATAGGAGATCCCACTGAGCCATGTTTGATTAAACCGAAGAGCAAGAAACTAATCAACTTAATCAACATTAAAATCCCATTAGAATCCCATAAAACCACATTTTTTTTTAGGTTTAATCACTATTTCCCACCCAAAATTTCATTGAGTCGCGTTGAACGTTGTGCCATGCCATTTGCTTGACATTTATGGTTGCTGCTGGTATGCCCATTGAACATTGAACGAACACTTGGAAATTGAAGTAAGTTGGGATGGCCATTGCCCAGCTGTCCTGTATTCGGGCAGAGTGGCAATTCTGCTCCTACGGTGGATGGTTGCGAAATCCTGCACCAGTTGAAAACGCTGGTTTATCCCATTATTTTGTTTGGGTTTCAACCATCCAAGGTGGTGCAGGATTTCTCAACCATCCACAATAGTGTTTCATCTACCCTCTGGTTATTTAACATAGCCATGGAAAATGGCCCATAAAAATAGATGGTTCACCTATTGAAAATGGTGGATCGTTCCATGGCGAACTGTTCAATAACCAGAGAGTACCTCATCTTCCCTCTTGTTTCGGTGGGACTTTGTCTTTGTGAATGGCACACAAAATGTTCAGCCGCGGCTGCTCAGTTAGTGCTGGCAGCTTCCTAAGAATATCAGCATAGCTCAAGATGGGGTCTCAGAAATATTTATATAATATATAATTATAAAGGTATATATGCATATATATATATATTATGTACATACACATGTATTATATTATATATCCCTTTCATATGTGCCATGGTCAAGTGACATTTTTTCTCCCACAAAACGCGATGAAACGCGTCCAGGTGGGAGCCACAGCTCGGTTCTCCCATCCTTCCGAGGTCGCTGGTTGGTTTCATTGGAGTGGTTTACCCATAGGAAAACCATGGGAAAACCATGGGAACATGGTGATTTAACCAACAAAAATGGGCTTTCAATGGGATGAAAATAGCTGATTTATGATAGTTTATGATAGGTACCCTCTGGCTTTTAGCCATCAACAAATGGGGAGTTTATGGGGATACAATGGGACTTTACCCCCTGGTAAACTAAGATAACTGGAAAATCACAATCTTTAAGTTCGGTAAATCAACTTTTTCTATGGGCCATTTGCAATAGCAAACTGTTAAATTACCGGAGGGTAAGGGAAACAAACTTAACCGGAAACCCATGGGTTTTTACCATGAAGATCATGGGGGAAACCATGGGTTTTACCATGATGATCATGGGTGTTTCCGGTGAAAATTGTTCCCAACTAAACCAGTCCAATGATGGTGGATATTCCCATGTTTGTCTGAGTTGAAGAAAATTTGATTCATGTTAAACTTTAAATATTGTTTTATATGTGCCTGATCTTTTTGCCAGGCTCATTCAGCTATGTAGTTGCATTGATGTTCCGATGTTGGTTTCTCATTCTGCTTGTCAATCCATGATGAGCCAGTGGAATCCATGGGCCATGTTGGTTTCATCATGGTTCCATGTACTGCAAAAAAAAATCCGAGGGTCAATTGAAATCCTCATCAATCCCAATCATTGCTGGTTAATTCCGCACTATATACTGGTTGGTGTTTTGGAACATTTTTTATTTTTCCATATATTGGGAAATTCATCATCCCAACTGACGAACTCATATTTTTCAGATGGGTAGGTCAACCACCAACCAGTAATTATTGTGTGTTCAATGATGCAAGTCATCACTATCACTCTAACTTTCATCCAGCGGATGGCTGTGTTTGGGGCAATGTCAAGTGTGATGGCCACCGAAACTTCGCTGCAGTTTATTCATAGTTTGTAGATGTTTGTACAGGTGTTGTTAAATGTCCTGCTTTGGGATTTTGAACATCACTTTCAAGTATTTGTTGGTGATTATATCCCCAATTGGGTGATGTTCAATTAGGACATTTACCAACCCCTGTTGTAGTTTTGTAGTGTTGTAATTCTTCCAACTAGTTGATTATAAATCCAAAGTAACACCACTAAAACCACTGTGTCATTAGTAAAAAATCAAAGCTCCAATAGAACACCTATGGCCTCTATGACTATGAATCCCTAAAGTAAAACCATGGGAGGCTTAAAAAACACCAGTAATTTCCCAACAGCTGGGCATCCAGATCATCCCTTAGTTCTTGTTGAGCAAATCACCACTCGAAACCATTCAAAAAGGTGTAAAAGGCGTATTACCCTCTGGTAAACTAACATAGCTATAGAAAATCACCATTTTTCATGGGTAAATCCACTATAAATGGCCATGTTCAATAGCTTTTTGTATGTTTACCATGAAAACAGCTATGAAAACTCCATTCTTTGCCGCAAATCCCCGGTGTTTCTCGCCCCGACTCGGCGCCTCGGCCAGGCCTGTGCTCTCCACCGTCTCCACCCGGCCCTTGCGGCGGCCCAGCAGTGCCGCGGCCTTGGACAAAGGACGCCTGGACGAGCTGCTGGCGCAAGCGGAGGCCGTGAAGGACGAGGCGGGAGAGAGATATATCACAGGGATGTATAAGAATTATACGGTGATCATATATATACATATATAATGATAATAATAATAATAGTAATAATAGTAATTGAAAATCACCATAGCTATTGAAAATCACCATTTATAGCGATTTTTCCCATAACAAATGCTGATTTTCCATAGTTATGTTAGTTTACCAGAGGGTATACGATGATAATATATATATATATATAAAAATGATACTAGTAATAATAGTAATAATAGTAGTCATAATAACAGTGATGTGTGTATTTTAATATAGCAATAATTAATTTAACAATAATTTAATAATATAACAATTAAATAACAATAATAACGAAAATAATAATGATAATGATAAATAATAATAATAATGATGCTCATAGTGATAATGATAATGAATAATAATAATGGTAATAACAATGATGATAATAATGATGATAATACTAATAATGAAAATGATAATAATAAATGATAATAATAATAATGAATGTAATATAAATAATAATAATCATGAGAATAATGATAATAACAATAATAATGATAATGATAATAATAATGATAGTGACGATAATAATAATACTGTAACAATGATAATAACAATGATAATAACAATGATAATAAACATGATGATAATAATGATGATAGCAATGATGATAATAACAATGATCATAATTATGGTAATCATAATAATGATGATCATAATAATGATAATGATAACAATAATAATAACTAATAATTAATAATATTCAGAATACTAATAATGATAACAATAATGAATTTAACAATAATTTAATAATATAACAATAATATAATGATATATAGTGACAATAACAATCCAATATTAGAATATAATAATAATTATAATATGTAGGGATCAAGGATAAGGATACATTACATCCCAATTTTGGGGATGTATGCATAATATTATATACAAGGCGGCAAATATATATATATATATATTTACATATATATATATATATGGGATGTGTTTGATACATTATCACAATATAGAGTATAATCCAGTGTATTATATGTCATTATATTTATGTGATAATCATAACAATAATGAACAACAATAATAATCGTCATCATCACAATAATGATAATTGTCATCGTCATCATCATCATCATCATCGTCATCGTCATCGTCACCATCATTATCATCATCATCATTATCATCATCATTTAATATGTGGAAGCTTTGCATGAGTTTTCAATGACAGCCTTTGAATTCATTGGCCCCCTTGCTGATTCTTATGGGCACTTATGCGGCTTGCAGGAATTGCTGACGACAACTGAGGATTGAGACTGAGAATGGATACTGGTGCCAAACGTAGGGAATGGGGAAATGGGATGCGGGTTTTCATAGGTATGGATTGGATCACTCCCCCATTCCCTGCTGACTAAGCACCGGTAAGAAAATGGAGGATGCACCAATCAACATAGATATGGGATATCATGGTATAGTATCGAGTGGTTTATAATCCCATTACTGTAAGTCCACATCCCAATGAAGTCCCCGAACACCAACATAGCCAGGCGAAGATGCTGAAGCGTCACAGGCCGCCTGTGTGGCCATACCCATTTGTTGGGGGTGTGCTAAAATGGTGGACCCCCCAAAGTGGATGGTTTATTTCGTTGAAAATCCGAAAATAGAATGGATGATTTAGATTGATTAAGGGGTACTCCGGGTACCCCCCATCTTGGGAAACATACAGGCTCCATGTACGGAATATTGATCCACATTTACCCCACACATCACCTGAATGTAATTAGGTAATTAATGGCAATTATACCATACATGGAGCAGGTGGGATATGTAATATGGTCGAAACATGGGTTGTTTGATGGTCATGAAACCATTAAGAGGGACTCTAATATAACAAGTGGAAGAAATCCCTACAAGCAGATGGATTTACTTTCCACATATCCCATGAAAAGTTGCCGGCTTTATGCAGGAACAAACACTGGGTTTCTGTTTGCTTGCATCCTTTATATCACACCCGCTGCTGGGCGAATTTTGGGTTCACTGCATGCCCCCAGCATGCCCCTATCGAATCCTACCGGATCTTTCTGCTATGGATGTGTTGTCACCAGCTGGGGTCCAATTCCATACCTGGCATACCTGTTGGCAACAGCTTTAGTTTTTGTTTTTCCTGCAGTTTATAGTTATGAATCAAAAGTGGGTGGAAGGGTGTCGTTCCAAGAACTGTTTGCTCTAAGATTCGCCATGGCTCTTGTGATGGCTTTGAGATTGAAACACAACGGGTTCAACCCGGTTCACCACGCTTGCGACAGTATGTTCAAGCTGGATCGCAGCATGTGGCGCCCATTAGGCTGTTGTTGCTTCAGGTGGTGGAGGACGCCAATGTCCCATGGAAAACATGGTCGGTGTATCCAGTGCGGCTATTTACTCCAGCGAAATCAGCTGGATACAACAAAACTTGGGAAGGTCTGCCACCGATCTAATTGATGAAACGGAGGGTTTATAAATGTTTATAATATATATATATATATAAATCATATTATATGTATGTGTACATTATATACGTACGCATATGTGTATATATATATATACACCTCATACCTCATACATCATACACACATGTCAGGTTTCTCTTAAGTTGGGATTCCCATGGAATCTCATGGAGGTTTCTTTTTTAGTCTCAAGCAATGCACTTCAGCAGTCCTTCTCAAGTTAGCGAAGTTGAGGAAGTTGAGAAGTGGAAACAGAATCTTAGGCAATACCCTCTGGTAAACTAACATAACTATGGAAAATCACCATTTTCAATGGATAAATCCACTATTTCTATGGCCATTTTCAATAGCGTTAAATTACCAGAGGGTACCCCAAAGAATAGACAAAGCACCCGATTCTGTTGCAGAGATATTTAGTCGTCACTTTTTTTTACGGGCCCAGTCCTCGAAACACCCCGTAAGTATTTGTAAGTCATCAAACAATCATGGGTGGAAACCAAAACAAGGCCACACAACTCAATGGCCGTTTGAAATGTGAGCTGTGTCCAACTTTTGTTCATGGCAGGGACCTTGCAATGTTAATTGATGCGGCCTTGTCTACACAGCACTCATTAATAGTGTGGGTTCATCTTTGATATCAACCGGCTTGCAATTGATGTATCGATCAATATTATTAAAATGATTAGATTTTGAAGCGACTCACCATTTTGCAAGGATTATTCATCTTCTTCAATGAGGAAGTCCAAAAATTGAGGATCTTTTGGGTGTAATTCACATAGTTAATGACAGAGAGGCCCATGACAATCCAGGTTGCTCCTTGTCGCTGCAGCAGGCGTTCTTCAGAAGTGGAACCAGACTTGAAACAACTTGTGGAATCTTGGAGACAAACAGAGAAACGCCGCAGGTTTTTTTTGGGGGATATGAATATGGGATATCTAATAATACTAAATAATATGTTCACATATGTAATGATTGCAATGGGATTTCTGGATTTCCATCTTATGAATATATCATATGATTTAATATGCACTCATGGGATATGAATGGAGATGTTGATGTAATGGGATATGTATGTAACGAACTAGAATCAGAACCTGGATGATGTACACAGTTCTGATGAGAATGATCAATTCATTTTTATCGGGATTCCATGAGCTTCCCACGGACTGGGATGACCACAAACCATTTGCTGTACATTGCAGTACCATGTTTTGACCCTGGCACAATATGGTTTTGTATGGTTTTGTCCTTAAACTGGGTTTTACATAGTTTTATCAAAGGCGAAATTTCATCAGAAAAAGTTAGGGACTTCAGCAGTTGCAGCAAGAGTAAGGATAAAATGGCTTTGTCAAACATGTCCATAGACATGGCGGTCTACGATCAACCAAGTTGCGTCGGAGATGGTTTTGTTCTGCGCAGAGAGTTGTGATGACCAACCCGACGAGACGTCGTTGTTTAAGTGTTCTTTTACGGGTTTGAAACCACCAAGCAGTGACAGTGGCGTAATGAGTGTTGTGTTTGTCCCACACTCATGTGGTTTTCGTCCATGTGTTTGATCAAATCTCATGGAATTCGATTGGTTAAACAACGTGTCGTTCGTTGTGTGTCGACACCGGTTCAACTCACTGAGGATTGGAAGAGTGATATATCGGTGTCACGTTAAAACATCCCTGTGGAACTGAACTCACTGCCAAGAAAAGGCCGGCCCTTTCAGATAGCCTCTGGTAAACTAACAGTTTGCGAACTGGAAAATCACCATCTTCAGGTTCGGTAAATCAACGAACTTTCTATGGGCCATGGCTTCAAGTTCGCAAACTGTTAGTCATTACCAGAGGGTAGCCTCTTGGAAAACAGTTACCATCTTCATGAGATTCAAATCATGGCAACATGAGCAAATCTCAAGGGAGGAATTCCAATAAAAACCATCTGGTCATCAAACGTGGATTCATGGACAATTCCCTTTAAATTGAGGTTTGAATGGAAAAGCCATCAATATATGGGGGATTTCCTATTGCCAAATTTTGATTACCAGATGGTATTTCAGTAGAAATTGCTGTTCCATCATCTCGTATAGGGCCCTGTTCCCCTGTGAATTCCTCAGGAGATGTTTCCAAAGTTCACAGACACCAGGCGCACCAGGGTAAACGTTGGTTGGGCTATTTAGAGTGACTCTGAAAACGTGGTATACTCTTTTGTAAGAACTGGAGGGTCCATTGAAGTGTAGCCCACAAGAAAAAGAAACGTCAGATTACATGAAAAAAATAAAAACAAATAAATCGGTAGACCTTCTGGTAAACATACAAAAAAAACTATGGAACATCACCATTTATAATAGGTAAATCAACTATTTCTATGGGCCATTTTCAATAGCTTCAGAGTTGTGATCAACCAGAGGATTTGAAAACAAGGGGGTAGTGTTTTGGAGAAATCTGTTGAGTGGTTGACTTTGTTGGCCTACTGAAAATACACAGAAATTTATAAGCGCCACGGTTAGAATGAATTTGGTGCTTTGTTTTTTTTGTTCGATTGATTTCGATTGTAATCTTCAACGAAATGACCAAAAACAAAGTTGACAATTGACACTTTACACCCATTCACGAATCGACTTCGCTTATGTTCGAAATTGGAAAACAGGAATTGCAGGGCGAGGTTCGGAACCTCAACACCGCCTCGTTGGTTCCATTGGAGCCACATGGTGTCATAAATACGGGTATATACGGTATATACTACCCAGTTTTTTTCCCAGACATTATGAGATACGTAGGAGTATGATGGTTTATGCAAATATGAGTTGAATTGTATTGAATTGTAAATTATATATATATATATATACATGTAGACTTACATGGACAGTCAATCATATTTATTGATAGTGGTTGATGGGGATTTTTTCTGTAGATTAAACCAACCATACTTGGTTCTACTCCAATAATACTACCCTCTGGTTATTTAACATAGCCATGGTATAGATGGCCCATTTATACATGGTTTACCTATTAAACATGGTGGATCTTTCCATGGCGAACTGTTAACTAACCAGAGGGTAACTATAACCCATAGGATCTATGTATGCTATATATGGTAGCATGGATCCCATGAATATACTCCAATCAAACAATATATTTCTACTTGGAAAATCCGAAGCTCCGAAGCATCTCCGAGTTCGGACGGAACGGAGCCAGGCTGAAACCCCTCAGCGAGATCTTTGAACGGACCAATTCCATTCGAGCTGCACGGGAGCCGATAGAGATGGGTTCGTGTCAGGTTTTTTGTTCAAGATGTCCTGATATGGAGATGTCTATAAATGGGGTACCCCAATAGCTGGATGGTTTATCATGGAAATTCCCATCAAAATGGATACCCTCATTTCAGGAAATGCCAATATGTCCTACTTTTGTGGAGGTTATTCACCAAGAAACATAGGGGTCAAGAGATGGATGTCAAGAGTTGTTGTTCTGACCCATAGGATCCATGTATGCTATATATGGTAACATTTACCATCAATATACCCCCAATGCTAGCATTATACCATACATGGATCCTATGGGTGATGTTGCAGAGTTTTTTCTTGGACGAGACTCGAGAACTGGATTTTTTTTTTTGACCAACTGGGCCCACAGACTCGCCCACCGGCGACTTAGCCAGACTTAGCCACCGGCACAACGGTCGGAAAGTATACTTCAAAGCCCATGATTTATCAAAATGTTTCCTATAGAGTTGGCCGTATGAGGCATATACTGCAATTTGTTTATGCACTTTGGTTATATATCCGGTAAATCCCATACTGATCCATACTATGAATATATATATATATACATTTATATATATGTATGTAGTTGTTATATCCCCACTTTTGGTGCTTAAACAATCTTCAATATGTTTTCTTGATGCCATCTAAGGGTGCCATGACAGAACCTTCAGTGCCAGCGCGGCACATGACATCCCCAAAGTCTGTTGGTGTCAGGCGGAATTATCTGCTCGTTGATTAACAATATCATAATATCATATAAGATCACTTTCTTTGTGTGCTTGCCAGTGTGTATGCTGGTTGGCCTTCTGCCTCTTACTCCTGGCTTTGCTACCATAGCAACTGTCAGTTTTCTTTTCCCCCTCTGCACGTTCATTGCAGTGCCTCGGGGCTCCCATTTTGGAAGTACCAATTGGGTA
>Ga0126342_10005917_pt1 | contig 21530 bp, 11 predicted proteins | sample Cyp1metagenome_FD_92528 | JGI IMG/M metagenome (GOLD analysis project Ga0126342, IMG submission 92528) | Coral microbial communities from Lord Howe Island, Old Settlement Bay, Australia - Cyphastrea 1 metagenome | ecosystem: Host-associated > Invertebrates > Cnidaria > Coral ... | reverse complement strand
TCGTAAATCGTATTGGAGTGGCTGCATGAAGGCTGCGACAGTGATTTGTCAGCAGATTTTCTCCATTTTGGCGCCAGTGATTTTCTTTTTAAAAATCCTTTTAAAAAGTGCTTCAAAATCGTCCTTTTTTCTCTTTGGCACCGAGATATTTTGCAATTCAATATCTCGATATTGCATTGTAATGGCTACGTCAAGGTTGCCTGGTGCCGCGGCTGCATGCGTAATACCATTGTCTTTTGCAGCTGGACATTGCAAATCGTATTGGAGTGGCTGCATCAAGGTTGCGATGGTGATTTGTCAGTAGATTTTCTTGATTTTGGCGCTGGTGATTTTCCTTTTCGAAATTTCTTTTAAAAAGTGCTTCAAAATCGTCCTTTTTTCGCTTTGGCGCCGAGATCCGGTTTTGGAGTTACAAGAGAGCTTCTCTGTGTAAAAACTTCTTTCTCTAAAAGCTTGCTGTGTGAAAAGCCTTCTGTGTGTAAAAACTTGCCGTGTGTAAAGGCTTTCTTTGTGTCAAAGCTTCTCTGCTTGAAATGCTGTGTGTAAAAAGATGCTGTGTGGAAAAAGCTTGCTGTGTGTAAAAGCTTGGCGTCTATTGGGAAGTACTTTGTGCAAGCTTTGTAGTACAAAGTGCAAGCTTTTTAGTGCAAAGTAGTGCTGGGAAGTACTATGTGCAAGCCTTGTGGTACAAAGTGGTACTGGGGAGTACTTTGTGCAAGCTTTGTAGTACAAAGTAGTACTGGGAAGTGCTTTGCGCAAGCTTTGTAGTACAAAGTAGTACTAGGAATTATTTTGTGCAAGCTTTGTAGTCCGAAGTAGTACTGGGAAGTACTTTGTGCAAGCTGTGCAGTATGAAGTAGTACTGGGAAGTACTTGGTGCAAGCTTTGTAGAACACAGTGGTATACTGGGACCTACTTTGTGCAAATTTTGTAATACACAGAAATACTGGGAAGTGCTGCGTGCAAACTTTGTAGTACAAAGTAGTACTGGGAAGTACTTTGTGCAAGCTTTGTAGTACAAAGCGGCACTGGGAAATGCCTTTCGCAAACCAGTACGTAAAAATTTCTGTGTGTAAGAGCTTCTGTGTGTAAAAGCTTCTCTGTGTAAAAACTTCCGTGTGTAAACAAGTCTGTCTCTAAAGGCTTGTCTGTGTAAAAGCTTGCTGCGTGTAGAAGATTCTCTGTGTAAAAGCTGCTGTGTGCAAAAGCTTTTCTGTGTAAAAAAATGCTGTGTGTAAAAACTTTGTGTAAAAGTGTGCTGTGTGTAAAAGCCTGCTGTGTGTAAAAGCTCTTTGTGTAAAAGCTTTCTGTGTGTACCAGCTGGCTGTGTGTAAAAAAAATGCTGTGTGTGCGTAAAAGCGTGCTGTGTGTAAACGCTTCTCATGTGCAGAAGCTTTCTGTGTGTAAAGGCTTTTCCGTGTAAACGCATCTGTGTCTCAAACTTCTGTGTGCAAAAGCTTCTCTGCCCATTGACTTTTGTGTGCAAGAGACTTCTCTCTGGCAGTAAGACCAACTTTGTGACATGCAGAAGAGCTAAGATGAGTTGAGGGGAGCTTCGATGAGATGAGAAAGGTTGAGCAGTGCTCAGGTTGAGCAGTTGAGAAGAACTTAGATGACAAGTGAGAAGAGATGAGATGAGATGAGATGAGATGAGAGGAGAAGAGCTGAGATGAGGTGAGAAGAGATCAGATGAGACGAGATGAGATGAAGTGTGGAGTGTGAAGTGCAAGTGCGAACTGTGAAGTGTGAAGTGTGAAGAGTGCAGTGTGAAGTGTGGAGTTTCAAGTCCTTTGGAGCAGTGCATGACCGTCGCACAAGCAGGCACGCACGCACGGCCTGGCCGGCGCACGGCGCATGCAAGTTCTATGGATGAGAAAAGTCTTATAGTATAACCCTAAGGCAACTTCCGCCCCTGGTGCGGGTACTGCTGGTATGTGTTAAAAAAACGTTGAAGACTCGTGACTCGATCCGTGGGCCGGTTCCTGTGAGGCCTACCGCCATAGCCTTTCTGGTGCATTGCTGTGGATGAGTTTTAGCTTCATTTGCTGTACCATGTCCTTCTGCATTCCAAGATGTGCCGCTTGGAAGAATTTTTGTGTTTTTCCCTTTCCAGTTTTTTCTTAGTTTTTTCCTGCATTCGCGGGTTGCTAGGTTTCTTTTCCAGATGAAATGAAACTATGCTCTGAGGTTAATACCTTGAAGCGGGCTGTGGCAGGGGCTTTGTGATTCAGACACTAGGCCACTTTCACTGGTGTCAACATCCAGGGGAAGAATGCATCAGAGTCAAATTTGGAATTTTGCGTTCATGATAGTGTTGGCCAGGCGGCCATGCTTCGCTGGGTCCGCTTTCCATGCGTTGAATCACGTTTCCCACGATGATCCCGCTGATTCGCTCAAAGTAGAAACACTGCACAGCCATTGGACCCGGAGGAACTGATTCCGAAGGGACTTCAGCGATTTCAGGTGATTTCAGGGTGATCATGAAGTTGCAGTTTTTTGGCGATGCCACGATAAAAAACTGCACTAAGTGTTCAAAACAGCTTCCTCTGAAGTGTTTTTCTGGAGAGAAACAGTGTCTACAGGCCAATGGCAACTGGATGACAAACGACTCAGATTTCCAACATCTCCAACAAAATGTAATAAGTTTATATAAATTTGAAGTCATTTGTCCTTGATCGAAGTCAGAGCTAAGCTCTGACGCTCAAAGCTTCTCGCCAAAGTTGCTTGAGGCCACCTCACAAGAGAAATGACGCCCACCTGGAATGGATTCGGGAATCAACACAAACATACCGTAACCGTTTTTTTAATCATGTAAATGATAGTATTTTTGTAACCCAACAACTCAAGGAAAAAAAACCGATGTAGAATTCAGACTTAATCCTGGTTTTAATTCTCCATATGTGCAGTTTGTTGAAATCAAGTTGCAATGAGTATAGGATCGAATTATGCATTATTATGCATGGTATGTGTATATCTATCTATATATATACATATATATATGTATCGCTTCTGTGTGTCTCTGCCAAAAAATATGAATATATGTGTATATATATATACATATATGTATATGTATATGTATATGTATATGTATATGTATATATATGTATACATGTATATGTATATGTATATGTATACATGTACATGTACATGTACATGTACATGTATATGTATATGTATATGTATATGTATATATGTATATGTATATGTATATGTATATGTATATGTATATGTATATATATTATAATCTATACATATATGACACGTCTCTGCATCACATGTATCATGTGACTGGTTGTCTTCGCATGGCAGGCTTGGTGCTGCCACTGCCTCAAGGACTCGCCACAAACTCCTTTTCCGAAAACGGAGCTGAGCGACAGCAGAACACCGAAACATGAACATCGACCCTGTGAAACATCGACCCGGACATTGCAAAAATGCATTTCGTTTTTCATCTTTTCGAACAAAAGGTGGACGTTTACATCGTGGATGCGATCAGCCGGAGCCTTTCGACTGTGAAGATGGCTGCTTGGCGGATCTGATTTGGACAGTTGCAAAAAGAGAGCTGTCGACCGCAACGAATCTAAGGTTTCAACCAGTGGCATTCGCAATGGTCTCTGGAAAAACAAGAATGGTGCTGTGTCCATGCAAGCCGGGCATGCCAAGATGAGGCCACAATGAACAAATTGAATTGATGCAACACACGCCAAAAAAATTAGACATGAACGAGAAAGTGGAACTCGTCTTGGCTTGAGTTGCTGCCAGGAACAGGATGTGCCTGTCATATCTCATGTTGTACAAGTTCCTGTGAAAGTTCCCGTGCCTGCTCCGGTGCCTGTCTATGTGGAGCACCACATCCATCACATGCACCATGTGCACCATGTGCACCCTGTGCATGTGGTACATGGTTCCTTAGCGGAATACAGCATTTTCGACAGATGAGAAGTTCTTACCATATCTCGACTTGCTCAAGTTCAGGAATGTTGGCAAGAGGTTAGAATCTAAACCGAATCCAGTGAACTCTATGATTCTATGGTCATTGCGTTCAAGGTTGAACGGGTTGAACGTTTTCAAAAGTGTTCAATCTCGCCTGCCACCAAGAAGAATGGAGCACAGAGCCAGCGCATGAGATGTCCGGGTCTCAGAGTTTTGTGATGAAGGCGACGCTGTATGCGGCGATGCAACGTTTGCAACATTTTATGCCCAAACATGCCACAGTGCAACGGGTGCATTGTTTTGGGCAACGACCTGTGATTTGTTGCCAGGACAGAGTACAATTGCTGGTCTTCGACATGGTCGGCCTGGTCTCATGCCCACAGGCGCGGCCGTGAAACGAAGATGTAGCGGGAGGAATAGGAATGGTAGGAATGGTAGGAATGGTAGGAATGATGATAGAGCTACTTGCCGACGAGGATTCAAACTATGAGCTGTGTTGACCGCAGAGATATATGCATAGACTATATAGAGTCTGATTTTTCATTTGGCCTGACTCTATTTGAGTTTGCTGAAACATGCTGAAACTAAGCGACTTGCCAATGCCGCGCGGCAATTTCTAGCGAGTTTGTTGCCAAGGCATTTCTGCTGTGATCATCATCACATCGCCTGTGGAGATTTACCGCACGTAACGCACGTCGTTCCTGGGATTTTCAGTCGATTTGGATCACTTTTGGATCACGCGATGTTTTTGGACTCGTCGTAGACTTCTCCGGTGCGATCGGCAACGATTTGGACATTTGGATCACGTGATTCTGGTGACGAACTGCGATCGGACCTTTTGGACCTGTTCTATCTGTTCTACTTATTCCTTGGGCCAACTTGGGCCGCTCAAAGGTTTATGGAACTCATGCAAGCCAAGACTATCAAGACTATGGCAGCTATGATTGCTCCGCTGGAATCCAAAACTGGAGGATGCTTGGCCAAAAGCTGTGACTGAGACCACAGTGTGCACGGACTTGAACACTAGCAGTTTTGTCTGTTCTGTGATTTCTGTATGTTTCGGTTCGTAGCATCTGTTGATGGCAACCAAGGGCGGGTTGGTCGGACTCAAAGAAGCAGTTCTGCTGCAATCATTACACTCTCGGTTGTGAGGCGAGTGGAGCATCCCATCAAAACCGAATCAAAAGTGAATCAGTTGGGATAGTTGTGCCACTTTCACGGCCAGAATTTCCATGTATTTCCATGTAATTATTTCCATGTATTTCCATGTATTTCAATGCATTTCATGCATAAAAGTAGCTTGACTCCGGATTTGTGCCAGGTTGATGACAGCGTGACTGACGGCGATGGCACTGTGGGAAGTGTCATCGACAGCGATGCCATGGATGGCGAAGTGGTCAGTGGTGACGGTTTGCAGGTGTGGACCAGCGACATAGTTGAGATATGTTGAGATCAATGGAGTCAGTGTGAAAAAAAATCTTCAGCATGTGTTATGCATGCGATGTCTATGTGCTGTGTCTCTTTGGAGAAGCCCAGGATGGCGGAGTGGTCGTAGACGCGGATCATGATCTGCTTGGCATCGACACTGTTCCAAGCGACCTTGAAAGTGGTACCATTGACGATGCAGGAGAGGGGTGGATGGGTCAGTATGGCCTATTGTAACTATTATATAACAACAACATACAATAACATATATTTTAACATTAAGAATTGTTCTATCATGTTTTTGACTGCTCACCTGCTCGTCATGTTGTGCTTTTTGCTTGCGCCCAAGGCGTGGTTGATGGCGAGGGTACAGAACTGGCCAGTGGTGGGGACCTGACAGCCGACATCAGTGGTGATGTGCTTGACCATGTTGAATAGGAAGCGAACAACCTGAACCTGGTAGTCCAAAGCTCTTGCAGCACTGCAAGACTCATGTTCTGCAATTTTCCTTCCTTTCCCTATTGCAGCCTTGCATGTCCTGTGGGCTGAATCATGTTTTGTTTCGGTTCCCTTGATGGAGGTACATTTGATCATGACTCTTACCCTCAAAAACACATGTTCAGCGAAATGCGCGAGCCGCGAGCCTCCCAAAATGGGAGGACACTCGTGTCGACCAAGTCGACGCTATGTCAACCATGTCCGGTGGATCCAGTCTGATGCTTGTGGATTGATGGAACACGTCTTTGTTTCACAACATGTTAAGCAATGAGCCAAGCACCATCAAGTATCCATATGATACATAAGTATCCAGTATCCATGATTTGGGGCATAAAATTGGCCTTTGTTTTTTTTTGTGTCCTGCTCCAGAGGCACTCCGTGGGACTGCAAAGATCAGTCGATAGCGGAAAAAACTGCGGTCAGTCCCCGAATCACTTCACTGCTTGCGCTACTGCAACCCTATGAAGCGGTAGCCAAACTTAGCTGACTTAGTCAGACTTAGTCTTAACCACTTAACCACGATCTCCCGTTGTGTCGTTCCACTTTCACATCACTAAGGCGCATGAGCCGCATGACACTGTGCCACTGTGCGACTCAAAAAGATTCTGGTTTTTATGGGCTGAGCCGAGTGTTTGATCAGTTTGGCAATCAAGACACCAGTTTGGCAAAGTGGCAAGGAGTCAAATCTTTTTTTGTCAAATAGATGTGGAAAGATGTGGAATGACAGGATTGAGCGAAGCACGCCTTTTTTAAACAGAAGCCGCTAGCGGCCTAGCGGCCGGGGAGAAAGTTCTCAACGGCGTTAGGACGTGGAGAATGTCAAGGACTCCATGGACTGCCTACGGAGGCCGAGCTCTGAGCTCTTCAAAAACGTTCCAACTGTTCAGCCAACTTAGATTCCTCGGTCATAACTGTCACTTAACTGCTGGTTGGTGGTTTTGGTGGTTTGGAACATGGCTTTTATTTTCCGTTTCAATCCATTTCACATATGGGATGTGTCATCCTTCAAGGTTCTGGCCCAAACTAGCCACCCGGTTCGTGACTGTTCGGCTTGTTTGGCGCCATTGCCTGAGTGGGACCTTGGAGGCCCCACGGGTTTCGAGGTTGTGCTCGAAACCTTTCGCTCCCCGTCTCTGCAGTTCAATTTGCTGCCGGGGTTGCTTTGCTGGTCAGGGTTCAGCTTTGGCTTTTTTGGACTTGAACGGTTGGTATTGATTTTCTACCGCTGTCTCTCCATCCTGGCCTTCACCTACTGGCTCTGCACTGGCCTACAGTGACATTGGTTCAAATTTCAATTCTCATCACTGGCACTGCTCCGATCAACAGAGGTTTTGTACATTGCTCTGTCTGGTTCTGCACTGGCCTAACAGTGATTTTTGATTTTTGTGGAAATTTGCAATTCGTGGGTTCAATTTTCTGGCTCTGCACTGGCCGACAGTGATTCTTACAACTTTGGGATTTGCAATTTTTCATTTACTGGCTCTGCACTGGCCGACAGTGGATACAATCCTTTTGCTGGCTCTGCGGTGGCCTTACACCGATTTACAGGCTGGGACAGTGTTGTGTTTCATCTCGCTTTGCCTTGCAGGTGGATGTGCTCAATTCTCCTTGTCCTTGTGTGTACATTGATTATTTCGATTTCGATTTCTGATTTTGTGCAATTCCAGACCGACCACCTTGAGTTGATTTTTGTGCCCTTGCAAAACGGCCATTTCAACGAGAAGGCGAGCGCTCAGGCGCGGCCGTGCAGCGGCCAGGCGTCAGTGGTTTTTGCACCGGAAAGGGATTCAAGTCCTGTCTCCACAGAAAATCAAAAACATCAAGCAGAAGCTACAGAAGCACCATTCTCAAGATCCGACGTTCATTGCCCTCTTATCGCAAGAAATGGCGAATTTGGCAGTGGAACCATGGAAATGTTTGACGTGCAGGAGGATATGCTCGGGCAAACACGAATGCTGTGCACAATGTGGTCAATCCTGGAGGTCATGTTCAGACCCAGATTTTGTGCCACCGGTTCACAGACCATCTCAACGACAAGTGCAGTGGAAGCAGAATCAGTGGAATGCAGAAGAAGATTGGAACGCCTCTCAATGGATACAATCTCCACGAAGGCGCCAGTCCCCAAGGAGAAGGTCCAACAGACCGGCTGCAAAACAACAGGCCGGCAAGGGAAAAAGCAAGGGCAAGGCCAAAGAGGAGCAGCCAAGTTATGGGCCTCAGCTCTCACCTGCTTTGCCGTCGCTGGATCCACCTTGGATGTCTGGAACAGTTCCACCTCCATCAACTCCATCCTCCACCTTGATTCAGAACAACGCTGGCAACGTCGACAGCAAAGAAGAGAAGGAGAAAGACCGACATATGAGATCGTTGGTCGCTGCTTTGAGGCGGCACAAGGACGAGTTGCCGGAGGATGTGCAAGCCCTGGTCAAAGAGGCCACTGTCCGCAGTGGGCAGGAGGAAACGAAAATCCTTCATTCTGCGGTGTCGCAGCATGGAAGAGCGAAGAAAGAGCTCCAGGAAGCTCAGGCCGCACGTCTACAGATGCATGCGGCATGGAAGAACTTCCTAGCGCAATCAGTGGATCAATGGTCCAAATATACAGAGCAGTTCATGCAGCAAGAACGCCAGTTGATGGACCGCCGCAAGGTTGCGCAGGAAAACTTGGGAGCAGCCAAGGACAACCTTGGTGCGTGCAAGGCCTCCGCCGGACTGGACTCCAAGGACGACTCTGCTGCCATGAGCGACACAGAGGACACAGAGCCCAGGGATGCAGAGACTTCTGCAGGTCAGAAGATTGCGGCAAGTTTTCAGGACCTTGCATCAAGTCTCCAAGCCTTGCACAAACAAGCAGAACAAGCCGTGCAGCTGGAGGTCGAGCAGGACCAACAGCGAAAACGCCCGAGGATGTCTGTGCCGGAGGCAGGTGCAGGCCACGCAGACGATGGAAAAGCTCCTTCTTTTGGGGGGCCCGAGTGAATACCTTTGCCACGTGTATTGCTCATGGGCTGCCCACCAACAGCGTATCAGGGGCAACATTGTATCGTCCAGCCTCAGGGGCGACAGTTTTGGATGCATCTCCTCACGGGACCGATCAGAGCGTTTTTAACCCAGCTCTGAAGTGGAACCACTCCGTTTTGTTTGAAAACGATTTTGTCGATGAGTGGTCTGCTGCCGACAGGGCATTTCATTTGGCACAGGAGTTTGCTTTGTATCCGTCAGCTATCAAGTCCGTAGGAGACTGCAGTGCCACTGCGAGTCATGCCGTTTCTGCCTGTTGCTCACAATCTGTACAGTACCCGGTAGATCAAGGTCTGTATAAAGATGCTGAAGCCAACATGTTAGATGTCGATTTTGACCTATGTAGCTCTCAGAAGAAGAGCCACTCATTTTCTTTTGAGCAGCCCCCGAATCAAATGCGCCCTAGCACCGAAATTTGTCATCACTGCGAAGACAGTGATCCCGTCCCAGGTAGTAGGTGTGATCGAGTGGATCGTCAACACTCAGACCTGGCCAGGTGCAATGAACTAAGGGACCCAAGTTTTGATCACATTTTGGACCCTGCCGATAGCCATTTGATCATTTCCGCTGCTGTACAGAGAGGGAACCCGCATGTCCATCCAATTTTTCCTAGTGACCACCGTGTGCATGCCCCTGCAAGTCATGTTGTTGCGAAGCCTCACATGCTTCTTGGGAAACCGCTCAAGATCACGTCATGCAGATTTAAACCTCCTTTGCGTCAAACCCAGCCGAAGGACAAAGTTCATTTCTGCAGCGAAATTGATTTGTACATTGGATGTGATGAGCAGTGGAAATTCCACAAGATCCACATACATGAAGACTCTTTGCAAATGAATGACAAACCATGGTCGCTGACAATGGGTGATGAGGTAGGCCATGGTGGTAAGCATCACACCCGCAGCCACTCCGAAACATTCAGCAGTTTTGACCAACACAGTGCACAGAGTAATCCAAAGCACCTGTCCCACCCGGAGGTTGGGGGAAGTCATGTCCCTTCAAGAGGTTGGTCCAGGATTATTCATGAGTCATGCCATGAGAACTCAAAACATTTGCCTCACGTCTCAATTTCACCTTTACATTGCATCACCCAATGTAGGAGAGAACATGAAAACCCTCTTGGGTGGATGCCCCAAAACGGTGACACAGATGATGATGAGGACCAGGACGATCATGTGCCCCCTGATCTTGCGGCAGACCCACCCTTTTTGCGTCACCTCAGAGAGAGATTTATGCAACTGGGTTTTGAAGTTTTTGATGGCGATTTTGAGATTCCCATTCGAACGTGGTACTTGGACCACCTGACCGTGCGGCGATGGACCGCTCCCCGAATTTTGCAATTGGTGGGCCCGCCACACACCTGGGAGCAACAGTTCACCTCCATTTGGGTTGACCAGATTGACCCTAATGATTGGTTTGAAGTGTCCATTGTTACACCTGACCCACCCAGAACGAATAGACACAGTTTCGTTTTGGTGGATGCCATCTTGACTCAGTCCCTGCACATGGATCGATTCCCCGGTTTGGTGACAGTCATGCCTGAACAATTGGATAGTTTTGAGCTGTTTTCTGTCGCTTATTCCTTTGCAGATTTCATTAGTGGTTTCGATGTCATCCTGGCTGCAGACGCTGTCAGCATGTGTAGATACCACCCATGTACTATCACATTTGGCTGGGATGAAATACCCCATTCCCTACGTCCACAACATGCCATGAGACCAGGTGACGGGTTCCAGGTCACAGTACGCCCAGGGCCACTGAGCTTGACTGAACATGTCGCGACGAGTTCAGCCTCCGCCTCATCCAGTCGGACTCCCATGAACAGGCCAAGTGTAGATGCATCCGTGAATCTCACATTTAGTACGCCAGAACATCCGTTGACTGATGACACTACTCATCGAAGGTTCACAACTCCTTTGCATTTGTTCCAGCTGGACGCACATGAAGTCATTGTAGACTTAGTCAACGCTCAGCTTGCACAGCCGTCCCATGAGATTGCGGACGCTGCAGACGTCCCGTTTGACTGCGTTGAAGCTGTTCATATGCTCGTTGCTCGGCCCTTTGAGTTTCCTGAGATGTCGATCCCGGCCATCCTGCAAAGAGCAGGCGATGTGCCTCTTCATTCCACAGACCGGTTGATCGTAGTTGACACCATTTATCATCACCACCAGTCAAGTGTTCAAGGTCAAAGCCGACCCACCATTGTCCGATCAGTCCACAGGTTGCCTCATCAGGTGATTAGACCCCAGCTCCTGACCGCTGCTGCAGTATACCAGTACTGTCAGTTCTTACAGGACAATTGTGAGGTCTTCCTGGATGACAGACGATGGCCTGTCACGGAAACTGACCCCCGGCCGCTGCGCCACGGGTCGTATGCCAGGATTGAGATACCACCGCCTCAGGGCTATGACGTGGATACCTTCACTGCTGCCAATGCCGTACAAGAGGACGCTGATGGTGATGCAATCATGGATCTGCTCTTGGATGACTTAGATGAAGATGATGCCACATTTTTGACACAGGTTGCCACAAGGTGTGTCATTGCAAAGGCTCAGGCAGGAAGGATCAGAGAAATTATGGAGAATGTATCACCATGCCTGCCAATCGATTGTAGCCATGACAACCAGCAAGACTCACGTTTTTCCAATTGTTACCATGCCTCAATTCCCCATGAAGGCCATGGTAAAAACACACCCTATGACCAAAAGGTGTTAAGGCAGCCCACAGAGGCAAACGCCCCAAAAGAGCTTGCCCGATGTCATGGCAGTCCAGCCAAACCGACAGTTGGCCAATCGATATCAACTGTTGAGCCATGCAATGATGTTCATGTCCCTGTAAGCCATCAAGGTCAAGCCACTTTGCATCAATTCTTTCGTGTGACCATGCCCATGCTGAACAGGACACATGAGATCCCTGTCATTCAGGAAAAGAGCAGTGATGAGCAACAGCAGCCACCGCCCACGTTTGAGCATGCTTTACCAACGTTGGCACCCGGTGACGTTCACCCTCGTCCACGACCAATTTGGCAGATTGAGCTTGAGTCAAGGTTTGAGGAATTCGCTCGTGTGCACTTCCCTGAAACTGGCCCCTCGATGTTTGTGAGCGTCTGGTATGTGCATCATGGCAGGTTTCCTGTTTGCCATGCGCCTAGGCTAGTTGAACTGGATGACACTCGAGACTTATGGTATGCCGATCTTTGCAATGCTTGGTGGGATCGCATCGATCGAACAATACCCATAAAAGTACTCATTGTCAAGCCAAACCCGGATAATCAATTGCAGCCCAGGTCCCAAGTGCATATCATCATGGAGCAGCACTTTCAACCAGACCGAGTCGCATTGGTGTTCACTGCAGTGTTTTTGGCCAACTATCGCAATGGTATCTTTCAGAAAGCAGAATCAGTTGACGCCAGCATATGCACACAGTATATGATTGATCGCCACCAATTCAACCATTTCTGTGATTTCCGCCAATGCAACATGTACTCAGGTGTCATGCGTTTTCAGCACCATGTACGTGAGGATTTTTTTTCGGGCATCAGTGTCACGTTGGTAGTCGCTGCCACCACCCAAGCGGGATCGAGCACAGACCCAGTAGCTCCCTCCGTGAACCTTGATGCGGGTCCAGACCTGCAGGATGAATCCAGCTTCATGCAAAGAATCAGGAGGTGGAACCGACATCGGCCTCCAGTGACCGACCAAATACCGCCAGTAGTGCAGCCTACTATGCAGATCTCGGACGCCAGAGAGTTCAGAACCACCTTGCAGTGGACCATGCAGCAGGCCCAGAGCACTTGCAGTGATGCTGATGAAAGACTGATGCGTGTTCAAACTTGGTTTTTGGACTCTTTTCGTGTCACGAGGTCTGATACCCCGCGCACTGTGCTCTTGCGCCCACATCCCCATACCTGGATTGCTGACATCATTGCACGTTGGAGAGACACCCTAAATCCGCAGAAGCAAATTTTTCTGCATGTAGTGCAGCCGACACCATTGGACAGCACAGATGAAATCAATGCCCATGTATTGATCGTTCAATCCCCAAATGACTTATGGAGAGCCGCTCTCTTGTCGATTGTGCACTTCAACATTGATCCATGGAATCCCACACACCTGGCGCTGATGGTCGATGTGGAGACCACTGTGGACCAAATCGCTTTTATTGCCCATATTGCACACCCGGCCAACCCATTAAGAGACCACCAGCAGATTGAAGTCCGGCATGCATCAATTACCCTAGACAGCCGGTCACCGTTTCATGTCCGCAATGGGTATCATTTTGACGTCATTGTGACCGACGTTGCTGATGCATGGCGCGATGACCTTGCTTTAATTCAGCTTTCATTCACAACCATCCAGTCCAAGATGCGCCAACTGCACCAATCTGTCTCTAGGGGGTTCAGGCAATGCGTCATTGAGAACGCACAGGACCAGGGGCCACCAATTGCGGCAATGTCACTCACGCAAGACCCCACGCAGACCCCAGTGACAAGCCCGTGGGATAGCTTGCCTTTCCATGGATATTTGCAAGCCCTGTGGCAGCCCCTGTCACTGCTGTCGCCTGACGTGGCAAACCCCACTGTAGGTATTGTTACCTGGTACCTAGATCACATCAGATACCCGCAGTGTTTTGTCTCACGTGTGGCTCGTTTGGCAGGTGACCCAATGGGATGGGTCCGACAAATGCGCAGGTTGTGGTTTGATGTGATTTTGCCCACAGAACCGCTTCACTTCCACATTGTGCAGCCTCGTCCTCCCAATGCAGAAGCAGATGTCGCAGCTCATGTGATTCTGGTGCAACAATCTGTTGAGGGCTTTCGATCAGTATTGATTTCCACGTTTGACACTGCGTTTATTGGTGATCAAGTTGATCGTTTTGCCAGTATGGCTCCTACACCATTAGCCTTCTCCACTTTAGTAGGACTTGCCTATCGAGATATCGATTGCCAGAATCCAGTTAACACATGTGATGCCTGGGTCGGACGTGAAGAATTAATGCCCACTGAAGTCCGACCATTGATCGATGGGCACTCCTTGGTCGTCGCCGTCCACAGGCCATTGCCGAATGACCCAGGTGATGTCGATGTCTGGAATGCGCAAGCCTTTGCTAGGCCCACGCACCACCATAGCACGCACGATCATATGCCAGATATTGATCCTCAGCACAAGCCAATCAGTGTCCGTCCTGAAACACGTGTCACCGTGTGTCTTGATGCTTGTCTCCCAGAAAGTCACCTGTTGTCGCCAGCGTTTCAAGAGGATGTGTCCACATTGTTGTGGTCCCTGCGCCCATTTTGGAAGCAGTCCATTGCCCAGTCCTTAGCCAATGTCGTCCATGGTGTGCCGAAAGAAGTGGTCCTTCCCGACCCCACATGCAGAGCTATTGCCGCCAGCATGGATGAACATTTTGGTACTGATGGGGGGCATTCCTTTGAACTGTATATTGATGGTGCAACCGGGCCGTCCCACGCGGGTTGGGCAGTGGTAGTCGTAGCTAAGTCAGGATCCACGCAAGAGGCTTCTCATCGGCTGATTGGGGTCACAGGTGGTACCGTCGAACTCAATCCACAGGACTCACAGTGGGTTGGTGCCATTCGGCCAGACAACATCGCAGCTGAGCTTACTGCCTTGTTAGCAGCACAGGCTATTGTTCTGCAACATGAACCTACCGTGCAGTTTTGTATTCGACCTGACCTGAGTCTCAGTAGAACGTTGTCTCAGCACATCCATACCACTAAGGCTCACCCAATGCTTGCGCAGCTCTGCGCCCTTAGTGCCACATGGACCAGATCCAATGCCTCCTTCATGGAGGTAAGAGGTCACACAATGAACCCATGGAACGACCTTGCTGATGCCATTGCCAAGTTCTGCATTTACCCCGATAATTCCAGGTGCTTTAGGTTTGATTTTGCTGACCTTCATGCGCTAGCGCTTGAGCCTCACGACGCAGCCTGGGAGTGGACCAAACAGGAACCCGCAGCATTCCAACTGTGCATGCCGCCAAGATTTGAGCAAACAGTGGTACAACTGCCAAATTTTGCTCCTCCTAAGTTGCGTTATCCACAGGAGCCCCCCCCTGCTGCCCAGCAAACCATGATTGACATGAGAATTGCCTCCATCAATGTGTTAGCGCTTGAACACACCGACCAGCACCATGAGGTCGGCCGCCGACAGGGCAGTCGAACAGCAAGGATCGACGCCCAGTTCCATGCAGCAGGGATCCACGCTCTCGGCGTGCAAGAGGCTCGCACAGTATCTGGGCGTTTTCAAAGTGAGCATTATCACATTTTTGCGTCCGGAGGACAGGGCAAAGCCGCTGCCCAACTAGGGTGTGAACTTTGGCTCCATAAGCACTTGCCTTTTTCACACTGCCCCCAGGGCCAACCCCTGCGATGGAATGACGGACGCATTGTGGTGCTAGTTGCAGATCCTCGCAGGCTAGTGTTGCGGGTTGACTTTGACCACTGCTCTTTCCTGTTTTTGGTTTTTCATGCACCATGCCTGCAAAAGTCCCGAGGCGATGGGCAACACCCCATTGAAAAGGTTCGGCAGTGGTGGCAAGAGTCCGCTGACCTTCTTCACGCAATAGAACCAACCACATTCCTCTGGGGCTGTGTGGATGCAAATGCCGGTATTGGATCCCAAGAGTCCCAGTTCTTTGGAACGCACGGGGCAGACAGAGTAGGCCCGCAAACCGAGTGCTTTGAAGCCTTCTTGCAGGATGTTGGGTTATTCGTCCCAGCCACTTTTGCACACATACACCAAGGCCCACATGCCACGTGGTCCCACTCAAGTGGAGCTAAGTATCGAATCGATTACATCATTGCAAACCAGGCTGCCTTTCAGATAGCGCAGAGGTCCTTCACAATGCCTGATTATGATGGGTCATTCACCCATGATGACCATATTCCGGCCGTTGTCACAGCCAAGGGTTGGACCGCCATGGGATGTGCCCCCTCTCACATAGTCTGGGATGAAGACGCCTTGCTTAACCCAGAGATGTGCGCAGCATTTCAGCAAGCCCTTGCCACGTTGCCACTCCCCGTATGGAACGTGCACCCCAATGACCACTGTGTGATGTATGAAACGCAGTTGTTGACACTCGCTCGGCAGTTCTTTGAGAAGAAGCGCTTCACCCGAAGACGCCCTCAGTTGTCAAAGGACACCATGCAGCGTATTGCAATGAAACGACACATCTTGGACTGTGGGCGGGCCATGAATCTCATGCATGATCCCGAGTTCAAGCTTGAACTCAAGTGCATTGAGATCAATGTCCGTAAATCAGTCCGTGCCGACCTCACGGTTGTGTTTGACCAGATGTTAGTGCAAATGCAAGAGGCCGGCCTGCTTGGAAACTCCAAAGCCATGTATGCAGCCATCACCCGCCTGGGAAGCAAGCGTCACAAACGTGCGACACCGGCTCGGCCCATCCCCATCCTCAAGAAAACGGATGGGTCATATGCCCAGAGCTTTGCAGAGCAACAGCAAATTTGGCTTGACCAGTTTGCTGCCATTGAAGCCGGCATTCTTGTTTGCCCAGAACAGATGATGGAGATTCCCAACAATGAGGCCATGCCCATCGACACCCAGCACAGCAGCTGTTTCCCCTCTGCATGGCAGATTCAATCGGCAGTGGCCCAGTTGAAGCGTGGCAAGACACCTGGCCCCAACCAGCTTACCCCGTCCATTTTAAAAGCGGCCGGGCCAGTGTTTGCAAAACAATTCGCACTCCTGACAGCCAAGGCAGCCAGCCATGCGTCCGAACCATTTGCATGGCGAGGGGGCCGCCTGGCCCCTCTCCATAAAGGACGAGGCCCTTCCGATAACCCACAATCTTACCGAGCAATCTTTATCTCCAACTTTACCGGAAAGATTTATCACAGGGCCATTAGGACGCAGTTGGAAAGTGTTTGGGAAGCCAAGATCAACGCGCTGCAGTTGGGAAGTCGACAGGGGTTAGGCACGGACCTAGCCCACCATTTGCTGGAAGCACATCAGGCTGCTTGTTATGCCAACAAAATGCCCACCGCCATTGTCTTTTTCGACATGCGGTCTGCCTTTTATTCTGTCCTAAGGCAATCACTTGTGAATTTGCCTCAGGACCCCACCGCGCTCATCCATGCACTCAAGCGCCTGGGGGTCCACCAAGCAGACATTGAACAGTGGATCGCAGCAACCAAAGCAGACAATGCCACCGAGGGCGCAACGCCCCACTTGCAGCATCTTGTGAGAGATACCATGAGCCAGACATTTTTCCAGGTGGGTCATTTGAATCAGCTCTGCTGCACAACCAGAGGCACCAGGCCAGGAGACCCACTAGGAGACCTCCTTTTCAACATGATCATGCGACTCATCATGCTTGATTGCAAGGAATGGTTCCTCAAACACACAGGCTGTCAATGGTTGGGTGCCACCCAACACACAGACTCATTTGCCAGCGCGCCTGAGATGCCCCCGGCCGCCTTCTTAGATTTGGCGTATGTGGACGATGCGGCAATCGCCCTCCACGCCCCTACATTGGAGGAGCTCGTGCACTTGATCCAACATGCCGCCATGGCAATGCATCAAGCCACATACAAGAGAGGCATGATGTTAAATTTTGACAAGGGAAAGACCGAAGTCCTTTGGAACATTGCCGGCAAAGGCTCCACCCGAATGAAGCTCCAGATAGCGCAGCAGGGTGGTTTCTTGTGTTGGACTGGCCTGGAACAAGAGTTCCGACTCAGCGTTACACAGTCCTACAAGCACTTGGGCACTTGGCTCCAAGCCCCGCCCAGATGTGCCAGAGATGTGTACAACCGAGCCTCTCTAGCCAAGTCGGCCTGGGGCTCCCTGGCCAGGCCACTGTACAGCAAGACCTATGTCTCTATGGACACAAAGGGGAAAGCCTTTCAGGCCCTCACCATGACGAGGTTGTTGTACAATGTGCACACATGGTGTTCAGCCCTAGAGTCCGATTGGAGCAAATGGCAAAACCACATGCGTAAGCCCATAGGGCTGCTGGTGAAGCACCTCCTGCTTGGAACACCGCCCATGCATGTTGACACCGGCGATCTGTTCGGAATCGCCGATATCATGGCTCCCTGTGACCAAGCCCATATTGCCAGGCTCCGATACGTCAAACGCCTTCTGCAATATTGCCCCCAAGCATTATGGATGTGCTTAATGGCGGCCAAGGACGCACCGACCTCCTGGATAGCGGCATGCTCACAGTCATTTGCATGGTTTCGGCAATTTTACCCCAGGCCATTTGGGCCAGCTGACAGTGACTCACTCTTTGAATGGATCCCATTTGTCGCCATTGATCAGCGGTGGAAAGGTCGTCTCCGGGCTGCAGCCCGTGCATGCAAGCGACATCGAAGAGCCGTAGCAGAGCACAATATATGGCAAAAGAAGTTTGACCGTTGTTTTGTGGAAAGGGGCGGCATTCTCCCCGTAGCCCAAACCATGCCAACAGAAACGTGGTCATGTGACACATGCAGCAAAACTTTCGCCAGCCGAAAGGCCCTGGCAACCCATGCCGGACGGGTGCACGGATATCGCCGTCTAGAGAAGTTTTTTGCAGTAGACGACCTGTGCAATGCCTGCGGCAAGATGTACCACTCCAGACAGCGCCTGGTCGAGCATTTGAAGTTTGTCCCGTCATGCCTGGCCATCCTTCAAGCGTGTTTTCCCGCACTGGATGATGAGACTGTTCAGGCTTTTGACCGCATCGACAATGACCATACAGTCGCCATGCGACAGCAGGGATGGGGTGCCACCAAGGCCCTCAAGCCGGTGCAAAAATTTCTTGGGCCGCTGCTGCCCTCAGCAGACGCCCCTGCAGCCCTCGAAATGCATCAGAAGTGGGCAAGGCGACAAGACCAGTCTGGGTCAGCCTTCGAAAATTTGCAAGGCAGACGAGCCGAGGCCATTGACGTCACGCCCCAGGTCATTCTATTTGATGCAGACCTCCCAGCGTTTGTCCTTCAGTCAGATGCCGGGCCAAACAAAGGAGATGGCATATATGCTGCCGGTGGCCTTGCCAGAGAATATGCACGGTTGCATATCAAGACTTTGGTTTTTGTCCACGTGTTTTCAGGATACCGAAGACAGTCAGACCTGCATCAACTTTTGGAGCATCAGATCTGGGGACAGTTGCACTTCTTTGTAATCTCCATAGATATGTGTCTCCAGAAGATTGAGGGCAATTTAGCGTCTTCAAAAGCCTTCCGATTTTGGATGCATCAAATTGAAAGCGGCCAAATCTGCGGAATGGGAGGCGGACCACCATGTGAAACATTCACGGCCGCAAGGTTGTTAGGGGATGGCCCTCCACCATTGCGCTCTGGATCATGCCCCCATGGCTTCCCCAACCTGGCACAGAGGCAATGGCAACAGTGCCTCATTGGCTCCAGGCTCATCCGCTTTATGCTCGAGGCGTTACTGGGCCTAGCAAAGACAGGAGGCGCTGGATTTATGGAACACCCACAGTTCCCTTTGTGGGCCGCTCGTAAAGATCCAGCCAGCGTCTGGACATGCAGAGCAGTCCGGCTACTGCGCACTTTGGAATGCATTGGAGTCACCTCCTTCGACCAGTGCATGTTCGGCAGTGTCGCAGTCAAACCAACAACCATCCTCCATTTGCGGTTACCAAAGTTTCGCCAAATCGCACTGAGAGGTGGCATGGGTGGACGATGCCCGCATGCTGCGGGGACGCATGAGCGTATGGCTGGCAGGGATGTCTGTGGCGACTTCAAGACGGCGCGAGCCAAAATCTACCCGGAGGGTCTGAACCAAGCTCTTGCACAGTCGATCAATTCTTTTGTCTGCAGCACTTTTGTGGATGTTGACACAGCATCCGTGCTGCCAGACAGCTTTGCAGCTTTTGTTTGTGGCGACTTTGCACCCGAGGGTCTTGTGCAGCCAGACTACCACGGGTAGCAATGACGTCGTTTCACATTTGCAGGCAACGACCGAGCACTATATCGTGCAGTACCTCGAAAGTGAAAGTGTGTCATCCTTCCCATTGACGAACTCCATCATTTTTCAAGATGGTTAAAACGCACCACCAACCAGATCATGATGTACCATTCATTAATCAACCATTAATCAACCATTATTAGCCATTTGAAGTGTCACTTCCCCAGGCCTCCAAGATTTATGGCTGGCATCACTGGCATCTGTGTCTGGGACCCCAAGACACCGAGAAGGGCCGAAAAGGCGTCCGGTCGCCATTGCCGGTCGCCATTGCCCTTGCAGCGAAGATGTGATTCGCACCGATTGTACTGTGGGGAATCTGGAATGTTGATAGGCAAGTCCAAAAAATTGAACACACACACACATATATATATATATATATGTATGTATATATGTATATATCTATGTATATACATATATGTATACATATAGTAATATAATCTATATAAGTTCTATATAATACATATCCTTATATAAAAACATACTCTTTCAACATGTATATTCATCATTTTTGTCGACCGTTAAGGTGGAGCCACGTGCCATTGCAGCCAAGCTCACAGGCCACTTCCCCCCACCGTTGCGTTTTCGTTGGATCTTCCAACCACTGAAAAAACCAGAGAAAAACCCATGAAATGCAGAGATTACTGAGATGATTCATGGTTTTTATTGGGTTTTGATGATGTCTTTGATGTCGAATAAAGTTACCTCTTGACGATGTCGGAGATGTTCTGAAATACTGTACGAAGGATGAAAACCCGGCACTGCAAAATCTGGAACTTCGGAACAGACAACTGGAACCACTGCGCGGCATGAGCCTCGCACGATGAATTCCATGCACCTCCACCGATGATCTCTGCCTTTTGCAATGGGAGCTCGAAGAAAAGGGTTTTCACAGATTTCCATGGATGTCTTATGAATTTTGACATGTTTTCTATTGTTTTCTCATTTGCTTCAATTGGAGACATCCTAGCCAGGTTGCACACCCCAAGAAAATAGAAAGGAAAGTATGCAGCATGCTCCACATGATATGAGTATCTCCTGCTATTTTCTTGGGACTTGATTGTTTTGATTGTTTTGACCGGAGTTGGTCAAGTCCAGCCATGCCGGAAGACTGGCCTACGGCAATTGCTCCGACCTCAGCCTACGACATGACGAGTTGTGATACGAGTTGTGGACATCGTGAGGATCGTCTCGCTATGTCTACCTCAGGTGCTGGGCATCGTGGTGGGTGGCATGCTCACTGCCTTGGTGGTGTGCGCTGCAATGAAGAAGGCTCTGTCGAGAAAGCATCTCGGCTATCTCGGCTATCTCGGCTATCTCGGATATCTCGGCTATCTCGGATATCTCGGGGCCTTTCGAGAAATGCTTTTCAGTTTTCAAGATGTTTCACATGTCATAACTGGCAGTTATGACATGTGACATATGACATGTTTCACGACATGTTTCACTGGGCACATACCACACATGCCTATGAAACAATCAGATCAGGAAAGAATCCGAATGAAGCGATGGGCGTGAAACCGAAGGCTTGATGCAACTTGTGAGCTGCAAAGGACTTATGCTTGTGGAACACCATCTTATTATTATAACTATCTTACTATATATTATTATAATGATGTCGTATTACTGTATTATTATAACTATCTTACTATATATTATTATAATGATGTCGTATTACTGTATTATTATAACTATCTTACT
>Ga0126342_10005916_pt1 | contig 21533 bp, 13 predicted proteins | sample Cyp1metagenome_FD_92528 | JGI IMG/M metagenome (GOLD analysis project Ga0126342, IMG submission 92528) | Coral microbial communities from Lord Howe Island, Old Settlement Bay, Australia - Cyphastrea 1 metagenome | ecosystem: Host-associated > Invertebrates > Cnidaria > Coral ... | reverse complement strand
CGCAATTGACGGGGTGTTCCTACCTCGTTCTCCAGTCCCGTAACGTTTTTGCCTACCTCGTTCTCGGGGTGTTCCTACCTCGTTTTACAAGCTAAATATGATGTTTTTGACAAACCGGGGTACCCCGAATACTACTTTCCATATACGCAAATAAGAGCCGTCGCTCATATGTTTAATCATCAGAATATGGTTCCCCCTCCCCGCCTTTCTTTAAACAAACAATCCACGTAAACAAAAAAAACTCTCCAAAAGCAGGTTTTCCTCTTTTTGGTTTCCACAAAAGGCTCCAACAACTGACCCCCCTCCCTCACGACACCTGCGGCGGTGGCTCTGGCGTTTTCTTGGCCCATTTCAATCCAGAGGGTGGCTCCTGGCAGGTTTCCAGTCAGGATACCCCATCAGCTGGATGGTTTATAAACGTTTGTAAGTTCAAAAAAAAACATCTGGTTGGTGGTTTCAACCCCTCTGAAAAATATGCTCGTCAGTTGGGATGATGACATTCCCAATATATGGGGAAAAAAAAAGGCATGTTCCAAACCACCAATCAGCCATTTATAAATGGGTGTTAGTTCATTTTATAAGTTTACACATGTTTGTAAGGTCATTTCATGGAAAATCCTATTCAAATTTATGATGCAAGACCCATGGATTTATAATCTGGAGAAAAGTGGGTGTGTAATGGGGATATGATAGGTATATAACGGGATGTGGCCGGATGTGACCCCTTGTATATCTGTAAATGGTGATAGTTCATGAGAATTATGGGATTTACTATAGATATCATGCGATATACCTTCCGGCAATCAAACATTGCAATGGGACATCGCCCATTTAGTTCGATGATCTTCCCATTAAAAGAGCTCTATTTACAGGAGATTTCCCAGCTAGCCATGTTTCATTACCAGTGTGTATATATCATCATCAATTACTGGACAATAGGGAGAAATCTTGGGATATAAAGGACATATTTAACCAACATGAGGGATTGTGGTAGTATAAGTAAAATGGAATTCTCATGGGATATGATGGCAGTGTCATGGGATATGGAATGGGATGATAATGGGACTATAATGGGATTATAGTTCCTTGAAGTCACTGTCAAACCAACTGATAGTGAATCCATCCCCCATCCATGTTGAACACCCTCATTGTATGGCCCCAAGTATGTATAAATCCCAACCCTTAAAAACACGGTGTTTCTCATGTTTTCTCGGGGGTGTTTACTATATAGAATATGCGCATTAATTTTCCCAAACGATTACCGGTACCTTATGACAACGAAATTAGTTGGATACAGTAAATATATAATGGGTTTAATCGCATTAATATTCCCAATATTAGGACACCCATTATATATATAATAAAAATACTACCAATAATAATCATATATATATATTTGCATATGTATACATTTTGAGAATCTTTACATAGTATGTTAAAGATTAGGAAACCAACAAAAATCCAAACAGGTGGAAACCTGGGATGAAATGATGATCTGTGGTGATTTGTCAAGATCAAGTAGGGGGATTTTACAAAAACCGAAGCATCACTCCAGTTAAATCCCAGTTATAAATGGTTATTTTGATGGGCTTGTCATTCCATACGTGGGGTGATAGCTGACTTACAACTGGTAAAGGGCTACAACTGTCCAGATCTTGAAGTCGCTGGTCCACTTGACTCAAGGATCGTGAAGGAAACCAATGGATTTTGTTGCTCCGTCGCCCTGTGAATAAATCTGTCAACGCTTCGAAAGTTTAGATTTCAGATTTCACACATCAGAGGCGCCTCCTTGTTCTTTCTTTTTCGACTCCTTAGTATTCCAGTCGGGGCATCAGATCGATAGCATGTTGAAACCAGAAATTGAAACCAGCAATGGGCCGCAGCAGCGCATATATTTGTCATTATTTATCAAACCATCCATTTTGTCGGCAAAAGAAACTGATGCATGGCCAATACACTTAACCAACAAGTCTTAAACCGGAGTTTGGTCTTTGTGAAAGCTCTGCAAGGCACATGATCGCGAACCTAAACAGCTGCATGTTGCTGTCTTGTTCTGACATCTTGACTTGACTCAGTTTGAGATATGCTGTCATGACATTGGTTTCTGGTCATACTCCGAACCGTGGACAAGAGACACATACGAACGATTCCAGAACATGCCGCGCCCTTCCAGTCTTTCAACATGTTTCGGTCATTGCACAACATGAGCAGTGTCCAAAACCCGCCGTCATCCCTTTACACTCATCGAGGGATTTACTTAGTGGATTATGATACCCTCTGGTAATTTAACATAGCTATTGAAAATACCCCATAGAAATAATTGATTTACCTATTCAAAATGGTGATTTTCTATAGCTATGTAAACGTTTACCAGAGGGTAACTCCAATATATTGGGTAGTAGTAGCCTGTCCCAAATTGTAGCCTGTCAACCGGGGTCTTGGTCATGGCTCCTGACATTTTCGGCTTTTCACAGGCCGCTGCATTGCAACCTTTGGCTTGTAAACATCACTAATGAATGTTTCAGCACAATGTATGGAATACATGTATTTGGATGTATTTGGTGCTATCAAATACTTTGAATGAGATATACCTCACATATCCAACATGTCAACCGCATATCCCAAAAAAATGCTCTCTCCACGCCTCCCCACGCGGCCCCACGGGAACTTGGGGCCGCGGACGTCGATTGGCTGCCACCTTCCTGTTCATTCCAGTCACTCCAATCATCAGTTCCTGAAAAAGCCCGGCTGATCCCTTGGATTGAATCCGCGGTTGAGCTGGTTCCGGTTTCATCCAGGGAACATCACCTCTCCCAGATGCTCACCATGGTGCTGGAATATGAATCCCAACATTTACCCGAAGAAAATCACCCAGTTTTGTAGGTTTTTATATACCAGCACCATGGTTCGCATATGGGTATTGATGTCGATTTTTTGTTCCGATCAAAAGTGGGAGAGCTGAAAGTTGCCAGATTGGAGCAAAGTTCTGAAGACTCAACACCATTGTGTCATAAATGCGTTTTGGCCACCGCTGAATCAGATCCATTCTCGCTCTGCTATTTCAAGTGGCGTTTCAGGAAGGTTGATCCCAATCTTTTGCTGGTCAATATCCCCACACTTTGCTGGTGCCCGATGCCCTTTTTTATTTCATGAAATTCGCAAATATCAATTTTAGATCCCCATTCAATTGGGTGACTTTGGTTCTATTCCTATTATATATATATGGCGAACATCAACCACACATATCCATATATTCAGCATCTTCATATTTTGTTGTGGTCCTTCTTATCCAACCTTTCCAATGACTGGGATCTGTTTGGGATCTAAGATAAATTTACCACTTATATATTACAGCAAATAAATACATATATAGACATACTATACCATATGACTATACAACTATAGCTGTAGTATGTAATATATATATATATGTTTAATAAATTATGTGTATATATATATAAGTATACGATACATAAATATATAAGTATACGTTGTATATATATATGTATATGATGTATGTATATATATATATATGTTCTATTTACAGTAGCCATGTTTATGGCCATTATCCAATTATTTCCCCAGACCTAACTGGGTCGTCCTGGTCGTCCTTCATTCGGCTCTTCGTTCGCATTGATCGACTCCTCGCCGAGTGGATCTTCGTACCAGCCCTGGCGCGTTGGTTTCGGAACCACAAAATATGGTGTCAATAGCCCGATGGAACAAACAACAGGGATTTAACTTGTTTAAGCAAACAAACATGGATATCTAACTCATAAACTCAATACTTTTTTATGGAATTGAGCTGATAAAAATTGTGATTTCACCAAGAGAAATGGACATTGAAGCAACACAAATGGAGAAAACAAACTGAAACGGGTAAGAGGGGATTGATTTGAAGACATGGATACATATGGATACGGAATCATATCAGGATATAATCGATATAATATATTGTAATATATTATAACTGTAGATGTACGGTACTGGGATTTAAGATGATTTAAGGTCATATTTACGGTTAAAACCCTGGTGTCTACCATGAAACATTTGTTCCGTCTATGACGATATCAGAGATTCTCGAAAACCACACTTGACTCACCAATCAATGAACATAAACCAGACTTGAGTCACCAAACGACAGTCAACTGATCTAACCAGATTTGAGTCATCTTGAGTCACTCAACCAATTAGAAGATCAACAAAACGACAGGAAAACTTATGGACAAAACATGTACTTTTTTTAGACGAACCTTCCGTACCCAAAAAAAATCCATGATGCACAGCCATGGCCAATCTTTAATGGGCGAAACCCGTGTGTGGTAATTTAACATAACTATGAAGAATTGATGAAACTGGCCTTATCGCTGATTGACCTACAGAAAATGCTGAGTTTCCATAGTTTACCTATTGAATCCCTATAAAATCACCATAAATCTTAGTTTACCGGGCACATGTTTTTTTAACCACAGATTTAACCTGGGAGCCTGAGACCTAGGGGAAGACTATCCAAGTTTAAGGCCAACCATCAATATTATATGAACCATTGGGATTTAGTTGTAGCCATCATAATATTATGGGTTTATGGATTATATAATGTTATATATATAAGTTGTAATATATCATATATATCCCAATATTATATAAACCATCATATAAACCATTGGGATTCTTTGAGTTTTACCCTGAATTTTCAGCTAGACCAATGTAAAAGTTGGGTTAATGTTGGTAAAACCGTTCTTAAGTTTTGGTAAACCATAGGTAAACCTGAAAAAAAACATGCTAATTTTCACAAAACACATCCAGCTGGTTAATGTTGATTGTATATCTCAATATATCCCCAGTTGTATCCCATGGGCAAGAAATCCAATATTAGTTAAAACGGTCCATGGGGATATGTTTAATGTCCAGTTGGGATATATCTAATGGGATTCTGATGGGTGTTACATATTGTAATATATATCTAAATAAATGTAGAGTTGGTTCAAACGAGTGTATCTAACAATATAATCCCTTCCCCCTATTACTAAACCCCCCGAACAATAAAAACTAGGGTCCATCTCCAATTTTGGAAAATTTCAGCGACATCAGCTACTATTTGTGGGTTTCACCCCCTAATGATAAAAACTAGTCAACCCCGGGGTGTTTTTTTATTAGGGTCCGTCCGAAAATTTTAGTCTTTTATATTACGGTTCTTAATTTAATATTAGGGGAAAGCTTCGAAATCCCATTTTTGGCGATAATTTACTTGCGTTATAAAAGGAAAATTAATTGATTTGAAAATCGAAAAAGTAGTTTTTTTATCAAGGGTTTCAATTTATTATTAGGGTCCGCTTTGGTTCCCTAATAATAAACACCACCCTAATAATAAAAACTACGTGGAGGTGTTTATTATTTGGGGGGGCCGTGTTTAGTATTAGGGGGAGAGGATTAGTAATATAGTTGATCTAATGTATTACTATATCTATATAATGGGTGTTATATTTAAATGTATCCCAGTTGATCAAAACAAATCTCGACCCATCTGCTCGGCACCGCCTGGTCTTCATCAGCCATGACCCAGCGCTGCGGCAAGCCGCAGCTGCTAAGATCAAAAAGAGGTGGCGGAAACGAAGCGATTCGATTCCATCCCTGAGCTATTGGTGGAAAATTAAAAAATGTTCCAAACCACCAATCAGTCGTGGTCATGTTCCATAATTGTTCCATCCGATTTTCGTGGCGCCGCGGTGCCAGTAAGTCGATCGCAACTCGGTGCCCCGGCACTTTGGCCGAAGCGTTCAACAACCCCTTCGGGTGCCGTTGATCTGTATGAGTTGCGCTGAGGTTTAAGGGGCATTGATATGTCTATGGCCTACGGTATACTCTCCAATCTTTAAACAAAAACCTGTGCCAATCATGACTGGTTGGTGGTTGACCTACTCCTCTGAAAAATATGAAAGTCAGTTGGGATGATGACATTGCCAATATATCTGGGTAAATTATAATGTTTCACCAACCTGAATTAAGGCCCATTTGGGATGATTTCCCTTATTAACCATGATTCCAGTGAGGGAGAACAGTGAGGTCGTTACAATTTACCACCAATCAGCCATTGATAAAGCCATTAATATATCCAAACTATTCATATATCAACCATCACTAGCCCCGGCATTATTCCCAAAATATGGAAACTTAAAAAATTGGGAATGATTCCATAATATGTGGATAATCCTTCCCATAATATATGGAAAGTTCATGTTCCAAACCACCAACCAGACATGTTTGCCCATCACTATGTTGACCTGTTCATCCTGACTCCATCGCCAAACGATTACCCGTCATCTCACTGGTGGCCACGAAAATGGAGAAAACCTCAAAAATACCCATTGTAATATGTATATATATATAGGAAAAATGAGGATGAACCAGGGGATTTCAGGGTATCTTATTTTCAGACAAACCCATATGAATCCTCACATAGCACTGCTTGCCAACCCTGCAACGCAACTCATCTGTTTTTTCTAGCCATCTCACTCGAAAACGTGAGTTTTGCCATGTTTCACACTCACAATTTCTCCATCTAGGCATGTTTCGCATCTAACGTTTATTGAGATCTTGGGATTTAGTGATGATTTCAGATGGTTGTTTATTTCATCATGGGATGTTCCGGCCAGAAAAAATACGGTGGGTTTAATGGAGACCCCAATGGGCTTCATAAACCAATACCTGAGGGGCCCTTTTAGTTGTAGATTCCCTTGCCAAAAAAATGTGATTCATTGTTCAGAGTTATTTTTGTTCATTTTTTTCACGCTTCACCCAACCCGCTACTGTCTCTTAGCCCAGAGCCGGGGTCAGCTCACACAGCAGTACCTGTCAACGGAGCCGACACGTGAAATGGTCCAAAATATCCCGTGGAATCCACCAGAATGGTCTGCTTCAATGAGAAACTATTGGAAAGCAATTGGTTTCAGGGGTCCATTTGTAGACACCCCCGTGAATTTCTAGTGGAATATTTGGCATTTGTTTCCGCGAAGGATATTATATATTTTTTTTAAAAAATATATATTATCCCTTGCTCTTAGGTTCAATGCCCGTGTTTGCTGCTCAATGCAACATTTTTACTGCTAAAAAAACACCTTTGGGATGGGATTGTCATTTCGAACCCCTGGTCAATCGTAGACCCTGCCAACAAACTAAAAATGTTTGGCTGGTCAGTATACATCCCCAATAGTGCAAACGATTAGAATACTCAAATACACATCCAATTGTTCACAGAAACCTCATTTTGCAGATAAGGTGGAAAACCCACTGATTAACCTCCAATGTTGCTTTGGACGATTCATTTCTGGTGATCTTGGTGATGGTTTGTGATTTAGTGTACCACTTTAATGCCCATGCCCAACACAACCACCGTTTCACATGTTCAATCGAAATCTCAACCTTCACAGCATGAAACAGGCCTCTCACCCGCAACAGACATGCCTAGGCGGGTCAGTGTTTGACTCATGACTGGGTGTCTGATTTTTTTTTGGCAATTTCAGTGGAGCAAATGAGGCTTTAAACATCTTTAAGTCTTTAAAACATGGGATTTTGTGTTCCCCTAAATTATCAAAGACAACCATGACTGGGACCCCAACCAATGTCTAAACAAGGGGTTAGCTGGGGGATATCTCTAGTTCTCTGTCCTTTTCGTGCTTGGATGACATTCGATGTTGATCCAGGATCCGAAGCTGTGGATGTTGATGACGCTGTGGTGGTTGCTGCTAACCCCTCTGAAAAATGATGGAGTGAGTAACAGTTGGGATCATGACATTCCCAATTAATATGGAAAGTCATAAAATTCATGTTCCAAACCACCAACCAGTGAATATATGTGAATAATCCCCATTCAAATAATTTGGGTGTGTTTGGGTATATCATAGTATATCCCTTCTAGGTGTGTTTGGAACCCCTATATTTACTTGGGGGTGAGGTGTATACATAATAACTTAAAAAGGCAGTGACGATCGTGACTGCCTGCCTGACCAACCTGCTGAGAAAATCTACTCACCACCGATGTTTGAAATGTCATATGCTGACATGGATGTAGTCACAATTTCATTTTTCATGTGCCATACGTATACTGTTTTATGTTTGCACTATTGCCTAAAATGGTTGCCCACCAAAGAGATGGTTTGTTAAGTATTAGAAATTGAAACAAAAAGGCTGAACTATAGTAATTCACTACCTGAAAATATATGTAAATAGCTGAAATAAGCTCTATTTGCTGCTGATTCGCCTTTCGAACCATCATGTCAGTTTGACCCTGAAACCGGCAGTAAAAAACAACATTATGCCATGATGACGCCTTATACCTATTAAATAGTAATATATATATATATATACATAACATAAATTCAAGCAGAATATGTTTGAAGTGTGTTGTCGTTTTCCCAGTCAATTGAAACAACAAAACCCACCCAACACTTGATTTTCACTACCTAACATGTGAAGTGCATATTATGCACTTTATATATACCTTGACAGTGACAAGTTCTTCACATGAAAATTATGAATCCATTCCCCCCAAAAAATGCTATGTCCTCTTATATCCCAGCCCTATATCCCGTATTTCTCTATGATTTCCTCCAAGAAATCTCAGCCAATGGGGCATTGCTGCCACGTTGCTCGTCTTGCTGGACGTGAGTCGATGCATGTCAGCCTAGGCCGTTACGGTGTTTTCAACGTGGGAACCGTTGAGCAGTTTTAAAAACCAGAAATGTCATCCCTTTAGTTGGACGATGAGGATGAGGATGATGAGATTAGTTTGCATAAGTGGTTAATATACTGTTAATAATGGTCAATATATGGTTATTATATGGTTATTGTATGGTTAATGATGGTTAAAAAAAACATCTGGTTGGTGGTTGACCCCTCTGAAAAATGATGGAGTGAGTGAGTAACAATTGGGATGAAATGACATTCCCAATTAATATGGAAACGTAGAAAATGTTCCAAACCGCCAACCAGCTTAGTTGGATGATGAGGATGAGGATGATGAGGATGATGAGGATGAGGATGATGATGATGATTATTATTATCATTATTGTTATTAATCCCTAGTGTAATCCCTTTACGGTTTTGTTGGTCAATATGGATTCCCATAGTGGATGATGATAATTCCCTACACACCAGCTATAGCAGCTAGTATACAGGAACGCACTACAATAGTCAGCCACCAGGAGTTTCGAACACTGCTCAGTTTCAGGTGCACAGCCAGTTGCCGCCACTATTATTTCGGAATTCTATCCCCATATTTAGCGTTTCAAATCCATATTCAGATATCTTCAGAATTTATCAACTATATCAAAGACATTCATAGACTATATCCTATATATCCCGATATTTTATTGATCATTAAAACATACTTGGTGGCTCATCCCAGTTAGTAAGTGGATTATAACCCCAGTTATAAGTGGGATAAGTAGGGTTAATCTACCTATAACTGGGGTTATAAGTCGCTTACTAAGTAGGATGAGCCACCAAGTACTAAAACGTTTTTTTTTCCGCCCATAAATCCAAACACCTTTTTGTTCAAATTGGGATGTCCCAGCCCTGGATACTGAGGGCTGTCACCCAGGCGCTGCGTTTGATTTGCTCGATGTTGGCCGGTGTCTGCAGGATCCCATCGGCATTGAACAGAAATAGTCTTACCCTCTGGTAAACATACAGAAAACATCAGAAAACTATGGAAGATCACCGTTTTGAATGGGAAAATCCACGAACTAAATCACCATTTTCAATAGCAAACTGTTAGTTTACCAGAGGGTATTAGTCTTGGAATATCTTGGAATATCTTGGAATCCAAGTGGAATCAGTTATTTTTGGTGTAAACTGCAAACATGTACCAAGTTGTGAACAGTTCACAAATTCATGCCATGTCTTGGCATCACTGGCACCTGCCGCCCTTCTTCCGGAAAGAGATGTCGCAAGTCGATCTTTTCCGAGAAGAGGTCGTCACCTCATGGGAACAAGAACGTGGAATCGGCAACAGTTATGGAGGTTTCCATAAATGGAGGTACCCCAAAAGGAACGTTTTTTTCAATGGAAAATCCAAATCTAACATGGTTTTATTTTGGGGTAACATTATAACATCCCCATTTAAAGGGACGCCTCGAACTGGAGTTTAGCATGTTTACCATCTACTAATCAAACCATATGGAAAATCCCGGTTTCCTATGGTGATGGTGGATGTTCATGTGTCGCCAGCTTCGATGCTGCACTGTGCATGGAACCCATTTTAAACGGCTCCCTATTGGGCATGACGATATTGTGTACATTCAAGTGGTATCTAAGGCGAATTTGCAGCAGGGATCTCATGATAAATGCTGTCTTTTTAGATTTTGACAAGATTTGTTCTGAGCCACATCTCACATTCTTTCATTATACAACAAATAAATACTGGTTGGTGGTTTCAACACCCCTGAAAAATATGCTCGTCAGTTGGGATGATGACATTCCCAATATATGGAAAAACACAAATGATCCAAACCACAAACCAGAATATGATCCCATTACAAACTATTTTTACTGGTTATCTCAGCACGTTGCCATGACATGCCATGACCATCATGACCCCCAACATCCGCATCCTGGGAGCGCCCGGCGAGCATAAAACAGCAAGTAGGCATTGGCATTACACACGTCCTGCGCCGGGCATGGGCTGTCAGCGAAGATCAGCCATGATATTTGAACATAGGGACATATAGGTGGGTAACATGTACTAAGATTAGTTAATTAATACTTCTAGATCCCAAATAGTATATAACATATTTTCCCAAAACAACCATTTCTTATGTAGGGGTTCTTCACTGTCATTGTCATAGGGAACCACTCATTTAAAACACTCATTTATTGCTGGTTGTTTGGGGTTCGAGGTATACATAATAATGGTGCATAATATTATATATATATATATACATAAATACATGCAATTATCTTACATAGCTTACATGTCAATATAGTTTATCATGTTTAATTTTATATATATACAAATATAAGTGTAACCATTTATAGTGATAATCATAGATAGGCAACCAACTCGGAAAAAAAAGTGATCCGACTACGAAAGACCACGGTTCCTGCTCAGAGATCGTGTAGACACGGTCATCGTTGAAGCAGTACCTCCAGATTTTCATCCAGATGACGCAGTGAATTTACCTGGATGGTACCGGTGATTTAGCAGCGAACCGGAAACTATTGCCGACATAGTTGATAAACCTGGTGATTTAGCGGTTACATATGGGTATTTCCCATTAATTATCCATAGATATCCATAGCTATTGTTAAATCACCAGAGAGTAATTATCCTACAATCTCCTACTTTCTCCCTGAACATTTGCATGAATGGTGAAAAGTCATGTTAGTTAACCAATACGTTTCACAGAAATGTGCCTGCATGGATTACCCTACTTCCTATGTGGGTCTATAAAAAGATAGATAGATACACATATCCATCATATCCATATACAGATATAATGATAGAATCAAACAAAAAATGAAAAATACACATAGATACAGATATAAATGCACATATAGATACTATAGAAAATATAGATATAGATACTAATATTAATATAGACATGGATATATAACAAACATGCTATGCTTCAGAACTGCTGTGTTTCTGAGTTCTGAACCATTGCGTGTCATGCAACACTGACGCGGTGTAGTGCCCCGAGCCCATTCCGCCCATGTGATAGACCACCTGAGCCATGAAGAAATTGCCACGAGAATGGCAGAAGTTGACGGTTACACCCCTCTGCACAAAGATTTCTGGAAAAAAACATCATTCAGATTTTGGCCAGGCTCATGGAAAGGAGTGCCTTCTGAGATGAAGGTGTATAGTATACATATATATATACACTTAATATAATATATATATAATATTATATATATAATAATATATAATATAATATATAATATTATATATATATATATATATATATTATCGTAGCATGCTTGAAGTTAATGAAGATCCTTACAAGTCAGAAATCATAAAACCAAGGTTTTATTGTCCTTGTCAGCGGGTGTCACGATGTGCGTGTCCGACCTACCATATGTGTGGGAATCCAAACATGGGAAAATGGAGAAACTCCAACTTCCTGGCAACCACGGACCACCATGGACCACCGATATATGGAGGCTTCCAAAGTCATGGGGCTACCCCCAGTTCTCATCCATTTATAATATTTATAGTAGGATTTTCCCGAAATAAAAGCAGCGATTTTCAGGGGCACCTTTATGACTGAAAAAACCGTATGGTTTCATGATGCAAGGTAAACCTTTGCCTTAAGGGATTCCAACAACGGGGATTTGAGACCGACCTACCCCTCCCCAACGCCGGGCCAAGATACGCCATAGAGCTTGTATGTCGTCATCTCACGTGATAGGCTTGGAAACCCGACCTTGGCGAAACTCAATGGGCTCTGGGTATGTCAAATAGCTATTGAACATGGTCCATTTATAGTTGATGTACCTATGAATCATGGTGATGTTCCATAGCTATGTTAGTTTTCCAAAGGGTAACACATAAAAACACACACACACATGTAATTTTGCCAGTTTGCTGGTAAAATGCCATAATACCCCCTCATTTGATTTAAAGTGTCTTGGACCACATTTTACTCTCCTTCTATTCCCCGGTATTGGGGACAATTTCCCATGCAAAATCCACCAGGTCTGTCAGTGATTTCCCGCCACGTTTGAGGCCACTGGAGAGTATATTCCTATTCTATTATATTCATGATATCGCCACCATTGTTGGCTAGGCTCTATATATATAAATAATAATATAATATAATATAATATAATACAATACAATACAATATAATATAATATAATATTATACTATATAATATAAAATAATAATAAAATATAATATAATATAATAAAATATAATAAAATAAAATATAATATAATATATTATAATATATCATAACATAACATAACATCATATAATATGATATGATATAATACAATATAATATAACAAAACATAACATAACATAATATAATATAATATAATAAAATATAATATAATATAATAATATATATATATATATCCGAGTGTTCTCTCCATTATCTTTTCTGTGTTCGACCATTTCTTCGTTCAAAAGGCTCTCTTCACCTTTCCAGGTAAAATCTTGGGCGTCCAAGAATTCATGGCAATTTCACATCCCATTGAATTTCTATATACAAAAGAGCCCATTCTCAGCCACGCCAATTTCACCGACGTATGGAGGTTTCCCAAGTCATAGAGATACCCCAATCCCACCAGCTGGATGCTTTATTTCCATATGGTAAAATCCCATCTATGGAGCCATTGGTGGGTAACCCCATGAAAAAAAACCTGAAAACAAGTTCCAGTTGGATTCATAGGGATACCTTCTCTCAGGGAGATAAGTTTTGAGGATTTACCCGGCCTGGTAAACGTTTACAGTTTGCGAACTGGAAAATCACAATTTTTCATGGGTAAATCAACGATTTCTATGGCTTTTTTCAATAGCTATGTTAAATTACCAGAGGGTAACTAGGACATGACTATCAAACATGAGGATTTAACTATAGGAATAACTGGATCTTTTTATTGGGAGATAAATTAACGAACTGTTGATATACCCTCCGGCATCCTCCGTAGCTCATCGAACCAAACGGGCCCTATTTTGGAAGTGGAACCCTCCAAAACGAGGGTTAAGTTGGTAAGATCCAATCGAAAAATAGTGAATACTTACTTCTCTGCATCTCTTTTGGTGGGTTACTATATTATCTATGTTTATCCTCAATCTTAACCATCCAATCTCCATCCATTCCGCTGAGCAGCGAATTGTCGTAGCTCATCGGACACCGAACGCTCCCGAAGAGGACGATGCCAGTCTCGGCGACGAATTTTCGGAGGATCAGCCCCCACTGGAGCAGTGGCTGCGATCCACCCCTGTTGGTTGATGATTACCCTCTGGTAAACATACAAAAAACTATGAAAAATAACCGTTTTTCATGGTAAAATTCACTATTTCAATGGTGATACTTTCCATAGTTATGTTAAATTACCAGAAGGTAGTTGGGGGATTATACTACCCAATATATTGAGGATTCTAATAATCTAAAAGGGAAATCCCTATAAACTAACCAGTATTATGGAGTGATAGAGGGATTTTGAACACTGCTTATTTAGTAACTGAGCTTAATCAAACATGGTTAGCTGATGTTAGCTGAAAAATCCTTGTGGAGCTATGGGAAAATCATCCCCAGATGCTCCATGTATGGTATATTTACCAACATTTACCCGAACAAAATCACCCAGTTTTGTAGGTAAATATACCAGCACCATGGTTCGCATATGGGATTCTAACCAGATCCTCCAGGGACAATCTGGTTGATGGGACCCCCATACAACACGACTCCCATACTCCCATCGAGAAGAAACCCTCTATGGCCCATATGTAGAAGATAACGGGAATGAAGATCCCATCACCTATAATTTCCTGCTGATTTTAAGATGAAAGGGAAATCCATGGAATCTATCGGAACGTATGACCGTTTTATGGGGAGCATATTCACGGTGAACAATGTGACTATAGAAATCCATGGTTTAAATATGGGGAAATCAATGGACAGCATAAAATGAACATAAACGGATATGTGAAAATTGGGACAATCATCTATAATCATCTATCCATACATTTACATATTCTTCGAGAATGAATGGGATAATGTTTTCTATGCATGGAATTACATGGATATAAATAGGTGGGTTCATAGTCCAACTGCATCCAACTGCTATCAAGTCTCCCAAATTCTGGGAACTGTTATTAGGGTCCGTGGGCTGATTTGGTTGAGGGGAGCGATGTTTTAGAGGAACGATATGGACATGTATCAGAGATACATGGGGAACTTTGTCACTTTGTTTGCCGATTTTTAGCCTGATATTACCCTCTGGTAAACTAACATAACTATTGAAAATCACCATTTTTAATAGGTAAATCGTTATGTTAGTTTAACAGAGGGTAATCTTCCTCATTTTTTCTGGTTTGCTGAAGAGTTTTTTCAAGCTGATCCCCCATGGCCCGTGGAAGGGGACCATCCCCCAAGGTTTTTCGGGAGATTCCCATAAACTGGGTCTCGACTCAGAATCTGAAAAATCAACAGCAATAAACCAGGTAGATTTTCATAATCCCCAAAAAAACTAAGCCAATCAACACGTATTTTGATCACTGCTTGAACAGTGCTTTTTGTCCTTGTCTTTTGATAACCACTAACGTATAGCCTACGCAACTGTCTACGTGAAGCCCACGCCATTGCATGGGGTAGCCTGCGCGGGGTAGGCTTTGCCTATGCGGCCATGGTTTCCAATGGTTTTCGATTGTGGCATGAGGTTTTGGAACCACAAACCACATATATTATAAGCAATGCAACATGAATAAATTCAGACTGTTGCCAACGAGTGTCTACATAAAGTCGTCGCTTGGTGACCCGGCTAAAGCAAGCCTATATACGCCAATGCCTACGCTGTCCCTACGCTGCTCAACTGGGGATGATTTTCACAGTGCAGTTTTTTATGTTCACGATGACAATCATAACCCGAATGATCAATCACATCACAACTTATATGGGGATTTCCAAAAAATAGATGATTTGGGGCTATCCCTATGTCAGGAAATCTCCATATGGTTGATGATCTTTTCTCTTTATTTACTGTAATAAATCTGATCATATCGGAGATGATCCAAGGACTTTCGGTAGAACCCCTGGGTAACTCAAAGAACAAGGGGTTTCGATTCGCTCCATGAAGAAATCCCATCTTTGTCTCGGATTCTTGGAACACGAATCGCTTTAAACTGCGTCGTATTGCTGGGGTTAATATTATATATACCCATAGGATCCATGTATGCTATATATGGTAACATTTACCATCAATACACCCCAAATGTTAGCATATATATACCATACATGGATCCTATGGGATATAACATTAGATTAACATTATATTAACCATATATTCACCATTAGTATCCATCAACAACCACTTGTAAGCCAGTAGGAAAACCCTATTGACGCGTTAAATTCGCTGCGTTCCACGGAATGATCCTCGGAAGTTGCTGTAAAGGTTGCATCATCTTAAACAACTACCCTCTGGTTAGTTATTTAACATAGCCTAAGGGAGTTATAGATAAGGGATGATTTTCCCATTAAAACCTCCATTTATAAGGGATTAACATAACATAGCCATGGAAAATGGCCCATTTATAGATGGTTTACCGAACTTAAAAATGGGTGGATCTTTCCATGGCTGTGTAACAAATAACCAGATGGTAGTTCTTTCATTGCCACAAACCCAACAGTTAAATATGTGTGAACTCTTCATCAACTTAGATACATTTAAAATCAACTATGAATCTCATGTTTTGCTTGCAGAAACACCGCCCCAGTCTTTATAGTATCACTTTCTACTTGGTGGTTCATCCCACTTACTAGGTTAGTTCACCCTGGTTATAAATGGGATAATAAGTTGAATCCACCTATCCACCTGGGTGAACTAACATACTTTAACCGTTGAATCATGGGGGCCCTGCGGTGCCCAGGTGGGAAAATTGAGCACTCCAACCTACGAAGGCCTTGGTTCTGTGGCAATCCTGGCCGGCTGGTGACGTGGAAAAAAACCCATCGAATTCAGGGGTGATTATAATTGGGATGTCTTTTCCGCAAGCAAACTGGTGATTCAATGGTGATATGATGGGAATATCATGAAAAATAACCAGCCATGGATATATATATATATATATGTTTTTATTAAAATACAAGCCACGTGGATTTTTTGGTTGCATATATATAGTTACCATAATATAACCATATTCAGAATCATATTAATATCATTTAAAAAAAATGATCCATATTAATATGATTCTGAATATACTGTAATTTATCCCCGTTTATAACCATATGAATATCTTATAGTAAATCCCTTTTTCCCCAGCCTTTCCACAGCTGCGGCTCCTTTGTGCCATCACAGAGAAATTTTCGCAGGTCCAACGAACTGCCGAAAGTCACCTGCCGAAATTGTGATGGAGGGAAAAAACATGGAGATTTCATGGGGAATTCATGATTTCATGGGATATGAGTGGATATATCAGTTAAAGTTGGTTAATATCCCCAATATACAATCATTATATGACCATTTATTGTACGTGAAATCCCCATTATTGTTGCCATTTGTTCTAAGATTATTTTATATTAAAATGTTTATCTAATAGGAGATTTTCAATCAGGATATCGATAGGAAAATTAAACCATTCAATGGATGTTCTTAGCGCTATCATGATGGTTTTGTTTGGTGGTTATACTAACCAAGAATTGTGATTTTCCATAACATCTTCACGGAGATGTAGTGGGAAATAGTGTGGCAACTGTTGGGTTTCACCCTCAGCATGGATAAATCTTTTTTATGGTGCGATGGATTATCGATGATCATCATCCATGCATTCGATGATCATCATCCAGAAAAAAACACCCTTAGAGATGTTAGTGTATATATAGATTAATAGATGATATTTATAGATGATCATCTATAGATTTAACACGATTTAATGATCTTAGCCTCTGGTTATTTAACAAATAGCTATTGAACATGGCCCATGAAAATAGTTGATCCATTGCCACCTTTGATGACGGTTGATGCACATCACGCAGAGGACTCAGGTTGACCACAAGGGGATGTATAGTTAGCCTCCAGTAAACAATGGAAAAACAATGGAAAATCAATGGACAATGATGGAACATGATGGAACATTTGGGTATATAATGGGATATCATGGGAAATATCATGGGGTATATAATGGGGTATATAATGGGTCTATGAAATAATGGACTTATGGAAGTATTGTAGACATAGCTCTGAAAAATGGACCATTTAGTTCGATGATAAAACGTAAACAAGTGATGTTCCATAGCTATGTTATTTTTTAGAGGCTACAGTAATGGGTTTGTTTTAACCCAAGGCCCCCCTTCGCGAATGAGAGCACAACCTGTGCGAAATCATGAAATTCAAGGCTGAAGATATACTTCCTGGGATGTTTAATATGGATTTAATGGAATATAACCAACAACAAAGGAAGTATCATGGGGATATAATTGGATTCAGCCTCCGGTAATTTAACATAGCTATGGAAATGCTCCATTGAAAAATGATAAATATCTATATATATATAATTATATATTAAACTGGTAGGTTCCATAGATGTGTCAAAATTACCGGACGGTATATCCGTCATTTCCTACCCTTTTCCTTTGAGTCTCTGAAAGAATATGGTAAGTACAAGAAGAAACCGTTGTATCAGTTACCCTCTGGTTATTTAACAGTTTGCTATGGAATCTATGGCCTGTAGGAATATTTTTTTATGATGATTTAGTATTCATAAAAATTATGATTTTCCATAGCTATGTTGAAACACTAAAGGATCTAGGTCTAGGAATCTTCATTATCCCATCATATCAACATTCTATCCCCCTGAATGGTTAGTCAAACCCCATTATTGTACTATTATATCACCGTTATAGTTGGTCGAACCCGATATCAGCTATTACATATCCTTAAGTAACCAAAGGATGTATATATATATATATACGTATGATATAGTCTCATTATCTCAACAATATTGTTGGTTATATATCTCATGTTCGGATTTTCACAATTTTCCATGAAACCATCCAGCCCTTGAGGGTCCCCCATTTTAAGAAACACCATATCTCCCCATATGGAAAATCAGGGAAAATCACCATCTTTGAGTTCGGTAAATCAACTATCAATCAGCCTTTTCAATAGCTATGTAACAAATTACCAGGGGGTACAGCTAGAGGATTTATCCCATATGGATCCAAGTACCTTCGGACGTGTTTGGTTGTTTTTTGTAGTACCTTAGGTTATTTCTATCCCCTTCCGCCAATCTCTGGACGACCGCTCCGCCGCGTCTACGACACGCCTCATTGAAGAGTTTGTAGGCTGCCCCGCTGCGGCTGTGGAAGCGTTTCAGCTGGAGCACCTCGCGGCGAGTTTCACGCATCCATTTCATGAAGATATTGCCAGCAATATGGGGGGTTCCATGATTGGGGGACCCCTGATAGCTGGTTGATTTATTGAAAATCCACAAATAAAATGGATGAGAACTGGGGGTACCCCCATTTTAGGAAACCCCCATATGGGGATATAATGGAAAGATATAAATATATTAATATATAACCAGATAAAACTGTTATAATCGACTACAAGAGTGATTTAATGGAATACTCATGGGGGGGTTAAGCAACCATTTATGGGGATATAATGGCAATATCATGGGAATATCATGTCTGAATGTGCAGTCTGCCATGGGAAGTTGCCAAGGCTTCATGACATAGACACATTTTCCATCAGGTTGTTGATCTTCCTTGTGCAAGGCCCAACGGGTTTCACCAAAAGGGACCTTGATGATGCAGCTTGAAGCTATGGCAACTATGGAAAATAAATGGGGATATACGGGGAATATGGTAGTGTAATCAACCGTGTAATGGGGTTTAAACCAACCATGAAATGGAACATCATGGAAATATCATGTCAATGATATCATGGATTAGTACAATCACGCCCTGCAAATAATTATTACACACCTCCCCATTGTATCGTCCAAAGTATGTCTAAATCCTAAAACACGAAACACATGGTCTCTGGTGAGTGTCTAATGTTGGAAGGAAGAAATTAACAAACAAAAATGGATTCCACTAGAAGAGTTTATTTGAGCAGCAAAACAATGATTGAACATGAAACAAACCCTTTTATATGAAATTGACAGGTCAATTTACCCCCCGATACTCAAATATGGTTGGCTCGGAAATGCACTCCTACGGCAGGCCTTTAAAATGGAAAATAATCAAACTACTTGGGGGATTTTCCATTGTCATGTTTGATTACCAGAGAACCCTCCCATTCTCCAAAAATTCCAAAAATGGCGCCGGTCTACATGTTACGATGTATTCATAGGATGGGTGAGAAAACAGCAGTGACCCATGCCAAATCAAAATCAAAGAATATGTCTGGATCAGAATACATCATGTAATATTATTTAATTTGGTCACATACCAGCTATTCTGACAATACCCTTTAATTTTTGCATCAGAAAATCGTTGTTTTTTTCGAAGAATCTTCATCTCCTGAAGGTTCATCCTAAAGTGGTGGGCCTCTCCAATACCTGGCTGTCAAAAAAATGGTGAGCCACGACGCTACTAACATTGACATTTAGTAACCATAGTAATCATCAGTAACAACAGGTTAGTAACATAAACCATCATTCGTAACATTTAATAACCAATGTTACTAACATTAACGGCGCATGGTTATTACTACAATGTTACTAATGTTACCATCCCCGCATTTACCGATTTTACGGGTGGTTTCTCAACCATCAGTTTTGATTGGTGTGTTTTTATACTAACATCAAGCACTGACACAGTTTATTTGTTGATATTTGTTATGTTTTTATTGTATCCCATTTCCTTCAGAACCGCCTATACATTCCATTATTCCTTTCCCCCCTATTACTAAACCCCCCCCCAAATACTAAAAACTAGGGTCCATCTCCCAGTTTGGAAAATTTTTGGTTGGCCAATTTGACTTTTAATTGATCCCCTTTAGAAAACAATTTAAAAATAAAGCTACCATTTGTGGGTTTCGCCTCCTAATAATAAAAACTAGTCAACCCCTGGGTTTTTATTATTAGGGTCCGTCCGATGTTTTTTAGTTTTTTATATTAGGGCGTTTAATCTATTATTAGGGCCCGCTTCGAAAACCAATTGATTGGCAATATTTTCATTGCGTTATAAAAGGAAATTTAATTGATTTTGAAATCGGAAAAAATAGTTTTTAGCATTAAGGTTTTGAATTTATTAGTAGGGTTCGCTTCGAAATCCGATTTTTGGCAATATTTTAATTGCGTTATAAAAAGAAATTTAATTGATTTTGAAATCGGAAAAAATAGTTTTTAGCATTAAGGATTTGAATTTATTAATAGGGTCCGCTTGAAATCAATTTTTTGGCAATATTTTAATTGCGTTATAAAAGGAAAATTTTTATTAATTTTGAAATCGGAAAAAATAGTTTTTATTATTAAGGATTTGGATTTATTAATAGGGTCCGCTTCGAAATCCGATTTTTGGCAATATTTTAATTGCGTTATAAAGGGAAATTTAATTGATATTGAAATCGGAAAAACTAGTCTTTATCCTTAAGGTTTTAAATTTAATAGTAGGGTTCCCTAAAAATAAATACACCCCTAATAATAAAAACTACCTGAGGTGTTTATCATTTGGGGAGGGGGGGGTAGTATTAGGGGGAAAGGATTATTTGTTTTGTTTATATCTATCTATCCATCTTTTTCCCGAGAGCGCCTGCGAAGGGTTCTTCGTAAAAAAGCAGCCGTTATACTAGATCTTCACTCCTTCACATCTGCTGATCTAGATCTTCACTCCTTCACATCTGCTGATCTAGATCTT
>Ga0126342_10005915_pt1:17500-21535 | contig 21535 bp, 25 predicted proteins | sample Cyp1metagenome_FD_92528 | JGI IMG/M metagenome (GOLD analysis project Ga0126342, IMG submission 92528) | Coral microbial communities from Lord Howe Island, Old Settlement Bay, Australia - Cyphastrea 1 metagenome | ecosystem: Host-associated > Invertebrates > Cnidaria > Coral ... | reverse complement strand
TTAAATTAGGCTAATTGACTTTTAGTATTGGAGAAAAAACTGGAGTTGGGAAAAAAGTTTCTACTATTGCCATGTTGGGTCCACTATTGGCCATGCCCTCTGGACAAGGTCTGAACATGACTCGTTTGGCAATACTAAAAGTAAATGGAGCTAATTGACTTTTAGTATTGGAGATAAAACTGGAGTTGCGGAAAAAAGTTTTCTACTATTGACAAGATATCCCTATTGGTCAGACAACATTATACCCTTTCAAGATCTTTCAAGAACCTACCCCCACTACAAGTGTCAATCATATCAATAATTGTATCCAAGTCAGCAGCAAGTGTGAGATGCTTGTGCCACTCTCAGATACCAAGCATTTTGTTTGGCTGGTTAGTATTTACATTAATGTATAACATTGCCATATTCCAAAATTGTCGGCAAAAGGTTACAGTATCAATGATGTATCAAAACGTATCGAAGATCATCAAACTATTGTGGCAAACTCAATGCCATCAATCATCCCCAAGTCATCATCATGTTTATGGATTGTTTGTTCACCATTGTTAAGCATCGCCAAATTTTAGTAGGATGTGCATTGGGTTTCCCACATTGTACAGATAAAGTTGGGACATGTAAGGGCTGCAGCGCCGTGGCACCTTTCGAGATGTTGACCTCCGTGTTCTTCAAAGAGAAGGTGGAGTTGGAACCTGAAAGGTGGAGAGTTGCCCAAATTTGCGGACTCCGTATGATTCAATGATGGGATATATCGTGGTGGTGTAATTTGACAATATGTAAGTATAAATATATATATATATATGTATATAGTATACATATATAATATATATATATATATGTGTATATCACTGCTTCATGATTGAACAACCCAGAAACATACAGAGTCGATGTGTCCTGATTTTATAGGCCGGTCCCATCATGTCCCATCCCGCGGGCGAAGGAACGATCCACCGGGGAACGATCCCATGAAATAAGCCACTGAATTACCCTCTGGTAATTTGTTACATAGCTATTGAAAATCACCATTTATAGTGGATTTTCCCATTGAACATGGTGATTTTCCATAGTTATGTTAATTTACTGGAGGGTATCCCTTCTTTGATCTGCCAGAGAGTGCCCTCTGGACAAGTATTCTTCCAACCAAACAAAAAAAAAACATGCAAAAAGCACTATGATCCGTGGATCATCGGTCGTATGGTCATCATATTCTTTGGTGCTGCGGTGCTGCAATGCATCTCGATGGCACCCGAACATCCCTACTACAATCGCAACCGTTGAAGCCTTCAATATGAAGCATTGTAGCACTGGATGGTCATTGAGCCAACCCTCTGAAAAGCATCTTTGTATGTTGGGGACGAAGCAAAGTATCGATTGAGCACTGTTCTAACCTGTCATCCCTTTTTAAAAGTGCTGAGGCCAGGATTCCCATCGTGGTTGCATCATCCGAAAAATCACTAGCTATGCGCACAGCTACTGTAATTAATGCTCATCAACCATGAACCCCATCATTTATCAAAAGATATCATTTATGTCATGTCATCATGTTTTATTATTTGACATGGCTAAACCTTAGATACACGGTGTGACCAGTAAGTTGTAAGTTGGTATAATAAATGTTTATAAACCCATTGACTACTTCGTTACCACACATAAACCCAAACGTTCTATCATACATCACCTATGAATCCCATTCAATCCCTTATGTTTCTTGGTTTCATATGGGTTTTTCAGTCGTCTTTTCCCAAAAAGGTTTTGTTTGCCTGCCAAGGCACTGAGAGGTATCGCCTCGGTGGCATCCCAGTCTAAGACGCTTCCGGATGTCATTTTTGTTCCAGGTGTTCCAGGATAGGTCAGGTGAGAAGTCAAAATGCTTGTCAAGATCCCATGATCCCATGATCATATCATATCCCCCTTTTCCTGGTTGTTTCTGAGCCATCGCCCTTTTTTGTTGCTACAGAATGACCAGGTTGTATCAGTTGTATCCCCCAGACCCAAAAATTTGGCGAAATCCGAGCGACTTGGCCCAGCGGACCCGTGTTCAGAACATGTTCCCCTGGACCCCTGAGCACCTGGCGCGTTCAGATCCCGATCCCGGTTTGTTTCGGGGATGAAATCCATTTGTAATGGTACAAAATACAAAATGGTACGTATATTATCACTATAAACTATATAATGTATAAAATTGGAATTATCCCATTGTTGAATCATCTCATTTTTTAAGGAATGGAACATGGGAGAGTAAATATGAGTTGAAGTTCCACGAATCGCTCAGAAATGTCCAGCCATATCCTAATGACTGCTGGAGTTGATCTTGTCTGCTCTTTCAGAAAAGGGACTAGCTTTCTTTAAGTAAATGACTCAGCCTTCATTTCTTATACTGTCCCCAGCAATTTTTTCCTGAGTAGTTGCGAACACAAAAACGTAATGAAGAGCCAGGCAGTCATGTTTCGGTACAGTGTGGTGAAACAAAGAGTCAAAACTACTTACTGTAAGTTCATCAACACCATACATACATGAATGATAGACATATCTGGACCCCCAATGACCTTTATCATTTTCGCAGATTGGATTCTTCTAAGGGTTGCCCATCCATAAATTTCATCCAGGTTTCCAACATCTTTGCACATACAGAGACCCAAGGTTTTGAGCCCCCAAGTGGATGCTCGGCAAATTTTTTCTGCCTTTTCCCAGCGAAATTCCTCGATTTGACCGGACGCCTGTAGAAGCTGCGCGGCATACTTCAGCTCGATAGGACCTCGGGAGACCATGGCCCGTCTGGATGAATGTACGGTTTTATCTCGGGTCCTCTGGTTTTCCACATCTATGTTCGTTCAAGAGAGGGTGTGCATATTTTCGGGTAAAGATCCAAGCATTCCGAGCATTCCAACACCCCTGCGCTCACCTGCGATGCTGCCCTGCTCGCGCACATCTGTGGCGCCCAGAAGCGTCAAATTGCTGCGAAGCCTCGCCACGGCGTTGACCATCGTTGACCCATTGGGAAGTCTGTGGATGAGGTAATTCGGATGGATCTGGGGAAATTATGAGTATGGATCAATACCTATTAATACCATTTTTAGGTGGATGAACATCCATTTACCAGCTATTTTGATGTTCACCAGGGGTACAAGGTTTTGACCCATCCCCTTATGAGTACAAGAATTACCATCTGGTTGTTCAACATAGCCATGGAAAGATCCACCATTTTTAATGGGTAAACCATCTATAAATGGGCAATTTTCCATGGTTATGTCTGACAGTTAGCCATGGAAAGATCCACCATGCTATTACTAGGTAAACCATCTATTTCTATGGGCCATGGCTTCCATGGCTATGTTAAATAACCAGAGGGTACCAAACCAAACATAAGTTCTTCTTTGATGGTTTCCTTTGAGAATTACCAAGCATCATTGGCGATGAGGTCCTTATACTTTGTCCAATGTTTGGTCATGTTTATCCGTGGTTTTCCTTGATGTTTCACTCGTTCTTATAACTACACCTCTTTTCAAGTCCAATCATTGAGTAGCTGTCACTGTGTTTCCTGAGTTGATGATATTCATGGTTGATACTAGTCTGTACTGGCTTTAAACCCATCTCGTATCCCACTTCTAAGTTCAGAAACATATCTTTGTGTGATTGTCTTAAGTCATCTTCAATGTTTATGCGGGGCCAATAAATATGACATCATAGTATACCATGAAAATACATGGTATAAGTGTACAACGTGTGCATGAATGCCACAAGAGGATGGATTGAAATGTTGAAATATTGAAGCCGTCGATGCAGTCTTTTTCGACATGTCAATGTGCCAAAGAAAGTTAAATTGATGTTATTCAATATCAATGAAGTGAAAACATATCTATGTTGCATGTATATACATTGTAGATGTGCGTATATACTCATTTACAGTCATATTACATACCACTATCATATTATATTATATCATTCTCACATTACATATTACATACCACTATCATTCTATTACATATTACCATTATCATTATAGCATACCACTATCATATTACATACCACTATCTTAGT
>Ga0126342_10005915_pt1:0-12500 | contig 21535 bp, 25 predicted proteins | sample Cyp1metagenome_FD_92528 | JGI IMG/M metagenome (GOLD analysis project Ga0126342, IMG submission 92528) | Coral microbial communities from Lord Howe Island, Old Settlement Bay, Australia - Cyphastrea 1 metagenome | ecosystem: Host-associated > Invertebrates > Cnidaria > Coral ... | reverse complement strand
GGAGACCTCGTAGCCATGGACGTGGCGGAAGTTTCCAGTTGAGAGGGAATCCATGGAAAATCCATGGAAAATCCATGGAATCATTGATAGCTATTCCATTGAGATGGAATATCGGAATAATAGATGGAATATGATGGAATATGATGGAATATGATGGAATATGATGGAATATGATGGAATATGATGGAATATGACGGAATATGATGGAATCATATTGAAATAGATAGTAGACGAGCTGTTCCTTTGCTTTACAGTAATTTACCACTGGGAAATAATAGAAGAACTAGGCCTAGGAGTTAGCACACCAAACGCGGACTCTGCGAATAGGTACAAGATATCAACGCAATGGACCGCTGTGGGTAGATGGATTGTCAACTCTCCACTTTTTGGAAGGTTATTGGGCCAAAGTGTCTAGAAGACATGGTGAAAGACCAAAGCATGAAACTTCCATGCCCTGAACATGACCCAAACCTGTCGGAAAAAGATGCACGGACCTGCTTCCACATTTACACCCCGAGCTCCCAAGGCCAAAAGCATCCTAAACATGAACCACACATGATAATACGTCCCTTACAAATCTGCACGGATCAGACAGGTGCCATCATTTTTTTGGAGGTTCCATGTTCGAGTTCAAAGTTAGCCATAACTGAAGACAGGATATGGAGGTTTCCTAAAATGGTGGTCCCTCCAAATCATCCATTTTTATAGGAATGTCCCATTTTGGGGATCCCCCATTTCAAGAACCCCCCCGATATCAGTCATCACTGTGTTTTCTCGATGACATAGACCCGGCTGATTGGCGCGGTCGGCAATTGACCCTTAACTCCACAACTTGGGCGGTACATCCATGGTTCAGAACCTGGTGTTCGCTAGTTAGAACCCTCGCAAACATCAGAAACAAGTTATGGAAGCAACAGGAATTGGGATGTAAGCAACACCTTATGCTATCAGTGATAACAGGGAAATTCACCAAGGATCCTGCAGCCCTGAATCCCTCAAAGGGATTACTGGTTGAAAACACCAAGCAACCATTCGCTGCTTCCATCCCTCCGGCAGCTTACCTGCAAGCTGCCATATTACATCGTTTCATGGAGGTGACATTGCACTGCTTCAAAATTGTGAGGCTAGACGGTCAGAAATGAAATGAAGAAATTAATATTGAAAACAAGAAGAAAGGTGCGTCATTAATAGCTCAAGAATAAAATGCCTCAAACTATGTTCTCGCTACCTGCATTTAATGATATCTATACAACGAATGATTTTGCTGGCAACATATGTGTACATAATGCGCACAAGCATCTTGACAACCGTAGACGATAGACACATCATAGACACATCTACAGCAGGGGACGTCCATTACGGGAGAAGATGCCTTTAGGCCCCTCCCAGGGCTCTCGCCAAAGCACTCTGCCATCGTTGTCGAGGAAAGGGACAGCTCTGGTTTCCAACCGATGGGAGGCCGTCCACATTTACCTGGGACAAGTCCCCTTGGGATGGCACGGCACTAAGCTGGTTGGTGGTTGAGCTACCTACCCCTCTGAAAAATGATGGACTTCGTCAGTTGGGGTTACTATTCAATTCCCAATATGATGGGAAAAATAAAATTAATGTTCTTGACCACCAACCAGTAAAGGTATTTACCCATACATCTAGAACATTCTACAACCGTACACAACCACCTGCTGCACCTGCACGCTTTGTACATGTTTCCTGCAGGTCATGACAAATCTCTGACAAAGAAAAGAATCAATGGTGGTTTCCTAAAATGGGGGTACCCCCAAATTATCCTTTTATAGATGGTTTTTATAGATGGTTTTTCCATTGTAATACTGTAAACCATGCATTTTGGGGATCCCTATGGAAATCCCCCTTTGGTGGTGCATAGTCTGGCGCTGACGCAGGGCCTGCAGATAGTCCTCCGTCGTCTTTATGGCTTGAAGTGAGAGGTCTACGGCCACCGATTGATTGACACTGGGCGAGCGGGCGAGTCAACCTTGCTATCTTCAGTCGGACTTAGGCAGACTTACCCCGCAAAAAAAAAACAATTTAGCCAATTTGAAGCAAGAATCAGAATATGATATATATATATATGATATTAAACCATGGAGTTTTTTTGGGTTTCAAATGTTCCGACAAACCCACATTGTGTGGTAATTACGCTAAACTCAAGAATAAACTATAGCCGAATTGCTTCATTTTACCTTGGGACAATCAGGTGTTCATTGTTGAATTTACCACGCTAAGAGAATTCCTGCAAAAAGCGCCCCTTTTCCACCTTTCCGGTGGTCGACTGGTGAATACAGCCAGCTAAAACAGGGATACATGTTGGCTTGGCATCATGGATCCAAAGAAGTAGTAAAATGAGACAAGAGATCATGACACCTTCTTTGGATCCATGATACTGCTTAGTACTGCTTTGGTACCGCACATATTATATATATAACATTATATAACTACCTAGTCAAAGTTCTCAGCAGTTTTGGAACCCACATTCCCACACCACCTTGGCAAAACCCTCTGGTTGTAAATATTTACATCCACTCAACTGTCTTGAATGCATTTACATCAAATCATATGAATTTTATGTTTGAATGCTTGTTATTTCAATCCATTTATATACATGTGTTCTTTTAATGTTTTGCAGGTGCTGTCAAAAAACCTGGATAAAAAACATTGCCATCTCTCCAAGTTCAACGCCAGGTGCACCGGGAGTGCTGATGGGCAATTTCTATCAATTTTTCATAGCGCTATGCTAGTTTTCCAGAGGGTAACTCAGAAAGTGCAATCATCCGAAGAAATGTAAGAAATCATATGAGTTTGGATGACAAAATCCCCGATGGATAGTATTGGAGCCTGATATCTCAATGCTACCGATGTATTGCTTATTAATTATCCCACTTCATCTATGGAATATTTCGCTACATTTGGGTATAAAACATTGGTCGTAAATGCTGGTAAATATTCCAGCACCATGGAGCATATGGTTATATGATACACATGGGTTAGTCATGGTTATCTTATTGCTTCAATCTCCAACTTTGGCACAACCCGAACCGGAGCAGGCTGGTTTTTTTAATCCCGAACTGGAGCTCGTGAACTCACGGCCCCAACGTTGGGCAATTTCTGATCACTTGAATAAATGTCCATCTTCATTGATATTATGACCCAATCTTTGTGGCTACAACCAATCGGTTTACCTCGGTACATCCCCCCTTCTCGGGATGGTCAATGGTCAACATCAGGAAGCTTCTCTGGTTGGTGGGGGCTACCTACCCCTCTGAAAAATGATGGACTGAAAGTCAGTATGTCAGTGATGATGAAATTCCCAACTGTTTCTGGAAAGTCATTCAAAATTCCATGGTTCCAAACCACCAACCAGATATTATGTTTGGTGGTTACTCTCCAGAAAACTCGCAAGAAAAATGTACAATTCATGAACATCCACCGTGTTTTAGCTAATGTTCGGAAAACTAATGGATTTCCGTATCTATGCTAGTCTACCGGATCCTTCAGAATTACTATTTGAGTTTGTGTGAAAATCAAGTACCCCAAAATTTGCTAGTTTATCATGTTCCTTATTCAATCCTATTCAATTGCCATTTTAATCTTTGCTGCATCCCTTTCAAACACCCCAAAATCATAGTATGTTGTTATAATTAATGATAAGTACCATCATTATATCCAATATATATATATACACATACAGTTTTCATGGTAAAATCCACATGTGTTCATGGTAAAACCAGTATGATGAAAAATCTCTAGCAATGGGAAATTCACTGTTTGAATAGTAACCCACTTTCATTGTACTTTTTTGGCAACATTCATCTACCATTTGCGGCAAACCCTCTGGTAATCAGACATGGTGGCTGCTTGAAAATCTCCCATCTAGCTCAAGGATTTTCCCATTCAAACCTCCATTTTTTGTTTGGGCATTTCCCAGCTTGCCACCTTTCCCAAATGAGTATCAATTAATTAGTTATACATCCCATTATATTCCAAGATGTTTGTTTCATTGAATCCCCATTAAGTCCCATTAAACCACCATTTCTAAAGATTCTTTGGGGGTTTCCTAAAATGGTGATACCCCCCAAAAAAAATCATTTTCTTCTCGATTTTCCATAAACCATCCAGCTATTGGGGTACCCCCACGACTATGGACACCCATTTAGAAGTGGTTAATTCCATTATTCACCACATGTATGGAATATGTTATTAACCACAAAAATCGCCATTCAATCCTCAATTAAGTATCGTTAAGTCCCATTCAACCACCATTGAAAGTGCTAAATCACCATTGCAAATCAGCCCTTCTCCGCCGAAGATCTCTGGCAAATCTACCGATGCAGAGAGATTCATCTTCTGCAAGGACTCCGCCAAGCTGGTCTTCACGGCCGCCTCCGAAACTTCGGCGGCAATCCATGTGGGTAACGGGTAATCCCAGTGGGAAAGCTCAAGAAATCCATGCTCGCCGTATGCTCCAATTGATGGAATAACTACATTTGGGACATTTTGCTCGCAAATATTGGTGAACATATTCCAACACCATGGAGCATATGGGTTAAACTCACCTTCAAAATCCATAGAAATCTCAAGAAAGCCATGAAAACACGCGTGAAATGGTGAGATGGAATCGAACATGGAAGTATAGCCGGCCATGACCACGGGGAAATCATCGTAAACATGTGAGGCTTCACCAGCAAAATATGGCCAATCTTAGATATCCCGCTGAATTACTTTACTTCGAGTGATCCCCACCCTGACACACTATTCTGACGTAGTTTCAGTTTCTGACATACCATATGGACATATGTATATATATATATATACTGTATATATTCTGACATTCTTTCTGGCATATACTCTGACATTGGATCTGACATTATTTCTGGCATTCTCTCTGGCATGTGTTTGGGTCCCGGCGTGGCCCACAGCCGGAAGGGAGCTGGCGATATGATGTTGGGGTCCCGGCCCAGGCGAAGCCCACAGGAAGTGAGGGAGTGAGGCATGAGGAGTTGCACCTTTGCTAAAATCTAGAGACCCTCACTGGGTAGGTGGTCAAAAATATTGAGCGATCAGTACAGTTTATAGACACCCATTAATATATATATATATATATATTCTATACTGTGTATGTATATATATATATGTATATGCATATACTTATGTACACATTATACTGAAGTACCCAAGTTACCATGCGTTCCCTAGAAAATAGGAATGTATATAGCCAATAGCACAGGTTTCTTCAAGGTGTTCCAAATTGATTTGATCGGGTCATGGTCCCAATTACCGCATTTACAAATAACAGGAGTGGGGCCCACCAGTATGATGAATGATGTGAGTCAACGGTATATCCAATTTCATGCGAATACTTTGCCATTAAGATGTTTTGATAAATTAATAATGCAGTCAACCAATTTCAGAGTAGTTACCGGCAAACAAAAGAGCAAATATTCACCCGTCAAACCCTGATGTACAACCACGTCAAGAGCAAGAAGCACTCATGCTTTTCAAATAGGGGTACAGTTGTTTTGTTTACCGGAGAGGATGCAACAACATAAAGCTCAAAAACTGTGGGACACGAAGGAAAGTCAGTGTCCAATATGGGGGACCGTACAGGAGCCTGTGTCAATAATGATGTCTTGTTTCTCAACTATAGCTTCAATACAAAAATATGAACCGAGATATTTGGGACCTCGATTCATGTACTCCGTAATTTGTTTTCTGGTTGGTGGTTTTAACCATCTTGAAAAATATTAGTCAATGGGAAGGATTATCCCATATATTAATATATATTATGGAAAATACAAAATGTTCCAAACCATCAACCAGTTTTTGTTCCCAAATCAATCCAAATCATGGTGCACGATGAAAAAACATCTTGGCTTCGCCTCCACGTTGGACTTGATGGTTTTGGCGGCCAAATCCTGTCGCCAGAGATGCCGCAGGCTCCCGAGAATCAAACGTGGCAATGGAAAACCGACCAATTTAGCGGGAATTGCCCATGACAATCCCATTGAAATATATATATATATTAAAACTGTAGCCATTCCCATTGCCACGTTTGATTGCCAGAGGGTTGTCATCAATGATCCAAGTAGCGCGGACCTAGTCCGTCGCCGATAAAAATCAGGTTCCGAATGGAGCATGGAAATCACAAGATCGCCATATCAAATCATGAACCAACCCAATAATGTCCTTTTGGTAAAAATATCTGGGTAAATTAAAATATATTTCACTAACCTGAATTGTTAGGCAAAATTTGGGGATGATTCCCCTGACTAACCATTATTCCCAGTGAGGGAGAACAGTGAGGTCGTTATAATTTACCGAGAAATATGTAAAAATAGAGGGGCCGCGAGCTGGTATACCATCTATCATCATAGAAACCTGTTGTTAAAGGGGTTTCTTCAAACCCCTCTATTAATCAACCAACCAATGGGAAAAGGACATCTATGAACCAACCTTTCAGGCCGTTTTTGGTGGATTCCCACCAGTGTCTCAATCATCTTGGGTGGTCATGAATGATGCAAAAAATACCTGTCCTATTATTATGATCTGATGCTGTCCCCTCTGAGCTTCACCATTCATCTGTTTCTTTTTATACAAAAATCCAGTTTTCGAAGAAAAACAAGACAAACCAGGAAGACCACGTGAGAATTTTGGTAGTCAGAAGTCTTGACAAACAAGTCTTGAAAGCATTGAAGATGTTCAACACGTTTGGGAGAAATTTGGTCACTGCTCACAAAATATGATTTTGACGTGCCTCAACTTCCAACTGCTTGGTTTTCCACTAGTTTGATCAGTTTTGACCCAAGAATTCTCCATAAGACGTCCCCATCATCAGCATTGACCCAAACATCCAACGCATACCGCGGGGTAGTCCTCTAAGTAGGATTCGAACAGGAAAGCCGCTGCATTCATCAGCCAGTGAATGCTGGTGCCTGCGCTCGGAGCGAAAGACATCACCCATTGGGCGTTGGGACAGTGGTAAGTTTTGCCTCAAAATTAAAGTACCCTCTGGTGAACTAACATAGCAATGGAAAATCACCATGCTATTAATGGGAAAATCCACTATTTCTATGGCCATTTTCAATTGCTATGTTAGTTCACCAGAGGGTACTCAAAAATCCAAACACATTGCATATCATCAGTGTGTTCAAGTACAAGAACCAAAAAAAACGGGGTACACCCCCATGTCTAAACAGGATCCGCATTTAGTGTGGAAAAACCCAAAGAACATGACTGGAACTGTGCAGAACTTACCAAGTAAGATATGAACAACGAGTGAAGCGAACATGGTACATACTACCATAACTTTCAGAATAGATGAACCAACAATGTACATACATGTACATGATGATTGATCACCAAGTCCAACGCCAGACTGCAAAGATGAACCACATTCACAAGTCGCAATGGTAGATCCGCTGCCCGAACTAAATTGATTGGCTTGATCAGCTTGACTTCTCACTGGTACAAGAATGGTCTGTGAATATATTGGAGATCTTCGCTTTACCCACAGCCATGCTGAAAGGCAAGTTTCCTGATGACCGCCGGAAAAGATGATGTTCACAAAATGCTCCTTTGTCATAGAAATTTACTCTGCATAGACCTGAACCTTCATGCTAGACATAACACTTGGTAAACGTCTCAAACCTGTTGGATAAGAATACGCCCTGATGAGCTTATTGTTGCAGTCTAGGTACCAGTTTCTCCGATTTAACCATTGAACAACGACAACCACATGCGCTTCAACCGCCATTTTCTTGGTGAAGTCATGGACCATGACCCCTTATTAACTCAGCCTGAGAAGGTGATGGGGCCAAGCTCTAAGTTCACGTTCAAATCACTCACTTCCACCTGCAGAGCGGCCAAGCGCTGCTTGTAAAATAACAAAGAAACTCGTGGGAAGTGCAAAGATGATCATTTTTGGACCTCTAACTGGCTTTGCTGAGGAGTAGAAGCCGGAGCGGTTCTGTTTACCACCAGAAGAATCACTGGACGAATCTCTCAGATTGACAAATCTTCCCATATCTTCCCGGCCAGTCTGGGGGGTCTCAGGCCAGCATCCTCAGGGTACCAACCACCAATCGTTGGGGCATTGGGGTACCCCTGGTTCCTTGATTTTCCTTGACCATACAGCACATATACCCATGGCGTGTGTTTTGACCAGAAGCCGCCACCCAGTCCAAGATGGTTCAAACACTTTTCTCAAAAATCCTGATTCGATCAGCCAGAATCCCACAAAAATCGGAATGGTTCAGATGATCATTGTTTTTGACAAGGTCTTTCACAAAACCTCTTCTCTCACATGGTTATTTTTTCATATTTTTTCAACCTTTGTCACGCTTACGGACTCTTAACCCATCGTTTTCGGATGATTTCGGTCTCTAAATCCCATGACTTCATAGGGTTTATTGATGTTTATTGATGTTTATTGTCTATTTCAGATGATTATTTCCATGTCACAAAACAATGGTATCTTTTTATGAAGCAAAAATAAATCCTGTGACACCGCGCCTGAGGACGTCTCGACAAGGCCTTCAGGCCGAGGTCGGCACAAAGCTGACCATCCTGAGAGGAGAATGACGGGGCAAGGTCAGAAGTCATGAGAGTTCGAATGATTGTCATGTGATATACTGACGAGAAATAACCAATGATATGATCTTAAAAATTGTATATAAAATAGGCTATACAAATTCAATAATTCAATTTAATTTAATATGATGAACACACACACACATATCTGGGCAAAACATATTGTTATATTTCACTGACCTGAAATAAGGCCATTTGGGGGATAATTTCCCTTATTAACCATGATTCCAGGTTTCGGTCACAGTGAGGTTGCTATAGTTCACCCAACATATAGAATCATATAGATAGGTGCAGTACATAGAGTAATCAATGTCATACAATCATATGGTGAATTCTTAAAATGGAGGATCCCCAGAAGCAAAAGTCTCAATACTAAGATAGTCATCCATGACTTGGATCATTTGGTACCCCCATGACACAGGAAACCTCCAAACGTATGTATATTATGTATATATAATACTATACATATATACATACTATATATATATATTATACTTATACATTATTATACATAAGATTTGTTGTTGTTCTTGTTATCTTTTGTGGCTCTCTCCCCCTTGGTTTACTCCGCCGAGGGGCTGTGACCAGCACACTGGTGCCTCCATTAAGAGACAGGAAGTACCATTCCGCACTCCAGTCCTGGTGGGCGGAAAAATGGGTGAATTTACTGCTCCAAATAGTTGGGATCAAGAGTTATTCGAACAAAATCAAACATGTGGATATAATTTCTGGACATCTTATACATTATGATACTATTTACTCATCTGAAATAGTGCGGCTATCCTTGGGATAGTTACCCCAACCACGGAACAGAAAATCAATTCCAGGTCTCACTAGGATGCATTTCTGGACATCATTCCCATGGCTGGGAAATGCCTGAACGTTTCATTCTCCACCGGAAAATCATGGAACTAAATGGGCATTTCCCAGCTAGTCATGTTTGAGTATTCTCAGTACCCAGGGGTGATTCTCAGTATAAAAACATCTAGAATCTATATCGAGTTATTTTTTGGGGGATATCTTTCTTGGCGCAGGGTGAAATGGCGCAACCTGGTAACTCCCCCAGGAAATTGGTGGATCATCATTGAGCTAGTGGTTAGCTGATTGAGGGGTCATCCAACCCTGTGCGCCCATAGGGGAGGGTTGTGATTATATCACCAACCTCAGCGAAGCCTTCTTTTTGAGGTTCCCCCAAGAAATGCGAGTATCTTGTAACGGAGGCCTGTCGATTGAGGCGATTATGATCTGCCTTGAACTCCACGCGGCTGCTAACAGTATTGCCAAATAGTGGCCAATGAAATCCAATGAACATGCTTTCCAGGATGGTTTCCATAGTAGGATTCTTTTGACAATGGTTTTTTGAATTCCTTTGCTAATGTCTATCTTTATCCAGACCCAACTGGAGGCTTAATGACCCATTTCTTATGGATTTTGCCTGTTTCCAGACACAATTCCCCATATGATTGCTGAACATGTGTGGTTAAATCAATCCACATTTCGAAAGTAAACATCACCCAGTTGCCATATCAATCATTCATTCATATGATCATAATATGGGGTCCCAAGTCATAGGGGTATCCCAATCCCCATGATACCATCTATTTAAAATGTTTTTTTCCATGATAAACCATCCATTTGGGGATACCCCCATGACTATGAAATCTATGAAGCCCGCCAAGAAAAATCATATCTCTGACTGCAACGCCAGGAGCCGAAGTGACATTGGCCCAAATGCCCGACAAGCACAGCCTTGAGCAACTTGACGAGATTTTCCGGAATCAACTTGTGGGGTCCAGTAATGATGGCTTAGAGCTTGGAAAATCATCTATTAATGGCTGGTGTTCAATTGCCATGTTTGATCAAAGGATATTATAAGATTGTATATATATATACGCATATATATATATACAACTAGGAACAAATTGGGTCCTGGCCAACAACATTAGGTTGGAACTTAATCAAACTGAATCAGGCAAAATATTGTTTCACCCCCATTAGTCATTTGTTTTCGACCCAGAAAGATATCATCACAGAACGCTCAATATTCGATTCCTAATCTGGATGTCTAAAAAATATTTCTGGCTCAACGTTGAAGAAATACACCAAAATGACACTCAAATGCAGTATTTCTTAGGACTTTGGAGTGGTTTCAGTGGTTTCCATTCTGGTGTCTGAAAATACGGTACCATACGGTACCCCATTCCCATTCCACTGGGCCTAAAAATGAAACGACCTGTGTCCCACCAAACGTCTGGAGACGACTGGAGAACCATCTCCCCGGCAGTTTTTCGTCATGGATGATGACAAATATGCATAGATCATTATTGTGGATTAGATACTTCACTGAGGTGTAAATAAAGAGGCTTTTAGCCAATCATATCTATCATATCCAAAAATAAAACAGTCCCAGTGATTGTTGGCTACACCCTGATTTCGGATGATGGAAACTGACACATCAAATGGTTGGATGTTGGGACGCAATGAGCGTGCAGGAGAACGGCACCCAAGGGGCCGTTTCGTGATTCCTGGTGTTTGAGATTTGCTCACAGGGAACACCCAGAAGTGACAACTTTCTCTGGTTTTGAGAGGAACATAGGCTACATGCGAGGAAATTTAAGGCTACAATCCTCAGTAGTTTGAACATAGCAGACCTTAAAATGCTGATCATTTCAACTTGTTTCAAGAAAATGCTGATCTCAATTTTGACTCTCAGGATCCCAGTGGGAGAGCCAAGTGACTGTACACCCTTGTCTTTTCTGAACTCAATACCTTGCACAACCAGCGTGATGTGAGCAGGGGCCAACAAATTCCGCAGAGAGAAACTCTTAGTGGTACGTCTCATAGTGTGTTAAATCCTATGAACTCCAAAACTGTATTTTGTAGTATAGGTAGCATTTTGAATCACAGACTAAAGTACAGTTTGATACCAGGCATATGGTTCAAATTGGCTCAAACATGGGATTGCCTATTGAAGATAACCAATCTTTTGGGCTCACGAGTCACGAGTATCCCATTTTTGAGACATGGCCACATGCTTGCCAGGACAGACGGTTTTAAAGTTTGCGACATGCTCATGTGGTCCACAAAGAACATTGCGAATCATTGAAATAAGATGACTAATATACAATCCATGACTGTGTCCCAACCTTCCACATAGCAGCCAAAACAAGTATGTTGATCTTGCAATCTTCGGAATAGCTACCTCTACACAACTTCACATCTTCAAATTTGATCTGAGCATATCGCCTGGGTGCACCTTTCAAGGTCTCGCCAAGGTGCTAGGTGTCTTGATACCCACGTGGTTCAGATCAACATCCCACAGTCCTTGGATGGGCTGGTTGTTGCTCATTGCTGTGAGGCTGCTGACTGGTTGGGCTGGTTGGGCTGGCTGCTGTCAGGCAATTCATCTCATTTTAAAAGATAGGTTCATTGTGGTCTGTGTTCGACTTTCACGAAAAACTCGCACATGTCGCACATGCTGGAGGTATCAAAGACTAAACATGGATCTTCAGTATTAAGATAATTCAAGTTCATTGGTGTCCTCAAAAGTGGAAACATAACATATTCAGATATTTAAAGACATAGATTAAGAGAGATTAAGAAGTCCCCCAAGCTGGCAAGACATCCAAATGGGATGCTTCCCATCCTCCTTTCACCCTGGACCATCCTGGGCCACGGCGACGCCGGGTCTCGGTATTGGACGCCTTTGTAGCTGCCGCTGAAACTTCCCAGGGGCACCTTCGTAAGATTCTGCAGCACTTGTGGCAGCAGCTCCTGCCACGAAGATCTCCAAGGGGCTTCGCAGAGGCGCTGGAAATCACATGAAATGACGCCAAAAGATATATTTAATATTGTGTATAGATATAACTACAACATACTATAACTATATATATATA
>Ga0126342_10005914_pt1 | contig 21538 bp, 20 predicted proteins | sample Cyp1metagenome_FD_92528 | JGI IMG/M metagenome (GOLD analysis project Ga0126342, IMG submission 92528) | Coral microbial communities from Lord Howe Island, Old Settlement Bay, Australia - Cyphastrea 1 metagenome | ecosystem: Host-associated > Invertebrates > Cnidaria > Coral ... | reverse complement strand
GAATGCCAGAAGATTTGCCAGATAGAATGCCAGATAGAATGTCAGAAGATATGCCAGAAGATATGCCAGATAGAGTGCCAGAAGATATGCCAGAACAGATTGCAGAAGATATGCCAGCTAGAAAATGCCAAAAGATATGCCAGATAGAATGCCAGAAGATATGCCAGATAAAATGCCAGAAGGTATGTCAGATAGAATGCCAGAAGATATGCCAGTAACAAAATGTAAAAATGTCATGGTGGGGAAAACTCGAAGTAAAGTAATTTTGCTGTTTTTACTGGTGTAATGACACAATGACAATTCCATCTAAACTTAATAGGACATGCAGTTGTTGTCCCAAACTAAGGTCAGCAGAGTTTTCCCCGACAAGACGGTCCCAACATCTATGGTGGTATCTATGCTAGCGTGGGGGCTGTCCACACCAAGAGTTTCTTCTGACCTCTTTCAAAGATGTTTTGAAATGCTGTCTGATATGATTGATCTTTGTACCAGTGGCAATGACAATGGTGGATTGGAACTCACGGTGGTACCTGAGATGGGAGCCTGGGGCTAAAATAAATAGATTTGCAATTATTTGAAACCAACTATTTATTTGAAAACTATAGGAGTTAATTATATGACCCACATAAATATTATACGCATGGGGGTAAAGTAAGATGTTTGCCTCAGCCCTTTTGCAATCCGCTCTCAGGAATTCCGCAGTTGACTTTCAAGCTGAAGCCACAGGATCCATTTCCATTGGCTTGGTTGTTGAAGCCGGGCGATGTGGAGTCGATCACAGAGCTGTGGGGTTTCGAACTGGCAGTTCCCCGCCTTATCAACTTGACTGACTTTTGTCGACGCGTCTCAATCATAATCAATCAAGAAACATTCAACCATTTTTGTTGTAAAGGTATGTAACTGCAGGAAAAACATGTTTGTTTGAACTGATGTTGTTGTTACTGACTACTGAGTTACTGATTCAAAGAGCCATGGGCCATGGACAATGTTTTTTTTGAAACTTGCTACTCGACTTTCCAGAATTTAATGATTGTCCAGTGTTCAACACCTGCCAGCATAATAATCCCTGACACGCTCAGGATGCAACCAAGTTTTGGATATCAGCCCCGGCTGCAACTTCAACTCTGGCATCAGTGCTTGCCTTTTGTTTGGATCCGTGCCTTGCATGAAATCGGGCTGATTTCATGGCCCAGGATGTTTAATTCGAAGCAGCGCTGGCTAACATAAAAATGTTGAAGTTTATATGTTGAATACAGGACATGATTCAACCTTCATCTGAAGGTTGAATCATGTCCTGTATTCAATATATTTTTATAGTTGGAAGTTGGTTAGGTACCACAATAATACAAATACAAGGTTTTCTGAAAAAATCTAATTGTGTAAAATTATAAAGAAATAAACAAATAGATAGATGTATTAATAAACACGACCCATGCCAGCCTGCACATATCATTCTGTCGCCGAGGAAACACCACTCGCAGACTCAGAAAAAACGGCCTCGTGGACGTGAGAGGAATGCATGGATCTATTTGAAGGAGAAATGTTTCTCTCTTTTGTCTCAAATTGCATTCGCAATGGAAACTTGCCAGATATTTTTAAGGGACCCCTGATTCAACGTAGGTAACAGCTACTCAATAATTGAAGCATTCAATTTCCAACTGGGGTGTGTTTAAAATTGTCATGCACTGGGCTTCATAAAATCATTGGCATGGGGGTTCATGTCATTGATTCATGTAGTCATGGTTCAAGCTCCCCCCGGGTCTTGACTAAGGAGAACCTAATCTTGCCAACACTTCGCTCGGGGCCAAAAGAGCGAAAAAAACGTGCAGTATTGACAGTGAATGAGAAGTTTTCCATCATTGAGAGTGTGCGGTCTGGGAGGCAAGGACAGGGCTTTGATGTTTGTGTGTGTGGGTGCGGGTTGGTTGGTTAAGTTTAATGATTAAATTATAATATTATTCTAAATTAGTGGACTCTGGCCCAAACTAACTAACAACATATCCAAGAAAGTCAACTGAATCAGAACTCAGACAATCTAAGATAAACACTGTCACTACCCACAGTGTGCATCACTAACTTTAGACTTTGCAATTAATTTTCTTAGGTTATCAAGTTACTGTTAGCCTCGTCCCCGTGCCAACATGCCAGGTTCTTCACTTTGAGCAAGGCCATGATCGACAAGAAGGTGAAATTGAATCCTCAAGCCTTGGCGCAGTGGGAGATGGCAACTTGGATGGAATCCATTTTTGGCTTGTGCATGTCACATGCCATGCAAACCCATAATATCCCATAGTGTAACGTGTTGTTTTCTGATTTTGTTCCTATATTATTTCGTGGTGGGATTGTCAAATTTAATTTGGTCAATGAATGATTTGACACCACTTGGCAGTTTGCAGCGCGCCTAAGGCGGCATCATTTTAATTTAAATGTCAATGTCAGGACATTAGCTGCTTGCATTTAAGCTGCAGTGCTCCAGCAGCATTTTTTCCAAGGCCGTGTACCTGCAGAAGGCGAAGGCGATGTTCAGCCAAGTCGCCCACCTACATGCGACCCAGCTAAAACAAGAATCTTACATTACTTCAATTCAAACTAACATCCCCTGATTTTTAGGTATTGTTATTTTGCTGCTATTGTCAACCAATGACAGTGATTAAACATGATTAAACAAAACTATTGGCACCATTTTACGGGTTGCAGCAACCATTAGCAAACTTGACATTAACATTGTATGAATGAAGCTGACATGACTCGTCTGATTCAGTCAGTGGCGAGCATGGTAATGGTAAGGTGACCTTTGATGGGAGCTCTGTGCAAAAAGTTCCAGTGGAGATCTACAAGTTCCATTGATACTCTGCAGCAATTAAATCCCCTGCACTGGTCACTGGACTGGCCTGGCAAGTGGCCATCCTGAATGGTCAATGGTCATTCTAAATTTATTCTCCCATTTTTTTAATAGTGACATTTCTTCGAGGGACTTAGACATCAGAATTGATGGCCAACAATCATTTCATTGAACTCACTCCCCCAATAAATACATTATCTAGAATCAAAGTTGCCCCGGTCCACTAGGTCCACGTAGGCCCAGGGCCAAAAAAGGAAGCCGCATTTTTTGGGAAGGAAGCCTCATTTTTTGGGAAGGAAGCCCCTAAACTAAAAGCCAATGGGATATATAAAACTATCTGGAACCGACTGACTGCCACACCAATGCTAGCATTTATTTAAAAAAAAATCCTTAGATCCCCACAGCCTGGCCCCAGGTTCTCAGTTGAATATTGGCGCCTATGCACCTCCATTGGCACCTTTGGCAGCGTTGAAGGTTTGGGTGCGAGTCGGACCAGCCGGGAGAGAATGGAAGGGCAAGGGAATAATACGAATGCAGTCAGTCAGAACTGACAGTCGTGAAAACTGCCTTTATTTAGGGATGTCTCAAAATAGGGGGGCCCCAAACGCTTGTTTTTTGTATTTAGAATTTAGCTTTGGGCCCCCCCTATTTTGAGACATCCCCATTTATTGTGTATTGAACATTTGGAAATAAATAAGGCCTAAGGGAGGTTGATGTGGAATCATGCCGTGTAAATAATGTAATTGTCTGTTGATTGACCAATGTTTATTTTTGGCCACTGGGACTCAAGCTGGGATTCAAATTAATAGACCGGAATTATTGACTGTTTGAAAACTTTTGGGTCTAACTAATAGACTGGCAACATCATTCATTCAAATTCATTACAAGACAATCCCCAAGACTAAATAATGATCACCTGCAATGATTGACCACTGGGACCTGGTGGCCCTCAAAAAACAATGAACTTGCTGTGACTTGTTTTGTGACTATGGCGAGCGATGCCGGTTGCACTGACGACATCACAGTGGCGAGCGTGGGCAGTGACTCATCCTTGCCTCCGACAATTTCTAAGGCTTTGGGCAAGGACCCAAACGCCAAACAAATAGTTTAACTGTTAACTTGTTGGTAAGTTGTAAATATATAACTTACTTGTTGGTATGCGTCTTATCAATCATCACAGATTTCAATCCCACGAAAAAAACACGAAAGATAAAATTCCCACCAGCCCGCCCCATGAATGAATCCAGAAATCCGAGCTGCTGTTGCAGGACCACTCTTGGGATACCCTTTGAGCTGCAGCAAATGCCATTGACGTGGCCTGGAAGGTGACACACAATGTCGTAGGAAAGAGGCTCCAAGACAATTGGCCTAGTGTTTATTCATCAAGTTTTTGTTCTATTTCAATGAGTTCAGGTCAGTTCCCAATGAGTGATCTTGATCCGGTTAGTTTATCTAAGGAAATGAGGACATACTAGCATTATTCTGGAATTTGGTGGATGCCAAGAATCATCATGTCATGGGTACCATCCAATACTGTTTAACAAATCGTCAATGATGTGCCGCTTGGTTATTTTAGTCAGCCGGTTACCTGTTGAGAAAAAATCAGGACATTTCTTACTTACCCCAGTTAAAGAATAATATATAGTTGTTAGGATTGTTTTTTGATTCCTAAAATTTTAAATAGTATATTCAGAAATTGAAATTCTTAATCATATCAATCCAGGACTCCACAAATCCAAAATGGGGGTGGAGTTGTATCTAAGGACTCATGGCTCTGCCATGCGACTGGAGCAACCTCGTTCTGTACAGGATCTGCCACTGCTGAACTGTCACGTGCTGTCATGGAGAAGTGCATCAATGATTCAGGCTTAGTACCTTTCCACTGCTCCATCCCTACGGTTGCTATGTGGGAGTCTTGCTCAACACCAGATTAGATGCTATTGTTGCTAGTTGTGTGTGGCTCCAGAATCATAAATGATCCCACATTTCTGTTCAGTTGAAAGTTCAGTTAAGTTAACACGAAGACTCGGGTATATCGATAGGGAGTTCGAGAAACAAAACCATCATCTCGAATCTTGTCAAAACAAAGGTTCAGGGCCTAGGGGCATTGAATCACAAAAAATGATGTGTAGTATTGTGTAATATTACATTGAAAGTGTTCATTTTCCGCCTTGGGCCTTAACTTGTTGAGTTTTATACCTCCCCAATCATCCATAATCGACATTCCTAAGGAGAAAGACAAAAAGTGCCAATCCGTGATCAAAGATGCTATGAATTGGTGTGAAGATGTCACGGGCCACAAAGGAGCTTGCCTTTTTGAAGACATTTTGGACCTACTCCCCAATGGCACCCTCGACCCTGATTGGACCTACTCAGAAAAGCTACAGGCAACCACAGGGGTTACTACTGCTCGGTTTGGGTCTTGTGTCACCCATGATTCTCATTGCTTCGTCAACAAAACTGCAGTCTTCGATGTGAGTGGGTTACCCTGCCCAGATATGTCACGAGCTGGAAAACGGAGAAAACGAGCTGGGGTTACAAACAGTGTGTACTTAGCCCATGGACGTTATGTGACCCTGAACCGCATGCCTCTTCAACTCACTGAGTGCACCCCAGATTCTCGAATCCATTGGGATAATTTTGTTCTTTCTTTATTTGTTGATTTTTCCCACTAAAAATAAAAATCCTTAGCCTTATTTGATGGCAAATTCCCAATTCAAGAATAATTTAAGAAAAACATAGAAAAACATAACTCAGTTTCAACCTCATTACTTTGACTGAAGTGTCTTATTTACCTTACCTGCCTGTCGGACTAAGGACCTGGATATGGGAATGATGCAGGATTGTTCACCTGATCATCATTTTTACCAATTTTTTTCTAGTCCTCAAGACTTCGGGTATGGAGGCATAGCAAGGAATCGGACATGGGTCATGGGTTGTCACAAAGAGTGCTCTACGTGCATCTTTGATCCGTACATGCTCCTAGATGCCATCATCGAGGCTTGTTCCGTGACTCAGACCCAGGTGAGGGACTACCTGGTGGCAAGTGAATCGGAGATAATGATGGAAGCCATGGACCTGGCCAATAGACGAAAAATTGCATTTAGGACCAACTCACCTACTTTGGAATACCTTCTGTTGGAACGGGAAGTAGAGACTGTGTGGGCCTTGAATCACAAATTTCGCACAAAATACAGCAAGGACCCCACAGCAGAGGACAACCTAGTGTATCATCTCGGAGACAGCTCGGATTTTTGCTCGTGGAGCGCAAGCTCCCAGCAGATTCCAACGTTCCGTGTTGGAAGCAAAAGCTCCCTTTACTGGCTTCCGAAGTATGGTCGTTTTTTGACGTCCAAAGAGAAATTAACAGCCATGGGCTGGCCAGTGACGAAAGAGTTGGCGGTGAGCCAAGGCATCCCTTTGTTTGGTGCCAAAGACACCAAACGGGCCACTGATTTGGTAGGAAACGGCATGCATTGGCAAACTGCTGGCATATTCCAGCTTGTTTCCCTTTCCTGCTTTGGACCTTGCGACAACGTTTGATTTGAATTGTTTTTTAACTTTACATGTAACAAAAGATTAGCTTGGTTTAGAGGCCTACTTCCGTGGAAATCATTATCAACTAAAGTCGGCAAGGTGAAAGTTGGGATCGGTCTCCGTTAACAAATTTTGGTTTCACATGGAATCTCACCCTTTCAGTTTCATTACAGACTAGTGTGGCAAAAACAACAAAAATCAAAAAGCATCCAGCATTCCATTGCTGGACATGGAACAGTGGCATTTTCTCGTATCTTTGACCTGTGGTGACGCTAGTGCTATTTCGTTATTGAATCAACGAATCAACCAACAGCTACAACGACTTTCTGCCCATTGTATTATTTGAGTGTCAAGCACCATTAGGTTGCCCGTCCCGGTTTGTTTTGCCTGTGTCAGTCTTTGTCTGACCTCGATCCTATGGCCAGTGAACTCGATTCCCTTTGGGGTGGAGAGATTGTTGGGGCAGGAGCTGCTGCTGATAATGTCAGTGAAGCTGGTTCCACTAGATCCCGAGCATCCTCAAAAGCCGCAGCCAAACAACGTGCTGGGAGGGGTAAAGCCAAAGGCCTTTCGCCTTCCTTCACCAGTTGGCAATCCACACCTGAACCTGGGATGACAACCTATCAACTTTGCCCTGTAACTGTCTGTGGTGTTTGGAGCAATAGAAGCTATTGGACAATAAAGAGATGAGTTATATACATTTCTTTGGGGGGTAGGGCCTCAAATTTTGTTGTGAATTAATTGACTGGATTTGTTTTTATTCCTGACTGTTTTTCAAGTAATCCTGAACACCATGATGAATCCTCACACGCCAAGGAGAACCACATTCGTGACATTATGGAGCATGTTGAACCGACGAAGTGCTGTCGTAGCTACCTCAACACCCTCACCTCGAAGCAGGTTCGCCTTGCTTTTTTTGGTCTTTTCCGAAAGGGTCCCTCACAGAGCTTGGATTCGAGCCTAGACTAAGAAAAAAACATTGCAAGGTTTTTGATTTCAAATGAGCAAAACCCACACATTGATGTTATTAATGTTCAAAACCAGGCAGGGCATGTATTGTATGCATTGTGTCTGAAACTTTGTTATGTTTTTGGTTGTGTCCAATTATAATTTATACTTACTTCAGTTTTGGAAGATAAGATTACAAAACACCTCAAACGCCCCTGGCCCGAAGTACAACATAATTTGGGATGGTTTTCAAATCATGGGGCTTTGAAACTTTGTTTGGGGCTTGTAAACATGGGGCATTGAGAGTTCACCTTCCTCACAACCTAGAGACGTGATTAAAAGAGTTGACAAAGGAATATGCCTCATTCAATGACTCGCCCAACCCCGACCTAACCTGACAGCTTTACTTGCCACACCACAACCTGCCCCCAGCCGTGCCTAAGGCACGACAAGCCAGAACTGTGCAAGATGCTTGAGAAGGAGTATGAGCGTTTGGGCAAGCCTTTGTCGAAAGAAGGTGCAACTGTGATGGGCTTGATTAAGAATGTGGAGATCGAGCTATCCAAGAACTCAACTTTCACCGTGATGAAACTCAGTATCTTGCATGCCAATCCTTACGACTGATTCTGATGGACCCAACATTGGTAACATGAGACATAACATAACATACATGTGACTGGTGGACATAAAAACTGACTTGACATTTATTGACAGCTGGTGAGGGGAAGGGGCGTGGGGCTGACTAGATTACAAGTCTCTCAATGACGACCCAAACAAAAATCAGACCCAAAAAATCTGAATCACACACATTTAAGTCACCAAAGTGTAAGTGAGTAGCGCAACAAAAAAAAGTCTGTTACTGTTGTTATTCTGATCCGTGTATAGTATATCCACTTGGTTCTGAAACAATCTAAAAAAAACATTGGATAATTTTAACTTGACCGCTGTTGTATCTGAGGCAATGGAAAGACCATGCTGGAATGCAGGGGTGTGGTGAAGGAGCTTCCCCAGGCCAAGGTCGGTTGGGAGGTCAAGTTGGCAGCTGGCAGCCAAATCCCTTACATCATTGATGGGGAGAATGGCCAGAAACGTTGGTGCATGGAAGTCTTCCAGGCCCAGACATCCAGCACTGCCCGGCCCGTGGACGAGGTGCCAGAGCCCAATCTGGACAACATCGTCCCAAGTGACGAAGCCCCGGGTGGATCCAAAACCTCAGCCCCCATTGCCCCAATGCAAGAGGTCGCTCGTGGAATCTTGGGCAACATGATTTATGACGTTAGAGAGTGGTCGGGGAGTAGAATGAAACATAGAATTTGTCATTGAACCAAATCATGGGACAAATACCGATGTGGAATGAATTCTGAATTGAATTATTCCAAAAGAGGTGAAGGTTTTTTTTCAACACCCAACACCCATCACCAATCATGACACTCATCTCTTACCTGCGTTCCAAATTTATCACAATAGCCCTGGATGCCCCAAGTCCTTTTCACATGAATTCGAAAAATGAGGAAACTTAAGCGTCCGTAAACATCTTCCCTATTATTATGAGGCTCCAGAATCACAATAGTTGTATCAAAACTGACAATATAAGTTATTCGTTTACAACCGTAGCTTTGCCCAGGATCTACTGACTTGGACAAAAAGAAGTCTATGCAGCCTGTCTGTTACTGCGGGCATGATCTTGCGGCATGCGGCAGTTGTGGGCGCGGCTACGCTCAGGAGATTGCCAATGGCAGAGCCCCAAAGTTTGTTGAGAAGAAGACAGTTGAAAGCAACTTGAGAAATTGCAATAGGTTTTTTTTGGTGGATGAGTTTATTTGAGTCATTAATGCTAAGCTGCTAATCTCTGCTGATTTGCAGTTTTCCTGTTGGCTTGCCATTGGTTCTTTTCTTAGAATTGATGGTAGGAAAATGGCGGGAGAACAATCCCAGTGGTTCCAAGAACAAACAATTTCAGGGATATCTCGAAATGGGGGATGCTCAAGAAATGAAACTAATTAAAGCTAAAACCGATTTTGAACGGCTTGGCAGCTTTCCCTCATTTTAAAATTTAATAATAGTTAACCCAACCAACAAAATAAACATATCTGCCCTTATAATAGCTTGAAGGCACCAACAGACCAAATCAATTTGGGAGAGGAAAAACCCAGACATCAAATGTGATTTGTTTGATTAATAATTGGAGTAATCCTTTAAGAGTTTTTCTGCCGTCCATGTTTCCTCAGAACAGATACTAGCTAGACTTAGGCGAAAAGCCACCTCTGGAAGATGCCAAGCCTTTCAAGATTCGAAAGGTCCCCATCTGCAAATGTGGTGAGAGCAACGCCACTTGCACCACTTGCGGGGAGGGGTATCTGGAAGTCACCATGAAGGGGCAGGCTCCCACTTTCAAAGAGGTGAAAATTGAAATCAAAAAAGTCCCTGTATGCGAGTGTGAGGAAGAAAAGGAAGAGTGTAGCACATGCAATCTTGGTTACTTACAGGCCGCTAAAGCTGGATTGGTTCCCAAGTTCAAGGAAGTGGAAGTAGATCACACGAAGGTTGATGAGGGTAAGGATAAGGAAGCGCGTGAGACCAAAGAATCAAAAGAAACCACTACAGGACTGATCAAGCTGCTAGGGTTTGGGCCTTGAAACTCCGGTCCTTTTCCATGTGACGATTTCCGATGGATTTTCTTTTCTGCATTTACGGAATCTAATTCAATGGCAGCATGGTTTCGAAAACGCTTTTGGATCTTGAATCATTTCATGATGTCTGTTTGTTTTTTTACTCATGTCTCAAAGTATCGCAGGATCCACGGAAAAAGGGACAGAGACCGGAAATGAGAAGAAGAAGGATGAGAACACTACGGAGGCCGAAGCTGCTGCCCCAGGACTGCGCAACATAATTTCCAAACGAAATTTCACAACAAAGAAAATAATGGTTTGTGCTATTCATGCCCAGGCTTGTGTACAACAAGTACAGAACATGAGACATGGCATTTGATTTTGACTTGTGTCATTGATGACTCAGACAAAAACATCCGACAATTATGGATGACAATTCAACTTGTTTTTGAAAACATTGATTTGATACAGCATCGCTATTTTTTCTAAGTATATTGATGGCTGCAAGTAAGTTCAAAGACCAATAATGATATTTAACCATGTTTCTTAGAAAGGACCTGCCGAGAACCCCGTCAACAAAGACAGTGACAAGGCTGAGATCAAAGCGGAAGAGCCTGCTGCCAAAAAACCCCGTGTTGAAGGCCACTGGTTATACATTAGTTTTTGCCTGGCTTTATTTATTTATGTCATATTTGTTGAGTAAACTGGGACGCCTTCCCAAATTACCCTTTCCTCCCGCGTTAACCGTGGAGCCAAGGTAACGCAGGCATGCCACCACCGAAGGCGAGCGGCAAGCTGGCGTTTCCTAAGGGTGCTGCCAAATGAGTGTACTTGACACTCAGACCAGAATCTGGGCTCAGATTTGGGGGTGTTAACCTGATAGGGGTATGAGGTCTAAAACTATGGAAATTTACAGTGTTTCAGGGGTCATACCCCCTTCAGGTTAACAGCTCTTAACAGCTCTCAGAGGGTCCCCACAGGTCCTGTACTGAGGTGACCAGCCCCCATGTATATTTGCCATTTTCACCCCGATCCCAGCCCATTGTCTGGTATAAAAAGACGGCATTTTGGGGAATTATAGAGGTTGCTGTCTTCCAAAAATACTTATCATGCCATTAATTAAGAAGACAACCTTTTTTAAGGAATACCTTGACAGCTGGTTGATAGAAAAGCTGTTAGTTATTGATTGCATTGCAGAAGGTTGGCGATCTTACCAAAAAAAAATCAGGTTATTTTTATTTTGGGCACCATTGCGTTGAACCCTCCTTACTCTCAACTCCTGTTCACATGACCTCCTTTGGCATTCACACTTTGGGTGAGGTTTGCAATTAATCAGGGTCCATAATGTACCCCGGTTCCATCAAACCCCAAAAGCGTTGTTCCAGTAGTGGTTATTTTTTATCGTTCTGTTAGTTTCTGGGATGGTGACTCATATTAATCATTCTTGTGGTACATGACGGCATTTCCCAAAAGCAACCATTAAAACAATAACTTATTCTATTCATTGATTTAAGAAATGACAGCTAATCAAATAAATCGTAAATTCAGCTCACTATTATCCTTATATAGCCGCTCATTTCATTTGCAACAACATCGTCACTGTGGATTTAACTTTTCCATTTTTTAGTCCAGACTATCTGCGTTTGCAAAAAAGAGGCTCCAAAAATAGGTCAAAATGGTGAGCAATGAAAAGCGGTCCAATCATTTGTTCCTGAATAGATCATTTTCGTTTGAGCTGAGGTTCCAAAGCGATTGGGGGGTCCAAGCTTTAATGATCGCTTCTAAGGTAGTTAGAAACTTCATGTTTGTTTTTTTCTTGTTGTTACTTGATTTCGCCCATGCCATTAATCAATCAGAATAAGATAAAAAGAACATGATCTCTTGAAACCTATTACATTTCCAGCTCCGTTCCCAGCTCAATGCTGCATCAGGATCTGACTGCTTGGGTCATGTTGATCCTTTCCTTGGCGCCGACCGTCGTCAGCAGCAGAGGGCATCTCATTGTTTGTCATGATGGTCCATGGGGAAATAACCACTCAAATGGTTAACAACCAACACAGATGTTACATCACAACTCCAGCTGCTATTCTTCTTGTTGTTGTTGTTGATCAATGTGATCTGAATTTCCCTTAAATGATTGCAGTATTTTATCATGATTATAATTTGTTGGACCGTTTGGCAAATTGGAAATTTGAGACCTTCAGCTATCATTAATAAGTCTGGGATGCAAGTGGAGTTTGGATATTTGTTCAAATCTCCTTTGCCTCCTAATCCTGTGACACCGTCACAGTGATATATCATTGATATCGCGTTGGCCTGCTTACTGCTTGGCTCACTCGGGATGATTTTAATTCATATCAATGACTTGTTTATTAGTTTGCACTGGTGATCATAGTCATACTATCGGTGTTGATCATTGTTTGAAATCCCAAATCAGGTCAATGGAGCAGGCTGACACAACTCCTAATAAGTTCTTGGTACTGCATCTACGCAGGCCTTGTTATCTCGCGTCTCAGAGCCCAGAAAAAAAAGACGAGAGACACAGACAACCTTGTAAGTATTATTGCAGACAGGACAGGAATGACAGAGCTGTAATGAGTAGTTGGAACAAACAATCGCATATTAGTCTACCAGTTGTTTTGCTGAATCAACTCAGCTAACTCACTGAATTTTTGATGTGTTGCTTTTGACATTCCAAATGAACTGAGCTTCTGTTTGCTTATTGATGGAAAAGTTCTGTTCTACCGCCAGGTCCCTTTGGGTCAAGTGAACACTATCTTGGAATCCTTTTTACTGAAGTTCCTAGCCTGTAGCCTGTTAGGATGTCGAACTCGATGCCTGCCCAGAGTCCAAAGGTCCAGGATGCTGATGTGTCTCCTGCTACAGCAAGACAAATGTGCCTTCCTGGCTATCCCATGCCCAGCAACCCAGCGGTTTTGTTGAACCCTTCTTTGGTGAGAACTCCTTCTCCGGGTGGCCATCCAGTTCATCACTACAAGAAGATCATGGAAAATACCCCCATGGTGCAAGGAGTCAGTCCCCAAGTGGTTGCTACCCCAGCCAAGAAGCCATTGACGGTTAAGGGGTTGACTTTGGATGACGATTGTGGTTCGGGGGGTGCGGGATTGTCTTCTGAGCCAACCTCAAACAGATACACTCAGCTGTCATTGGGCAACAGTGGCCACAAACCTTCAGCAATCCTAGAGGCTGAAGAGCTTACCCCTTTGGTGTTGGATTTCGACAGTCCTGGCAGCTCTCCACCAGGCCCAAAGAAAAGGATGTTGTTGACTCCTGAGTCGCCACTTCCAAAGCCCAAAAAAAGCAAGTCAACATTCTTTGTGGAAGAGGAGCCATGCACTATGTCAACGGCAGCATCTTCGTCTTCAAGTGCCCCCCAGACTAAGGAAAAGAAGATGACTACGTTGGAGGACTTCTTCACCAAGCTTAACTTCGCTCAGGATTCCCAAGGTGGTGATGATTCCCATGATGAGATTCAGTTAACTCAGAATTGCTGAGTGCCGGTGTGTCCCTGTAGATTTGCAATGCAGATTCATTTGCATAGCTAAGCTACCTTCAATAAGCTCACTGTCAGACCATGACATTGCCAGTCATGCCAGTGGTTTTTATTGGTGATCTTGATGATGTTTGAAGGTTTGTAAACAATGACTATAAACATGTAAGAATTGTCATTGGAAACAAGTTGACACGATTATTCTTATTATCCTGTTTTGTTTCCTCACTGATCTTGATGGAAACCACGACTTCCAGTTTTATCTGACAGTTGCCCCAATTGCGGGCACCACCTGGGCAGCCATCAATTTGGCAGACTGATGGTTGACAGGTCTCGTATCTTATCTTACCGACCAACCGACTCGAGGTGATGACAAAAAAACGATTTTCTACTCCATCACATGTCTCACTCAGCCCAGTGTCTGCTTGACGCTACCATCTGAGGCAATGCCAGCAATAGCAGCGCTAGCAGTGGAGACTTCCATGCCGAAACCTGGTTGTTCTTTAAGGCATTCAGGGGCGGGTGCCAATAAATAAATATGGTCGGTTAGTTGCCATGTATATTTATATATGTTGTTTTTGGTGGCATTTGACACGTAGAGATTCTTGATTATTCACGTGAATCAAGGGCATTGGACCAGAGGTGTGAGAAAAATCTTAACTCATCCTTCAATAAGATGGCAGCCTAATTCATCCTTCAATAAGATTCAGCCCTGTGTCACTGACCCATGTCGGTTGGTTTTCTTCTAACCGGTTCAGTCAGAATATGAAAGAAATAGCCCACCTTACTACAGAGAACTTAGTGCACTTTATTTTTTTACAGCGGTAATAGGACATAGATGTACAAGTCAATAAGTCCAAAGTTGTTTATTCAACTATGTTTATCTTAACATGCACTACATTTACACTAGTACACTAGTATGATTATGATAATAAATTGATGAAACACACTAATGAGATATAATAACAACAATCCGATTATTATCCCCCATTAGGAATCCAGACGCCCCCAGAAATAAAGTGCGCATGCTGTCTAGAAACACGCTTCTTGATCACAATTGATTGATTGAGTTCTCGATGTCCGAGGAACCTCGGCAATCGGCACTGTTTGGACCCGGCAGCTCATGTTCCAGTTCGCAACCGGAAATCTGTGGCGGGAATGTTGGTGCCTGGTCTGAAGGAGACTCAGTCATGATGATCTATAAAAAAACAATTGGTTTGACTTGAATCAAATGGACTGCATTCATTAAAGGCATATTATTATCAACAACAACAATCAAATTCAATAATGTGGACCATGCCATCTCAATGACCCCTACTCAGGAACTTGGAGTTCAGGAATTCACCAATATCACCAAGGTTTAGCAGCTATGTTTTTCCACACAAGTCAGAGCCATAAATAATGAAAGACCTAAAGTTTAAAGATTCAACACATCAAAGACTGGTGTTTGGGTCGACCCTGACTGTTACATAGTTTGATATTTTTGCTTCAAAGTATTCTTGTATGTTCTACTTTGTGAATTCAGACCCAAAATGAGAAGTTGATTTTTTCCCGATATTCAATTTTATTATTTCAACTAGCCATGGTTATGTGTCAGCTCATTTTTATTTGTCCGGGTTTTGTTTGAATATTGCTTCAGGAGGAAAAAACATTATCCTGTCTCGATGCCGCTTTGCCAAAGGCTTTGGCGCAGGGCCTCAACATGGCTTACAACTCTGTCACTGGCAAAAACCTGATGTCCCTGAAACTTGACTGAAATTAAACCGGCTAATCGGACATCATATGGGACGGTATCCTGGGTAGACTGTCAATGAACAATGATTCCAATCTTCCTGGGGCCCTGGGTAGAAGTGTCCATCCATTTCATGCAGCAACCACAATGCACATCCAATGGTCTCATCCCAAACTATGACACCGCTCAGTTGACAGTGATTTGTGTTTGCTAATTTAAATTAGGGTGATTGTGCTGCCTCAACCTATAACCTTCCACATTTGTTTAGGAAACCCTGTAGCGCCAGCCATGCAGCCCCAATGACGCCAGATCCAGCTGAACGCTCCAGGACACCGAAGATGCCCCTGAAAGCCGGGGAACCGTTGGATGCATCCACACCACTGGATGATCTGGATTTGAGGAACATGCTGACAGTTGCCCCTGGGTTTCAACAGCTGTTTTGGTTATTCTTAACCATAATATTGCAATTTGCTTCGGGTAACAAATCAGGGATTACATGCCCAAATTTATCAATCTTAGATTCAAGTGGGCCCTGCATAGTGACAGTAGAAAAAAAATGATTGTGATCTACTATGGGTTGCCCTTCAGTTTCTTCTATGATCGTTCTATTTCATGATTCAATGATTCTGCCTGTGGGGCTAGCGGCGGCTAGCCAAGGCATCTGATGAAGAATGTCTCCAGTTCAAGCTATGCTATTGTTTGAGTCATGAGGAGGGAGGCCTCCGTTTATGGATATGCCCTGAAAGCAGCCACAGTTTATGGAACGACACCAAGAACGGCATTAGGCGATCATCCTTACAACATGTGATTCTTCTGGCAAGTTCCATGGCTAACTGCCTCCATGGACCTTACCGTTCAGCCAAGAATTTCCAAACCATAGGGGAAGCCGCCGAGCACTTAGCCGAGAACATCAGCCAAGAGGCATTCGAAGAGCTTCAAGATTGTATGGCAGCTGACCTTGGTGTTGACCCTGATGATGATGTCATTCCTCAGCAGCCATCAGACATCCCAAAGCTTCCATGCATCAGGAACCTACCTTTGTTTGTGACTTACCTGAATTACCTTATCAACGATTATTATTTATGTGTTGTACGACATCATTAAAATAATGGCGTTACCCAAAGTCATGAATGAGTCCGGGATACATTACAATTCTTATGAAGATTCATCACGTTATGACGGGGATTATTTTTCAACCATTTTAATTGATATGGTAGATCTCCCAATGACATGTTTTACAGATCAGACTGTTTGTCTGTAGTCTATAGAGTAGAGTAATAGGCTGTTCGATAATAATAATAGTCAAAGAGATAGTAAGTTAATAATCTCACGGGACCAGGGACGGGTGTTTTGTTTGACTGACTGACTGACCGGGCCGGGGTGCTTATCACATATTTAAGCTTCTAAGATGAATGGACAATGGGCTTCCACCCAAACAAATATTTGATGTGATCTGCAATTCATCATTGATTGGGGCATTGATTGATACAGTGCCTGTAGCTCAGGTTTTTTTGGTGTGATCCCTGACCTAGCCCAGCCAGCCAGGTGAAAACCAAGAGTTGGTTTGCTGCAATAGGAGCTCTCAAGTACCTTTGCGAGAATTGGTCTGTGCTGAGCGCCGTGATGGATCACGCCCTAGACCTTCAGAACGTTCTTTGGCAGTAATTCAAACAGAATCCCTGTCCAAAGGTTGAAAAAAAAACAGACTAAAGTCTTCAAAAAAATCATGGTTCAACTAAATGCAACACTTCACCATTGAGTCTTACATGGGGTGTGTTCACTTATTTTCCTTTGGCAAACCCAGTTCCAAATGAAACCACTTCAAAATTATATTTATTTATGTGGAATTTTCGGGAGCCAGGTCCATGATGGTCCATGGAGGAAATTGGCCACCTCTGAAGATTGTGCTTCAAGGGTCGGGAGGGAAGATTCTGATGATGGTGATGATGATGAAGGTGACGCAATGGATCAAGACAAGGTGCCAAACGATGATGTCGATGACAATGTAGGAGGCGATGACACGATAGGTGAGAAACCTGAGTTACGGCCCAAGTCAAAAGAGGACCTCCAAAAATTGCGGGAACGTTTTGAGAACACCATGGGCCTAGTTTCTCATCTATACCACGACTTGGATTTGAAAGACCAGTTCTACATGGTGTACATTGCGTCTCAACCCTACATGACCGAGTATTCCAACATGTTGGTGTGTCAGAAGAAATCCCAGGACTGGTGTCAGATTTTAGTCACAAGCTCTTACGACTATTCGAGAACTAGCTCTTGGATTGGATGGACCATACAATACAAGGTATGAACCAATAATAATTCTTATTTATAATTATTACATTATCAAACTCAAACAAATTGCCTCTTAGATTAATTATTGTTATTTGTCATGGTGCAGTGGTCGTCGTGTCAGAAACAATTCAGTCTTAGTTGACGGGAATTGCCAAATAAATATAAAATACTGCCACATAAACACAACATGAGATACCATGAACAGAGGAACTCAAATTTGAATCCATAGCCGTAATCTGTAATTTCAGACTAATTTGTAATCTAAGAGCAACACCACTTTGTACAACAGCACAACATCACAAACATCACCAAATCTCAACATTGCAGATCATCACGACATCACGACATTGCAACATGACAGCATCGCAGCACAGCAACATCACAACATCACAACATCACAGCCTCACAGCCTCACAACAACACAACAACACAACAGCAACAACGAGAGCAACAACAAGAGCAACAGCAAGAGCAACAACAAGAGCAACAACCATAACAACAGCAACAACAACAGCAGCAACAACAACAACAACAGCAACAGGACCGCCAAGGTTCAAGACCACCACCACCAACACCACCACCACCACCAACAGCAACAACAACAAAAACAAAAACAACAACAGCAACAGCAACAGCAACAGCAACATGACAGCCAGCAGCAGCAACAGCAACAGCAACAACAACAACAGAAAATGCAAAATAAACAGGAACAACAACAACAACACCAACAACAGCAGCAACAGCAACAGCAACAGCAACAGCAACAACAACAACAACAAACAACAGTCACACAGCCACCACGGGTTAGTTAACATAATTGATTTGTCATAATTATGAATAATAAATAATCAGCAGAGTGACAAGGCTACATATACAGCGTCATTCACTAGGCCGTAGTGCTTTAGGGCTGGTGTTTATTTTTCCCAACTGTTGCTATTTTAATTTGATTGGTGGTGTGGGCCATGTAAACTTACAGGGGATTGTATTTCACGACCGTGACAGTGGCATTTTTTAAAGACTATTTTTATAGAATGTTAGTGCTGGTCTTGGTAGGATTCCTGCCTGCAATGGCAAGCTGATCGATGTGCAGGGGCATGGTACAACTCCATCATTCAGAGTTTTGCCACCCTCCACAAAACCGAAGATCTTGGGTGTTTTTTGACGGTTGATGCCGGGTTCCAACAAGAACAAGGGGAACTACCCGAATGGCTGTCATTGGAAACTGCCAGGTTAGAAAATTATTTGGTCTTGGTTGTGGAGCTAGCTTCAGCAAGAAGTTGGTCCCAAATGCAATACACCAACTGCTTTCCTCACTGCTATGCAGGGGTGTGTCACAACCACAAGCCAACTGCCAGGCAACTTATGACTCACCAGAAACGTGTCTTTGAAGCCATCCTGACAGCAGAACCGATTGCTTTTGGCAGGGAAAAGGTGGCTAAGGACATCCAAAAACAGGTTGTAGCTCGTATGGAGGACATTTGCTGGAACCAACTTCAGTTGGCAAGAGAAATTTTTGTGGAGTGTGCCCGTGCTGATTTCCAAGTCGATGACAAAAACATTCAACTATTGGCTCGTCGAATATTCGGAAACCCGTACAATACCAAATATGATTTGGAGGATGCCTTTGCTCACCTGACCTCAATTGCCAAACTGTCATCTCTTGCCACGCCCATGTCCAAGCCCCTTGGTTGATGATTCAAATCCTGTTTTATAAACCGGGTATTCGTTGTAAACTCAATGATAGTGTGACAAGTCATACATGAACCATGTTTTTTGTTATTTGTCTCGCTGAGGTGGACCAGGTATTTCTACTGCAGCACTCTTCCTTCCCTCACTGAATCTGCAGAGTATGGATGGCCCCAGCTGACTACCACTTTGGATGATCATGTGGGGGCTAAGGCCCGTTTCATTCCTGATTATGGGAAGGCTTTCAAGGGTTCTGCCATGCCACTCCCCAAAGAGTTGCGGACACGCATTGTTGAAATGAAGCTGGATCATGTCAAAAAAGCTGGCACACAAAGCAACCAGCGTGCGACGGCCGCTACTGCCTGGATGGCCCACCAAGCCGGCACACAGTTTCGGTCTGCCACCATGGCTTGGACTGGTAGCTAAGCTTCGCTATGATGTTTTATCGGACTGGTTGGGTATTATCTCTGATTTTGCAATCACTCAGGACTGTCAGTTGTGAGTGAAAGGCATCTAATATTATCATAAATCAAATCGACACTATTTATGACATGTTGTTTTGGTATCCTTTAAAACTTTCCTGGTACAGAAATAATCTAAATACCTGAGGAACCGGGGATGCAATGAATGAAATCAATCATGTCAGTGTTGTAAACACTGAACCAATGTCAATACTGTATTTTACATTACGTTGTGTGTACATTACATTGCATACTGACTTCGAAATAATTATTAATTGACCCATTAAATACATCAGATAGCCAATTGCCCCGACAACACCATTGAATTAGTAATTTATCACCCTGCCATGCTGCTCCATCCAAGGTGTGTTTCTGGTGAAGCACCATCTCTACATGAACCCAAGGACAGAGCGGGCAGTGATGAGCCTTGGTTTCCGCACTTGTGCAGCCCTGGGTGTTCCTATGCGTACGCACCACTCTGGTGAGAGGGTTTCCCGGAACTGAATTCAGTATGTCTATGTTTTATGTAATGTTACCACATTCACGTCGAGACAATCATAATTCTTTGAATATAATATTATCATTTGGGAATGATCCCCAATGTAATGTGAATGGTTGGCCCCAGTTTTTGGTTTCAATATCTGACACCCCCATATGTCTTTAAGTTGAATAACCCCTGAAAGTTATTATTTTCTGAAGATTATTCTTACCAGGTTTTCTTCACATTTGATCTGGCACCAACAGCAATGACTCCCATATGGATGTTCAATGAAAGTATTGGTGCTGGCTGGTTGCATGTGCCGTTTCAACTACGTCATCCAGCACAAATGCCTTCAGACTTGCGGGGTGAACATGTGGTGGGTTTGGAGCAAACAGGGCCCCCAGAACAGCTGTTGAATTCAGCCATTCGTGCTGGGGTCTTCTTGACGGTTCCTCAACTGAAATCAATACATGACATCCTGAAATTCAACATGCCTGCTCCCAACGGGGGTCATGGGAAAGGGGGGCGTTGGACGAAGCTGGACTGGGCTGAGTGTTTAGTTGCACATCTTTTTGACAACGAGAGCAAAGAGACGCAGCTCGATATGGTCCGGGGCATCATGGGGCAAAATTGGAGGCACTTGGACTCCAACCTGTGCTCAAAGCACAGTGCTGACATCATCAAAGCGTTCAATGGATTGGAGGGGGGAGACCAAAAGGAGTTCACAAAACTGATGGCTGTGGCCATGGATGAGATGTGCCTCAAAGAGAAGCGAGAGACCAAACCCAGGGTAGAGGGGACTGCAAAAAAGGAACGCCAACATGAGACACCACAGCTCTTGCAAGACCTTTGCCCTCTTATGCAGGGATGCCGCATTTCCCGCCACCCTGCTCTGAAGCGCTACCAAGGGTTTTACACAACCTACAATGATGCAGGTGCCTTTTGCCTTTTTTTCCTTTTGTAATTTTTTTGGGGTTATTTACTCACCAGAACCTCAGGTCAGGTCTCTAGTTGAGAATGTTAGTTTTGGCCATAGGTAGGGTTAACGAAACAAAGTGCAGGTGCTGTCTCCCGAGTTTACAGCCATGCTTCGTTTTGGGACGGCAAGAAGAAAAACATGAGTGAATTTGAGGCATTGAAGGAAGTCGTGCACTGGCTTTGGAAATGCCATGGTGAATTGGAGCACGACACACACGATGAAAACCATCCCAAGTTGGGGTCTCAACAATACTTACCAAGCAGTGCATTTTTTATTCCCCACCTGCCAGGTGAGGGTTGTTAGATTTTATCAGAGCTGTTCTCCTCCTCCTCCACCTCCTCACCCGCCGCCTCCTCCTCGCAGTCCAGATCCCAGTGGGCACAGCCGGACCTCCACCGCGAGCTCCAGATCCCAGTGGGCACAGCCGGACCTCCACCGCGAGCTCCAGATCCCAGTG
>Ga0126342_10005913_pt1 | contig 21539 bp, 17 predicted proteins | sample Cyp1metagenome_FD_92528 | JGI IMG/M metagenome (GOLD analysis project Ga0126342, IMG submission 92528) | Coral microbial communities from Lord Howe Island, Old Settlement Bay, Australia - Cyphastrea 1 metagenome | ecosystem: Host-associated > Invertebrates > Cnidaria > Coral ... | reverse complement strand
CCTTGGTGTTTGGCTCTCGCAAAGCCTCACTTTTGGAAACTTGGCTACTGCTACTCGCATTCTCTGGTGCCCTTCTCCTGCCGGACCCCGGGCGGCAGTGGGTGGCAGCCCTTTACATATATATAATGATTATAATGCCCAACTTTCGCGAAACTTTCGCGAAATAAAATTTTACTTTCGCGAACTCGAAAAAAAAAACTTTCGCGAGGGTTCCAACATAACATGCACGGCTTTCGCAATTAAAACTCCTTACAAGGACCTTTAGATCGATCACCATATATAATTATAGATGTATACCCTCTGGTAAACTGGTAAACTAACATAACCGTGGAAAATCACCATTTTTTATAGGTAAATCAACATGACCAAAACCTTATGGACAATAACAGCCCTATGTTTGAAACATTTTGAAACCACCAACCAGATATTTCTGTCCTTGATGACCTTGAACCATTCAGAAAACGAGGCTCCACCGGCTCCGGTCGACAGACTCCACCGGCATCCCATCGCAGGCTCCTCCCGGCGCTTCACGGCACATTGACGCACGGCGCGGCCAATCCTTGTGACGCGGCCGGGGGATTCCATGGGATTCCCGGCCATGTGAAACAAAAACGATGGGATTTTCAACGCAATGAATACTTGGTGGCGAACTAGCCAGGAATCATAAATGGCTTGCTTCGCCCCAGGTACATCTGGACTAAGCCTACTTAGTCTGCTTGGAACGTCTTATATCTAGGGTTATAACCCACTTGCGATTCCTGGGATGAGCCACCAAGTAGTTCCCCAAAGAGATAAGATCTTCCCCAACATGGGTCAAGCAAAAAACAAACTGGATTTCACGAAAAGTGAACCCACCAAAAAGGGCATTGAATGCACAGTAAATATACAATGTGAGGCCCCCGTTTGATAGCTAAGTTGGTTTATAACTCCAATAACTATGGTTTATGGTACTTGTAACAATAGTTACTCGGGCGAATCCAAACCAACTAACATCACCGGGGGGCCTCACATTGTAGGAATCAAGAAATCTCAACAGCAGTGACCGTTGGAACTTGAAAAAACCTTTGAGTCTAGATCTGGGAACGCTGAAACCATCTGGAACCCTGGAACCCCGGAACTGCTGGTTGCAAAGCTGGATTAAGAATGATCCAACCAACAAAAGAGGATAAAAACAACACTGATAGGTCAAGAATGTCTTTTCAAAAAACTACCGACCAAAATCAACCGTGCATTGATCTACATGTATTGGTCGTGACACATGGTGGTTACCCTAAATTATCTGCCGGGGAGAAGGAAGTCATAGGAAGTCCATGGTCCCAAGTGGATGAAGATAGTCCAAATCCATTTGGATGTCGATTGAAATCTTCCCAGTTGGGTTCCTAAACCAAATATGTCAAATGTCAACGATCGAATAAACTTCAGTAAAACGCATTTCCATGATGAATGCAATTCATTCCCAGCATCATGCCAATTTCAAAAGGTGGTGCGACTGGTGCTACCTAGTTATAAGTTGGTTCATAAACCATAGTTAAAGTTGTATTAGTTATCTAAATTTGCCTATAGTTATATGTCTGCCTATTCGAGTTATAATTAGTTATATATAGAAATATGATATTACCTAGATATATATATATATATATGCCATAACCTAGTTATATCAAATATTACCTGTTATATCAGATATTTGGTGAACCACATTAATATCTATTTTACCAAACGATCTCTGCCGGACACGTTTTCGACCTTCGTTCGTTGCACAAAATTCGACGCACTGCCCGATCTGAAACCCGGACTTCACCCGTGCATAGCAGCAGGAATCATCGATCGCCTCGGCGCTGAGAGCGATCGAAGTCATGTATGATATGGATTATTATCCATTTACATGGGTTTATCATACATGTATGGGTTATAAACACATTCACATATGGGATATGTATCATAGTCATGTGAGGGTTTATATCATATCAATGATTATTAGCCATATGTGCGGATGTATGATATGGATTATATTGGATTATTATCCCTTCTATGGATTCTCAATGGATTATTGGGGATTATGGATTGGATTTTGGATTGGATTACTGGGGATTATTATGGATTATGGATTGGATTATGTAACCATAACATATCCCATGACGGATCGATGGTGCTGGTATATACGCTAACATGACTGGGGTATATTGATGGGATCCATGTTACCATATATATAGCAGCACCATGGATCCTATGGGTTATGGATTATTGGGGATTATTATCCAGTAAACTAACATAGATCATTTATAGATGATTTACCTATGAATCATGGTGATTTTCCAGTTCGCTATGTTGGTCTACCAGAGGGTATGGATTACTGGGGATTGATTAGTATGATTGCTATTGGATTTTAATATTGGTGTTTGTTACTTGTGCCAATAGGGGAATATGGATCAATGGAAATTGAGGGGAAATCCACAGAATTTCCTGGCATTCAAGGGGGTTCAGGTGATTTTGCCCTTCATACAATTCTAGATAACCATGACTGCTAAACTCCAATGAAGACCGGCATCATGAGAACAGGAGGACATCTACACTGACTGGTCTGCTATAATCTATCTCCATCTCAATCTCCTACGAAAAGTTCTTACCCGTAGATACTCAGACTGAAGTGGCAAATCCAGCCAATCCTAAAAATGGTTGATTCCAATTCTGGTTGCTTTAAAATGCCAACTTTTTGGATGAATCTTCAATTTTGCTTGGTGTGAAAGATCCACATAGTCAATCTATGAAGCTTCACCCAAGACCAAACCTCCGCCGCAGGGGAGAAGCGCGAAGCCATGGCTTGTTCCTTCGGGAGTCCATAGAGGGAATGGCTTCAAGAGGGCTTGATACCCCGGAGTATATAAACATACAACAAAAATGTGGAAAACCTATGGTTTCCAGAGGAAAATGATGTACAATCATAATATATATATACGGGTTTTCCACATCTGTGTTAGGTTACAGGAGGGTAAATGATGTAAATGTCATATTACAGTAAATGCTAGGGCTGTTCAAAAACTCCAAAACTGACATTCACCAACCCCTGTTCAAAAGGGATTTAATGGGGGATATAACCAATGAACATCGTGACTTTACCAACTCTTTATCGGGGCAGGAAATGGGTTGATTCATCATCATCATGTAGAAATGGGGATTGCATGGGGATATTTCATGGGGAAGTGTCCCCAACAATATGGTAAAATAATGAGCTGTTATGGGATATACTGGGATATATCATCACAAGGTGGTGCTCCAGTTCGAAATAGCTAAGTTGGTAAACAGTTAATTAGATTAACTATTATGTTTATGGTGATTTTACCTATATAAATATATAATGGCTAAAATAGTAAAAAAACAATAGCTCACCTCTATATATATATATATATATGTATACGCAATATCATATATATATATATATATATAGAATATATACGGTACATTGTACCTACACTTGAAATTAGATGAGGCTCCAAACCAACAAACATAGAAGGCACCACCGCTAGATGAGACCTGCAAATGGACTCGTGAAACTCTGGAAGTTACGGCAAAAACATAAGTTCTGACAGTTCTTACACATGTTTGGAGGGCCATCATGGGCCATCCAGGTATAGTGTATTCATAATGTCAGTTGGGAATTCTGTGGTGGAAGATATAGGGATGAACTGTCTATGGAAACATTGATAATTCTCCTTTCTGGTGGATGGGGAGATAATATAATCACCAACTTAGCACATGCAGGTAGAAAAATGATTGTCCAAATTATGGTGGAAAGTTGGTGGAATTTCCAATCATTTAGATGTCAAAACTCTCAAAACTGGACTTTCCAGCAACTTTCCCTCTGCCAGATGAGGTCATTTGGGGTCATCTCCCAACATTCACAACAGATATCCAGTGGGGACCTCTGGAGATTCTCCATGTTTTTTCAATGGCCTTGGTTTAAGGGGAAATCTCAAAGAAACCCTTGCTTTTCCCATTGAACAACGGGAATTCGTGTAGATTCTGCGCCCTAAAAAATTCCGAGATGTTCTTGCCACTTTCCACAATGGTCCCTATGACCTGAACCAAAAACATTAAAAAACTGCAAAAATTGCTGTTTGGTGTCACTATCATTGAATGGCTGCTCACATGGCTGATATCCACACTTGAATACAAGGTGGCTTTAGATGGTTTTAGCATAGCTGGGTATAACATATTCATCCAACTAGCAGCAAAAAACATGACCCGGTAACCACCCCAACCAACCGAAATACAAAAGAAATCCCAGGTCTTGGTGATCCCCGGAATTGGTAAATCACCTTTGTGTGGGAAGGTGTTGTTACCCACCTAAGATCCAAGGTTTTCAAAAACAACAGATCCAAAGTGACCAAAGTGACAATTTGTTAGTTTCAATATGTCGACGTAAGCATCAAGTCAGCATGGTTTTGCATTGCCCCACCTTTTCGTTGGGTTACCACTTGATGAAATGGCGAAAACCATCACGCTGAAAAAGGCCGTCCGCCTTGCGGACGGTCACCCTCGGTAGCTCCTTACTACGTTTGACCTGGTGACCACTGGTGGCTCTGCGGATCCAGATGGTGGCTCCATGCATTTTCACCAATATGGGGATGAAACAACAACAACAAGGCATGTTTGGTATACCATCTATCATCATTTACCTGTTGTTAAACGGGTTCCTTCAAACCCCCCTATTAATCAACCAACCAATGGGAAAAGGACATCTATGGATGAAACAACAACAAGGCATGGATCAATGGGAGATCTTCAGGATCCAATACATGGAGGTTCGTTAGTACTATATTTCTGGCCATATGAATTGTGGGGATATTCCCTGAAATTCAGGCCTAAAAAATAGGCCTTATATGGTAGGTACCTCCAATCTAGGTTCCTGAAATGGCCATTGACAACAAGGCATGGAGGTTTCCTAAAATATAGGTAGGCCCCAAACCACTGGACCAGAAGAGTTTTCCATGGTTTTCCTATTGACCATTGTAGCAATGACGAGTGGATGATTTTAAACAGACCTCCGTTGTATGACACCTCCATACAGTATGGCATTAGATAATATCTTTCGTTAACAAATAAACGTTGTGATTTGATGGGATATGTTGGGGATACGTGTATATACTCCGATTAGTGAGCGGATTTGTCAATAGCACCAACAAAAAAAACATGAACTTGTTTGGACTATTCAATTGCCAACATGATAAACTCCATAGCCGAAGACAACCTCGAAGCCTAAATCACTGCATATAGCCAGTGTTTTCAACTGCAACCACGCCAGCCTGTGCAAGATCCTCGGTTGCAGTCTCTGGTTGGCTTTGAAGGTGAGTTTGTTAAGGGATGCAGTTTGTTCAATATATATATATATATACACCAATACATTATTATATAATTATAATATATATATACATATATATATACTATAATTAGTTAAATTATTCAAATGGAGGTTTCCTAAAGCATTGCTACCCCAAAACATTGGTTTTCCATATCCCCTGCTCCTAGATCGAAACACGAGCCATTGGTCGTGCGGCACCCGAGCCTCCGGTTCGTCATCTGGAATTTCTTCCACATCTTGTGGATCAGCTTGGCGTTTAAAGCCCATTTCGATCGATCGATCAATTGCTTAAGAAAGGTATCTATAGGTACCACTTGACCCTTGAACTTTCCACTAAATGGCTTTGTTCCCCAAAGTTGTTCAAGTCCTGAATGACTATACATAATACATTGGAAATTTAATGGCTGTGTTACGACAAACAAATATACTTGTTTCATCTTGTTTCCCATTTTTATGACTTGGAGGGTCAAGGAAAGTAGGTTACCCCCAGCTGAACGAAGGAAGCGAGAGTTCAGCACCTAGGATATCCTAGGATATCCTAGGATGGGAGCCCCTGGTTAGTTCATGCCCAGCCCCCTGGAAATTGGAAGTTGGATACTTTGATGAAACAAGTATGAAGGGCATCTGTCGGGAATCTGTCGCAACTTTTTCAAGCCTCCGGTAGTAATTTTTTTGGCACAATCACCATGAGAAATGGAAAATCATCGGATTCATCATTTTTCTGCGATGCTGTGATGTTTCACCTGGAGAAAAGTGGGCTCTGCGGCGGAGATGTCACAGATGGGATCATCGTCCCAGCTCTGCTGAACGAAAATAACGAGTTGCCAATCTTAGATGCCCTGCAAAAAAAAAAACACATGTTTATTTTGCTGGTTAAACCAGATCTGTTCCAATTGACATTGCCTTTTCGAGTAATCCAACTATCCAGTCGGGTGACCATCAACTAGAGATACGTCCAGCAGCTGCTTCCAGGACCCCATCATTGAGAGTACATAGTACACACGGCCATTTTTTTGAGTATAGCTTAGAATCCAACAAAAACGGATGCCTCATATCTTTGAGGAGCATCCCACTTCGTATCTACTTAGTAATACTAACCATACAATGTGAGGCCCCCCAGTGATGTTAGTTGGTTTAGATTCGCCCCAGTAACTATAGTTATAAGTACCATAAACCATAGTTATTGGAGTTATAAACCAACTTAGCTATCGAACGGGGGCCTCACATTGTAGGTATAGCATTATAACATGTTCTATCCCACTTATAGGTACTCTGACAAGTGGAATGGGATACAATTATTGGGATCCACATCTGACAAGGGATAAGGATGGCAAGTGTCCAAAAATGGCATAGGATACTCCGGATACTCCGCAATTGGCCATGTCAACGAATCTTTTCATAGGGAACATGATGCTGGGATTTTGCAGTACACAGTACACCCAAATCTACTGTAGGATTGCCATGGTTGCTATTTTAAACACATTTGGACAACCAACAACCAATTAATCACATCCCGAATTCATATTAAACACTCCCCATAAACCGTTGTTTTTTTCTTGGAGATAAAATCACATATTATGTGTGACCATTCAGCATGGGGATGTTTAATGTGAATGGGGGATGGGATTAGTTATATCCCAATGATATGCCCAGTATTGTTGGTTAGATCCCAAGTATCCATCATGTTTGTTGGTTCAATCCCGATGTTCCATCATTTTTGTTGCCTAATTCCACATTATCCATCATTTGTGTTGGTTAAATTCCAATTGTTCATTGAACATTTGTTGGATACTCACTAATGCCAAGGTCCATCCCCATTTTTTTGCTCCTTTTTCCGGATCCGTCGTTTGTGCCCCTAGGGGCGATCCATTACAGCTTGACTGCGGGCGAATTCCACTTCCACTTGCTGTGGAAGACATGGTGCCAACATTAGAAATATCAAGGAAAATCCAAACAAATTCCAGGGAATTTCCAGCTTTTTGCCATCCATCACCCTAAGATGAAGGCAACATTCAAAAAGGCCTCCAGATTTACTGCGCAAAAAAAATAGCGTCCTGTAGATTGTCCTTGAAACAAATCCCATGAATCGCCTTGACAATATGTTTTGCTTGCCACCAGAATCGATCTACAAAATACTATATAATTATGTATGTATATATATAATAATAATAGTAATAATAATAGTAATAATAATAATAATAATTAATAACAATAATAAATAATAATAATAATAAATCATAATAAATAATAATAGTAATAATAATAATAATAATCACATATACATGTGTGTGGGTTTCTACATCTGAAAAGGATGTGATGGATGAATGACCTTTTCATCTAAGAGGTAGCCTGAAGCTTTGGGATTTCATCCAAATTTTCGTTGGTCAGTGCGACATAACAATCCATTGTTGTTGGGTGATTTCCTATCGCCCATCTGCACTATACGTATAATATAATACTATAATTATAATATACTATCCCTATGGATCCAAATACCTTCTTAGGAAGTGTTTGGGGTATGATTTGGGGGGTGAAGTACCTTCTTAGACAGTGTTTGGATCCATGGTATAATATACTATAGACTATATATCCAAAGTGAGCTTCCCCATCTTGTCTCCGCATACCATGCCTCGATGGTTAATTATTTGTTTTTTGGGTCCATGGAAAACTTTGGAATATGCAAAATTTCCGGCCAAAAATAGCTGCACCATCGGGTTCAGCAAGTAGATGTCTAGAGGGCACAACTCGACTATGTCGGCCATGTGTCTCAGTAAGCTCCGGTACCGATGTCGACAAAGAGCAGTTGGAACTGCAGGCGCACGGAGGATTTTCCGTTGGCATCTGTTATCTTATCTAAACAAAGTAAGCATTAGAATATATTATACACATACATATATATATATATATGATGCATATGTATATATATATTACATTTGTAGCTTCTATAGCCCCCAAAAAGATACAACGACTTACCATTATCATCCTAGAATCTCACTGTTCCATCTCTTCAAAAGTTGCAAACAATATGGCTTCTGAAGGTTCAAATAGAAAACTCGGCCATCCATTTCTTCAGTGAACAAGGCTTCTGAAGCTCCGGACGTCTGGGTTTATCCATGTTATTTACGTGGGTGCAAAGCATAGCTGGCATAGCTACTAGATGCTGGTGACTTTCCAAGTGTTGTCGGAATCTATGGGCTCCAACTAGACTGATCCTCTGCAGCGAATGAAAGGACGTAGGATGGTATAATTCATATAGGATGTATATAAATTGATGAAATTTAAAGCCTTCAACTTATGCAAACCCCAATGTAATTGTGGATGATCAAAAAAACAAAGCCAACAATTTCTTGCTCTGGTATGGAAATCCTAGGTACCCTGGTGAAACTCCAAATTTCTGCTGGTAAATGGATCATAAACCCCCAAAGTATGGTAGTTCATAGGTTTTTGAACTCTCCCCAGATAATGGTTAAACAATGTTACACATGGTTAAACTATGTCAATTTTGAGGACTTTCTTGTTGACCCAGCGGAAGTTTGTTGACATTGCCGGCGCTGTAGGGTGCCACCGAAAAGGTAGGAGGCCAAGCGCCAGCTTTCCCTGTTGCCTCTTGGCGATATGGATCTGAGACTGCCGCCAGCGACATCTTTGAGCCATGTTTTATCTCAACACCACAAGGTTGACAGTGGCTGATGGTAGCGTCACATCAGAATGCCCTCAGAATCGACAACAGATTCACGTTCCGATCTGACTGCTGGGGATTGCCACAGCAAAGAGGACCAGCCTCACGTTGCACCTCATTGAGGAGCTGCCGAGCTGCACATACAAACTTTAAAGTGGAACACCTCCCAAATAGGCATTGCCTTGGAAAGTGATAATTCACTTCTGGCTTCTTCCAGCTATTCAAGCCAAGCGCTGCTTCAATCTGGAACGATTTCAAGGGATTCCTTGTTGCACACCCAGCTTTCGCCTGATTGGCCTTCTAGAAACTCCATCCACACGACTTCTCCAAAATTGCCGCTGGGGAACCTGAGTTGAAATCAACCATGCTATGGATTTGGGATTATTTCTGGTTGGTGGTTTGAACCGTTCTGAAAAACATGAAAGTCAGTTGGGATGATTATTCCCAATATATGGAAAAATAGAAAATGTTCCAAACCACTAACCAGATTTTGATGTCTTCTCATTACCCTCCAGTAAACTAACATAGCTATAGAACATTCACCGCTTAGTTCGATAATTTACCTACTAAAATGCTGGATGTTCCAATTCAGAAACTGTTAGTGCACCAGAGGGTATTTCTGGACCCGGGTCGTTTCCCCAACCCAACCCCCACCATTAACGCAGGTTTCACGTCGTGCCTTCACGACGGCAGTTCGCCTACGGGCCACCTGGCAGTGTGGTCTTGCCCTTGAACACGGGATAGATAGACCACTAGATTTAAGATAGAACGCAGCAGGATATGATAGGCGATTGAACTTGACTGAACCATATCGTGGGTGTATATTGCAGATACAATGCAAAGATCATGCGCAACAGAGCAAGGGCCATATATATGTATACATATATATATACATATATATAGCAGTGTTTTTTCATCATCTTAGGAGATAAGTTTTCAGGTTCCCAAACCTACTGTGGATGGTTGCGAAATCCTGCCCCAGGCTGTGATCTGATGATCATCACACGACGACACAAGAGCATCATCAGACGCTCAAAAAACGGTGGCCCGGTGACGAGGTAAATCGCGAGCAGTTGACGCTTCAGGACTGGTGAATTTTATGGTTTATGGACGATACAAAAATATATACTGAAGTGATATTATAGTTATATTATAGTTATATTATAGTTATTGATAAAGTTATATTATAGTTATATTATAGTTATAGGTTTAGTTATATTATAGTTATATTATAGTTATTGATAAAGTCATATTATAGTCATATTATAGTTATTGATAAAGTTATATTATAGTTATATTATAGTTATTGTTATAGTTATATTATAGTTATTGTTATAGCTATAGCTATATTATAGTTATATTATAGTTATATTATAGTTATATTATAGTTATATTATAGTTATATTATAGTTATTGATAAAGTTATATTATAGTTATATTATATAGCTATATAGTGTTCGTGGAGTTTATAATCCCACAAACAAATCACAGCCCCAGCATCCACATGATTACAGCCTGAGCGGCTCCTGTGCCAATCGATCGTCCTGGAAATGGAGTCGATTGGGGATTTCAGGTGAGTCACCACAAACCATGTTTCATGGTAAACTCCCAACAATATGTATATATATATATAGTATGTTCAACCAAACTTAGGGTGTAAATCCATTTTTTGTGCACATATATATATATATATATATATATATATAGTATTACATAGTAATAGTATTACATAGTTATACAGTAGCGGACAAAAGTATATGTTAAATTTAATGCCATGCACAAATTAGGGTCGTCCCCTATCGCTTATGAAGGTTTTGTGCAACCTCGGACTTCGGTTGAACCCTCCTACTTGATCGTATTTTGGAGAGTTGAGCACAATTTAAATCAATTTAATCCGTCAAAACCCACCACTTCAGGTCATAAGATTCATGGTTGACCCTAAACATAAGGACCCCACCAGGTCAAGCTGTTCAAGCACCAATCAATCTATGACGCCCATCCCTGTCCTGCGTTAATAGGAATTCCAGGAGCCTCCCGTAGTTTGATGGATCGACTCGGCTTTCCGACCATGGGGATTTTCGACTCGACGAAGTCTTGCGATATTTTGTGGATGTTCTCATGATTATATGCAAAAAATATTAAATAATATACATGTAATATACATGTAATCACATAAAAAACACCATCTATTCTCAAGTTCACCACCTGTCGGACGCAACATGATTTTCAGCGATGAAGACGAACCGCGTTGGAGCAGGGCATCCCCTATGGCTGGGTGAATTGGGACAATCACCCAAATCCTGTCGAGGAAAATGTATAGAAGATACCCTCTGGTGAGCTAACATAGCAATGGAAAATGGCTATTTATAGTGGATTTTCCCATTAAAAATGGTGATTTTCCATTGCTATGTTAGTTCACCAGAGGATATGTTAAAATATATTGAAAACCAGCCAGATGATTTTTGTTTGATGCACCCATATCATACCGATATACTGTTGGAAGTTATCAGATCCGCATGTTTTGCTGATCAAATCACAGTTTCTTGGTTGGTTGAATAGTTAAAGCCTAATTCTTCCCATACTAGTAGTTGTCTTTTGTCTCTCAAGCAAAAAGCACTTCAACCCCAATGTTCATGGTGAAATCTAGATTTTGGGGGTGAATAGGAGAAACATCTCAATTTTTCATGATGAAATCCCCGGGAAAAATACTTTCTTCGAGTGATCCCCACCAACTGATATTCTATCTGACACATATTCTGACATTATATCTGGTCTGGCATATTTTGTGGCATTCTATCTGACATCTGGCGTCCAGTGCCCGCTGACATCTGGGGCTCGCGGTTGAGGTCCCGCAGTGCCCACTGACATCTGGAGCTCGCGGTTGAGGTCCGGCAGTGCGCACTAAGATCTGCAGCTCGCGATAGGCGGGAGGCGGGACGCACCTCTGATAAAATCTAGAGACCCTCACCTGGCAGGTGGGGAATAACATCGTGCCCCCAATCTCCATGCCTGTAATCCTGCCCCTCATCAGGGTCTTTCACCTTGCAAAGGTGCTGCCGCTTGTCCCCCACTCTATGGGGGTAGCCATGGGAGATCCCTAATAGCTGGGTGGGTGGTTTTTAACAGAAATCCGAACATATCCAAAAATAAAATGGATGATTTAGGGGTATCCCCATTTCAAGAAACCTCCATATACCCTCTGACAATTTCACAGTTTGCGAACTGGAAAGTCACGGTAAATCATCAATCTACATGGACCATGGCTTCCATAGCTACGATAAATTTACAAAAAATAACTAGTTCGATATATGTTATAAAACAACTCGGCTAAGTGTAGGGCACAACTTTGTGCACTTCCATCATATCTTCGTTGTATCTACATCTCTTGTAATCTTGGATACTCTCCCAAAGAAATTATCATGTCATTCTACATGGTGAATCGTAGAGAATTACACCAAAAACTTGAAAATAAAGTGGAGGTTTCTAGCTGGCAAAATCGTGGAAGTAAATGGGGCGTTTTCCCAGGATTCGCCACGTTTGATGGCACTGGAGGGTAACTCTCATTGTTGGTATATATCCCATGAAATCCCCTATGACATTTTGACTCAATCCCCATCAATCTCCACCAAAAAATGGAGCTTTCCTAAGTCATGGGGGTACCACCAAATCATCCAAGTCATTGACCCATGACTTGGTATTGAACCTTTCAACATGTTGAAACAACCATGGTAAATTGGGGATCCCCCAGGGCCCCAGGACTTGAGAACCCCTCACATCTTCGTATCTTATACTAGCTAACCCTTCACTAGTTGCTAGCTAGTCATCTCTTGTGGAGCTCCGAATTGTTTTGGTGACCCTGCCGAAAGGCTGCATTAAATGGGAAAAACACAAAGAAAATGGACATAGGAAGGACCCCCCAAAAAAATGCCAAAAAATACCCTTCCATATATATATATATATATATATATATATTATATATATATTATATATATATATTATATATATTATATATATATATATATTATATATATATTATATATATATATATATGAAGCCATGATGGCTAATCCATGAATTATCCCATTCGATGCTTAGAAAAAATCCACGCAGGAACCTTTTGATTCCCAACCGACTCACCTGAGGAAAGGCAACGGGTGGTCGGCCTTTCCTCGGCCGCGGAAGGCGATTCAACTCTCCGTTGCTTTGGTTCACCCACATTTCACTTGGATGGTGATGAAATAACATTTCACAACTTAAATATACAAGAAAATAATACCTGTAGTTAGGCTAACAGTCTAACCAACTTACATTTCATGTGACCAGGGGCACCATGCCAGGTCAAAATCAGGTAGTTTGGTTGTGTCGTTTGACTTGGAAGTTGGAAACATAAACTCGAACTGTTCATGTTCGGGATCAAATCTCAATTTTGGAATATTTTGGGCATGTTTAGTTTTGGGAAGGATTTCTATCCTATCTAGTTTGATTACCTGATCAATGAAGTTTTCGTCCTTCGTACTTTTCGGAGTCCAGCCAGATCTTACAAAACTAGCAAACAACCCCACAACGTGTACGCTTCTTTGATACATGCCATATGAACCATAGACATCTATGCCTTTGTATGTGTTTGCAAGCGGAATTCACAGACTATCATCCCACCATATCCCACCATTAGCTCAATGGCCATTTCAGGAAAAATGGGCCAAAAAATATGGTACGTTCACGTAGCTCCATATTTTAGGAACCTGGAGATCTCCCATTGATTGGCTGGTTTGCGACATTCTGATCAGTCACAAATCACCTTTTGTCAAACACAAATCAAGATTTACAGAGACACCGAGTGATCCGGAGCTACGAAACGGTTTTTCCAAAGTGGTCATTTTTGGGTATTCGGGGATACTTCCCCCGGCTGTAAATGGTTTATACCATGTTATATTCATGGGATGATATGGGTTACTATGTGGGTTATTATATGGATTATATGGATTATATGGATTATAACCCGGGTACTAAGTGGGGCCCGCATATCCAAACCAGTATGGATCATGGCCCCCCATTGAGCTATGGATCGCCTCTGGGGCAAACCCGGGAGCGATCGGGCCTTAGATGTTCCGCCTGTTAGAGATATGTTTGGTGAATGTAAGATATTTGATGATATCTATATTTATCTATATATATCTATCTATATATATCTATATATATATATCTATTTCTATCCATATCGATCCATATCGATCTATACGATGTCTGATGATATATCTAGTCTATATATCTAAAGGATATCTGGTGATATATTTATGTAGAATATATTTGATGATATATCTATCTATAAGACATTTCATTTAATGATTTAATGATATCTACATCAGTATCTAAAAGTCCTGCTGATCCTCCACAAATACAATATCACTACAGTTGTAACATGTAGTAACCTAATGCAAATATGTCATTATCATATGCAGGTTTCTTGAAATGGTAGTACCCAAAATCATCCAAGTCATTAGACCATGACTTAGTAGTTACCATCTGGTTATTTAACAGTTCGCCATGGAAAATCCACCCATCTTTAAGAACGGTAAAGCATCTATTTCTATGGGCCATCTAACCCATGGCGAAATGTTAGTCATAACCAGAGGGTAAAGAAACATAGCTATTGAACATGGCCATAGAAAACAGTTGATTTACCGATTAAAAATGGTGATTTTCCATAGTTACGTTAAATTACCAGAGGGTACCCATAGGATCCATGGTGCTGGTATATTAATGCTAACATGACTGGGGTATATTGATGGTTAAACCAGAGGGTAAACCCCAGGGTGAACCCCGGCTATTCTCCATTTAGAAACACCACGTGCGCGGAGGATCATCTCGTGGCGCTCAGCACTGGCCGTCCTGGTCGTCGGTTGTTGCCTCTGACTGGGCGTGACTGAGCGTTTTGGCGATTCCAGGGGAAGTCAAAGCGTGTTGAGTAATTGTCTGACTTATAAATGGTTATAAATGGGATTATAAATTGTTATAAATGGGATTATAAATTGTTATAAATGGGATTATAAATGGGATTATAAATGATTACATAATGTTATAAATGGGATTATAAATGGGATTATAAATGATTATAAATTGTTATAAATGGGATTATAAATGGTTATAAATGGGATTATAAATGGTATTATAAATTGGATTATAAATGGGATTATAAATGGGATTATAAAATGGTAATAAACGGGATTAAAAATATTAATGGTTAAGTAATCCCTTCGGTATAAACGGTTATAAATGGGATTATAAATGGGATTATAAATGGGATTACAAATGATTACATAATGTTATAAATGGGATTATAAATGGGATTATAAATGATTATAAATTGTTATAAATGGGATTATAAATGGGATTATAAATGGGATTATAAATGGGATTATAAATGGTAATAAATGGGATTATAGATGGGGTTATAAATGGTAATAAATGGGATTATAAATGGGATTATAAATGGGATTATAAATGGTATAAATGGGATTAAAAATGGTAATAAATGGGATTACAAATGGTTAAGTAATCCCTTCGGTATAAATGGTTATAAATGGGATTATCTTTCCAGGTATAGATGGTTCTAAATGGGGTTATCTTTCCACAAATGGGGTTATAACTTACCATTTCACTAGTAGAGGGCCATAAGCTGTAGCTATGTTTCACAAATGATCCATTTACAGCTGATTACAGCTGCCACCTATCATCATCTCACCTAAAATAGATCCTGGAAAATCAGCTGAAAAGCCGATCATGTGGAATCATGTGGAATCCAAACAGATATCCCAATGACTTGGACCCCAATATCATGTAGGATCCCAATGACCTGAGAATCTCATGGTCTATGATAGTTTATCCCATTAAAAAAAAACTGCCATTCTGAATGGTTTGTTCAACAAACGATCAGATATTAGGTATCAAAGATCACCCAAAGCTCCTGATGAAAGTGTCTGGGTAAATTATCATATTTCACTAGCCTGAATTTCGGCCATTTGGGGATGATTCCCCTATACATTCACCATGATTCCAGGCTTCGGGAGAACAGTGAGGTCGTGATGAAATTTGCCCAGATGGTTCTATATAATCTGGACTGGTTGGTGGTTTCAACCCCTCTGAAAAATATTAGTCAGTTGGGATTAGTATTCCCATATTAGTATTCACCAAGTATATGATCCAGTCACAAGTGGCCTCCCAACCGGATGTCTCGAGATCTCGGCGCGTCTAGCAGCCTGGCACGCCGGGTGAAGCGTTCGTAACAGGGGTATCGTGGACCTGTAAGGATTTACCGAAGAAGTCTAAAGGAAACCATGGTTTTTAATGGTTTTTACATATGTTTATACAATGAACATCAACCCCACTTAGAGTCTTAGAGTCGTTTTTTTGATTTTTCCTGTGTTTTAATTGTTGGTGCCAGTTGGTGCCCTTTATTTCGTGTTTAAAGATCTTTCGCAAGAAATACGTCAAGGCCATCAGTTACCCAGAGTGGCGCTAGACAAAATGGACGGTAGGCAAAATGGACGAGTTAAATCCTTCGAGGAAGCAAATAACCAGTGGCACTGGGTCTTCCAGCAGTAAACTTAGCTTATGGATGCTGACTGAGCCGGTTTGACCTTGGCTTTGGATAACCAAACTAGTTTGCAGTTGTATTCTATCAAGCAATCGACGCTTTCCCCAAGGAGGCTGACCCTGACGGTAATCCCTTCCCTTCCGATGATTTTGCCCTAGAAACCTTGGTTTGGTCTTGTAATGTCTTGGATCTATTAAATGAAAATTCGATTCATTTGGGAGGTAATTATTCAATATTCAAGGGGGATGTGATTAATGCTGCAAATATCCTAGAGATCAGCCATCCGCAGAGCATCATCAACGTGCCGTGGTACCCTGAATTTGACATCCCATTTTCTTGGATCTACTTCAGGAACCGCCCCCCTCAACGGAAAAGACGAGTCAACCGTTTTCAATTCTCCAAATCGTGAGTTTCCCATTGAGAAGAAAAAAATCGACTCAGCCAATCCAGGTTTTCCAGATATATCCCCATGATTTCCCATGATATTTCCAATAAAATGATATGCCCAAAAAAACATGTTAAATCATATTAAATCCAACTTTTTCGATCTTTTTCGATCATTTTTCTTGGCGTAATCCAAGATGATACTTGATTTTCCCAGTCACCTACCTCCATTTACATTGCCCAGATGCGAACCATGGTGCTGGAATATGAATCCCAACATTTACCCTTGTTCAATTTATCACCCAGTTTTGTAGGTTTTAGTATACCAGCACCATGGGTTGCATATGGGATAGGTTACTCCCAGAGTTTTACAGCCAGGATTCAGCGGGATGTTCCGAACAAGTTTCCCACGATTTTCCCATGGTTTAAGCGGGCTTTCAGCAACGTGAAACATCGAGATGTGCACCTGGTCAGTCCGTTCGCAGCTTCGCACGGCAGTGACCTCTTCAAGCTTTGAAAAGAGGGAACATGTACGACAAAACGTCATATATATAACATATGTATATATATATATTATGAAATTTACTGGATTTTACTAGTAAAGTATAGTAAAGTAGTGAGTGTTGTCATGTTTCATGCATGTCTTATATATATATATATTCTGATATTATATGTAGTTTCTTCAAATCAAGTGAGTGACTGCAAGAGAACAAAGGAGGAACTCAGGAAGGAAACAGAAACAAGTGAATGTGTATGAAGTTATAAATTATAAACGCGTCATTGCAAGGGGAAAGCCATAGATCTGACAAGATATAAATGATATAAACATTGGAATTCCATCTGTTCCTCATGATCATTCCGACAATGACTAGTTGCATGATCAATTGAGGTCATCAACTCATCTGTCGGGTAGAACTAGTCACCATTTCTGTTGGTGAAAACTTCTTCATTTGGCCGCTGAGACACTATATATCCCCCGTCCCTAATTCAAAACCCTATATGGGACCCCAAAAATGAACAGATTTCCAGACGTTTGTGCATTGTTTGGGGGAAGGAATGAGCAATTCGTCCATGCAACCGATAGCATTAGGATCTTCCTACTCAACCCTTCTTGGATGTGGATACCATTTTCTAAGTACTGTGAGTGGTAAACGGTCCGCAACCATGGCTGCGATCTGGATACATGTTGAATACTCAGTGCTGACACATGGGGATGGTGTTCAATGCCCTTTTCAGTCAAAATTCTTGATGGATCATTATTGTGTATACCATATACGGGCTACCCCCCAAATTTGATCTGGTTGGTGGTTTCAACCTACCCCTCTGAAAAGTATGAGTTCGTCAGCTGGGATGATCATTCCCAATATATGGAAAATCATAAAAGCCATGTTCCATGATTGATTATTATAACCCATTTTATCCCATTATAAACGCCATTATATCCCATATATTATGGAAAATCATAAAATTCCATGGTTCCAGTCACCACCAACCAGTCATCGTTGAAAACCAAAAATGTCAGATCCATCTGACATCTGTCCCTGCATGATCCCATGAAAATCCCAAATAAACTGTGGTCAACTGACATATCAAGGGGCCAAGTTCCATGGTTTTCCATAGTTTTATTAGTCTACTCAAGGGTGTCCCTAAAAAAAACATTTTACAGATGATTTTCCCATTGAAACCTCCATTTATAGAATATGTTCACCCAAAAAACCGTCAATTTTCACACAAAAAACATAGAAAAATCACCAAAATCATCAGCTTCACCCGGCGCCGAGCTCGCCGAGCTACTCCGTAGTCGTCCACCTCGCGGAGCGACCTCAAAGGATTCAGATTTCAGGGTGAATACCATGCCATGGTTACTCAGACACCTTTCCAGTCCACACTACACATTATATATTACTAGATATGATATGGGTGATACAATAGATGTATATATTGTGTACATATATCATAAGTCATAAGTGTTATTTCTTAGTAATGGGCTTCAGTATAGTCATCACTTTTCGACATCCCCAAGGGCCCAGCCTCTGATTCAACTCATCATCCTGGCGAGGTGAAGAGCTAAGAATGGCTGAGCTGAGCCGATGCCGGTGATGGGATTCACAATGATTCCATAGGATTTACAGTGGAATAATCCATTCAAGTGGATTTTATCGCTGTTATATTTCATTGTTTCAAATATTTTTTATTTTGTATAATCCATTGTACTTAAGGTTTAGTCAGATTCTGTCAACTACACTGTTACACAATGGTATGATTGAATGGATATGAACCTTTCATGGGATGACCAGCTGATTGATTTTATCACCCCGCCAGTTGACGTTTGCACAGCAAAGATTAGCTTTGTTTATCAATATCTATGTGGTGATATCAGGACTTGATATCTACTGGTTGGTGGTTTCAACCCCTGTGAAAAATATTTGTCAGTTGGGGTTACTATTCCCAACATATGGAAAAATGTTCCAAACCAGTGATGGTAAGCTCGTATCCATTTGATGGCTCTCGTTTATCAACTTATATCATATACTGATATATACTGTCTGTGATTGGTGAACTGCACACTTTAGGGCACATGTATGCCCGGTGTAGATTGCGAATTCTCAGGTGAGATGCTTCTGGGATGTTTGGTCACTTCTCTACTTGAAGGTGTCGCGTGTTTGTACAATTTTTTACATATCTCGGTAAATTATAATAGTTCACTAACCTGAATTAAGGCCATTTGAAGATGATTTCCCTTACTAACCATGATCCCAGTGAGGTCGCGGTGAGGTCGTTACAATTTTCCCAGACATATGTACACCCTATTCTTCAGCAATTTTATGCAAATATATTTTGCATTTTCGTGGATTTCCCCATCTTTTCCACCATATGAAAATCTTGATGTTTGGTAGATCCTGAATTTTCAAGCCAATGTTTCCCAGGTACATATTGGTATATATATATATGATCCGGTCTTCCGCCCGCGAGGTCCCTCCCCCCCCGAATGGGATGGGTCTCCAGGTAGCACCCCCCCCTTTGGCAGCATTTCTGAGGTCCAGCCTCGTATTTTCTAGGTTTTTGCAGCGATTCTGACTACCAGCCTCCCATTTACTAGGTACATGTTACCCTTTAGACGACCTACGTAGCACGAATACTCATATAAGCATATACATAGAAATAAATAAATATATATATATATACATATATATGTATATACACACATACATGTTTACATGTTTACATGTTTACATGTTTACATGTTTACATACATACATACATACATACATACATACATGCATTGCATTGCATTGCATTGCATTGCATTGCATTGCATTGCATTGCATTGCATTGCATTACATTACATTACATTACATTACATTACATACATACATACATACATACATACACATATATATATATATACGCAGTACCACACCCCCAACACACCACACCACAGGGCGGGGAACATAGCTCGTGTATATCCATACCCATTCCTACATTCCTATTACGAACTGCTACTAACTACTACTAACTACTACTAACTACTACTGACTACTACTAACCCCCCCCACCCCCCTACCCACCCACAGGGGGGGGAACATAGCTCCTGGATATCCATACCCATTGGGGGGGAGGGGGGGGACTTGGGAGGCTGCATCATATATATATATATACGTATATACAAAGTAAAGTATGGATTCCTACTATATCTATATACATAGTCTACTATGTATTTCAATATCTATATGTGTTTGTTTATATGGGGGTCTCCTGAAATGGGGGTACCTTAACAGCTGGATGGTTTATTTGCTGGAAAATCCTACGAAAATGGATGAGAACTGGAGGTACCCCTATTTTAGGAAACCACCAACCCTCTGACAATTTCAGAGTTTGCGAAATAGGTGGTATAAACCATTCCCAAATGAGTGGTTTATTGTTGTACACACTTTATACCCTCATACCCTGAAAATAACCCATGTTTTGTGGTTTCACTCATCTTCCAACCCCGATGACTGCCAGGGTCTATGTCAATTTACTGGAGAGTAATATCTGGAATGAGGATGAATGTGTAGGGAAATCATCCCCAAATGGCCCAACATATCCCAACATGATAACAGCTCTTTTCGGGTGAATTATAAACTAATTCAGCCAAGTTTTTCTGGGTATAATGTCGATATACTATATAAGTATCATACACCAACTTGTTATTATAGTTATTTGCACCAACTTAGCTAACGAACTGGGGCCCCATCCTGTATGGATGTACTATGGATATACTAAACAATGACATACCATGGAGGGTATTTGTTTATATTACCCTCCAGTAAATTTAACATAGACCCTTGCAGTCATCAGGGTTGGAAGATGAGTTTCCATTAAAAATTGGTTATTTTCAGGGTCCAACTGTTCATTTACCAGAGGGTACATCCCATTCACATCCCATGATCGATCACTTTAAAGTGGCTTAAAGTGGTATATCCCACTAAAAATCCCATGATTTTCCCAAGTTCCCATACCCATAGGATCCATGTATGCTATAT
>Ga0126342_10005912_pt1 | contig 21540 bp, 17 predicted proteins | sample Cyp1metagenome_FD_92528 | JGI IMG/M metagenome (GOLD analysis project Ga0126342, IMG submission 92528) | Coral microbial communities from Lord Howe Island, Old Settlement Bay, Australia - Cyphastrea 1 metagenome | ecosystem: Host-associated > Invertebrates > Cnidaria > Coral ... | reverse complement strand
GGGCTGCTCTGGCACAGCTTGCTGCAATAGTGAACCCAGCAAACAAACCTACTCAATTAGAGATGCATTTACAGGCTCAGATAGGAGATGAGCAAAAAATTGACTGAGCTACAGCGTTTTTGAGAAAGAAATTGCCTCTCAGCAATTACAGTTTTTTTTTCAAAAAAAAGGACTCTCCCAATTTTGTTTTGCCACAAAAGCGAACCCTCCAAACAATACATGAGTTTCAGAATAATTTGGAAAAAAAATTGCCACAATAGCGACCCTAGGTACTAATCAGGACCCAACATTAATGAATAGGTGACGTTGGGATGCAGCTGGGTGAGTTTGCTCCAAGATGTTGAACAACACTCACTGACATGTCTTGCAAGCTGCAAGTCTCATCCCAGGCTCCACCCTGCTGTACGCATTCTTTTCAAAGCACGATGGAAGCAGCTCACTGCATGAAAGCTGAGGTGTTTTGGCGATACTTTGCCACTTGTTGACAAGGAGCAGAAGGGCGTGTTTGAGGCCTGCTGTTTACTTGTATGGAGATCTTATGAGATCTTCGTATGCAGTTTAATATAGTATCTTAATGATTCTTAATGTATCTTATGCTTTGTGGAGCAGGGCATTTTGCGAGCAGAAATAAGCTCTCCGTAGACAAGGTCGCCTGACTTCCGTCGAAACTCTGGTCATGTCGGTGCCGCATTTGAATTGTCACCTGCAATCCAAGTGCCAAGGGAGATCGAAAGCTCTGAATGTGATGGGACTCTCTACAGGGCAAAAGGGTCTTTCTCTCTATGCAGTTTGCACAGGGCGACTTGCGGTTTGGCTTACGCTCCGTTCAACTGATGCAAATTGGGACATCGTTCGCGTTGCTTCAAAGTCGGGTTGATTCGCGAATTTCCCAGGAGCTGCTCATTTGTGCCGAGCTCGTATCTCCACAAGCAGTCAACTTCTAGGACATTCTTGTGAATAGATCAAAATTATATATATATATATATATGTACAAAAAATACATAAAATTACTAATTACATACTTTGTGAATTTGTTTCGGTTTCTAAGTATATAGGTGTTCCACGACCTCTATCTCTTTAGTCTTCCCGTGTCGATTCCTTTGTCAAGTCTCTCTTAGTGCCGAGGGTTCAGCACCTATAAAGATTCTGTCCTGCATCTCTTCTGCACCTTCCGCTCGTTCCAACTTTTTCGTCACCGCTATTAAAAACATTAAAATATGCAAAGGTAATGCAGCTACGCCGCCATGTAGAAATATTAAGTATTGTAAAATTCATTTGAACTATATATTGAATGTAAAATTGCAGTTTTATATACTATGTTTTACTAAAATATTATGATCCAAAGGCTGTAGTCTATGAATATGCCAATGGATATGGCATATAGTTATAGATATATCATTACATTTCTATCACGCTAGGCATGTGAATGTTTTTTTTGATGTTCAATTCTGTTCCAATGTGTGTGTGTGTCTGTGTCTGCTTGCGTGCTCAGTACAGATTTGCTTTATAATGCATGCCCATGTAGTATCCAAGATTATCCAAGATTATCAAAGGCAGCCTGTAACAATAAGGATATAAACGTGTATATATAAACATTCATTCATTCATTCATTCATTCATTCATTCATTCATTCATTCACTCATTCATTCATTCACACACACACCATGTATATATATATAGTACAGTTATTATATATATATGCAAAATATGTATTAGCAGGTGAATACGTATTGTATGCACATATATGTATATATACATATATTATGATCATATATGATCATATATGATCTATGTCTATATTACATAAATGTATGCGGTATGTAGTATGTTGTAAATGTGGTGCCTGAAATTAGATGGCTTGAATTAAGCCAACAGAGTTTATGTTGGGCATGTACTGGGATGCATGTTGTGGTTTGTTTTCTTAGATGGTCCTACACATGTTTATCTCTATGCTGTGCGTTCTCGCGCTGCGTTTGATGGAAAGTGCATGTCTCACATTCCGTGCAAGTGATTAATGCTTCGCTGCAATCAAGTCTTTGGCACATTCAAAGACACTACTTTTCACCATTTGGGACAGTTTGAATGGGTTTGGAACTGGTTCATCGTTGTGCATTGCGTGGCTGAGAATATACTCTCCCTGTCCACACAAACATTGACACATGCGGATCATGGGGTATCATGCTCTTTCAGGTGAAGTCTGCTGATGAGATCAGCGTTTTTTTGGACTCCAAACTGCACGAGACAGGCCCTGCATGATTTTCATTCTGAATGTGATTGACCATGGTGATCGGGAATTCTGCATGCTTGCCAACCTTAACGGTCCAGGCCAATTCTGGCGTGTCATGACCTCCTCAATGTTTATGCATAATATGTTGGAATGACTCTGGAATGATTTGCGTTGCTAATGCTGCTACTGATTGACGGCGTAGGAAGAAGCACTCTCAACTTGAGCCCTTTGAAAATCGTTGCTATCAGATTATCGCATGCTACCAAGTGCTCTGGAATCACCAAACGCTCCAAACACTCCAAACACTTGATAGCAACATATAGCAACTCTATCTCACCTGCATCCTGTTGAAGGTGGAGAAGGAATGATGACAGTGGACGAGTATCGACGATCCCTAGAGGTGCCTGAGTCCAGTCTCCCTGCGAGAAAGCGGTTGCTGGTATATGCTCGTATTCAGTACTCTACTGTATTCATCTGTATTCATACTGTATTCATACTGTATTCTCATTTTTGAAGTCTTATGTGAATTTACGTGAGGTGTATCCGGTGTATCCTGAAACATTAATGACGGAAGTAGTTTCATAGGGACCTAGTAGATGTCTCAGGCCTTGGTTCCAATCTGGACCAAAGGATGTATCATGATGTATCATGATGTATCCCCGTATCCCGCCCGCATTAGTCAGAGATTTCTAGACTTGACTTAGTTGAAAGTCCAGAAGCAGTTTGGTAAAAGCAGTGGTTGGTGGTTGAAGATCCTCATACTCGACATTTATAGGACGATGATGCTACTCACTATTCAATCAAGTATACTGAAGTTATTGTACTCAAAATCGTCGATCCAAAGCCCTTGCTTTGGAGCCTCCGGAAGCCATTGGGAGCTTCTGAGAGTTTCCAACACCTGCGAGTCACCTCCTGGGCCCCGGGGCTCCCAAGCTTCTCCCCTAAAGAACTGGAAGTATCTGGAAGTTATGTAATGTCATTTTGTATTTGAATCATTTTGAAAAAAAAAATATATATACTATATACATCTATATACAATCTATATATATATATATATATCTATATCCTGTAGTTGTTTTCGTATTGGCAAAGACATAAGTGGAATCCCGTGCTAAAAACCATGTTGCCAGATCCAACAGGTGGAACTGGCAGGCAGTAAATTGGTTGTGGTGAAATCGTGCAGCTTGAAAAATGGCGACTGGGCCCAGGTATTGGTTTGTGACCTGTAAAAAGCAGACTGAAGTGAAGGGTTATAAAGTTGCTTGATAAATTTCAACAAAACATATAGAGGATACTTCACTTCAGGGTGAAGCAAAATTACATAGGTCCGAGTGGACAATGAGCGCTGTCCTCCACAATCAAAAGCCAACAACTTCCACTGCGAGTGCTACATGACATGTCCTTTTCCACGTGCCACATTGAGCCCTTCCACTTTCCTGGCGCAGGTTTTTTCTTTTCCTTTGTTCTTCAGTTGACATGTTGGATTGGAAGCCTTGGCAAGCCTTGGCCTTTATCACAACGCCACACTTCGCACTATGGTATGTGTCATGTATGAGTGCGGTATGCATTGGTTGAATTATGTTGATATTATGTTGTCCATGTTGGTCCGCAATGCATTAAAGCAATAAGTCAAAGCAGAGCCTCTTGTCAAGGCAAAGAGATCAAAAGGACAGAAAGGATCTCGCAAAGGCAAAGGACAGGTTCTCGTAGCGGCCATTTTAGGATTGGAATTATTCCAGTTCATGACACTTGCAGAACACCTTGCTCGGATCTTTTAGCCTTGGAAATCCAAGTACATTGCTCGCACCCCTCTAGGCTCGGCAGAAAAGCATATTTCAATACATTATTATATAATTTTACATATAATATTGTATATAATATTATATAATTATATATATATACAGTTATATACAGTATATTTAATATGATTTAATCCTATTTGCATATCTGTAGTATACCTCAACGACTTGACATATTTCGGAGGAACTTAATGCAGCAGTCTCAGCTGCAGGAGATTGTGTTTGATTTAGCTGATCTGAGTAGATCACTTGATTTGACTTCACACAAGGAGACCCAGGGCCTCGGTGGTTTGATTCTGGAAAGGCTGGCAACTTGCATGAGCAAGGCTGTTTTCCGTGTGGTTCCATCATTTTCCATTTTTTTTTTGAGTGTAATTCCTTCACTGACTCCTGATGACCATGTGGATCAATCAATTGAATTGTTTTCTCCTCGAAAGCGCCATAAGGTATTCTTTAGGAGTTGATGGAGTTGATGCACCGTCATTCTATGGGACTGGAAGTTCCTAGTCTTGTTCAAGGATGTTCAAGGGTCTGCAAAGCTGTCTTCCACTTGATGACAAGCTTGACAGAGGCAATACCCTCCAGCTCAGACCGTGGAAGGACTGCCAAAAGCTGGAATTTCGAACCCAGAGATGGAAGCAAGACCACAGTGCTCAGCAAAGTCTTCGGTACAATGTCACCCTTTCTTATCTTTTTTCTACCTCATTTGACAAAAAACATCTTGATTAAAGAAATTTCAGCAGTAGTTTCTCTAGCTCTGTACACCATGAAGCTACAATGGTTTCTGCCGAACTTCACACCAATGCTGGCGGCAAATCGTATGCACACACTTTCTTGATTCATGTCTTCACAGTTGAAGCATCTTGAAGCCAAAGACTCAGAAATTCTTGGGTTAGTTCTGCAGATTTCTGCAGTGTTTGTCCAGTGCTGTTTGGTTCGCTCCATAAAAAGATGGACTGACAGGAATGATTCCAACGATGCCTGGGAAAGGAGAGACAAGGAGTTGGACTTGGGATGACTTGGGCTTCTCGTTTGGGTTTTCGATGGTTTTGATGGTGGTCACCCGTTGTGTTTTGCCACATAGCTCATAAATAATGTCATAGGCTGGCAATGGCCTTGTGAGCACTTACCTAGCAGGCAAGCTGGGCGACAGAGCACGTGCCACAGCCTCATTTTCCTGTCTAGACTTATCATACTTGTCAAGTATATCATCTCAGAAGAATCAAAGTCGCAGCGAGTGTGCTTTGTCAAGTGGAAGGACTCAAGGAATGTGCAATTGTTTTTCAGTTTGGCATCATTTCCTGCTCTTTAGGTTGCCACGCGCAGAAGCTTAAACCTCAATGTTCGAACGCTGCCCATAGAGAGGGGGGTGAGTAAGGAGAGAGTGACGGAGTGAAGACGCGGCCTGAACAAACGGCCTTTGTTATTGGGGCATAACAAAAACGGGTCCACACTTTCCACATCAGAGGTGCTGATGTTTTTCCGAAGTGTTTCTTAATAGGCATACCTTTTCACTGGCGCTGAACTATAGCTTCGGCATTTTGGAATGCCCTGCTTAGAATGCCTTGGAGCCAGTTTAGACGTTGTTTCTTCGGAATAGAATGCTGCTGAAGGCTTGTTGATTTGGCGTTTGAAATTGTGATTTCTCATGTTCTCAATATACAGTTCAAAGATGTTCAAAGATGTTCAAAGAGGCTCTCACAAATTAGGTTCGCCATGCTTTGCAACATAGTCACTATGAGGAGGTGAAGTCTGTGCGCTTTGCTGTTGCCTTGCATGATTTGATCTTGCAAGTTTTGAGCGACGCGGACCTGGCAATCCTCGAATGAATGCGAGATTGACAATTATAGAAGAATATGAATATCTTTTTTAGTATTTTTAAATATATTCAATGAACATCAATGAGCTTGATGTCAAGCTCCTAAGAGTGTGCACAGGCTCGAAGCTATCGTAGTACGTAAGAAATGTGGTGACAACACCGTGAAAGGCTGCTTTTGGGAAGTTTTGGGGCCTTAGTCGATGTGTCTAAAAGAGGACGCTCAAAAAAATGGGTGTGGTGTGATGCGCTACATAGTTGACGACCACAACCACTACCATCAACACCATCATCATCCTCGTCATCATCAAAATGACATTGAACATGAACATGAACAAAATAATTTACAATACTAATAATGATCATGACAAGGATAACATAGGCATTAATTAATAATGATAACAATCACAATGGATCATCATCATGAAGAACCACCACCACCACTGCCGCCGCCAACAGCAGCAGCGGCAGCGGCAGCAGCAGCAGCATCATCATCATCATCATCATCCTCATCCTCATCCTCATCCTCATCCTCATCCTCATCCTCATCATCATGATGCGTCCTAAAACGAAGACAAACTACTATTCCCTGTGGGTGTGCTTACAGTCTTGCATGTGTTGTAAGTTATACGGTTTCTTGGATTGCAAACATGGGAACTTGTGGAACAGAAATATGTTGCCAAGTTTGAAAGGGGGCAATTCATAGAAGGCATCGCACAGGTCCCAAAAAGGCTGAACCCATGAACTTTACGACACTTGCATACACTTGCAATATTCAACAAAACTCTACAATGTGAGGTTGGAAGTTTGCAATCATGGGCCACACAAGGCTAATTTGTGCTTTTGGACGTGCAAAGTGAACCGATGCTAGGTCAATACTTTGTGTTTCTCAATGATTTGTGGTTAACTTTTTCAGGGGCAGGAGTTTTGCATGACTTTGAAACCTTGGCTGTTTGGTCCATATTCAACCTTGCCATGCAGCAGCGGAGAATATTTGAGGCAGATCGGGATGAACAGGATGCTCCTGGCAAAGCTGACCAGGACTTGCCGCTGAGATCCCAAACCTTGACAGAACAGTAGAAAACTTGGTAAACCTTGGTACTGCAGATGGTAAGGCCTGGTAAGGCCATGATTCTCGTTTGAACCCTTCTTTTTGAAAGTCATGCGCCTCAAGCAGCTGCTCTCCCTATGAGTTTTGCTCCACTTGATCTGCAGGATGATGGCAAGCGGGGCAAGAAGCAAAAAAAACAAAAACAAAAGCAGGTGTCGGATTTCAAGTCCAGTTTTCTCACGATTTCGAGTTCTCGTTGATGTGTAATCTTTGAAGAAATGGAATAAACTCCCATCACCCGAGTTCATTGTGATTACACACTCAAATAGATTAGCATACTCCCATTGAATGCCTTGCGCGTCCAAACATCCATTTGCACCCTGGGCAAGGTGGGTCAATCGCTACTGTAGCAGGTGCTTCACCAACACATACGGTAACTAGTCTAAGCAGATCATGTCTGGCCATGTCTCCCCTACTCTTTTCCTCTCAACTCCTACAATTCTTCTGAAAAGCCTACCAGAATTTGCAAGTAGCCTATATCATACACTAGTATTAGCCTGCGAAATGTAGTGTTGCACTCAGAGTCAGCTCTTGGTGCATCATGGTGCATCTATGTTTGCGTTGGTGTTCCTGCTTGTGTTCACGTTCATGCTCACGTGAGTTTGTCTCTGTTTGTTAGTGTTTGTGTCACTTGTGTTGGTGCATGTAAAATATACACTTGCGTGTGTGGTGACGGGGTGGGGGGTGGGGCAGGCTACTGTAATGGTCGATGATTTGAATCTCAGATGATCACAAAGCCCTGTAAACGTACATGCGTGTTGCATTTTATTCATTCTTATTGCATGTCTTTGCGTTGAAGAAAACATGATCACTAATTATGTGCCCAGCGCAGACAAGAATGCCTTAGATTGTATGAAATGAGGTGCCGTGAGCCACAAGACAACTGCCTGGAGATACAATGGAGATCAGAAGACTCACTCAGACTTTGTCAACTCATTGTCTACAACAAGTTCGCCAACTCAATCTAGGGCTTGAACACATCCCATGTGCTTTCATTTGAACCATGCGAGCACCAGCGGGCAATGTTACAGAGCTTGAAGCGAGGTCGCTTGTTTGTTTTTTACTCTTTGTTACACACGGTACATTTGCGAGAATGACAGCAAACTCGCTGGTCACTCCTGACTTCACGACAATTCCATGCAGGTTCTTGTGATGAGAGGCTGAGAACCTCATAGAGCCATCTGGGCAAAGACCGCAAAAGATCGGTCAATCGTCCGTCAAACGTGGCAGAGAAGTCGAGCTCGCCAGCCGTAGTCGAGAGTGAACTTATCATAGCTTTTCGGCATTCAATGATATTCAAAGATATTCAAAGTATGTTGAAGGAAGTTGAATTCTGTTGGGGATTTGTTGAGGCGTTTTCTCGCTGCTTTGCCGGTGTCCAGCCATTCAGTGCCTTCCCGTCGTAGTGGTTGGTGCTTTAAACCAAGTTCACTCACCCCTGCGGGCGATGTTGAAAATCGTGCTCTTGCAATTACATGCAATTACCTTGTGTGCAAGTCTTTTTCATGTGCTGCACTGGCACAAGGACTTTCCAAGGTAAACCTCTGATGCGGTGTGAAAATGTGTGAAATGCTTGCTCAAGGACTCGACCAGTCAGCGTGCGGTCCAGCCTTGCAAATGACAAGCCATTGCTATAGTTTTGTGTGATTTTGAGTGGCATAGTGACATATTTTAGGGTCAGAATTTTCAGGGTTTTAGAGATTGTGATAGAGGAAATTTTAATATATGTCCTCAAACCATACTGGTACCAAGCACAACAGAGCAATTGGCACAGGTAGGTTGTGATGACCACTTTTATGGATACTGAGAGTACTACATAGTATTGCAACGTCCATGGTATTCAACCATTTGACACACCTTGCTGTTTTGAATGGCTATCTCCAGCGTTGGTGGCAATGTTTGCCGGTGCATCTGTGGCGATTTCCCGCAGGACCTTCGGATCTGGGAAGGGATGGCTGCTGGGTTCATCAAAACTTTTTGACTCTGTGACCGTCCGTGTACAAGTTAAGAAAGATTTTACAAGGAAATTCATGAGTGCAACATGGTGCAACCAAAGCAAATAGCAGCGGCTTAGGATGTTAAGGATTGAAGGCTTTCCCGCATGTTGGCAGTACGGCTGCTTACTTTGGCACAAAGCGAGCTAGATCGAGCTAGTTTACCACATTGTCAGTGCTTTCCCACACTGCTGCACATGTTGCACAGTTTGTGGGTGCCGGAGTCTTGCAGTTCCAGCACATCTAGACAATGTGTTTCTTCAGTCTGGACGCACATGGTCTAAATTCTCAGATCACAATTATGCCTTTGTCGAAAAAGTGCTGTTGGCAAACTAAGCCACAGATTTTCAAACACACTCTGCCGCCAAAGGACAATACCACAATCCTGGTGTCAAGCAGCTCTGGCTGTCAGGACACGCCTTGAGAAATGGTCGGGTCAAAACGATCAGGGTTTCCTAACTCTAAAAAAAACAATCTATCACGAGCAGTCTTCTTGCTTTGGACGATGCTGCTGAGACAAGTGCTTGTGCTTGAAATCGTTTGCTTCGGGCAATTGACATAGTAAGACCACTGCATCAACGTTGTTGGGAGTTGGACCGGAACTCTATGATATGCTGTTGGTAGCCATGAGGCACAATCTTCTTAATGAACTACCCAGGGCTGAAGCGGCTCAAAAATATTCAAAAATGCTTTTCACTCGTACTTTGCCCCGCGTATCACTTTCGAGAATTGCAACCGCAATATCCACAGAATATGCATTGCTAGACCCTGGCAATACGATGTAATACGTGGGCATGAGAGCACTGGATGTATTGATTCCAGGTACAAATGCATGCGTTCGGAAGGGGAAAGCTCTCCTGTTGTCAGAGAGCGCGGAGGGGAGACGGCAAACATAATTATCAGACAGGAAGATATGTGGGAGAGGGAGAGAAGATGAGAGAAGAAAGACGAGAAAGAAAGGCAGAACAGAAATGCTGAATACAAAAGAAAACACAAATACATCCTATCCTAGCTATTATATGCTATTATATAATATATTAGTATATATTATATTATATTATCATATATTATAATCCTGTATACTATTTCTGAGTTTTGAGTCTTCTCTGATCAACTCATTCTCCTTTGGCTGATGAGATTTTTTAATCTTGCGTGTGAGTCTAGGCCTTTGTTACATGTGCTACTCACTAGTAGTTTCATGATGTCTGGTGTTTGAGTCGAACAGTCCTTGACATTTGATGTGTCCCAATTTGTAGAAGTGGCATGCCAATCAATGTATTCATGTCGGAACCGCATGGAACCGCAAGATAATACGGAGCTCATCTGACTAGGCACTGACCCACCCAGCTTGATTCCATTCCATGGACATGTTTGGTTCCTAGGCCCAACATCCGGAAAATTCTGGCCTTTAAATTCACAGAGATTGCATGTCATCAGAATGGCCAGGGCTGCAACACTGCCCTTTGCCTTCAGCAATTCAGTGGCTGTGTTGACGCGCAAAAGCATGGAGGCTAAGTGGTCAAGAGACTGACTGAGAACGGGACTTGAGCAAGACTAACAGAGGAATGAGATTGCTTTGAGAAGCAAGTTATGTGAATGTCTCTTCGTTGGTTGGTTGGCTGAACTTGGCTGGTTTGCAGTCGGTTGGCTCATTACTTTGCTGGTTTGTGCACTGGTTTGATTGCTTGTTGGTTTGACTGTTTCTGTGTCGGTGACCTGTGTTTTTTGTGCGCGCACAGCTGTTTTGTGCGTTTGTGTCTGTGTGCGTGTGCTAGGACAATACATAAACGATATAAAGCCATGAAAAGACCCTGAAAGTGACGTTTGACATCATTTGACCAAGAAATTTCATTGAAGTCCCCGCCTTTGGCCCACCTTTGTTTTTGCACCGTTTGCATGGCCTCGTGCAGGCGCAGTTGCTGTCCATTGCATACACAGAACGGCACTTGTGCCAAGGCTGGTTCATACCCTGTTTGCAGTGCTCATGGAAGGAATCACTGTCAGAAATAGGCTCTTCAGTATCCTTTGTTCTGAAGCCGCAGGTTTGCCGTTGGCTTATTGATTTTCATCGCATTGATGCTCGTGGTTGCAGCCTTAAACAAGGACCATGTTTTGATTCTTTTTGAGAATCTTGACCCAACTTTGTCTCATGTTTGGCAAACTCACAAACTTTTTGTGAGGGAACTAAGACCATCATAAGTCAGAAGGCAGAAGATGTGAACATATTATCCTAATTCTGCGGAGATGGAGGACAGATCATCAGTGATGCGGCGCATCTATGATATGATTGGGGAGAAGGATGCTTGAGAAGTCCAAAGTGGCCTCTGCATCTCCACAAAAGATCGAAAAAAAATGGAAAAACCCTTCATGCGGCGCACTTTCTTGCTCACCTTCCCTTACCCTGAGATTACACGACATTACACTGTGTCACAGCATGTCACAACAATTCCGGCATAGCGACGCTTTGTGTCAGTTCATTGGCCTTTGGGCACCGGTCCAAGTTTCACGGTCTGGCAAAAAAGGCCCAAACCTACTCGAAGGGCAGCGGCACAGGGAAAAATGATGCGATTGTAACGGCATTCATTGCCCGTTTGGCAAGTGTGTATGAATTTGTATAGTGGGATCATGTGGGATCCTAATCAGCCAATTATTCAAGAAGCCTGTTGAAAAGTCACCGGACATGGTTGGCTTATTTGATCCTGAAGTTTTGGTCTATTTGTTGTTTCCAGTGTGAACCATAAGGATCCATGAGGTGTCTTTCAAAGCACCATGTTCAAAGAATTTGAACGAAGTGGCTGAACTGGCTGCATATGCCAGATTCCGGGCCAAAGTGCTGTAACTAACTATAAGCTTTTACATATATAATAATTACCCTTAATGGATATGGCAGAATCTGCAATTCTTGGGGGAGATGGGGATCTTAGAGTCTTTCTGGCAGAACACTCAAGGAAGTGCAGCGCATTCGTGATTGACACATATTGACCCTAAATAGACTATTTAAATGCGTGAACCTGAACATCCTGAGCATCCTGAGCCAGATCCTTGCATCAACGTTCGCAGTATTTCGCAGCTTCAAGAGGATTAAGATGATTAAGCAGACCTGGACTTCAAGAAAGCATAAGAAAGCCAACACAACGTCGTGTCATCCGTGTCATGTTTTGTCCGATGAGACCGCATGATCCCACGCAATGTCAAAGACTTATAGTATCTTATAGTATCTTATAGCCACCTATAGTCTCACCTATTGTCTCACTTACGGTCTTATAGTCACTTTTACTAGTAACCGATGGCAGCAGAGTATTACGTCACTGCTTTTCGAGACTTCCAGGACATTGGCTTGGCGGAGGCTGCTGACCAAGTTTTGAAAGAGGGTCTGTGTGCTTTTCCGACACATCATGAATTGCTGTCGCTTGCAAAATCTAGAGGCATTCAGGCTGCACAATCTGCACATGAAGTGAACGATTTCAAGACACAAAGATACACAGGAATCACAGGATCCACAGATGCTGGGAAGCAACTGGACTCTGGTTACATCGCAAGTGCAGATCTCAGCCAGCTCCTTGCTGGCATGATGCAGACACAGGCACCAAGCATCAAGGCTCAACATGTTCGACGCGTTCCTGAACCAGAACGACTTGACGCAACGATCTCAGAATTCTCAGAAGTCATTGCTGGAGATTTCGAAATGGAAGGTGCTGATTTTTGGCATGAACTTCAGAAAATGGATCTAAAGAACATCTTACTCAAGCACGGAGGACTGATCCGAGTGTCAGACATTTTTCCAGGAGACGTCGCACAGCAGGGTTTAGAAATTCTCAAAAAACTGCACAACTCAGATTGGTCTGAGTCAAACTCCGCAGCATATCAAGATGAAGGAGAATTTGGTGACAAGAGTGCCAAGCACAAGTTCTCCCGATATGACGGAGACAGTTTGGACGACATTGTTGGCCGGATTCAATCTATGGCTCCGGATCTCTTCCCAAGTTTTCAGGCAGCCAAGTATGAAAGTGGTGGCAATTTGTCTGCACACGATGATAGTAACTACTTCCTTATTGCAAAGAACGACAAGAACCGAAGTTCGAGATATCCAGCCGGGAGCCTTTTGTTTCGGAAGATTGCCGTGATTTACTACCTTACAAAAGACTGGAAAGAAGATTACGGAGGCTCTTTGATGGATTTGCACAGGAGCAAAGATAGGAATGTCAACTCTTCAGAGGAGAAAGACACAAAAGACACAACTTCAGTTCATCTTGCTCCTCGATTCAATTCAATGGTTGCATTCCTGGTTCCTCGACTTCATCAAGTGCAGGAGTTGGCGGCAGGTGCTCCACCGCGGTTCTCAGTGTTTGGATGGTTCAGTGATGACAGGCCTTATCCTCCTCTAGATGACCTGGCAAAAATGCCTTGGCTGTCCACCTTGGAGGCTTAATTTTTGAAGCTGAAAATCAAACAGGCGCTACGGCGCTACGCGGTGCTACGCAGTACGCACACTTCGGGTGTGCCATGGAAACAGGGATAGATACGGGAAGTAATTTTGACGTGCAATGTACTGTATTTAAGTATGAACCATTTTGATCCATTTTGTGTATGATTATGTACGGATTAACCATATAGGAATAAATAGGATACTCGTATGTATTGTATCAATGTGATGTCAAGTCGCAACAGTGAGGCAGCAAGGTCTGAAAGATTCATGCAAACATGTGCAAACTGCAAATTGCGCAGATCAAGGCAAGCGATTCGTGCTAGGACGTCCTAGGTATGTCTATCTCCCTTTGGCAGAGCTCGAGCCAGTGCATTCTTTTCTCCCATCTCCTACATAGTCAATCATAAGTTTAAAAGAACAAGGAACGCATAGGAAAACGATAAAACAACTCATTTGCGCGCGTAGTAGCTGCACCGCCATTTGGTCAAACGTGAGCTAATACATCCTTCCTTGATCTTCCTTGTGCAAGATGTGAAGCCATTCATTTTGCAAATAGACAGAGAACACCCAGAACAAACACCATGAACACCATGAAACTGATCATTGAACCAGAACCACATTACACTTTGCGTGTGTATATAATATTATACGTATAATATATGTCAATAATCCCGCCCTGTCGGTACTTGCATTGTGCTGCATGCTATGGGTGCGTGACTTTGCATAGTTTTCTGGCGTTTTCTGAAGCTAGCCCTGCACATCTGCAGCTTTGGCTCTTCGCTCGAGTTATGCTACAACATTTACCTTCATCATTTCTAACGCAGAAACCCTTGGTGGTTTCAATGCTCTTTCAATCTCTGGCAGTTTTCAGTCTGGCAGCAGGGCTTGTCAATGGCCTGGTTGAACAGGAGCGCAGATACGGTGCTTCGAGATTTTCTGGGGTGTTCACATTTAAGTGGTAGGCAGTTTGGCACAGCTGTTCTTTGCTTGAATCTGACTGTAGAGCGGTGCAGCTGGATTGTGCAAAGGGCACTGCCAGACAAAGTGACAATGCATGCAAGATTCACGAAGATTGCAGATCTGGTTTGTATTGTACATATGATTATATTACATAATATACAGATATAGTATACGTACAATATATGTATACATATAATATAATATATATATATATATGTAGGATGCGATGTATAGGCCATGGAGATACTGATGTGTATACATAGAGGCTTTGATAAAGAGTCTTGCCCAGCAAAGTAGTATCAGATCATGAGGACTGTGCTGTCTCCCAGAGTTTGCTCCAGCGCAAGAGCTGGACTGATTTGAAACAGGACCCCTGGCGGCAGAAATGATATGCTGGTGGTCCCATGTAGTGGCATTCATGTTTAACGGGATGTTTAAGGAACCTTTGTTGACCTGGTCAACAATGAAATGGATGTCATGAACCTCATGATATTGGTCGTAGATGCGGACAAGATTGACTAATGCAGGAGTACTCACGCTGTTGTCTAGTAGAAAAACTTAGACAACTCAGCTCATATCAATCTAAGTCCAGTACAACTCAACATTCCTAATCGGGCTGACCCTGGAGGTAATGGCGTATACAGAACAAATTGAGCGCCTCCTGGAAGTGACTGGGTTTCAATCCCTCAACTAATTGATAGTCGTGGTACAAGCCGTTGCAGGGCCAATTTAGGTGCAATCCCTATGAAATCCTATAAACTGAATAAAACTGATACAGAATGAGGTGCTCCTACCCAACATAGGCCAGTGCCATCCAGTGCCTGGGTTTGTCTAAACTCTGTAGGTTTTGAATTTGTTCAACTGCCAGAGATTCAGACTATTTCAATGGCACGATAATCATTTGACATGCGTTGTTTAATCAAGTAAGACCAATAAGACAACCATTGGGATGTCTTGGATAAGAGGGCTTTTGTTGTGGTGAAATGGTGTGGATCCTGCAGCAAGGGCAAGCAAGGCTATGGGAATCGAGGGATTCAGGATGTTTGCTATGGGAATCGAGAGTCTAGAGACCCAAGACAGGTCGTTGATTTTGCAAGTGCAGGACATTTTCAAGAAAGAGGTGGAGCTTGCAGCTGTGTCAGAAGATGTAGCAAAGTGGCTTGCTCGCAGTTGCACACAAAGTTGGCATTGCTGCACACCATGCCACATGCTAAGACAAGGTTTTTCAATCAGCGGCTGGTTAGAGGAGGCTCGGCCACTTTTCCAGGCCCATTGATTTGACAGGTTCATCATGTTTGATCCGTCCACTGGTTCCACTGCTAAGCTTTGGCTAGCTTGGGTGCAACACGCGCAGTGTATCATTTTATACGGGCATGTGACAAAGTCGTTCCTGCATTGGGGAAAAACAACGTTGTTCTGGTGGGGAAAGTGTTGTGGAAAAGTCGTGCCATATGCCATAAACGAAATCGCAGAGGAGCTCTGCTGTCTGGATATGTAACCCTTTTTCTTATGAGATTGTGTGGTTGATCATTATCACCATCAGGTTTTCATGTTTGAGGTATGTTGATTGATTCATACAAGATGGCGTTTAGGTTGTGATTTGGATGTTTGACAGCATTGCTCAGATTATCCTGTTTGGGAATCTCCAGCTTCTTTCATCTTCTTTCTTGCTTGGTACTTGTTTTTGAAGACATTTAGAGACCCGTCCCCACTACGGGTGATTCTCAGGTTGTTGTTGCCGCTCATGCGGATATCTTCGTTTTAGTCTGCACTGTGCAGTGGGTTTGAAGGTTTGTCATGTAAGTGTAGTGGGCGTTTGGCAATGATTGATTGCAGGTCGCATTGGAATGGCCTTTCGAAACCACTAGGCATGACTTAGGCGTTACAAAGACGTTTCCCTATGTTTCCATGCACTTCTTCGCAGAGCTTCAGCGTTCACTAGCACTCTTCGCAAGTAAAAATTCAGGATGTGATTTTTGCTTGTCGAAGTAGCACTCACAGCCGTGCAGTGGAGCTGGTTGCGGAACACAATATCAGGACTGCATAGATTTGTGATAATTCGATATACTTTGTGCATGTTCTTATTTCTTTGGCCGACGGCTGCGTTGTTTGCTCTCCACGATTTCGCTGCTTGTGCTTTGGTGCTTTTCTGAGGCTAGCTCCCAAAGCCCACGATCGTTTTGAATCCTGTGTCCCCATTGACTCTTCATCCAACATGCTGGATGTGACGGTACAACGAACCGATCTCAATCAATCAAGTGGATTGGGTTCTGATGCGATGACATGCAACGATGACACCGACGTTGCCCTCTTTTGGCCGAAGGACTGACTTTTTCTTGCTGTTTGCAGTGTATTGCCACATGTGCCGGACCAAAACCTATGTTGTTTAGCAGTTCCAACACAGGGATGCTACGTACGCCTCTGAAATATAATATAGTCCGCTCACGTTTCTATTTATGGATTTGGATGGATTTGGTATGAGTATGAGTTAAGTGATTTCGCCCTCTGTGCCTCCGTGAGCAAAACATCATTTGACATGGAAATGGAGATTCTTTGCGGTCCCTCAATTGGGATCTACCGAGTACCTGTACATTGTAGCTTCTCCTGCCCATTCCTGGCCCGTCAGGACACTGCACCCTTTTATGAGGTACAGTGTTGCCCTGCGAAGGAGAAGTTCTGCGCTGGATGTGCCAAAATGAATTCAGGCGTTGGATTTGGGGGCAACATGAGCAAAGAGTAAGGTTGGTGAGCTGGCTGACTTAGGCCCCTAAATCAAACTCATGCTAAGCAAGACTCACGGGAGCGCACGTGAGCTTGTTCGGCTGAGATACTGTATCCACTACTAGTACTAGTGAAGCTCACAGGTGGTATAGTCAGTCGAAAAACAAATCATGCGGTAGGGACGGACAAGAAAGAAATAATCACAGTCAGTGCGTTTAATACATTGCATTCTGCCTTCTACCGTTGCATCATCTCATTTCTGATTGATTGCATATGCAGAGGACTGTGTTTGCAACTGTTTGGAGGATCGATCAAATACAAAGGTTCGAACTGTGAGTATTTTTTGGGGAGGTGGGTGGAGGCGGTTTGCAGATCTATGCATAGCCTTCTGCAGAGAAAAAGTGATCCGCGGCCACAGGAAAGACCTCCTGTGAAGTTTGCAGCGGAGGCTATACAAAGACCAGCTCCGGTAGCTGCCTGGCGCAACTTGACCGCAGCTATCAAATTTTGTTATCAAGTTCAATATCAGGAAATGCAACGTTAGTGACTCTGCAGCTTGCACACTCCAAACGAGATGTCACTATGCAATCGTCAAGCATACCAAGCAGAAGGATTTTGATGGATTTTGTCAATCGAAGTGAATTTCTCATAATTTCTCTATTGGTCCGTGGTTGAAAGTATGAACGCCCTTCCTGTCTCTCAGTGCACCTTGTTTTGCGCCTTGTTTTTTCATTGATGTATTTTGAGGTTTGAGTCTTTCTGGTACAGTAGCTAGCACAGAATATGAATATTTACACTGACCATGGCAATAGGTCAGATGCACATTAATTTTCAAAGGACGATCCATTTTCTTGCAACCAACAAGCTACAAGGTGTTGAAAGAAAAGGTAAACATGGTAAACATGGTAAACATCTAGGACGTCAAAGGCATGTAAAGTCTGTGGTGGCTTCAGTTTTGCGCTTAACACTTGTCAGATCTTGTCAGTTTAAAGATGTCACCTGTCAGGTGCGCAGATCTTCCAGGTTGGGAGAACAAGGTGGGGGAGAACTGCTACAAAGCGTCTTGCTCGGATGAGCTGTCCCTTGCTCTGTTGAGCGCAGCACTTGCAGTAGCTCTTACGTATCTGAGGGGTGCTTAGACATCTTTGTTGTATTTTGTTGTAATATGACATATTAAATATGCTCTCCGGGCTACAGTCGGCAGATGTGTACGGATGCATGTTGTCCTTTGATCGGAATTCCTCTAGACAAGGACACTGAGACACATTTTTTTTGTGCCTATTGACGCTTACAACTTTTCAAGCCCACATACAGTAGATGATATTACACATCATATGCACATGTAGCTGCACGTGCCACAGCAGGAGGGGGAAGAATGGTTATTTGCCACATGTTTTACCTACACATCTTTTATCTTACTTCGCTGCAAATTGAGTGCGCGTCGGTGTGCGTTTGCGCCAATCTTGCAAATAGCTACTCAGCCGCTAGATAGCTAAGCGGACTGCCAAACACTGAGGGTAATGGTTTCAAATGTTTCAGGCTTCACATTGACACAAGGTGACTCAGGGCGAGGCAGTCCCCCAGGCATCTGAGGCACAGAATGGCCAAATTACTTTGGACATCTCTGGAGCTGAAAAAAGTTGTAGAATGTTGTAGAACAATGAAGCAAAACGAACTTAGCATATTTCCGAATTGAATTGCTTTTGAAGTACGGATTGCGAACCTGAATGTATTTGGAAAGCCTGTGGCACTGGTTCCAAATGCTGTAGTAGACCTCCAACAGACCCAACCTGATCTTGAAATAGCTGATTGCAAACGATGGCAAGCTATCGGAAGATATTGGGTGGTATGACACTCTGTTTCCAGCCTGAAAAGATGATGCAGCTGAGGAGGTCCAAGATGTCTGCTTAGAGATACGTAGAGACTATTAGAGTGTGTCTCGACTCTGTCAATTTAGCTTATTCTGGTTGACTCTGCTTGCTTTCTCGCTTTTGCTATCCTTTGCTTGACGGGCCGGGTAGCCCAGGTTTCAAGGCTTCTCGGCAAACCAAGCATGTTGCAAGTGTGGAGGCGGACAAGCTACAGCCACCAAGTACCATGGCTGCAATTATTAACAACTGCTTGCACTGCTGGATTTGTACACGTTTGTACCCTCTGCATTTGCATCAAACGAATGTGTGACCTTCTTCAGCTTTGTCCCTCAGAGATTGTAAGTGTAAGTAATTAGTCGCTGTCGCCAGCAGATGCAGACAGTTCAAAGACGGAATCTTGCACCTGTTCATGACATCACTTCAATCTAGCAGCTGGTAGAGTGTGACGCTGGCAGTTCCCTACTTGTAGATATCAAAAGAGAATGGACGAGATTCTTTCTTGTCGGGTGATGGGACAACTGAAGGATTCAAATAGATGACGTTGTATGACGTTGTTTCATGCTTCTTTTGTGCAAAAGCCCCAAGGAATCACGATCGAACATATGATTGGTGGACTTTCAGGATTCCGCCCATGGGCAAAGGGCGTGACCAATGTCCTTCCACACCCTCATGCGCCTCATGCACACATCATGTCTTGTTTTAAAAGAAACACTCCATTTTCCTGCTGCTGAGGTTTGGGTACTATATTGGCCCAATGGCACTTGGTAGCGCTGCGGTTTCGGGCCATCCGGTACCTCGTACAGCTAGCCACTATTCCGTGGACAAGGACGCTAGCGAGAAAAAGCTTTGAGGTCCCAATTCGAATGGGATTGGATTCATTGAGGGCGGGAAATATGATCATAAGGAGTGGAGACATATAAATAGACAATACCATACGAATTTCCAGATTTCTGGAGGGCCTGAAAATGAGTAGATTTCGATAAGGAACCTATGAGCCTATGAGCGAAGCAAGGCCCCAATTTGATTGACGATGAATAACAATGCTCAATGCTCCTACAAAAAGGGACAAGATGGTACAAGTTGAGTTGTGTGCAGAATACGCACGCGTGTTTACATACTAAACTTATCTAAACTTACTAAACCCTGCAGGGCCACTTGGTTTCACAGGAGGGACGCCTGCTGACATTCAGTTTGGAAGACGTTGCAGTGTAAAAGGTGCAAGCGGTGCCTATCACAAGTCAACAGCAGGTGCAAAAAGGATCAAACACGTTGCTAATCCTTTCATATCCTTTCCATTTTCAGGATACAAAGTTTCAGGATTATGTTTAGATGTTTCAAGACTGCACTATCTTTGCCTGGGCCGCACGCCAGTGGCAAAGAACCCCCGATGGCCGTTAACCATGTTTATCCTTTTTTTAATTGTGGATTGTACATCATCAGCAATGGCGAACCGATGTCTGAAATTTATCGCTATGGTTTGTATGGCCTTTGCTAACTTGGGGCATGTAACTATGCACGTGACAGCAGTGAATTGAGATGCTATGAGATTCTAAGGTTGCTAAAGTGTCTCATGTGAAATGTGTAAGACGAAAATGCTTTGTCCAGACAGGACTGTGAGCTCTCGAAGTTTGGCCTCTCAATTGATGCCAGCACTGGAGAACTGAAGTTGGCACCAGGGTGCCCTGAAGTGCCATTTGATCTTTTGTACCATATTTGTATATATACATATATGTATTATGTATATATAACCATATCTCTAAAATTCTTCTTTGTGCGCCAACCATGTACCCTTCCAAAGCTGCAAAAGCCTCACGTAAGTACGATCTTATGTGGCAAATCCCATAATATATTTGTACTTTTGTGGCTCCTTTTGCACTTCCTGATGACCTGCCTGCTCTACTGTAACTGTCGCAGCATGGTATCAGCAACCATCAGAGATCATCAGAGACAGCCCCTGCAGCAGCCACACGCAAAACTAGAACGGCCAAAACATGCTAAAACCAAAAATTTGATGAAGCCTGTTATAACTTGCCTTTTCCAAGTCAAGACCTGGCCGCTTTGCATGGATACAAGAGTGGTTTATCGTCGGCAAAGCTCGCGTGCAGGTGCAGCGCTCTTGGCTGTGGCGCAACTGCAAGAATCGAGGTGACATGTGCCCTTGGCTAGAAAGCATCATTTTCTTATGAGTGTGGTTTGAATTTGGTGTACAGCACGAGAAAGAGCCTTTCAATTTAGTTGGTGCATGTTGGAGCTGTTCTTCCCAGAGCCATGCTGTCCATTTGTGAGGGTTCTTCAATCAATTTTTTTGGACGGGAAGCTCTGATCATTTGTGTACAGGATTATGTATACGAAGTCATGGCTGGTCCAGGGCCATGGGTTTGCTCATCTTCGTGTTTACCTGCATGGGTGAAACTGCAATGCAGTCTGTGACTTGCAAAAAGGAACCTGGAATATGTTTGGGATACAGGGATGCGCCTCTCTCTCTTGAAACATGTTCTCTAAATGGACATGCGCTGGCCCACTCTCTCTCTCTCTCTCCCTCTCTCCCTCCCTCCCTCCCTCGCTCGCTCGCTCGCTCGCTCGCTCTCTCTCTCTCTCTCTCTCTCTCTCTCTC
>Ga0126342_10005911_pt1 | contig 21540 bp, 27 predicted proteins | sample Cyp1metagenome_FD_92528 | JGI IMG/M metagenome (GOLD analysis project Ga0126342, IMG submission 92528) | Coral microbial communities from Lord Howe Island, Old Settlement Bay, Australia - Cyphastrea 1 metagenome | ecosystem: Host-associated > Invertebrates > Cnidaria > Coral ... | reverse complement strand
TGTGGGAGATGCAATGTTGAAGTGACAAGTGCAGCCATATTTTTTTCTGGATGGGTAGATTCATGGAGAAAAGTGGCAAAAGGAGACTGCCCAAAACGTGGGCGCTCACAACGCTGCTTTCAGAATTTAATATACTATAACTGTGGAAAGCGACCCATCCATATTTTTCGACATGCACACACATTTTTAATTATATTATATAATAATATGCGGTTTGCCATGCCATGATTTACAGTACCTTTTGAAAATGGTGATGTTCCATGGCTATGCTGAACCTTTGGGGTAGCTTCGTCAGGTCCTGAGACACGTCCAAGGTATGTCCAAGGCACTAAGAAAACAGTCGTCCAAATGCAAAGCATCGCCCCATAGGCAGAATCCAACATTTGCATCTGGCGCACACACAGATTGAAACATGATTAAATTGGATTGAACATGATTGAACCATCTTGAAACTTAATAAACATATAAACCCACACACACATGGCAAGTTTCAGTATTCTTTCGTCATCCTTCTTCTTTTTCTCTCTGACCCACGGTCGGGCCTGGTGTTTGTCCACCCATGGGGATCGCCGTAGAACGAAGTTGATTACGCTGAGGACAGCAGGACCAGAGATCCACCTGAAGAGTCGAATACTTCGCTTCGAACAGCTGACAGGAGGAATATGTAGGAATGTCTTGTAATATCTTGTAAAATGTCCTGATATGTTGTAATATATTGTAATGCAACTTATAGAGGAATGTTGTAATGCAACATGTTGGGCAACATGTTGTAATCAATCGATTCAACTGATCCGGCCTTGTGAAGGTGTTGAACAAGTGGAAGAAGAATGCCGCTTGAATCCCAGCGTATTGCACAATGTGATCTGCGGTTCCCTCCTTTTGACGGCGCGCAGGGTTCCATGGTTCAGTCGCAATCTCGAACCCAATGGCTTGGTCTGAGTCTGAACATACAGTACCCATGGGTACCCTAAGATCTATTGGTTTACCATCATGGTCATCATCTTTCCCATTCAATGATACTTTTCACGGCCATAAATGATCATAAAGTGGGGTATGTCGCGGTATGCCCCATTTCCGCGCAAACCCTCTTAATTTTTAAGAAACCATTCCTGCAGTGTTGGTTTGTGGATGGCCCCCCTCCTTGGGCCAACCAAAGATGCGCGACAAATCATTCCAACCACGGCGATGCAGCTCGCTCAGATGTCTCCATTTGTGGACTGCAAAGAAGTTTGTGATCGCATTGACCTACACATGATCAAAACGGAGGCAAATTGGATCAAATTGGTGCAATGTGAGAGCAACCATCCCAAAGCAGCAATCTTCGCCAAGTGCATGCCAACAAATGACTGAATGCAATTGCTTGAATTTTTTGTGAGAAGGTTTGAGCTTAGCAGCTTATTTGATCTTGTTTGTGGGGGGAAAACAGAAAGCTCCGCACAGAAAACAACAACAACAACTGCCAGAACTGCGGAGCACGTTTCCCATTCCTTGTTCTGGATACATTGCATCACAACTGGCGTTTCTTCACCCCACAGTACATTGCTCGCAGCCGGTGCCTTCTGCAGCTCTTCAATGTTGATGTAGTTGAGCATATGCCGTCGGAGAACTCGTAGAACTTGAGGTTCCTCAAAAAGGTCCAGCTTGTCCTTCAGCTCCTTTCGAAACAGCACCTGAGATGCCAACATTGCCAGATCTTGCCAGCTCCATCTTGGAAACTTTGTCAGCCATGGACTATGGATGAAGGATGGTTAAGGTCAACAGTTGAACCACCTTTCATATGCGAATACAGGATTCACTGCAGATCCATGTGCTTCAGGGTGAACTTCCTTCAGGGGATGTATTACCAACAGTTTCTTTTCCAAAGAGCCAGCTTTTTTTTTTCCCTCTCTCTCTCTCGCTCCCCAAGCTGGTTCTTTGTACTTGCTCAAATTTCAACCCATCTCATCAGCATAGTAAAGGACTTTGCAGAGGGGCTAGTACGTTCCAAAAACCAAGTAGGCATGGAAATAAGTGAGCAATTGGCTGAGGGGCAGGTTGTGCTTCTCACTGTTGAATGTAGAGAACTGGACCTAGAAGAGCCCCACACATCCTACCCCATCCTTCACAAGTTCTAAGTTAACAGGAGACTGGTAAGGCGAATAAATGACGTGTCTCAGGCACCCAGGCCGGGCAAGAGTTGTCCATGGGCTCACCAGTGTGAAGATTTCTGTATGCCTGACCCGGCTTATCTGCATCCATTTCATGCGGCATTGTTGTGAACTCCTGGGTCGCAGCTATGGTTTAGCAGCCATGCTTTCTCTGTTCACTGACCAGTGCCATAGGAGAGTCAGGGACAAACACACACACACACAACATCACAGAATTGCTCAAAAGTGCCCGAGAAACTCCGATTTTTCTCTGATACATCTGTTTGGCTTTTATCATGTGTCGCGCAGAGAGAATCAACATGACACATAATTTGACAATGTATGAAAAGTATTGAAAAGTATGATGCTTGAAGCAGCTTGGATATCATTGGATACCCCAGTCCTTTGCATTCTTGTATTCTGTTGGGCAGTCGAAACCAACCATTTCGTACGCACTGGGCTTCACCCGAGCGCGAGCCTGGTGCGTGTCCGACCAGAGGGTCTTGGATGAGGTGGAAACTGAGGGTCTTGTATGTGTATGTGTGCACTTATCCATCTATCGATCTATCTATCTATCTATCTAGCCTTAGCTATCTATCTAGCTATCTAGCTATCTATCTATCTATCTATCAATCTAGCTATCTAGCTATGTATTTATCTACCTATCTATGTATCTGTGTGTATCTGTGTGTATCTGTGCATATATGCGCGTGTCTGTATGTATCTGTGTACTGTGTATCTAGCTATCTGTCTATCTGTCTGTCTGTCCACCTATGCCTCTGCGTATGTGTCTCTACGTATCTATTGATGTATCATGATGTATCTATTCCCTCAAGAATTAGAGGTTTCGCGAGAGAATGACTAATTGTGGTGTCCCTTTGTGCCCCATCCCATCTTTGAGCAGTGCTGTCGCCCCGAAGGTACCCCAGCCCAGTTTCCTCCACACGCTCTGCGAGGGTCTCCAACATCTCGGTATCTTGGAGCCAAATGGTGAGGAAACTTTCGTCCCTGTCGATGGAGTTGAAGCTTTCAAGCTTGCACTTGAACTTATCGCCTGGGCAGGACATGGGATGAGAAACAACATCCCCAACTGGTGACAGTAACTAGTGACAGTAACTAGTGATCATATTTCCCTATTAAATCTATTAATCCCTATTATTGAATTATTGGGATTATTGGGTGATAAACCAAGTTCTCTTTATCTTTTCGCTTCGCAACTGGTGCCAGTGAAGCGTTCCTGCTGTGATGCCCTGCCTGTCAGGATCTTTTCAATCTGAGCTCGTACCAGGTCAATGAACTCCTCGGACAAAATAGGACACGCTGCTGATGCATCTGATCACTGTATCTGCAGAAAGCTGCATCAAGCTGCAGGAGATCTTGACATCCAAAACAACCAAAAACATCACCCAACATCAGTCCAACATCTAGAAACTGTTCAGCTTGACCGCTGTCCTTCTTGGTAATTGGTGGCTCAAATGGCCGCTCCTGCGCCCCACTTCGAGGAAAAATGGCCTGCAGCATGGGGGTTCCCAGTTGACGGTGCCGGCTTGCCATGACAGTCATGCAAGTAAGTATGCAGGATTGTGCAGGTCAAATGTATCTCTACCGCATCTATTATTTTCTGTATCCAAAGTGCACTTAGAAGTCAACTCCTTGTGTAACTTTGAGCTTACAAAACCTAGCGCCGCGTTCCGTTGGGCAATGTTTCATCCGTCCATCCATTGGTGTCATTGGTTTTCGTTCCCTTCCACGGTATTGCCTTACATCCGACTAGATTAGAATAGGATTAGAATAGGATTAGAATAGTGACATTATTTGACATTACAATACATTATATATATAATATATGTATATACTGTAATATATATATAATATATATATATATACACTATACATTCTTTCGGCGTGCTTGAAGCATGTTCATACCGTTGCGTACAACACTCGTCAGGGAACAGAAAAAATTAATCACTGAGGTCACCAAGAATGCAGCTGCAGTCAACAAACGGTCTGCAAACTGACACCTCCCCGTTGGTTGCCAGTGCCATGCATGTACCCAGTAGGAGCCTTCCAAGTTTCTATTGGCGACTCGACGTTGCCCATCAGTCCGTATGGATCACCATCCACTGGGCCAGGCGAGTGACATTGGTGCTGGGACTACTTCCAAGACCAGAGTGATTACATTCATCTACAGACCACCTGGAAGCTACCCCTGCTGTCATCAAGATAGTACACTCCAGCCGCTGTCCAGCCTCTTTCTGTTTGAGAATCCGAGAAACTGTGGGATTGAGGATTCTGGGCAGTGCAAAGAGCCCCGAAAACGACACCAAAGGGAGCTGACTGAACCCGAGATGTGCAGATACACACGCACACAGACACAGACACAAACACAAACACACACACACACCTATCGGATATATGTTGTAATATGATGTAATATGTGTATACTGTCTACTTGTCTTGTATGTTGATCAGCTGCGAAGCGCATTGTTTGTTTCCCAAAAATGTTGCATGTTTCGCATTGATCATCCTGGCTGTAGCCCTTGCCCCCTTCCAACCCTTCCCCAGCAGCGGTACCTGGCAATGGAAAAACCATCACAAATTGCCATGGCCTTGGTTCTCCAAATTGCTTCCTCTTTGAACGGCACAGCACATGACCGTTTGGAATACCAAGGAGCTCATCATTCTGGATGGCATCCACACCGAACAGGGAGATCGTGGTTTTCCCATCCTGGAAGCATCTCAGCTCCCAAGCATGTCACTGGGTCCATGAACTTTGCAAATTGGTGCATTTGAGAGCTGCTTGCCTGCTGCCTGCTTGCCTGTTGTGCGTTTGTGCATGTTTGTGTGTTTGTGTCTGTGTCTGTCTATATGACTATCTATCTACAGTACCTATCTATCTATATAACTATCTTTTATCTCTTCTCTCTCTCTCTCTCTATCTGTCCGTCCGTCCGTCCGTCCGTCCGTCTGTCTGTCTGTCTGTACCCATCTCTTTCTCTCTCTCTCTCTCTCTCCCTCCCTCCCCGTGCAAGTGTGCGTAAGTGTGCGGACAAGTGTGTGAGTGTGTGTGTGTGCGTGTGTGTGCGCGCATTGTCTATTTGTCTGCTTGTCTCTTTGCTTGATGGTCCGGCATGTCTGGCGTTTGGTGCATCTCTGTGTGCTTGTGTCAGCCACTTCAGTAAGACTCTGCTACTGCGCATAGCGGGAAAACACTACCAAATCGCAACATCTTCCGATCATTTGCGACCAACGACGCGCCAGCTCAAAATGCCCGAGCATATTTGACTATAATGGTCACCCCGTCTCACACAGCATCAGCCAGAAATGAAAAATATCGAAAACAAACACACAAGTGGCCCTGTTCACTTCTGCCATGACTAGAGAGCAAGCTTCCAAAAGGCTATCTGCTTCCGCCCGCGCCATGCCACAAGTTTTCAGATGTAGCCAGGGAAATGTGGCACTGATTGAGCCCAAACTTGCAACTGATCGCAAACCCAAATGCATGTCTCAATTTCGAGATGCTATATACTTGTAATATTTCTGTCCTTGTATGTGATCATCATATAACATCATATAACTATATAGGTTGGAGGGAAATATCAAGGATTGAGCGGCTTATGATTTTGGTGGAACATGGTGGAACCTTGCCAAATGCCAGGAATGGAGGTGGCAGGCAAACTCAAAAGCAGCAAGCTTGGTGTTCAAATGCTTGGTTGCTGGTATGGTATACGGAAGCCGCATCCATCTACCATTTTTCGCTAACAAACAGTCGTAGGACATTTGGCTTTCTGGCTGCAAATGCAGCAAGGGCCGGCTCTCTGGATCTAGACTGTCTGGTAGCTGACTCCTAACCTGAGATAGCAGCAGCTTGGCCGCGAGGGGCTGCAACAGATGCCAAGACAAATTTAAGTATAATTAATAATTATAGTATATAAGTCCAAAGAGTGACTCATCATCTCATCATAGCATTCTGAATAGCAATCATGAGTGATAAAACACGTGCACATAGAAGCTTGCGAATTAGGATGAATTAGGCAGTTTGTCACAATGCAGCAATGTAGCCTCTTTCGCCGCTGTGCGTCTCTTCCAGCCTTGCCCTCATCGATGTCATGAAGCGTTCTTTCCCGAAAAGATGGAAGAGGAAGCTGAAACGTAAGGAGAAGGGCCACAAGATACCTGCATGAATCTGCATTCGACCCAGCTTTGCACTTCCATGATATGCCAGTTCCATTCAACATGCATGACCAAAGGTGACCTTTAGCATCTTTTAGCCAATATCAAGCAGAAGGATGCAGAAAGTACCAAATGAATCCCGATCATAACGTGCACAGGTGCAAACTGTTGAAGGTGCAAAGGACGGACTGCTCCGACATATGTCTCCTCAGGGAGCTGAGCAAACTCTCCGAAACTTCGATGATCACCCCATGGAAGCCCCACATGACTACATAATACGGCTTAAATGTTTTATAGTTTAATCTCTATCTATCCATCCATCCATCCATCCATCCATCCATCTATCTATGCATGCACATCTTCTCAGAATACATCTAGTCGGTGTATGCATACATGCATATCATATACATACATACATATACCTATACATATATATATAATATACATGTGTTTTTGTGACACTGGTGGCCTTTGCAATAAACAATCCCTACATGGACCTTTAGGTCAATGTCAAGACACACACACAGAGATAACACACACACACATATATATATATACATATAATGTCATCTGTCTTCACTGCGCACTTTGTTGCTCGTTCAATCGGGGTTCAATAGCACAACGCCCATGGCTGGCATGAAGAGCTGCGCAACCTGACACAACAACCGATCCATCTGCGACACTTCAGCGAGTGCACCTGCCTGACCAAAGAAGAGCACCAGTCCAACTGCACTCGCCCTGCCGCACGGCACTAGCATACATCAGCATCCTCAACATCTAAATAGTTGAGATATATTACATTGTTGTTATATATGTATATACAACATTATACACATATAGATACATTACATCATGTAAAACGCGTACAAAACATAATTATATTATATAGTTACTTAATGCATCTTAATGTTACTTATATATCGTCCCTCGAGCACTTGTTTTCAGCTGCACGGCATGCCTTGATGAGGTTGGGAATCTCTCACAAGTGTAGACCTTGGCCAAGGCCATCCAAGGACAAACGATGTCTGGTCGATCATGGTTGGCCCATTGAAATCCATTGAAGGGATCTGGGTGTCTGGCCAGGATGAAATTGAAGGCTGCCGACTGGGCCATCAGGACTATCCCATAAAGTGGACCAGCAGAAAACCACCTCGGATCTGACCATCTCCGGCCGAGTCTCCGGCACAGTGATAATCAAAATTTGAAAAGAGTGTGCAAGGGTTTAACAAACAAACCAGCAGCATATCTAAAACCTATGGCTTGGCAATCCTTGTCGTCCTTGGCAAGCCTTGCGACACAACCTATACCAACTTCCTCCACAACCACCATCGAATCGCATCGACAAGAAGCATGTGATGACCTTCAGCTACGGTGGTTGCAAAGCTCAAGCACGCCGCCAAAAAGAGTGCTCCACGGATCAGCCACCGACGACTTACAACCTGCATGGGGGTCACTGCAACAGCTTTGCTTTGCCAATTTCACCATGGGTCAATGTGACTTCTCAGTGTCTATGCAAAGAGACAAGCTATGACAAGCTATGACCAGCTACATAAGGATTTGGCTTCCCCATACTTGGGATATCTTGGGATTGAGTGCTTCCTTTTGTCTCTTTGGAGGCAGTAAGTTTTCAATAGTGTTTCGTTCCGCTGCCATCTGCCCAAGTAGCAGAAGAAATTGCAGCACAAAGAACAGTGCCGCAAATCTCAAGCCTTAGGCATCACTGAGTGAATCAGCCATCCAGGGCAGGCCTCTCAGAAGTACCCTTTGAAGGTTTTGACATGTTTTGAAGGTAGAACGAAAACAGAAGGAGCAATCCAAGTGCAATTTTCGATCATTTAAAGAATCATTTCAATCATATTCCCTGAATTGTCCATAATTGTCCGGATTAGATGTTGACGTTTTGAAGAGGATTTCAGCTCTTCAAAGGATGTGCACAACTTCGCACAACAAACACACGTCAATCCGCCAACAACTTTGGCCAGGTGGCATGTAGCCTTGTGCCACCACCATCACTAAATGATGGTCTGGTGGACCCTGCAGCAAGGAAAGCCCAGAACTTCCTGCCATGTGGGCCTGTAGCAACGGAAAAGGTGTTGGTAACCCATGGTCCATCTGGATCCTGATCTACAATTGAGCACCAGATAGCACAAGCTTCGACGAAAACGTATCACAACCCGCAACCAAAAGCTTCCTGCCTTGCAAAAGGGGAAGGCAATCAACGCCAGTGGATTTTGTTGTGAAGTGGAGGTCAACGCTGTCATGGGTGCCCAAGCCTATCAGGTTTGGCGGTGAAAGTCAGAAAGTGATTTTGGCCAAAAAAAGTAGACACTTTCGGATTGGTCCTTTCGGACAAGGACGAGAACATCGTCAGTAACTTCGCACATGACTACACAGTACTTACGGATACTTACGGACTACTGGCTTCAGGTTCAGTTCACGCTGTGAGATGCTGAGGCTCCCTGCTCGCATGCACTGAGATGCGCAATTGATCAAGAAAACTATGAGACAAAGAAAAGCCTCAAAGGAGCAGCATTGTTTGGCTCTGATATGCTCCGATGCCGCCACAACAAGCTTTGCTTCTTTGAATGTGCCATCATAGAGTTGCGCATGTGGAATCCTTTAGGTGCTTCATGCAGTGACCTCGTGGACTGGTCGAGCGCATTGTTAATGAAAACCGAGTCGTTGGTAACTTTGGATAAATCTTCACAAAGTTGTGACTGTCTTCCCAATATCTTGGTACATCTTGGTACATCCTGGCGCAAGGAACTGTGCTTGCGGCATCCGAATGGTGCAGTGTCTCCAATCCGATGGCTTTTACCTCTTTGGGATCTGGTGAGCTCGTCAGCGAAACTGACTCTGGTGCCCAGGGAAGGTAAGTGGCCTCCTGACCAGGGGCAGGTGAGTGCCTGTGCACCTGCCACTGTCCCTCCAGTTGCTTCTGTAGCACAGTATGTAACTAGTATGTAGATTAAACATATTGAATGAGAACAATAAAGTATGAAGCATGCTTCTACCGTTGCTTTGCACTTGTCATGGCTTGCCCATGCCTGCCTTGTCGTACATGTCTAAGAGCGTGAAGTAGCCTTCTTCCCTCTTGCCCATGAGGTACAAGAACCGTGGCGACTCTGGAATCACTTCCAGGCGGCACAAGATGTATAACACCAGAGCTGGCAGCATCAACAGGAAGATGAAATCTCGGTTCGCAACAGTGCAGTGCATCTGCCCAGCAAGACCTATGGCCTTCTGACAGTGAAGTCCTGTGTGGCAAACGTCTGTTGCATCCAAATATATAATGGGGAGGTGCATAATGGATCATAATGGCATAAGCCCAACATTTGGTTTACAATCATTAACTAACTGAATCATTAAGAATTGTGCCCATGCGTGCCACACAAACATGTCCAATTGCTCCATCACATTGAATTCACATTGCATAGAAGCAGCTGATCCACTGCATCTGTGGGAGCAAACAGCTGATGATTACTGCAAAAAGTGCGCCAGTGGGCCTCACCGAGAGCAATGTATGCCCCGGCAATGTTCTATGCAATCAATATTCGACTGCCAAGAAACACAACGAACCTGGAACGCCTGGAATACATAGACTTGGTAGATGCAGGAATCAGTTTGCAATTGTACCCAACCATTCCACCGAACATAAACTACTTCAGAACTTTACCATGGCGGATTTACCATGGCCGTTTCATACTTTACACCAGGCATGAGGAATCGGCCTGCCACAACACCACACCGTGAGATAGAAGCCACGACCCTTTGCTGGAAGCAACTCAGCAATGAGGGGTAGCAGCGCTGCCATGATGCCACCAGAGCAAAGGCCTGGTGGAAGAAACTGATGCAATCAACACAATAAACCATTGCGAAAGCACAAAGGAATCAAAGGAATGGTTGAATCATGTTTACACCCAATCTTGAATTAACAGTATTTGAAATATCTTTAGTTTCGCAGCTGGCCTATGAGGAAGCGAGCGCAAAGCGTCAGCTCCAGGGTCCTGTGCTTCGCATTGTTGGCGATTCAGCTGCGCAACCATTCAATGTCCACATTGCATGAATAGGCCGGGTTTGAGGTTGAAAATTGATGCGAATCAAGCCAGCACCCCCAAAAAAAGCAGCATCAAAAACTTGCTGCAATTGTCTGACTCGTTGGTGCAAACCATAGGGATGGTGGGGCAAAGGTTAACAGCGGTTAACATTCCACTGACTTTGCGTCAAAGATTCCTGGAACCTTGCATGAAGAGGGCAGCTGCGAAAGTAAGGAGAAGGAGGTTTCTCATGACCATTGCTCTGCCGTACCTGTCCTTGCGCGCGGTTCGTTGTGACGACGAAACCACACATCAGCAAACCAGTGTTAAATATATATGCTAAGTAATTCTGACACTCTGCGAGCAAGCTTCCGCCAACCAACCAAAAAGCACCAGGGAAGTTGCGTTGCCAATGCTCATCACAGCCAGGACTGCTTGAACACTTAGCTCGCTCAACGACCAATCCTGAGTGATCAAGCTGCCCCCCATCCAACTTTTTCGGAAGCCCCTAAAAAATAGAAGCACAGCTCGGCCCTTCAAGAGATTCAAAAAGTGGAGTCTTGAATTTTGAGTTCCTCTGCGAGACTTTCATCTTTCATGGTGACTTTCCTTTTCCCCTATGTCTCCTAGCTGCTGTCGAAATAAGCCCCATTGCGAAAGGAGTTGGCCTCAGAACATGTGCTGGCTGTCGCGCAACTGGAGTGCAACTTCCAGTGGCATCAGTGGCACAAATGAAGAACCTGGTCCAACTACCAACAACCCATTCCTTTTGGGAAGGCGAACCCATGAAAAGGAGCACCGCCATACAACCCCACAATTGGCTCAACTTGGTGGCTCATTCATTGCACCCAGCCAAAAGCAAATCAGAAAGGCAGATAGGAGGAGTTCCCATACCTCAGCTGTTCATGCGAGAAGCAAGGAAGTTAGCTTTATGTTGGAGAATCCTGTGGCAATGATTGCTCTCCTTGCAGCAAAGGTGCAAATTGCCCAATCGGAAGGCCCTCAATGCAGTGCCCAACAGTGACGAAGCCATTAGACATCCTGACAGCTTCTCATGTGCTGAAACGTAGAGAGTCAAACAATGAGGTTGGTGAGACATGCCGAGACAGCCCAGTGGGACTGACCCAAAACCCCACTTGTGACTGTGCGGCACTTTCATCTGTTTTCAGGTGGAGGCCGTATAGTATGTATAGTGGGCCTAGTAGCTGGTACAACTGCAGAACTTTTTCTGGAAGCTTTGGTGACGAAGCCTTGGAATATCTTTGGGTCAGCTATGTTTCCTAATTACATTTATGACATGTCAAAGGCTTTCGCTTCCTGATGGCCTGCAGGCAGCCGAAAAGGGCTACAGCAGAGCTGAATTCTGACTTCGCTATCCTTGTGCGCAGGATGGAGCAATGGCATCGATTCAAACCATGGCCCAATGGCATTACAAAGTCTTTTGTTCAACAGCTGGCTCAAAATGTGTAAACATCCTTCAACACATTTCCACAAGCACTTCTTCAAATGCAAGGCACGGAGAAAGACGAGAAGGCTGTGGCGCCCCATGAGCTTCAGGGCTACAGCGTGGGGCAAGCCTGGAGCCAAAATAGCCACCACAGGGAATCTCCTTTGATCCTCAAGCTAGGCTGAGTGTTGCAGGCGGTTGCGTCCTTGAAGAATCTTGACATCAATATATAATTATACATCAATCAAAACTCAAACTAGCACAGCCATGAAATGCCATGCCCTGAGTGTGCAGGTCCTTACTCATGCTGGTTCATGACATCTTTTGCATCCGACACTTTTTGGGCACCTGACACCTCAATCTGCTCCAGGAGGAGCTTGCAACCTGGAAACAAGCTGGTGAGCACCATGTGATGTCCCTTGCCCCTCCTGCCACCCTTACCAAAACTTTGAATCTCACAAGGTTTGTCTACGTCTACATAGTTTTTTTTGAGAGAAAATGGCCACTGCAAATGGACATCAGGACTGATCCATTCATGCTCCACACACAGATCATGTTGCACCCTCACATGTCTCAGCATCTTTTGCAAAGCCAGTTTGGGATGTCATGCTTTCTGAGGATTCCAGATTTGCTTTCAGGGATTTTCAGGGTGTATGTGAGATATTTCTGTGACAAAACGACATCCTCCAGGATCCACACGCCGCATCCTCTGGGCTTAGCAATGGCAGCTGAGGATGCTCCGCCAGGTCGCCGGGATGCAGGTCTTGGAGCCAATCGGAAAAGGATGGGGCATCCTGCAGGATGGGCAGAAATTCCCCGACCAACCCGACCAAGGCATGTTTCATTTGTCTCGTGTATCTGGAACACTTCTGGAACCTCCAAGTACAAAACAAAACATGACCGGCCTCTATCTCGATTGGTGGCACCACCAAAGCTCCATCCACAAAATAGGAAGCTGTGAAGGCCAACCGGCCCTCGCCTTCAAAATGAAGCAGCACGTGCAAACATGTGGAAAGATCTTCAGGAACCTGTGCCTGAAACGCCTGATGTAACCAGACTTTTTGCGGAAGGAATCATGTCTTTCACAAACAAATCACAGACCACACAACCATGATTCCGCACCTTGCCAAGAACTTCCCATACACACAAACACACAAATCCACAGACACACACAAAGAAGACACTCTTGGATGTACATGGATGTACATGGATGTACCGTATTCATTATTATTCATTGGTCTCAATAAGCTACACCGTCTGCAAGCCCATCCCACCCAATCCCCAATTTTGACGAATCTTGGCCTCTGGCAACTGGCGGAGCACCATGCTGAATCCATCCATGGTGCCATGTCACATCGCCTTCCTGTCCCAAAGAAACCATTTCACTTGGGCTCTGCTCCCTCAATTGACTCAGCACAACAAGGGCAGAAGTGCCAAGACTTCTCGAGATGTCTCTTTGGTGACCGTACAGTGTCCGATTCGGAAAACCATCAAGCAGCTTTCCGCACATGATTGATATAGATGATATAGTGACTATGGCAGTAACTATGGCAGTAACTATGGTCCAAAGATTTTCCAACACGACCAAAACTTTAAGCGACGCCCAGGGGCCCAGTCCTCCAAAGGGGCATGGTGATCTCCAAACTCCGGGCCAGGCCCGGGGCAATCCAGGGGATCGATGCCAAGCTCCTGGGCAGTTGCGCGCAGGTTGTCAGTGCCTAGATGTGCCAGGTTAAGCGCTTTGGCTTCAGAGGGAGCTGGTTTCTGATGGTTTTTGCCGCAACACCACTGGTAATATCTGGTAATATCATGTGATATCCCTTCAATCATCAGCTATCACGATGGATGAAATGGATGAAGCATTCTGAAAAACTGTCATCCAAACCTGCCCAATGTCCCATGCTCCTCTCACCCTCCATAGCACAAGGTTAGTTGGTTTAGCGGTCCTCCAGGTTCTCGCTATGGACCTGCTGCATACTTCCCAATGCGTGCTGATGGTTTCCCACGTGAGGAAGCAAATGAGAAAAAGGAACATAGAACATGACCTGTCAAAAATTAGATTAGCACAAACAACCCGCGCATACAAAAACATTATTGAATGTTTCACTTGTCCTCACGCACGTTCTGTACTGATGATCAAGGCTAGTGTTTCGATCCTTGTAGTCTTAATTATTACAGTATATAATTCTCTCGCCTGCGCAGCTAGATCCTTGTGAGTGCGCGACTGGAAGAGCAAGGGGCTCTCTTCAATACATCCTGATTGCAGGGGTCTCGATCCGGCCAAGCAACTGTTTGATCCACGGAAGGCAGAATAGATCCGCTTCGCAAAGTTTATGATGGGATCTGATGGGTATGTAGACACAAGAGATCACAACATGTTCTGCCCAGCCAGTCCTACACGATGCAAAGGCACCCACGCAGTTATGAAGTCGTTTGTGGCGATCGGAGCGGTCATGAGATCCTCTTTGCAACACCGCTGACAGCCAAATGTCATGAAGCGCCACTTTGTGTGGTGGGTGATGAATCGCAATCAGCTAAAAGCTATAAGATATGAGAATATCATAGAATATCACCTTCCTTTTGCCTCTTCCTTCACTTAGGATGCGTGACAGCACAAATCAGAGATGCAACCATACCTAGATCTCATCTCCTGATGCCAGGCTGTGGAGTCATGACCTTGGGACAGGGTGAAAGCAGCTCAACTTGACCCATTGCCCATGGATAACGTTCACTACTTCATCCCCAAGTCTAGTTGAATTCATATCGAGTTCGTCGAGTTCCACTAGTTTTCTTTAAACATGCCCAATTCTCTGCCCTCCCATTTCTACCAATTCACGGCCTGGTCGCTTCCAGAAAAGCGACGTTTGATACAAGCGCCTAGGCTCCCCATCTCTTTCATGTTTGCAGGTTCCCTCTGGAACGGCTCAGAAAAAGACAAAGCGCCCTGGACTGAGCTTCACTGAGCTTCTTGCACGCGTTCAGCTCCCAGTAGGGCACATGCAGCCGACAGCAAAGCCAACGCCAACCGCCAAGCACTTGCGCACTGCCTGGTAAGGTTGGCAAGGATGAGCTGCAAGGGACATCTGAATTCTGCGTCCGATTTGCGTATGTGGCACTTTGGTGACTAATGTATATATTAATATATATATACATATTAATATATCATGTATAATTATACATGTATCTCTCTATACAGAGTCCATTTTAACCCATCTCCATTAGACTTCTGCCCGCACCTGTGAGGGTTGAAGGTCTGCAAAAATGGTGGCTGCAGGTCCGTCATGCCTGAAAAGGCGGACTCAAAAGAAGCGTGGAGGTTGACTGGCTGCTGGAAGAGTTCTAGAGCCGCAAGGCCAAACACAGTGATTCCACTCACTCGTTCCTTGAAAGTGCGCGCAGGCTCGAGTATTTTGGGGAAAACACCATGTTGCTATTGCCTCAGTTGGCGTGCTTTGGGTAACGGGAGGGAATTCAGGTGCCTTGGGCGGACATTATGCTGGCAGCATGAGCAGCTGACGCTGACTCCTGGGAAACCATAAAACAACAAGCAGCTCTGCGATTGAATGTCTTGTCATAACCTTGTCAGTGTTGCAAAGTTGATGGTGGTGACGCATCCAAGCTCCTTTTCTGTGGCATACCTGTAGAGCATTGGCACGTGTGATGCGAAATCCTCAGGACATGCAAACACCGTGATGCACCACCATCAAACAATCATCAAGCCCATTATTTGAAATAGTGTGAACTATTCCGAAGTGAACATTTTCATCCACACGTGCTTACCCTTCATTGGAAATTCATGCGCAATACGCTGGTGATGGTGTCCTCAGAAGAGATGAGGCCCCGTGTGACAGTGTGGCCGTGGCGCTCGAAGTCCAATAGCGTTTCTGGCGGAAGCACCTGATCGACTTCGGTGGCAGAGTCTGGAGTCCGGTGAATCTCTCAAGCCATCGCACGTAGACTCCACCAATCACCTACTTTGGGCTACGGCTACAGAATCCAAAACGGGCACAGCCCATAACAGCACGATGATATGCAAATTTGATCGAATTTGGCGACTGTAAAATTTGCTGAAATCCAGCGATTCTGGTGATTCTGGGTGTGATGTGCATTCAGCCCCTGGGCCCTGCACAGACTGACATGAAGCACAAGCAACGCATGCTAGGCAAGTTCTATACATGATACTGTCAGAAATGTCTCTAGGCATTTCAATAGTGGTGCTCCTCTGCTGTTACAGTACACTGCCAACTGTTCCTGCATCAGCTCTCAAACGAAAGTAGACTGCCAAGCATGTGGCTTGTACCGTACTTGAGTAGACAAAACTATGCAGATTTCAAGAGTGATGCTACCACTCTGATTTGCGGAACAAAACAATCGCAACGAATGGCTGTGACACCAAAGTTTCAGTTCACAGGCCACATTCCTGACCGTTGTTTTGAGCGTGCTGCAAAAAACTTTCAAATACAACAAACATGTTTGCCACTATCACTGTCCGGTCTTTGAATTTCCAGGCGGCTTTCAAACCAGTGGGCCAGAACAGCATGCAAGACCTTTTGAAATTCCAAGTGCTCGTGTATCCGGTGTCTCTGATCTGCTACTGAACCGCTCTTGCAGAGAATTGAGTTGGAGATCCCTTCATCTTTGGAAGGCATCTTGAACCCAGCGCTAGCTGAGGCAAAAGCTTTGAAGCAGTTTCTTGTGTCTGTGATACTTGAGGTAGGTTCTGCGCGGCAATGCACTCTAAGCACGGTGGATGAGGATGCAGAACAAATGGGATGCCGAATTGACGTAGCGTGCTGGTCAGTGGTGTGATATATTATCATACATGTTTGTTTCACCTCTGCGTTTTGGGGATGTCTTGGTAGCCAACGCCAAGAGACCAAGCGTCAACATTAATTCAACAAGACATACAGTACTAAAATGATCTAAAATGCCATCAACAAAATGGAGATCCATCAGCATGCTCTCCGGGAGAGCCCACCTCATTAAGCATTTTCTAGCTCCCAAAACGCCTAGAATCTTTGGAACCCGACGAACTTCGTATGAGCTGAACCGAACAGCGGCGCTGGTCAGCGTTCAAGTGAGCAGGCGAAACTTTTTGACATCTTCACTGCCAATCCAGTCATAGTAAAGGAGATCTGATCTGAATTTCCAACCACCTAAGGAAACTTTGACACCTGAACCCTCAGATTGGAAAATGCCAAAATCTCCAACCGTAAAATCCTGCAACCTAAAGCTTAAGCCTAACTGTACAAACACCAACAGAGTGTTTGATCAGTTTTGACGAGATGTGGACACCCTTCCTTGAATATTTCCGTCATGTTCATTCATGTTCTATCTTCGTACGGGTGGGCGAACCAGGCCCATTGCAAGGAAGATCTTTTTGGTGCCAAAATATACCAAGCTGGACCAAGCTCGTCTTGATCTGACTTGTCTTTGCAAAGGCAACACACCCCTGTGTGGCTTCAGCAACTTCCGCGTTCAAATCGCAGAACTTTGTCGTGACCCACACTAGGCTACAATCTTTTCACTGTCCTGCCGCAGAGGAGATCATTTCAACTTGTGGAGTGATTGTGGAGTGCAACGCTGTGGCAAAAACCGAAAATGTTTCATGGACATTTATCCTCTCACAGGGACATGGTGAGCCAACCTGTCTGGAGGTTTCTCTGTGATTTCGCTTAGGAGTCCGTTCTTTAGAAAATCTTAAGCTGCCGACACTAAGCACACTGCAATATGCCGTAGTTAAACAAAGACTACCAAAAGCATTGAGCAGTGTGGCAGACCTGCGATCTCCAATGTACAAAAAAAAAGTAAGGAAGAAAGCAACCAGCTGTTAATTACCCTCGCAAACGAGGGCGGCGGCGGACCAAATATCTGGTAGAGAATCAGCACCAACGCTCTTGCACACCTGCAAAAGATAACAGCATTCAGGGAGCAAGGCCGTCTTAAGTCTAAAGCTTTAAGCAACAACATATCGATGCAGCACAGTTGCAGAGACAAAGCTTGAGCACCTTTCATTCTCAGCGCTTTCTTGGTCTTTCTTGCTGCGGGATCTCAACCCAAGAAGGGTTGCTTGCTGTCCGTTGTCGTTTCACGACTCTTGGCAGCACGAACAGCGACAAAGCTGAGCATCGCTGCAATCCCGCAAAAAATAGCATTGAGCCACATCAGAGGCGTGAAGAGGTCAGGCCTGTTGATGCAATAGTAGGTGTTTTGGCAAGCCCAAACACCATAGATAAAGACAGTGTTGATGGCGACTTGACGTTTCCCGGGGCCAAATGCATCCTCATCCTTGGCCACAGAGAGGTTCATCATACCAACAAAGGCACAGCCAATGGCGTGCCAGTTGGCCCAAACCTCGCCAAAGTGGCCCAGGGTGTACTTGTCTTGGTGGCAAAAGATGCAAATCAACTTGTCCGTGAAATTTCCTGAGAGGATCAGTAGTGACAGCAAGATGCCATAGACCCCTGGAAAGAGAAATCCAAGCTTCATTGCGGCAGGATCGCCCAGGGCCACTGGGGGCGGCAAACGCAATACCACTGTGGCTGAAATGCTTGGGACACGGGACGCACAGGAATGAGTATAATGAGTGTACAGTGCTGCAAGGACCGTAACGATTCAAAATTGCATTGCAGCGAGAGTCTTCAGATGCGCCTATAATTTTGGGCAGCCACGGCCTGATCCACACGTCGCTGAGTACAAAAGATCTGCATTGAAAAATGGGACGGGCTCCGCATGGCAACTGTTTTCCGATGATATCAAAACAAGTCCATTGAAGTGGTTGCTGAGCGCTGGGCAACCAGCCCAAGGTGATGCAAGTAGCGAAGGTAGGAAGAAAAATAAAGGCTGCTAGTAGTGAAGAATCATCGTGGAACGAAACAACATGAAACAAAACAAAACCATATTAACAGTGAGGCCGTGACGAAAATCCAACTCTCAGTATCTTTATCAAGTAACATCTAGAAGTAATGTATGAATCTTGCTGGAAAACGGACTTCCGTGCCTCTGCCTTAAGCCTGATTTGAAGCCTTGATCCTTGCAAACATACATCCTCCGCAGCGCAAACATTCCACAAACTTTGTTTCAGCACGCCCTCCCCATTGTGCCAATACCATCAAAAACTCTGCAGTTGCTTCACTTGATGCACGTGCTAAGCTTAAAGTTTCTCACTTTTAGCACAGTAACGTATGAGCATCAGCATCATGAGTCATTTTTTCCTTCTGAAAACTTTGCAGTTTATCATTGCGAGAGAACATCTTATCACCATCACCATGTCCCTCCTCCTGCTTGCCGAGTCTCCTTTACATTAAATTTATCTTCCTTTCTTCTGGTGCGACAGGCTAGCTGGCAGCTGCAATAAAGCAGTCGCAACAAAACCAGGATTAACGAGGTACTTCCACAATAAGCCCTATAATTTCAACATGGTGAAATTTATACTTGGTGCAAGGGTGGGCAAACACAAATGCAGGACCACGGCGGAGAGATGGCAAAGCACCAATCAAATTAGCGGCATGGCCTGTCTTCGATCCATTTGAGCTTGGATTCATCCCGTCATGCAAGACCAAAAGTACATGCATAGCACATGCTACGTTTAGTTTTGATATGTTTTGATCCAAATGGGAACCCCAGCAATACTTCACCACTGAATCCACATCATGAATCAGGACAGGAGATGTGTCAACCCAACATAAGCAGCAAGGGGTTCAACGGAATTTTTAGATTTTCCTGTGCAGAAGGCGCGCTTTTTCCTGATAAAGTGCTGTTTGAAGGTTCGCAACGGCTCCAATCGCAACGGCTCTGCCTTGTGAGACCTATGTGACCTCCACCCGCCAAGGAAGCAGCTCCAGAGGTGCCCAGGTGAACTCAAACAGCACTGTTGGTTTTTCCAGGCTGCATGGGCTGTCCCCACAGTGTTTCCACATGTTTCAACCATCTTTAACCTACTTTCTGCATCTGTCTTCTACCTTTGGCTTCGGCCCAAGTCAACACCGGCGGCTTTTGCCGCAAATGGCCTGGTCTTAGCTTCCTTCTCACCGTTGCCTCACCAAAAGCCGCTTTGTGGAATGCCTAGTCCCAGCACCTGCCAAGCAAAGACTGTTGAAAAGCTAGGAGAATCTGGGAGAATCTGGGAGAATTGGGTCTGGTATAGGTCTGGTCCTTGGAGCTTGTGCGTCTGTGCGGGCCTGCATCTGTGGAGCCATAAAAGCACTGGCCTCAGGAAATCCAGTTGGATTATGTTGGATTGTGACCGAAAGATGAACCAATCAAAATTCAAACAACACCTAGTTCGGTTGAAAGCTTTGTTTTTTCTCCCACTGTGTTTTGATGATTTTATGAGTAGGTATCAGATCACTCTGCGCAACCCACAGTTGTTGTCCCCACCTGCAACTGGAGCATGTTGGCATTTGGAGGTGGCACCTGTGCACATTTGGAAAGACAAAGTTATCTCAAGGCATCTTAAGGCGCTCAACCCGGCCTTGCCCTTGCCGCCGCCTTTGCCTTTCATGCCCGGTGGTCGCACCTTCTGCTTTGGCGGAGCTGCAAACTTGCCTTAGCGATAAAATTGCATAGCATGGCGACATCTGCAACTCTTCCGCGACTCGGGTGCCCAGCTCATCAAGCTCACGTCCGTTCGGATTGCTGCCAGTGCTACCGCAGCCACACTTTGCTCCGCATCTCCCTTCTTCACATTTACCTTCAATATTCAATATAATAAACTGCATGGACCCAGCTCTTGGTCAAACAGTCGGGAGTATGTCCAAGTACTCCATTCCTTTTGCTTCACGGGGAGTTCTATGTTATTCTCACATCTTTCATGATTTTCATGAGCAATTTGCTGTACCAATCAGAACCACACATGTAGCGCTACACCCAGCATCACCCAGCCTCACCAACAAAGACTTTGCTGCCCCATGAGTCGGGCAAACAGCTTAACCTGGTGTTACTGAGGATTTGAGACTGACATAGACGCTTGCAAATGATTACAGTATGACAAAGGATGACAAAGCTACATATCGTACAGTAAATTCTGGCACACACACACATATATATAGTATGATATATGTATATATATATATATATATGTATATTCCGACATATTCTGTATGTGATACATCAAGGGAATACTTCCTGCAGTAGAATGCCTTGCAGTGGAATATTAAGAAGCCTGACTCACCAGCTTTCACAAGCTACCTGCAAGCCCTCCACATGTGCCCAACACATCCAGCCATCTCAATACCCTCTGGTGCTGAGTCTTCGGCCTCAGCTTCGATTGATAGCCACCACCCTCCACATCATCGGTTTCGTAGGTGACGTCCTCGGTGTGGCAGGGAGAGGAGTTTTGATACCCTTGGGCCTTCCCTCTTGCGCCTTCCCTGAAGGCAACGCAGTTTTCAAGAAGTCATCCCTAAGTCATCCCTTCAATGCTTTCCCCGTGTGAACGCTTCAGAACTAAAACATGGACCCTACATCCCAAAGAAAGCCTCAGCTACACCAGCCCAAGACGTCCAGCCCCGAAAAGTCTTGCTGAGGAAGCTAGACCATGCTAGACCACATGGCAACGCAGCACTTAATCAAGATGACCCCAAAGCGGTGTCATGCAAAACCAACATGAACGCACGATTCACAAAATAATAGATGAAAATCCGCCCGCACCGAAGGTGCTGGGGCGTGATCTTCCGGATGGCACTCGTAAAAGGTTACAGGTTTACCTGGGGGGGGGGGCATTTTTCGGCCAAAACCTCCTGTTTTTGATAGGTCG